>Ga0208134_1000469_pt1 | contig 26583 bp, 30 predicted proteins | sample VirMetDEL_Mar_31_FD_184515 | JGI IMG/M metagenome (GOLD analysis project Ga0208134, IMG submission 184515) | Aqueous microbial communities from the Delaware River and Bay under freshwater to marine salinity gradient to study organic matter... | ecosystem: Environmental > Aquatic > Marine >...
CATTTCAATAAGAGGAGCAACTACTGTAATTCTATTCTCTCTATTAAGTGCTGTTACGGTATTTAACTGATTCACGAACTCTTCAGATCCATCCCAGTATCCAGCCAAGCTATCTGCTTGAGCGGCACCATACCATACTTCACGAGCCTCTACCGCTTCAGCATAAGAACATAGCATACTCAAGAACATTAAATTACGGAACGGTACGTAACTCTTAGGTTGAGCCTCACCCATCATATCATTTACATTCGGGGTATCAATATTATCATTAGTGAGAGATGATACTGGTGCCATCTCGCGTATAAAGGTTGTATCGAGTAGCTTATTATGAAATACTTTATTAGGGTAAAGGCTCTTAACATCAGCAAGCTGCTTTTCAACACATTCTAATTCTCGTTTATGGCGCTGACCATAATCAAAACTAATAGTATGTACTTCGTCAGCTATCTTAGCAGCTTTAAACAACAATACAGCAGAATCCATTCCACCACTGAGAGTCACAACAATCTTTCTTTTCATTTTCATTTTTTAATTATATATATGTTCCTCTACAAATCAAATGACCAACGTTCATTTTCAGTTAATTTACCGCCGAGATTTTTAAATAGTGTATCATAACAAGTACCCTTCCAATATTCACCTGGTGGGTCGTGCCTCCACCCTAGCTTATTTGAAGAAGAAGGGCATAATATTTTAGATATATTATACCCTATAAGTATTTCTTTAAATCCATAAAACATTGTATTAATAATTGGCTTACGTTTAAGAAATTTTTTACTTATAATATTTGCTTGGTTTGGCGTGACCCTTGTCTGTATATTACCAAGAAAAGCTGAATCATTATATATCGAGAATGATATATATCCAAGCTTGCTATTATTATTACGATACACCATTCTAATTAATCCCTCCCCAAAAACATGCTTCCGTTTAGGTTTCATAACATCTCTAATACAACTAGCTCTTTCTCGGATGATACCGCTTGCTCTAAAAGGCATAGTACCGTAATGAAGCTCCGGACCAAATATAATATCTAAATTCTTATAACTATTACCCTTTAATTTTATGTTTTCTAGAAAATTATCAGAATCGTAAAAGCATCTAAATATTTCTTCTTCAGTAATATTTTTAAAAGTGAATTTATGCTCGAGACAGTCTTTTAATGCACGTTCATTAAGATAAAAATTGTTTAAGTTAATTCCGCCCATGCTTAGTCTATTGTATATCGTCCTCAGTTACTTCATCTGGAATAACTTCATCTTCATCAGAATTGTCATTACTATACTTCCACTCTTTCTTAATCTTATCTTCAATAACAGGAATGATAGTATTATCCCATAACTCGGTATCATCTTTCCACTTACTATAATAACCTATCTTCTTACCGTCAGGTAATTGATATGTTGCTCCAGTCTGTACAACAGCTCCGAGACCTACTGCGAGATCTAACAAGCCGAAATACTTATGAAGTCCGCAGTCAAATGATAGATACATCTCACCTTGTAAGTATTGCTTAATAAAACGGTTCTTTACAGTTAGAGCTCGTAGAATAACACCAGAGTAGTTCTTTTGACCTACAGCTAGTTTACCATCAGTATTCTTATCCTCTTTAACAGGTTTACGAGCTAACTGAATAGTAACAGATGGTAAATATACAGTCGCGGTACCACCGGGCATATTCTTAACTAGGGATGGGAATAAGGCTGCAGGGTCTTCATAGATATGATTAGTTGCGAGAATTGTAGTCTTAGTTAAACCAGATAATTGAGTACATGTTCTTAAAAGAGTTTTCATCGCTTTAGCTCTACTGCCCATATCAGCACTCACATTACCTTTCTCTTGACGATTAATCTGTAACTGACTCTCCATATTACCAAGTGAATCAATCGCGATAATAAATTTACCTTCTTGACCCTTCTCCTTTACCTTCGTAAGGAAGTCGTAGATTGTATTACGGCACTCTTCGATACAAAAAACAGGTACATACTTTACCTTACTAACATCCAAACCTAGAGCCTCGGCACCATCCTTGTCAATCGCGTTCTCACTATCAAAGATAACTGGAATCAAACCTTCCTTCTGAGCATTAGCTAGAATCTTTTGCAGAATAAACGATTTACCGGTCATGCTCGGGCCTGCTAAGAGGGTCATTCTATTCTTTGGAATGCCTCCGTGTAGTGAACCTGATACAATACCATTAAGTACCATTGATCCGGTGTCGATCCACCCATCGACGTTACTAAGCGCGCTATCGTTTAGGAAGGACGCATAAGGGTTTGACTTATCAATTACAGATAAAATGTCATCAATTTCTTTACTCATATACTGATTATAGTATACTTTTTACCCCGTTCAAGTAATAATCATAACATTTCTTCTGTATCTTTCAGAAGCTTTTTTATCTTTGTTGATATATAGTTACTCTTCCATTTATACTCCTCAAAGAACTCTTTCCAAGAGATAATAATCATTCTTAATTTTCCAAGATTTTCGTCTTTTAAATCATCCTCAGTTAATTGACCGTATTTTATTGCTCTATATAAAGCATTATTAATAATCTGAATATCTTCGGACTCTGAAAATGTTGCGGATATTACTCCCTTTGTGTAATCGGGCGGTGTTTCAGCTTCAACAACCTCAGGTTCTGGCTTTTTACTAGCTGCCTTAAGCGCATCAATCTGTTCTACTAACTTAGCGATTTCTGCATCTTTTTGGGTAACGATATTATGTATAGCTATATTAGCTTCATTACGTACTTGCTGGTTGATTTCAGCACGGATCTTCTCAGCTTCGTCTTCCCTGACATGTCCGAAATATGACGAGTTGTCAGATGGAGGGCGGAATGATTCTGTTGACCAATTTGACATAAAAATATTTACATAAACAAGTATATGTATCAACTAAACTAATAAAAAAAATATAAGGGAGTCGACTGCTTCCAATCTTTATCCTTATTATCAACCTCCACCGTCGCAGAGGAATTACGAACTCAACCTAAATACCAATCTAAGACTCGGTCAGATTCTTAGAGTTTTTCGCCAAAGTATGCTTGAGTCAGAGGCATGGCAGGCAGATAAATCTTACTCGTCAAAGAGCTTAATCACCTCTTCATCAGCTTGAGCTTCTTCAGCTGCAGCTTCAACCGGTACTAGTATGGGGTTAACAACCTTTTCGTATTGATCAATAATACGTGGCTCAATTTCGAACTCGCTACCTAAAGCAATGTTATTAACACTCCAAGAGAAAACGGTTGAACGCTCCGCATCTTCACCGACCGGTTGAATAAACTCTGGAAAGAATAGTGGGAAAAGCTGCACTGCCATCTGGCCGTCCTGCTGTGGTTGAACAGTGATCATTACAGGACTCTTTACCTGAATAAAATCACCTCTTGATACTTCCTCACCGAAGACGGTGCGGCCTGCGTTATCAATAAACGTGGTATACTTTTTATCTGTCATATATATAATTATATCGGTGTTCCTGTCTAATCAACTAAGTAAATCAAATAAATCTGTCTGAACTGCAGCACCAGGTCTTTGAATAGACCAACTCACATTATCATAAAATCGTTCAATAGCAGAATAGATGATCTTCTCAAACATCAACTCGTAGTCTAACTCGAGCTTATCCTTAAATTCATCAGGTAGGTAATATTTGTATGCCACGTTACCTATATTATATGGATTAGGCTTCTGTACGTAATAAAATCTAACCTTATCACCACTACCGATCTTTTCATATTCCTTATCAATATTAAACTTATCAAGGAGTAGGTTGTGATAGTATGCGGCTTTAACGTGACTAGGCATACCCTTGCACGTCGTAAACCCATCGCATTGAGTCGAATACTTTTCATAACCCTTAATACCGGATACGAAAGCGATATCCTCAATAGGTAGGCTTTTGAAGATCTTGTAAGCTTCGTTTAGGACACTATTAGTCTTATTAATATCACGAGTACTTAACATCGTCTCAATAATATTTTTAACATACGGTTTAATAGCTGCCGGCATTGTACTACGAACGACCTCAACACCAGTATACTTGTATTTATCCATGGCAATTCCCTCGTCGTCAAGTATATGCATAACGTAGCGTTTCTTCTGCAGGAATACACCAACGTCGGCAATCATCTCACGTTTAAATACAAACCTACAGTCTTGAGAGTTAAGTGAACGTACACCCCATATTTTTATTTCATGGTTTAAGAAGTCTTCAATCTTTTGAACCTCATCATGTAACTCTTTCGTTATCTTACCATCCGGGCCAGTAAAGTTAATATCAGTATTATCAATGATATGCTTGATAGATATATACGACGAGTCTGTATCGTTATATATAACACTATCATTAAGTTTCTGCTCGTCATCGATACCTACACGTTTAGTTATATACTGCTTGAGTAGCTCGTTCGAGGTCTTAATAACAGCTTGACCTGTCAGAGTGATTGACGCGGCAATATCATCATCACCGAACGGGGCATGCTTATTGCCGAAGTATCCATATATAGAGTTAATAAAGATCTTAATACATAGCTGCTTCGAGTCTAACTGATCGATACGCACCTTTAAGGCAGGTGTAGGGTTAGCGGCGTACTCATGCTTTAGCTTGGTTAGTATCTTTTTAACCTCCACACGTTTATTATAATACTCATCGAGAATCTCAGGCATCACACCCTTACGTTTCTGCGTAAACATTACATTAGCACGACTTATACCAATTTCTTCATCTTTAACAAACTTACTAAAATTCTCAATCGGTAAAGTAAACGTCTTACCATTAACATGCTTAATGGTAACCTCCTTATCGTTCTTATCCTCGATCTTACCAACCTTGGTCTCCGGAGACATATTAAGAGATATCATCACGTTCGGATACAGCGAGTTCGCATCAAAAGAAATAATATCTTTCTGAAATCCCTTTAGAGGTTCACCTACATACGCACCAGGATTCTTACCGGTATCCTCATTACGAATGAATGTAGGTATACATTGACATCGCCGGCGACCTCTAATAGCAGTAGCACCATTAATAACGGATAATGAGCCCATAGCTGCTTCAAAAGAAGTTAATCCAGAATAAGCTAGCATACGAATCAGATCGATATACTTCAGCTTAACATCTAGATTCTTGAGAAGTCTAACGTCTTGAATGTTATAGTCTACGAAGGTCTGCCAATCCTCATCGGACAGAGTAGCAAGATTCATATTACCATACTCAACCTTCTTCTCACCTAACTCTAATTCACCAATAGCATCAAGCTTATAGCTCTCACGAAGACCCATAGAGAATTTCTTATATACATCTAGATAGTCGAGTAGTGATATACCTTCAATAGACCACTTTACTTGGTCTCTGCCAAAGGCTCCCTTAATGACTCTACTAGTTACATTACCTGTAGGGGACATACGAGCAACCCACTCATCCCCAAGGATACGACGGCATCTGTTAATGATATAAGGTATGTCAAAGAACTCAGAGTTCCAACCAGATAAGATATCAGGGAAGTCCTGCTCAAGGTGTTGAATATACTTCTTAAAGAGGTCTCTCTCATTGTCACACTTTATATAGGTTACATCATCTTGGTGATTCTTATAATCATGCAACCCCCAGGTGGTAAAGTGATCCGTGAGAGTATCATATACAGTTATAACGGTTACTTTATGATTACCAGTTTCAATGTCTGGGAAGTCATCAGGTGAGTACGTCTCAATATCAATAAACATCGTCTTAATAGGATGCTTATTAAAGTCCTCTTCCTCGTTCTCCTCCCAGTAACGATCTACTAGATATTGTTGATGTGATTGTAGGTTTTCAAATACCCTCTTAATGCCGGTATCCTTAATAAACTTATAACGACCGTACTGATTCTGAAACTTCTTCTTAATTAACTTAGTACCGAAGATAGACTCATACTTACCGTTACCTTCAACAAATAGATATGGCTCATGCGACGTCTCGTACGAAATACGGTTACCATCTTCATCCCATGTAAAGAGTTTAACTGAACTCTCTCTACCATTATATACTATATTTCGATAACTCACATCATAATTATAATGTAGTTCCTCGTAGTATCAACCTATTTATTGAACCGGTTTATATTAACCCTCTTAGGATCACCTACGTTGTATTGGTAGAGTTCAGTATAACAATCAATATTATTATCACTCTCTAACCAACGCGTATCAGCATATGCTGAAGCCTTTTTACATAGAGACTTATAACGTTTCCGGTCACCTAATGTTTTCTCGATCTGAGCGATCATTTCGTCACCTGTCTTAAACCTAATCGGTGCATTCTCATAGGTACACATATCCTGGCATGCGATAGGTAAACCGAGCGCGCAAGCTTCAATGTATTTTAAATCTGATTTTGACCGATTAAAAACATTATCCTGTAAAGGTGCTACGACCATATTAACGTTTAGATCACGTAACTTATCGCCGTATTCAAATAACCTTACCCATGGATGAAATTCAATCTTGCCGGACATTACGAGTGGTTTAAGTGATAGGGGAAAAGCTCCTAAAAATACCCACTGGTACTTATCAACCGTTTTAGCGATGACTCTATTTACGTGTTCGAAGTCATCCTTCTGACCAACGTTGTTATCGACATCAAAATGAGCTCCAGAACCTGCATATAGAATCCTTGGCTTCTTCTTATTATCATCAAAACTCTTCATCGTGCGGTTTATATCACTCCTATTACCTAGCCAGAACTTAGGCATAAAGTTAGGTATAACAGTTACGTTTTTATTACCTGTCTTCTCTCTATAATAATCGCGCATGAATGGACATGTAACAGTAATCTCGTCACACATAGCCATAATCTCCTGAGCACTCTTTCTGATTTGAGGGTCAGTGAACGCTCCCTTAAACTTATTATAATCAGGAATATCCTCCGCAAAGCAGATATCATCAATCTCGTATATGAGTCGAAAGTCTTGTTTATCTGCAAGCGTACGTAAAAATTTAATAAAATGTAATTGTTGAGGAGTCGCTTGCCTCTGTATACGTACACCCTTAACACCTACATACTGTCTCGTATCTCCATTCATTACCGTCGTGCCATGTACGACAGCCTTGTTATGGGCATTCATGACCTGCTCCGGCCATATCATTCTCCAGTGACCGCAGCCGGAATAATCGGCATAGTAATTCATGAACCGCGGCATACCGATCTCCGGTGGCTGAGGCGTGGCTGATTTCTGCGGTTTTTTAATGTTGCTCGTTTGACTAGCTAGTCCCATCGGGAGATTAGATTGCATGGGTGGTGATGGGAATGGAGATCTGTTAAGCATATATACTATTAATTATAAGTTTTTTCTCTTTAATCCACGAATTCAACACGTTTAGTAATACCGTTACTCTTCTCTAAAAATACAATATCTCCGGTCGCAGACTTAATACTTTCCTTACGGTGACTAATAACAAATATACACTCTTTCTGAGTCTCCACACGGTCATTTAAGATCTCTAAAACCAAGTCAACACCCTTTTCATCGAAACTACTATCGAATAATTCATCATAAAAGCTAATATTATAATGCACATCTCCCTGAGCTTTTCTCATATCCATGAACGAGAATAGACACGCAAGGTCAATAGCTTTCCTCTCAGCTCCAGAGAAGTTATTATAGAGACATACTTTACCTTTCTCATTAATAATCTCTTCTTCAAAATACTCATTAAATACACAGATACTATTACTATCTAATTTCTTAAGATAATGTGTAAGCTTAGAGTTAAAGTTACGTAAAATCTTCTTAACGATAAAGCTCTTTACACCTTCTTCTGATACAACAAACTTTGCAACATCTAAAAAGTCGAGTCTATTTTTAAGGTCATTAATATCAGTCTCAATAATATTAACCTTATCTTGGTATTCACTAACTACACTATCAAAAGTATTAGTCTCATTTTTTACCCCTTCTAGCTCACTCTCAATTTCTGTTATACACTTCTGTATATAATTAATAGAATCACTGACTTGTTTAACGCTATATTTCTCTCTCTCGATAGCTGTGATCTTATCTGCTAAGGTTTGAGTCGCGGTATTAATCTTCTCTTCATGAGTCTTTATATCGTTCAATTTACTAGTAAGTTCATCTAGCTTTATTTTTTGATCATTTATACCAGCTTTTATATCACGCTTCTTTTCGTCGATAGCTTCGATATCATGATCAGCTATCGGTCGGAGACATACCGGGCAATCTGCTTCTGATGTACCTATCTGCTTATAGTCTTCAGCTGCTGATCTTAACGTTAGCTTACATTCGATCAAGTCGTGATTGATTGTATTCATTTCCTCTCTCAACTCTTTCTTTTTGAGGCCTAGTTCATCCTTCTTTTCCTGGAAGGGGGTAGCGTCCAACCTATTAATAGTATCTAGCCTTTCGTTTGCTTCTTTAAGGTCGGCTGAGTGTCGGTCACAGGTTGATTCGAGTGTACTAACTTTCCTATTATGGTCAGTGTCAAAATTATTCTTATGATTCTGCTGTAGTTGCAGATACCCAGAGGTCTCTTCGAGCCGTGTAACATTAATATCAAAGTCTTTCTTAACCTCGCTCTGGTCGCTCCTGACATCATTTAGCATCTTAGAGAATACCTCTAGATTAAAAATCTTTTCAATAAACTTACGCTTCTCGACTTTATTTTTTGCCATAAAAGGTATATGGTTATTGAGAGTCATTATAACGCAATTCTGAAATATCTCTGGTGATGATGATAATACAGTTTCAATATACTGGTTTGTATTTTGAATAGTATCTCGCGTCTTATCAACGTCATTTTTATATATAGTACATTTCGATGGACCTAGGGTACGCACAATTCTAAACTCATTTATACCGTATTGAGGGTCATCAACACTAAATGACAGCTCTACTGATGTCTTGCCGTCGGTTAAGTTATTAGGTATAAAGGTCTTTTTTATTTCCCTTAACGTATTACCGAATATAGAGAAGTATAGGGCATCTGCAATAGTACTTTTACCTACACCATTTCTCCTATCCTCTTTATCGCGATTTATACCAGTAACAATATGCAAGCCCGTTTCAAAGTTCACCTTTACTACCTCTTCACCTACTGATAAGAAGTTCTTAATCTTTAACTCTTTAAAATTTACGTATTTCATTTTGGTCTGTCTACTGATCGATTATACAGCTCTGTAGTATATTTTGCAACTTCACTTTTATTGTCAATATCTAACATGTTAATAAATTCAGTAATAGCTTCTGACATATCTACACCAGACAGATCAAATTCATTATCTTCTGCAAATTGTACTTTATTATAATTAGCATCATAATCGATCCTAATATCATTAGGCTTATAGCTAGCAAGTTTAGTAACAAGTAGATCCATGTCTGCAGAATTAACATTCTTATCAACGATGAATTTAATAATATTGTTAGTAATTTCAGACCTGAAATATGATTCAGGGTCTTTTTGTTCTATGAGCTTTGATAAGAATATTTTAACGTGCTTCGGAGTAACGGTATTTTTATAAAACTTATAACTCAAATCCCCGAGATCTAAAACATAGTATCCTTTAGTTTGACCCGAATCACCGAAATCCATTTCATAAGGATTACCTACATATACAATCTCACTATTATCAAATTTTCTACTAGCTCTTAAGTGGAAGTGACCGGAGAATACTAAGGGTGCTTTATTAGCTAAAGCCTCTGGGCTATCGCCATGGTCACATACTTTAAACGAGTTCATTTTAAAGTTTACTAACTCAAAATGACCGAATACTAAATCACACTCTGGAATATCTTTTAGTTGCGTACCCCATGGGCAGAATACTGTATTAACTCCGTGTATATTACATTGAGCCATCTTATCATATACTGTTAGATTACTATAACCTTTCAATATACTCAGACTGTTAATTTCACTTGTATCCTTATACCATGCGTCGTGGTTACCGGTGATCATCGTGATATTAAAATCACAAAATTTATCTAAAAAGTCTTTAGCGAAGTTTAATGTCTTGACACTTATTTCATCTCTATAGTGAAAGAAATCACCACAAAATATAATATCAGATATACCTTTAGACTTTAGATCTTTAATATACCAGTCACTCCATTGATTTGCTACACTTAGCCAGAAATCACTATTCTGGTGAACGCCGAGGTGTATATCAGAAAATATTGCTACCTTCTTACTCATACTATTCGTCGTCAGTATTAGGCTTTACATAAACCTGCCCTCCACCGGATTCTAACATCTCTTTTTCATAAACCTGCTCTCTATAGTCACATAAAGTCTGGTGATGTTTCTTCTCTTTTTTAATTCTATTAATAAAGGCGTGAAATGCGATAGTAGTAAAATAGGAAAATGGGTTATACTCTGAATCTACATTAAACTTCTTATTCTGTAGAGCGGTATACATCTTAACTAGAGCATCACCGATCATTTCGTCTTTATAAGTGTAGTTTATAAAATTAGACTTATTACCTAAACCATAAGCAATCTTCTTAAGTGAATTAGCGAGGTCAAAAATACAATCATCAGTTTTATAATACTCTCTAATCTGGTCCTTGAATACACCCGGGTTGACATAGTACTGATCAATCTTCGGCTTAGGCCCTCTCTTTTTAGGTTTCGGCTTCTCCTCAGGTGCAGCAGCCTCATCAGTTATAGGCTTCTCGTCTGGTTTAGGTTCTTTGTCGCTTGGCATAATATATCTTTAGTATAGTATACTAGTACGTAAGTTTCAACTTATTTTTCAGTAACCTGCACTATTTTATAAGGTATCCTCTCCTGCTCATAGATCTCTTTTCTACGAGCTACATGCTTTTGACCATATTTAAGTTGATCAGCTATATCGATTATTTTAAGATTATCTTTACTATCATGCAGGCGCAATCCACGCCCTATAGTCTGAATAGTGCGTATAGAGCTCTTACCACCAGCAGCAAATACAATCATATGTATATTTTTAATATTGACACCGGTACTGAAAATAGAGCTCATAGCTATACAAACGACGTTATTTTCTACTTCCATTATTCTTTTAATGTTTTCACGTTCGTCGATTTCCAGCTCACCCTTAACAAAGTATACTTGTTTATCTCTTAGAGTTGACATCAGGTCGTGTAACGTCTCTCCATGCTTCAGATGATTTACCAATACTAATGTGTTGTTATTAAAATTAGCGCATATCTGACTTATTACGTTATTTCGAAATTCTTTTTCATATATGAAGTCTAATTCGAGTCTGTAGTTCAGTTTAGCGTCTGCGCCAGTCTTGTACGCAGGGGAGTCTACAAACTCAACCTCAATAATAGTTGCGCTTGCTGGTGTTAAATGCTTCTCGGTCCGTAATTGAAAGCTGTCTTTCTCATAAATGATACTTCCTATCTTACCTATAATATTCCACTCATCAACTTTACCGTCGGGCATAGTACCAGTTAGACCGAACTTATGAACAGTTCTAATCTGCTGAACCATCTTACTCACCTTATTAGTCTTTTTAACTTTATGACATTCGTCTATAACTAGTGCATCTACCTTTTCAAGCCAGTCATTATCTTTAAATTGACTTTGAAGTATACCAAGGTTAGCTATAATAACGTTAGCTGTAAAATCTGGTTTGTTTTTACCTGACCACTTCGTATACTTAAAGGGTGCATCATACTCACTAAAGTCACCGAACGTCTGATTGACTAGACCTAAATCTGGTACAATCAACAGACATTTAAATGTATCACCTTTACTCTTAAACATACTTGACAATAATGAGCATATTGTCAAGGTCTTGCCCGCACCTGTACCCATTTTTAGAATACCTCTACCAAATTGAATTGCTTTCTTACAAGCAGCTAACTGATAGTCTCTCAATGGTAGTGTTAACTCATCATATACGTCTGTGGCTGCTAACGTAGGTTTTATAATATCAGATACATTACTATCAATATGTAATTCCTCATCAGGATAAACCTCCTTAATGTATCTTAATATATCAAAAAATAATCCAGCTTCGAAGAGACCGGTTGGTGTAATACAATAATTTCTGATATCAGCAAAATGTCTAGCTCTACCCTTCAACCTAAATCGAGCTGTTGCATCGGTTTCACTAAAAAAATCGCGAATAGCGGGCACGAGTTCGCCTGCTATTCTAATCTTATTATTAACTAGTTCAAATTTAATCATCCCTATATAGTTTCCATCTTCATTATCTCGATGATATTCTTGATGTCAAAACCTAAGCTTGTAAATGTTCTTTCAACCTTTTCTAGATAATCAACAATTAGTTCTTGCTCATCGATACGATTTTGCAATTCTATCATTCCCTCATGTTGATATGAGCTTTTCTCTGCTATAGGTCTAGTCACCTTTACTGGAGATTCACGTTGTATAGCTTGTACTATATCTTCTCTTAAGGAATACCTCTCAGCTTTTAGATTAAGGAGTGACTTTTTATGCTGAATCAATCTGCAGACCCAGTAGTGTTTACGAGCTGGAGTCTTAAGTGACATCTCTTTGATATTAAACTCATCGATATGTAGCTCAGTCTCAATCTCCTTACTGTACCTTTCAATTATTTCCGCATTCACATCCTTATTATAACTGTATTTACACTACATGCAACTATTAACTAGTAATATAACATAGAAACCCTAAACTATAATACCTAAATAAATATTAACATGGAAGATGCACAGAGATTATTTGAACGTATGGTCGAAGACCTTTTAAAAGGGGTTGAAGATATTGATTATGATGAGAATGAACTTAAAATGGGCATCGATGTTGAGACGGAGCACCTAGAGGATCCTAAAGATAGAGCAACAGCAGAGAAAATCGCTAAGCACCATCTCGCCGAAGACCCTGCATATTATAGTAAGCTCAAGACAATACATGACGAGGATGAAGGTAATACAGTAGGTGGAGGTGCTCTTGGACCAGCAGCTGCAGTAGGTCATTCACAATCAGGCGATTGGTACGCTCCCGGCGATGCTAGAGTACCTCAGATATTAGGCGGCATTCAGACTCGGCGCGGGACGATTGGCCGGAAACGTAGAAAAAAGAAAAAGAAAAAGTAAGTACATGTGATGGAAACAGGTCACTGGACAATACATGGCACGATACCTGCGGATGCTTTCGGTTTTATATATGAAATTACTAATACAGTAAATCAAAGGAAGTATATAGGTAAAAAACAGATGGTAAAGCGTATTAAACGAGCACCACTCAAAGGTAAGAAGCGTAAAAGAATTGATTTTGTAGAGAGTGATTGGAAGTCCTATACAGGCTCTTCAGATAGACTTAATGCTGATATTGAAGAGCTTGGTAAGGAGACTTTTACATTCCAAATTTTAAGATTTTGTGGTAGTAAATTTGAACTAAGTTATTTTGAATCTAAGATGCAATTTGAACGTGATGTTTTATTAAGTGAAGATTATTATAATGGTATTATAAACTGTAGAATAGGTAGACCACCTAAAGCTCTAAAGGAACAGTATTATAATAAGGTTAATGAATAATGTAGATCTAGGAATATACAATATAAACCTTATTAACTGTAATGAGGTTTTTAAAAAGGCTAGTGATAGTATTGTAGATGACTTATACAAGTTTGATTTACTTCAGAAATCTCTGAATAATACTACTGTAAGACGCCTATTCCTACATTACACTATACTCCATTTATGTGAAGCTATCCTAAAGAGTAAGTCTAACAAGAAAAATATTCTATTCTTTAATAATACACAGCTAAATGATGTTTCGTTAGCTAAATTTCACAATGAAAGCGATATTATTAAGTCTATATGCAGCGTCCTTAGGAAAGTTAAGGTTATGCTACCAGTAAAAGTATACATTAGTAGATATAGTCTGGATTACTTCCATCATCTACTCGAATCTAACCAAGGTAAAGGTTATTTACTACTAAATGAGGTAAGAAGTACTGCAGATCATGATAATACACGATTTACTTTTAGTAAAATTAAGCAATACACTAAAAAATACGGATTAACTTGGCTTAATGAAGAGTACTTTAATAGACTATCAACTAAGTTTCTTCTAATTAAATAAATAATAACATGGATAATTATACCCAACTTGCAAATAAAATTCTCAACGAGAGTATGGATAGCTCGAGACTTAGCAGTGATACAGCATTAAGAGATGAAATGATCGCACTAGATGATGAACTTTTCAGTGCTGTAGACGCAGGAGATAAAGCGGCTCATGAAAAGGCGCTTAATAGATATGAAGCTCTAAGAACTCAAGCCATCGACAAGTTTGGGATAGACGGCCCTATCCATCTTATCGATCCAGATCTGCACGGCGCACATTCGGATGATTATAAGGATGAAAACGGCGTTAGACCACACAATGTTACATTCCGTGACGCTGTAGAATTTTATCCGTCCGGTGCATATGGTAAAATAGTTGATGGTAAGTTTATTGCCCCGCCTGTAAAGAGTTATATTGAAGATAATGAATCTCCATCAACCGGACTACAAGCTATCTTGCAGAAATATCCAAGTGAAGTAGAGGATCTCAAAAATAGTGGAGAGTTTGCTGATGAGCTGTATGATGAGCTATTTGAATTTTATCTTGATAGTGGTGAGATGCCTTATGGTGTAGCAAAAGCTAGAACAGGGGATCCATATGAGTGGGTACATGCTAAATTAGATGAGTTGGGTGTGTTTAATGATGCCGAGCACGTTGAAGATAATCAAAATGCTATAACTGCTGATGATTTAAAAACTCTAGAGACTGTCAAAGCACTAGCAGGCGGTAAAGCAGATGGAGGCCTTTTTAGCAATCCTGAAAAACAAATACAACAAGCGTATGGTAAGATGCTTACCAAGATATCCAAGCAAATGAAAAACGTAGCTAAGAAGATGTAATTATGAATAAGTTTTTAAGAAGAATATACGAACTCGATTTGATCAATGAAGAAGATCAAGCACCACCTCCTCCAGGTGCTGGTGATGTAAATGATGTAACACCTCAAGAGATTGACGCAGCACCGGAAGTAGAAGCTGAGGTTGGTACGTTATCTCCAGAGAGTGAGGTAATGTACGTTAGATTACTAAAGAAGGCTCTAGTTGTAGATCTTGACCCTGAGGATATTGACAATATTAATAGCTTAGCGGAGGTTAACGAAGAAAATGCTAAGCAGGTGCTAGGAGATATCCTTAGAATTATAAAGAGTTACTCAACTGAAATCGATATAGAAATTTAAATATGAGCTGGAAATCATTAACACAAGTATACTTACAAGAGGCTGCCTTAAAGAACGTTACTAAACTAACACGGCAACAACTAGTCGGTGAGGATGTCTCAATATACGCTAAAGAAAACGATAAAACAGAGCATATAGGTGACGTGAGTAGAGAGTACTATGATAGTGTTCTCAAAAATAGAGTTGAGCTAGGTTCGCATGAAAATGTTAGCTTACGTAAGGTAGTAGAGCAGCGTTTAGATAAATGTAACGGTAATATTGATAACAATGCTGACATATGGCAAAATTATATGTTAGAAGGTGCTTTCGATATGTCAGCTGATAATTTTGATAGTAGTGAAGACTATTTACTATCTCTGGTTGAGCAGAGTACACCGTTTTACCTAACTGATTTTATAAAAGCCAACTGGCCTGCTGCAGATGTAGTAAACAAATACTATAAATCTGCATTTACCAGTATGCCACAAGCTCCAGTTTTTGGCAGCCCGGGCGCAGGTGAATTATACTTAGCTTATTTTGCAAATGGCAGTAAGCCTAAGAAAGGTGATTTGAGTGTAGGCGGAGTTGAAATTGAACTTAAAGGGCCAGGTGGTCGTATTTTTAAGACACCAAAAATAGTTAATGATTTTAGCGACCTGCAGAAAGATTATAAAGATGAAGATGAATTATTAGATAATATTACTGAATATATTGCTAAACTATCACAAACTGCGCCACATAAATCATTGATTCGCGAAATGGTAGCATTATTTAAAGAATCAATGATTGAAGAGCATGCCTACTTCAGAGAACGCGGAAAGATGAGACCAGGTAACGAGCTCGTCTATATAGGGGGTTTAGCTCAATTATACGCATATAAGCAAGTACAGGGATTTGACATCTTTATGTCCTTCTCCACACAAAAAGATGGTAGAATACTCTTCAAGCCAGTAAATATGAAGAGTATCAATAATCTAGTAGGGCTGCATAAGCTAATTACAAGAGACGCATTCTATAAATTTGGTGTTAACCGGGATGGTTCCGGATGGTCACTAGATAGAACTCAATTAAAATGAAAACATTTAAACAATATTATAATACTATTCTCAATGAAGGTGGTGCAGCGGGTCATATGGCTCATCCATTTGACCTACCTCAAGTTAAGACAGGTAAGGATTTAGTGAGCTTCTTCGATAGAGCTGTTAGTTCTATTAAGACAAACCCGCCTTCTGTTAAGATTGACGGTGTGAATGCTAGTTTTAGACTCATTGATACACCTGAAGGTAAGGAATTCGCACTCGACAGAGGTAGTATGAAGCCTCTAGACCTTGAAGGTATCACAATCGATAAGCTTGTAGCTAGATTCGGCGAGGGACATGGAATGGTTAATGCAGGCCGTACACTATTGACCATTATGAATGAGTCTATAGATGAAATTACACCCGAACTTAAGCAATTAGGTATGTGGGATAATGCAAATAGATTTTTTAATACAGAGTTCGTGCAAGGTACTACTAATGTACTACAGTATGATAATGATTTCCTCGCGATCCATGGTATTAACGAGTTCTATCAAGCGACTCCTAAGAGAAGAGCCAGTAAAGAGGTTGAGTACAATCCAAAGGTACTTGATTCACTTATTGAAAAGCTTGATAAGACTGCAGCAGAATATAATTTTAAAGTATATGGTAGTGTACCTGCCACTTTAACTAAGCAGCCTAACTACGCACACGTGCTTAGTAAGAACTTTAACGTTAATGTAGGTACAGAAAGAATTTCAAAGCCCTTGCGCGATTATTTAAATGATGCTAATAACCCATTCGGGGATAAGATCACATTACAGGATGGTAAAAAGGTAGGAGCTCTTAGTAAGTTCGTCTATCTACAGATTCTTAACGGTGTACCACTCGATACATTTATAAAAGATGAAGCTGATCACCAAAAGGCTATTGATGGAGCGGCAATATACCACGCTACTAGACTTTTAGGTGACGAGCTGCTAACAACCTTAACATCCGACATGGGTGACGTTAAGTACCACGAAGGTATTGTTATAAGAGACCCAAAATTTCATAGCTCACCAGTCAAGGTTACCGGTGAATTCATTATTGGCGGTATGTCATCACAGTTTAGAAAAGAAGATGAAGAAGTGACGCCTTACTATTCTAATTACGTCACGGAACCACCAGTCAGAGGAGATTTCTTCGGTAGAGGTCGCTTTAAACAAAGTGTTGATGCAATAGGAGAGAGCTTTGATGCTGTCTACAACAGTATAATGCTAAGAGAGTTTGAAGAGCCTGACAATGAGCGCGTTGTTGTTATATACCCCGGTAGATTTCATCCGTTTCATAAGGGTCATTCATCAATATACAATAAATTGACGCAAAAATTTCCTTATGCCGACGTATATATTACTACTTCTGGTAAAACTGATGAAGATACATCACCATTTACGTTTGATGAAAAGAAAGAGATGATGATATCAGCTGGTGTCGATGCTGATAAGATCGTTCAAGTAGCATCTCCTTATATTGCTAAAGAGATAACTGAAAGATATGATGGAGATAATACTAAAATCATCTACGTAGTATCTCAGAAAGATATGGAGGGTTCATCAGCTAGATTCAAATTTGGCACTAAGCGAGACGGTACACCTAGCTACTTTCAACCTTTTGAGAGTGTAGGTGAGAGTGAGTATATGTCAAAGCACGGCTATGTTGATGTACTACCGACTATGGACTTCAAGATTAACGATAGAAGCGTAAGAAGTGCTTCAGAAATCAGAGATATGTATAAGAATGCTGATGATAGTCAAAGAGAAGATCTTATCCATAGTTTATACGGTTCTAAGGACCGGAAGATAAAGAATATCTTTGATAATAAGCTAGTTTAAATTTTTTCTATTGAAGCAATGTTTGCGTAATATGGTGTATTACTTAACACTACTTTGACTTCATCACCGGGCTTGAAGTCTTTACTGAGCTTAGGATCAAAACCAAACTCATCTTTCATTCCCCATTTGGTTTTAGCATCGTGACCCTTAAAAGTCATAACCCATACTTTACCAAATCTACCAGGTGATCTTTGAGTTTGGTAAACATCGGAAATTGTAAGGTCTAGTTCTTCTCCGATATTATTCGCGAGAACATCATCATAAATAACAGCACTGCTCTCTTCAAAATATTGTTTAAATTTTATCATATAACTAAGCTCCTTCGAATCCTGTATCTCTAGCGGCGGGGTCTTCACTGATATCATCGAACTTCAAAGTCCTGATACCTCCATCTTCATCCTCTGCATCTTCTACTTGCTCATGATTATCCTGATAATCGAGGTGGTGGAATACTGAAGAGAGATAATCTGATGCCTTTGTAATTTTTGCTGCGACCCAACCATCTAGAGAGTCTACATTGGCTATATGGTCGAATAACTTCGATGAATATTCAGCGGCTTTAAGTAGGTCAGCTCTCGCCATATCAACCTCACCATCATAATCATCCTGGTCGTGGTCGTGATCACAGTCATCATCTATCTCACCAGCTTGTATATATACTGTCTCATCTTCAGCAACACCACGAACATTTGGTATATGACGTACACGTGAATGGGGTGTAGTACTACCAATTGATGTTACTCTAATCATAGAGGGTGTACCGTGACCTAGACCAAGATCGTCCTCTTCAGGAATCTCTTCATCATCATTAGGATTGACATAAGTCGGATCTGACCTAAACTTCGGACCACCTCTACCATCTGAATCTGCATCTCCTTTACGGAGATGACCGCCCTTTGTATAGTGTTTACCTTTTGGAGCTTCTTTTGCTTCCATGTACGCCTCATATATGAGTTCAGATTCTACCTTAGCCATAATAATATTTATACTATGTATTAAATAATTATATGGAATTTGATAAGTTATATAACCAGCTCATGGAATCCTTACAAGAGGATGCAAAGAAGTGTTGGGACGGGTATGAAAAGGTTCCCGGTATTCCGCGTAGTAAGCAAGGCTCATGCAAGAAAAAAACTGAAGGTGAAGAAGTACCTGAAGAAGATGCTGAGTATAGAGGCAGGAAGGTAACTCTTAATAAGCCCACCAGAGGTGATGTTAAGAAGTTTAAAGTATATGTAAAGGATCCTAAGACTGGTAACGTTAAGAAGGTTAATTTCGGACATGGTGGCACGTCTGCTAAGAAGAGAGGTGAGAAGACAATGAAGATTCGTAAGAGTAATCCAAAGGCTCGTAAATCTTTTAGAGCTAGACACAAGTGTGATCAAAAAAAAGATAGAACCACTGCAGGTTACTGGTCATGTAAGAAGTGGTAATAGAGTATAAAGCTATATATTAAATAATTCTACGATGAGTATTAAGACAACCATAAATACCCCAGAAAATACTCTCAACTACATGAAGTATGTTGAGATTGAGAATGATTCTCGATACCCAGCAGTTACTGGTGGATCGGGTCAAGATGTTTTTAATAAGTCTGCAATTTTAGTGCAGCAGGTTGATCCGTTTAATACTGGTGTTGGTAGTGGTACAGGTGATCAGGGGTACATTGAAAAGTTTGGTGCTAATTTAAATGTAGGTGCAGATTTAGAAACGATCTGGGAAGATGGCGGGTTATATGTGTATTTAACTACTGCATCTACTGTATCGGCTGTGAGTGATGAGGCAGTAGACGCATTAAATGGTACCGGTGCTAGGACTATTACGCTTGAAGGCTTGGATGCAGACTTTAATGTCATAACCGAAACCATATCTATGAATCCTACTAACGGCACTAACGGTGGTGCTGAATCTATTAATGAGTTTCTAAGGATATATAGAGCTGCAGTCGAGACGACCGGTTCAGCTAAAACTAATGCAGGTAATATACAAATTTTAGCTGGTCCGACGGACGTTATTAGTATAGGTACTCATGGCACTGGAGCAAATAAAGAGGGGTTCGGTCAGTCTCAGACTAGCGTATATACTGTACCTGCGGGTAAAACAGGGTACTTGACCCAGTGGTCAGTTGGTGCTAGTGTATATAACTCAAGCGTGCAGGCATTTTTGAAGGTGAGTGAGGGTGATAGCAATGCAATCTTAAGAACAAGAGATGTAATGTTTTTAAGTAATTATTCGATAAAGGAATATAAAGTACCTCTACGTATACCCGAGAAGTCTAACGTAGAGGTTAGAGCTTACAACGACGCAACGGGCGTACCGGTATCGACTTCATATAATATAATCTTAGTAGATAATTAGGTTAGTTGTGAAAAAGAAGGAAGTAAATAAATAATGATATGAGCGGAGTTGTACCAAGAACAGGCCAAGTAAGTATGGTATGTATTAATACGGTAAGAAGGTGTAGGACCAATCAGCAAGGACGTAGTATCACTAATGGAAATACTTACTTTAGTGGTAGTCAAAACTTCTATAGAAACCAGGCTGCAATGCGCGGTTTTAATGGTGAGGACGAGGGTTTAAAACTGTCTGAATTCAGAGGTGCTCAAATCATAACAGCTTGTATACGCTCGTTTCCTGAAAGTAACGGAGGTAGGTACGGTACTATCAATGATGGTAGGATTCAGGCGTGTATTAGACCTAATACTATCAATACAAACGGTGGTAATAGGTATTATGGTTACCGGATCAATGGCTCTGGTGCGTTTCAAATATGTACAAACAATAATTTTAAGACGTGGACTGGTCTCGAGGGGGGTGGTACTGGTATCTGTAATGTTGATGCAGGCGGTTCATTTAGAGACTATTATGTCGAGCTGAAAGATAATACACTCGGCGCGAATATTAGACGAAGTGTTCGCCTTTATTATGGTAGTGGAGAGTCGCTATACAGTTGCGTACAGAATGTAGATAATCTTAACGTCTAGTAAAGTGACTTTATATTGATATTCTAGGCAGCGTCGCTAAATAAACGTATGCAATTTGAATGGGTATTACAGGAGGTAAGCAAGCGCTTTTTATATACTATAAATTACACGGATGATTCCGGTGAACGGTTATACGCGTTAGTAACAACATCACCTGATATAGCCCCGGAAGAAGTGGTGTCTGAAGTGCACGGCATTACAGAAGTTAAGGAGTTCGTTTTTTGGGATTTGTTTAGGGAAAAAATATTACGCCTGCCTACTGCGGAAGGCGATATTAGTTTCACTTTCCATAATTTGCACCTATTACCTGGTGATGATGTCGAAGAGCTTCTAAACATCGCGGATCAGCAGATCATAGATGAATATAATAAAGAAATTATTAATATACACAATAAGCGACGCCAGGCCATTATAGACATACAAGCTGAATTAAGTGATGAGTATAATATGGTATTTACAGAAGAAGATACAATGTGTTATATAAATCTTGTTAATACACACTTATTTGCAGAGTCTGAGCCAGGTAGACATGCATATCTAATTAAGTTGTGTATGCTACTCAAAAGCACACCCTATAAACTCATAAGAGGGCCAGTAGTGGGGCATGATTTTGATAGAGCTAAAGATCAGTGGTTATTAGTAATTAAGAGTTATATTGAAAAAGCTAAAAACGAGCTAGACCTCGAAGCGGTATCATTAGATAAAGAGGGTGATACATACGAGCTAGATCTAGAAGAGATTGAAATTATAAAAAATTTACTCGATGAAATTCCTGAGGAGTTTATAGATGAGCTGGATTATTGCGATACATATAAAGACCTACTCGAGGCATGGCCTCCATTATTACTACCGGCACCTCAGTTTATTATTGACCCACGTACCGGGTCAAATGTTTTCGCAGCTCTCGGAAAACAAATCGAATGGAGGCTTTATGATAGATCTATCTAAGAACATACACTATGATGAGATTTTTTTAGGTCAAATTCAAATACGTCTGGGTAGCCTTGGGCTCGCGAGCAATGAGCAACCTAGTGATGATGGTGTAAGGGATATTATATCTAACTATTATAATATTCACAGTAAAAATCTATCGATAGGTTTTGGCTCCGGTGACGTGTTAAAGAGGATTATAGATCTACCGGAGGTGGATCATCTATATGTTGTTGAGCCAACGTTTAGAGGTGCAATGATATATGCTCGTAATAAAGGTATATCATACAGACCACTACATTATACTAAGTTTAACGAGATACAATTATCGATGTTTCCTGTAAATGGTATTATTTATATAGCAAATCCTAATGGTAATAATGGCCATAGCTTTAAGAAGGAAGATTTACTTGAGATTATTAGACGCAGTAAATTAACTATTTTGGATGAGGCATACGTAGAGTTTGGAGGAGAGTCCCTTATAAATGATGTATGTGATAAGCTAATAGTTTTAAGGACATTCAGTAAGAGTTTAGGTATGCCTAATATTAGGTGCGGCTTTGCAGTATCGTCAGAATCAAATATTGATAAATTAAGAAGACATGATCTAATATATAACTCTACTAATTTAGCATATCATATTCTAAAAGAGAAGATTGATCAGATACCGCCAATTGTTGATAGAATGAAACAGGGTAAAGATTTTCTACAGCAGAATTTTAGTCATATAAAATCTGATGGTAATTACGTTTTACTAGATAGTAAATATGCCGATACGTTTAGCAAGTTCTGTAGGTTTTCTACACGCGGAGACTATCTAAGAATCGCATTAACAAATACAAGATTATTAAAAGAATGTCTGCAGAAATTTTAAATATATCTGATCATAGAGATGCGCAATCTAATATAGATAAAGTTGATAGTATATACTCTATGCTCCGAGCAGTTGAGATTAATCCTACTGAGTTATGTAATAGACGATGCTCGTTTTGCCCTAGACATGATTCCAAGCTCTATCCAAACACTAATAACCATATAAGCGTAGATACAGTAAAGAACTTATGCACCAGCTTAAAGCATATTAATTTTAATAATAGAGTAGGGTTTGTCGGTTTTGGCGAACCTCTATTACATAAAAATATATATGATTGTATCGAGGTTGTAAGAGATATGCTGCCTGATTTAAAGTGGTTAGAAATTAATACAAATGGGGATTTGTTAGATAGTAAAACCCTAGAGAACCTTCATAGAGCGGGTTGTTCTCATATTGCTGTAAGTATGTATGATGAGGATATAACAAGCAGACTAATGGAGATGAGGGGGGATACACCTATTAATTTCGTATTCAGACATCACTACGATGAGAGTAATAATTATAATTTAAATATAGTTAATAGATCTGAATTACTAAAAGGTAGTACTAATAATTATTTCGATACTCCATGCCATATACCCTTTTATAAAGCTATGATTGATTGGAATGGCGATGTATTACTTTGTAATAATGATTGGAAGAGGAGTAAGATATATGGTAATATAAACGAAATAAGTTTTGATAAAATTTGGTTTGGTGGTGAGTTGAATGCTCATAGAAATAAGCTGATGTGTAGTAGGTCGCAGTGCGACCCGTGCAAGAACTGCTCTGTTGGTGGATTATTAAGAGGGGCCGAATCAATAGAAGTGTATAAGGAGTATCATGAAGGAGTGTATTAATATTTTTATCGGACTCGATGAGGCACATCCAGAAGCTTATGATGTGTGCCGTGAGAGCATATTAAGGAATAATAAAAGGTACAAGCTTAATATTAAGCCTATTAATTGTAATACTGTTTCAGATTACTACAGAGTAAAGGATAAGACAGAGTCTACACAATTTTCGTTTGCTCGTTTCTGGACACCGTGGGAGAGTAACCGTACAGGTGTAAGTATATTTGTAGACAGTGACTTTGTTTTCTTAGAGTCTATAGATAATCTTATAGATCTTTACGATAGTCAATACGCTGTAATGTGTTGTAAGCATAAAGAGTATGAGCCTAAGGGGTTGACTAAGATGAGAGGTAAACTGCAATCTAAATACCCTAGAAAAAATTGGAGTAGCTTAATTATTTTTAACAATTCATATTTAGCTAACGATGTATTGTGCCCTATATTCCTAAACTCATATACCGGAGCACACTTGCATAGATTTGAATGGCTTGAGGGTAATGAGATTGGCGCATTACCAGTGGAATGGAATTGGCTTGTTGATTATTATACAGAAACTAAGGACTTTAAACCTAAAGCCCTTCATTATACTGATGGCGGCCCATGGCTAGAGGGGTATAAAAACTGCTCATATAGTAATATCTGGAAAAAAATATATAATGAAACAATATCTAAGTAATTTTTTATATCATCACGATAAAAAGGTAGAGGAGTGCAAGAAGTATGGTAATCTATAATAAACATAATTATCTACCTAATCTTTATAAAAACTTACCGGGTGATGAAGTATCTAGATTTTTAAAGGATCATCACTGTCATTTAAATTTTTTAGAAACCAAGAATTATATAGAAAGTTTAATTCTTGAAAAACTGACTTTAGATATCTTAGTAAATTATTTTTATTCTAAAATACATAAAAATGTGTTTAAAAGGTGCGATATATTAGAGAATATATACCAGGTAAATTATAATCAGTATAAAAAGTTAAAGGAAAGTAATTTTAAAATCAATTACAATTCTACAGGGCGATTTGATTATTCTACTGGTAAATTTAAAGAAAAGGTAGGTAAGGTCAATACGGCAATACTAAATCCTGGCATCGTCGATATAAAAAAACGTACATTGGTTATATATTTTCGAGGACCGTGGAGAGATTTAGAGAATACAGCTGCAATGGATATATTTCATACTATTTTGATCTATAAAATTATTGAAAAATATATTGATAATAATAACTTAAAATATTTTAATAATGTATTAATAGTTAGAGCTGCTCCTCATCATGAAAAATTCAAAATCTTCGATGATTTAGACCTTAATCATAGCTCCGAGACTGGTGATAATTTCATTACCCATACATGTTTATATTCTAATACGCTACACTTTAATGGTGGATCTCTACCAGACCTAGCTGCTCATACTATACCTATAATATCAAAACAATTTATACATTTTAATAATTCTAATATTCAAGATGCTGATAAAGATTTAGTTATTGATGCTATATACCCTGAAGTACAATATAAGGATAATTTGAAATACTACTGTAAGGATCCAGAATCATTTTATGATGGAAAAGTTTCTTGCTGGTATAATATATGTTCTTGTAAAGAAAATATTAAAATTATTAAAAATTGTTCAACATCTAACTTATTAAGCTTAGTTACTGATGTTATGAGTAATATATATAAGTTAGAAAGTAAAATAGAAAATGGGTAAGTTATTAGAAATTTTTAAAGTTAAATCAGAAGAAGAACTTATGAATATGGATTTAAATATAGCAACTTATATTTGGTTTGAATTTATTCTAACTCATAAGAAATCAATACTCGAAGAAATAGATAGAGATATTGCTGATACTATTGGCATACCTACACCAGGTTATGAATACGAAGGTAAAGAATATAGAGGCGATAAAAATATACTTAAAGAAGAGTTACTATTCGTTAAAAATCTTATAGAAAATACAAACCCGTATAGAGGTGAGAGAGCATTTAAAAGTATTAATGAGATTTTAACATATTGGCCTACACTTTTTTTACCTTACCCTAACTTCGTTGAAAAATACTATCAACAGCGGATCGATTAGCTATATATAGATGTCTTAATAGAGGGTTATCTGTCACTGTAATATCAATTATATCTTCTCTTGTTAACTTCGGAATAGGCTTTCGTCTATCTATTTTTTCATTAAGAAGACTATATGCACCACCACCCGGCACTACAAACTCTTCAAGAAAAGTATCTAATGGATTACTCATAAATTTTTTATCCATAACAAGGTATATTACAATAATATATTGGTATACTCTCTCTTTAAAATCTTTATCTTTAGTTTCTTGAATCAAATAGTTTAGAGTCATGTAGGTATCTGTAATAAATTTTACTCTGCCGCTATTGACTGATACATATTTTAATAGGTTTAATACACCACAAACTCTCTCGTTGATCTCACCATACATACTAATATTTACAATTGCACATACCAAAATATATACTATAATATATAGTATGAGTGTTTTAGTAGTAAACGATTTTCTTAGCGGTAGAGCGGTAGATGATCTATCTACTTTTTTAGATGAATCAAAATTATGGGAATCGTTTAGCTGTAATAAAGATACTAGGAGAGACGCCTTTAACTTTACATTGAAGTTGGGTGAACTACCGGTCTTTCTCACAAAATTTAAATCACTGAAACATAACCTATATCACTTTGTCGCTATAAGAACATACAAGAGCGGTAGTATTGATGAGCATATTGATTTTGCTCTAGGTGAACAATTAATACGTAACCAGGGTATGCTTATCAGTAAACCGGAGACACTCGTATATTACGAAACTATCGACCCGGGTATGATAGGTGGTGAGTTAGTT
>Ga0208134_1000473_pt1 | contig 26501 bp, 34 predicted proteins | sample VirMetDEL_Mar_31_FD_184515 | JGI IMG/M metagenome (GOLD analysis project Ga0208134, IMG submission 184515) | Aqueous microbial communities from the Delaware River and Bay under freshwater to marine salinity gradient to study organic matter... | ecosystem: Environmental > Aquatic > Marine >...
AAAATGACAAATTAGATTTTGCACAACCAGAAAATACGTTATCGGCAATTGCTGAGGCGGAAAGAGCAAAACTATTCCCAAGGAATGATTACTCACCTAAGTCAGAAAAGTACTCATCTGTACACCCTGATGCGAATGCTGACGGAGATGAATTAGGTAGAGGAACTGGTACATTTTTAGACGTTTATAATCAAAATGCTGGTACGTCAACTGATGTATTTGAAAGAAAAGACGAAATAAAAGTTAATAAGTACAACTCAAGTCAACCATACAACGTAGAAGGATGAAACTAATAACGACATTTAAATCTTTATTAACTGAAATTGCGTCTTTAGATGATATTAAAGATTCGATTAATAAGAAAATTGTCGTTACAATGTACTACGATGGGGACGAACCTGGAGGAAAGGGTTATAGAGTAGTCGAACCCGTTGCGGTAGGTTATAGTAAGGGAGGTAACAATTTAGTTTTAAGGGCATGGGACTTAGACGGGGCGTCTCATAAAGCAACTATAGGCGAAAAACTATTACCTGGATGGAGACTCTTTAGGGTTGATAAAATATTGACTTATCAACCAACTACTGATAGTTTTACAGAAGTGAGACCTGACTACAACCCAACAGGAGATAACAGTATGATAAATATGTTATTAAACGCTACGTTTGATACCTGAGAGTTAAATTAAAAAAACTGAACCCCAATACACATGAGTGATTTAATGCAAAAATTAGCGATGTCCAAAAAAATAATGGATAAACACATCGAAGTACCAAGAGGTCAATTACCGGGACTTCCCATGAGTGAGAATGTAAACGCAACATACAACATACCGGAAAATATAGACAGTCAACTGACTCAACAACCGACACAACCATCAATACAGGAAACGGGTAATGTTCAACCAGTAAGTCAAGATGCAGTTATAAACTCAAAACTACCTGAAGAAATTAAAAAATTAATGTTAGAAAATCCGATAGTTCAGCCTCAAATGAATAAACCGTCACTTTCTAATGAAATAATAGAAGGGGCTACAAGACTAATGGGTAATAAGGTAACTGAACAGAATACTATTCAACCAACAAATAATGATTCTGACCTAAAGCAAATGATAAGAGATGTTGTTAGAGACACTGTTAGAGATGTGGTTAAAGAAGAATTAAAAAATTCAGGTTTATTAAGTGAATCTACACAAAAAGCTAATGAAACTCTTTCATTAAGAGTAGGTAAACACATTTTTGAAGGTAAGGTTACAAAAATTAAAAAAGTAAAACAATAACTTTTCTTATTAAGTTTTTTTTCCTATACTTTTCTAAATAGAAAAGTCATGTCAAAAATTAATGTGTTAGTACTCCCATCAGACAGAACAGGAGTAGGTAAATTTCGTTCTGTCGAACCTCACACGTTTTTACAACAACATTATTCCGATGAATTTCATGTTGATATAGATTACGAACCAAAAATAAATGACGAGAACTATTGGAAGAAGTATCAAATAGTACATTTTCATAGAGTTATAGGTTCGAATTATGAGCAGTCCCCTTTAATTATTAAACAGTTAAGAGATTGGGGTATTGTTACTATTGGAGATATTGATGATTATTGGCAACCAGGAAAAGAACATCCTGCATATGAATTAGTAAAAAAACATAATTTAAATCAACATATAATGAAAAATTTGAGTTGTGTTGACTATGTTACAACTACTACTGAATTATTTGCTAATGAAATAAGAAAAATAAATAAGAACGTTTTTGTTTTACCCAACGCGATTAATCCCGACGAACCACAATTCACAGAAAAAACTAAACCTAGTGATAGGTTAAGGTTTGGGTGGTTAGGTGGTTCCTCACACTTACATGACTTGAAATTACTTGAAGGTACCACTAATAGGTTAAATGAGTTTAAAAATGATTATCAGATGTACCTATGTGGTTTTGATATTAGAGGTAATGTAACAGAAATTAATAGGGAGACTGGGGAGGAAAAAAAGAGACCTATCAAACCTGATGAGACCGTATGGAAGAAATATGAGGAGATATTTACGGATGGTTATAAAACCGTAGATGAAAAACAAATGAAGTACCTGATGGAGTACCAACCAGGAGATTATAGTGAAGAAGATGTTTTTTACCATAGAGTATGGACCCAACCGATTAATAGTTACGCAAAAAATTACTCTAAGTTTGACGTGTCTTTAGCACCTATTAAAGACCATATGTTTAACAGGATGAAATCTCAGTTAAAGGTAATTGAAGCCGGTTTCTATAAAAAAGCCTTAATAGCTTCTGATGTGGGTCCATACACAATTGACTTAAAACACTCATTAGATAAAGGAAATTTTGTTGACGGTAACGCACTATTAGTAGATAAAGGTAGGAATGGCAGCGATTGGGCAAAATACATGAAAAAGCTTATTAAAAACCCATCATGGGTGGAAGATTTAGGTGAGAGACTTTATGAAACTGTAAACGGAACTTACGATTTAAAGAGTGTAACTAAAAATAGAGCGGAATTTTATAAATCTTTAGTAAAATGATAGACGTACCATTAAACAAATTATTATTTTTTGATTTAGAGACTGTAGGAATAGAAAAAGACTACACCACTTTAAATGAAAAGAATCCTGAAATGGGTAGACTTTTTGAAAGTTACCGAAATTGGTTTGAGAAAAGATATCCTGAAGATGTTGATAAACCTTTAGATGAAATATTCACCAATCACGCGGCGTTAATATCAGATTTCGCAAAAATTATTGTAGCTTCATTTTCATTCATAACACCAAGTGGAGAAGTACACACCACTACGTTCGCAGAAGATGATGAAAAAAAACTATTACTAGGGGTTAAAGATTTATTAAATAAAGTATTAAAACTTGATTTTCACCTATGTGGTCACAACATAAAGGGATTCGATATGCCGATGCTGTCTAAGAGATTTGTTTGTAACGGTATAAAACCCCCAAGTATTTTACCAAAATTAGGTACAAAACCATGGGAATTAAAAGCGGTAGACACGAAAGAATTATGGCAATTCGGTTCATTTAATTCACCAGCCTCTCTTGATTTAATGTGTGTTGCTATGGACGTAAATAGTCCTAAAACAGGTGAAGTTTCGGGAAATATGGTACACGACACGTATTGGAATTCAAATGGATTGACTCCAATAGCCGATTATTGTGAAAGGGATGTTCAAGTTTTAGTGGATGTGATGAATAAAATTTATAATTTAAAATAATATGTTTAAAAAATTTAACGAACTTAACGAAAGTTTGAGAGCTTTAAAAGATTTAGAAGGTAAATTAAATGAAGTGGATATGAGTAATCCTCAAGAACTATTAAATAGTTTAGGGGTAAATGTTGACGATGTTGAAGAAAGTTTTAATAACAATTTTACAGGTAAAGTTGAATTAAAATATTTTTTGAATTCAGATAATAAGGAGTTAGAGTACGCTTACCCTACCGATTCGGGAATTGATTTAAGGTCTAATGTCGATATTACTTTAGAGCCATTTGGTAGAGCGTTAGTTCCTACGGGTATTCATTTTGATGTACCCGAAAGATGTGAGATACAAGTTAGACCAAAAAGTGGATTAGCAATTAAACGTGGTTTATCAGTCTTAAATACTCCAGGTACAGTAGACTATGGTTATACGGGAGAAATTAAAGTAATCGTCTTTAATATGAGTAATGAGGTACAAAGTATAGTTAAAGGAGATAAGATTGCACAAGCAGTTGTATGTCCTGTGGTTCAGGGTTCTGAAATTAACCTAAAGAGAGTGGATAAAATTGAGAATAAAGACCGTAATAGTAACGGGTTTGGTTCTACAGGGAATTAAAAAATTATGAAAAAAGTTATTGAATTAAAAACAACTACCGATGATGAGGGGTATGCTACAAGTCCTACCTTACCTGACGGTATTAAAAATTATCTAATTGATATAGATGGTACTATCACTGATGACGTACCTAATGAAGAATCTGAAAGAATGAGACAGGTTATACCATATGAGGGTTCAGTAGAAACCTTAAACGGATGGTTTAATGAAGGTCACATAATCACATTTTTTACTTCACGAACTGAAGAGGTAAGAGAAATTACCGAAGAATGGTTGGATAAGTGGGGGTTCAAGTATAGTAATTTATTAATGGGTAAACCTCGTGGTGGTAATTATCATTGGATTGATAATCATATTGTTAGAGGTACTCGTTACAAAGGTCAGTGGACTGAACTGACTAAGAAAACATTAGAAATTGAAGTATTTGAAGATTAATGATTACAATAGGTTATAGTACAAAAAAAATAGACCCTTCATTTAAAAAGTATATTGAAAAATCTTGCGGGATACACAAAGTAGAGGTCATATCTTTTGAGAACCCTGGAACCCATTCCTTATCTGAAGCGTATAACATTATCATAGAAAAGTCATCAAATGATATTGTAGTACTTTGTCACGATGATATTTATTTTGAAAAAAAGGGATGGGGTAGAAAAATAATTAAACATTTTAAAAAATGTCCTAATTATGGTATTCTTGGTGTCGCGGGTAGTACTAAACTACCTAAATCCGGCATGTGGTGGGAAAACAAAAAAACCATGAAGGGTATTGTAAACCATGAGCACGAAGGTAAAAAGTGGGAGTCCAAATACTCAAAAAGTACGGGAAATGATATTGAAGATGTCGTTTTGGTTGACGGGTTATTTATGGTCTTAAATAAGAAGAATCTTAAGAGTAACTTCAATGAAGAGGTTAAGGGGTTTCATATGTATGATGTTGATTTTTGTTTTAATAACTTTATTGAAGACGTTAAAATAGGTGTTATATATGATATTCGGATAACCCATTATTCAATCGGGCAAACAAATACTGAGTGGGAAAAAAACAGAGCAATATTTTCTGAAAAAAACAAAGATAAATTACCTATAAAAATAGATAGGAATTTAGACCTTAATTCCCCTATTAAAGTTTTAATTTCATCTCTATTTTTTAAGACTTTCACTGGTTCTGAAATGTATGTTTATGAACTCTCTAAAGAGTTAATAAAATTAAATTGTGATGTAACGGTACTTTCCGACATTAATGGTCCTTTATCTAAAATCGCAAGAATGGACAAAATAAAAACTTTATCTCATAATGAACCACCCGGTTACATTGTTGGGGATGGTGTTATGGGGTTTAAAACACCTAATGGGTTCGTTAAATCTGAAAAAGGTAAGATATATAGAAACGGAAGTTACGACTATGATATTATCCACACTCAACATAAACCCATTACGGAAAGATTATTACAACTATATCCTGATTTACCAAAAATATCTACGATTCATTCGGAGGTAATTTCATTAGAAGACCCCATTAAGGATGATACAATACTTAAATATATTACGATTAGACCGGAAATATCGGAAAAGATAGAGTTAGTAGATAACATCGAAAAAGAAAAAATAAATCTAATCTATAATCCAGTTAGTAGTAAAAGATTTAACACTGATAATATAAAAGATAATGGATATATTCTATTTGTAGGGACTATTGATTATTTGAGAGAAAAAACAATTAAAGATGTCTCTGAATATGCAAAATCTAAAGACAAAGAATTGTGGATAGTAGGTGAAAATAAATCTAATTATCTTAACGAGTTACTTAAATTAAGTCATGTTAAACATTTCCCACCGACAAATAAAATAGAAAAATTTGTAAAGGAATGTTCAGAAACTTCAGGTATTTTATTAGGTAGAACCACCATTGAAAGTTGGATGTGTGGTAAACCATCTTGGATATATGATATTGATAAAGAAGGTAATATAAAGGATAAGGAGTTGACTTACCCTCCTGATAATATACAAAAATTTTATTCCTCCGAGGTAGCCAAAAAAATAAAACAACTTTATATCGACACAATAAAAGAGTGGGATGAAAAATTAGACATCGAGGAAGAAAAAAAAATATAAAGAAATAATAGAATAATGATAATAGTAACAACACTTTATAATTGCGAAAAATACATAGTTAAATGTTTAAGTTCTATCATTGAACAAACATATAAGGACTTTAAATGTTACATAACAGATGATTTATCAACAGACAATTCTGTTAGAGAAGTCAAGAATATGATTCAGGGTGATGATAGATTCATTCTTATTGAAAATACGGATAAGTTCTACCAACCAGGTAATTATGACCAAGTTATTCGTAATAATCCAAAAATTGACGATAATGAAATAATCGTTGAGATTGATGGGGATGATTGGTTACCGGATTCAAATACTTTACATAGAATTAATGAAGTTTATAAGGATGAAAACATATGGATTGCTAACGGTTCATTTGTGTATTCAAATGGTGCAAAAGGATTTGCCTCGCCTCCAAGAAATTTTGACACGTTAAGGTCGGACATATTTACCGCATCACATCTTAGAACGTGGAGAGCCTTTCTTTGGAGGTCAATCGAACAAGATTATTTAAAGGACGATAACGGTAATTACTGGGAAGTTGCTGGTGATTTATCATTCATGTTCCCGATGCTTGAAATGGCAGGACCAGAACATTACTTATTTATGAATGAAGTTAATTATGTGTATAATGAACAAAATCCACTTAATGACCATAAAGTTAATATGGGTAAGGTTAATAATGCGGTTAAAGTATTAAGAAATAGACCTAAATATAAAAGATTAATTAGATAATATGATATATTGTAATTTAAAAGGCGGTTTAGGAAATATGCTTTTTCAAATTGCAGCAGCAAAATCGTTATCCATTGATAATAAGACCGATTGTTCTTTTCCAAACTTACATTCACATCTACATTACTTAAATTCGGATGCAACATATAACCCATCATTAAAACATGGTAGTGAGTATATGTCTATGTTAAAGAATCTTAATGTAAACCCAACAACTACTAGCAATGTAGTTAGATATCCCTTTACGTATGTACAGTCACCACCATTTGATAGGAATGTTATTATCGAGGGTTTCTTCCAAAGCGAAAAATACTTTGCACACAATCGAGAAGCGATATTAGAATTTATTAAAGCACCCTTAGAAATCATGGAGACAATACACGAAAAGTATAGTGATATCGTTAACGGTAAATCTACCTCAATCCATGTTAGACGTGGTGATTACGTAAATCATCCAAACCATCATCCAGTACAGAGTTTAGAATATTACAACAATGCTATTGATTCACTAAAAGATAAGACTGATAATTTTGTCGTATTTAGTGACGATATTGATTGGTGTAAAAAGAATCTTAACTACGATAATATTATTTACATAGAGAACGAAAAAGATTATATTGAACTATACTTGATGTCACTTTGTGATAATAATATTATAGCCAACTCGTCATTCTCATGGTGGGGTGCTTGGTTAAACCAAAACAATAAAAAAATAGTTGTAGGACCTAAACAATGGTTCGGTTCATCTATTACTCATGATGATAGTGATATACTACCAGAGTCATGGATAAAAATTTAAGACATGGAAAAAATATACTCAAAAGTTGAAAAAGATAAGTTACTACATATAATCAATAGATTAGATGAAATCGAAGGAAGACATGAAGTTGTTCCTGAAGATAATTTTATACAGTGTGCCACGTTAAAAATGGCTAACGGTAAAACATTTCCACCACATAAACACATAACAAAAGATAGACACTATACCGAACAAATTGCTCAGGAATCATGGGTAGTCATTAAGGGTAGTGTTAAATGTAAGTTTTTTGATATTGATGATACGTTAATTGCTGAACCTATATTGAGACCAGGTGATGCCAGTTTTACTTTATATGGTGGTCACACATACGAAATCTTAGAGGACGATACTATTGTATACGAATATAAGACAGGTCCTTATGAGGGTCAAAAATTAGATAAAACTTTTATATGATGGATAAATTTAAAACATATGGTGAAGATGTCATATTAAGTGATAACATTACTATCAAAAGAAAAGAAAATTGTTCTATTGGTAATCACGTCTCTATTGACTATGGTTTCTACTGTACGACAAAAATGGAAATTGGTGATTATGTACACATTAGTCCATACGTAACTTGTATTGGTGGCAAGGATGGTCAGTTCATAGCTAAAGGATTCAACAATATAATGGCTGGGGCTAGAATAGTTTGTGGTTCAGATAGATTTGATGATAGTGGTTTATTTGGTGCCATGATACCAAAAGAATTAAAGGGTACTCAAATAATTGAACCTGTAATAATGGAAGAATTTTCTAATGTTGGAACCAACGCAATTGTAATGGCGGGTTCAAGACTAAGAAAAGGTGTCTTATTATCTGCAGGTAGTGTGTTATTTGGAGATACTGAAGAGTGGGGAGTATATAAAGGAAATCCAGCTCAATTAGTTAAAAAAATTGACCCGACAAAAATAATTGAAAACGCAAAAGAGTTGGGATATGAATAATTTAACCTTAAACAAAAACGAAGTACAAAGATGGTTCTCAGATAAAGGTGACTACACCCATAACATAACATATAATTTGAATGAAGATTCAATTGTTATGGATTTAGGGGGTTTCACTGGTTTATGGGCCAAACAAATAATTAGTAAATATAACCCAAATATGTATATTATAGAACCTATAGAAGAATTCTATAGTAGTATGGTAGATAAGTTTAAAAGTAACGATAAAGTTCGTCTTATGAAGGTTGGCATTTCTGTTGAAAACAAAACCGATAAATTATTTATGAGTGGTGATGGAACGTCCTCAAACATAAAAGATGGTAAGCCAGTTAATGTAGAATTTAATACCATAGACACTGTTTTAGAAAAATGGGGTTTGAATAGTGTTGACCTAATCCAAATAAATATTGAGGGTGACGAATACCCCCTATTAGAGAGTATGTTAAAAACGGGGTCAATTAATAAATTTAAGAACATACAAATCCAATTTCATTTGGGTATTGATAATGACATTAAAAGGAGAAATATTATTAGGGACGGTTTAAAAAATAATGGATTTAAAATAAAATTTGATTACCCGTTCGTTTGGGAATCTTGGACTAAAGAGTGATATGAATATAAAGGTATATACAACAGGTGGGGGGATATTTTCTAAATTTATGGTGGCCGTACAGTGGATAGATGCTACAGTTAGTGATATAGACTCTATCGATAGCATATACTTAGATATAAATAGGAATAAAAAGGGGTTATGTAAACTTGGAGAGGAATGGCATAAAAATGTAGGTAATACTAATCCCTTTAATTATGCACTAACTCAGGATGACACCATTAAGTTTGATGAAGTATTATACCCCACACCATTACCATCATATTTAGATATCATTAATGTACATAATTTAAATAGATTAAAAACAATAGTTTCTAAACTAAAGATTAAAGACACTGTGATTAATAAATTAAAACCACTAAAAGGTAAAACATTAGGTGTACATGTTAGATTAACAGATATGGAGATATGGCATCCTGAGAATGGGGTAGGAATTATAACAAATACTTTTTACGAAGCAACAAAAAAAACTTTACAAAGTGAATCTTTTGATTCTATTTTTGTCAGTAGTGATAATGATGAATCTATAGAATACTTTAAAGAAAAAATGGATATTGTTTATAATAATGTAAACAACAGGGTAAATTGGGTCAGTGACGGTAGTAAACAGATGGATTTACAATTAAGTAGGTCAGGTGATGAAACTTTTTGGGTTGATTCATTTGTGGATATGTTATCATTATCTAGGTGTAATAAATTAATATACAGAGTTAGTAATTTTAGCAATGCATCTGTATTATTTTCTAAAACAATAACAGATACTATAAAAATATAGATTATGGGTTATAATATAGATAGTAACGATATAAAAAAATTAGGTTATAAATGAAACAAAAAATTAATATGGTAGGGGGAGGGTTCCAACACGAGAATTCATCATCGGCTGGGAGCACACCTAATTTAGTTGAATGGGTTAGAGACGGTTCAGCTAATATATCAATTCACATTGACAATGGATTAAGAATACCACCTAATAAAACTAAATTAAATTATGGGTGGTTATCAGAATCTAAAACAATTATTGGTGGTATATATGGGTGGTGCGTAAATAATATACAATATTTAGAGGATAATTTTGAATTACTTTTCACTCATGATAAGTCTTTAGTTGAATTATCTAACAAGTTTAAATTAGTAACTTGTAGCGCTAAACCTTGGATAAAGGATGTCGGTATTCACACTAAGTCAAAACTAGTCTCTATGATATCATCTAATAAGGTTATGTGTGCTGAGCATAAGTACAGACAAGATATGGTTTCTAAGTATCGAAGTCAAGTAGATTTATTTGGACGTGGATTCAACCCAATAAAAACTAAAGATGAGGGATTAAAGGATTATTACTTCTCTATTGCTATGGAGAATGGAACTTACCCACTAATGTATACTGAGAAACTAACAGATTGTTTCGCTACTGGAACAATACCAATATATTACGGTACACCTTCAATTGGAGAGGTGTTCAATACGGATGGTATAATAACTCTAGACGATAACTTCAACATTGGAGATTTAACATCAGAATTGTATCATAGTAAGTTGGACGCAATAAAAGAGAACTTAGAGTCGGTCATTGAAATGCCAATTGCCGAAGATTACATATATGAAAAATACATAAAATGAGTTTTAATAAAATAAAAGATTTCGAAGAAAAAATTGCAGAGTTTTTTGGCTCACCGTACGCGGTTGCTGTTGATTGTTGTACCCACGGGGTTGAGTTGAGTTTGATACATAAAAAGGTTAGTTCTATTTCCGTACCTAAAAGAACATATATATCTATACCTTTTTTATCTAATAAATTAAATATAGACTTACAGTGGAGGGATGAGGAATGGGTTGATTATTACACCCTAAACCATACTGATGACTGTAGGATTATTGACGCAGCAGTTCTATGGAAGAAGGACAGTTACATACCTAAATCATTAATGAGTGTGAGCTTTCAATTTCGAAAACATTTAAGTCTAGGTAGAGGTGGTATGATACTGTGTGACAATAAAGACGATTACATTAGTTTAAAAAAAATGTCTTATGACGGTAGATTACCTGATATACCATGGAGGGACCAAGATATCTCAACTATGGGGTATCATTATTATATGACTCCTGAGACCGCACAATTAGGGATGGATAAAATAGAAGAGGCTATTAATACTAAACCACACCAATGGAGCGTAAATGATTGGCCTGACGTGTCAGAAATGAAAGTATTTAAAAAAATAAAAAAAGAATACGAATTATGGACTATAGTAAATGATGAGGGTGAAATCATACCTATGTTTTTAGAGGAAAGGGGTGACTTTGATGAGTTATATGCTAAATTTATGAAAAACCCGAATACTATTATAGTTGACGATAAGGGTATTATAAAAAAATCACATTTTAAAATATGAATAAAAAAGCATTTATTACCGGTATAAACGGACAGGATGGTTCGTATTTATCGGAATATCTCCTATCCTTAGGGTATGAGGTACATGGTATGGTGAGAAGAAACTCAACATCAGAAAACCAATCGGCAAGATTAACCGAAGCGTTTAAAAATGGAAATATACACACACATTATGGAGACTTACTAGACCAAACATCAATTGAAAGATTATTAACTGAAATTATGCCGGATGAAATATATAACATCGCAGCTCAAAGTCACGTTAGAATTAGTTTTGATATACCTCAGTTTACAGTACAAACAAACGCGGTAGGAGTAATTAATATATTAGAGGCTTATAGAAGAATATGTCCAGACGCTAAATTTTACCAAGCGTCGTCATCTGAAATGTTTGGGTTAACTATTGAGGGTGATGGTTTCCAAAGGGAGTCTACTGTCATGAATCCAGTATCCCCCTATGGGTGTTCTAAGGTGTTTGGTTACAATGCGGTAAGACACTATAGGAGGGCGTATGGACTACACGCAGTAAACGGTATATTATTTAACCATGAATCACCAAGAAGAGGAAGTAATTTTGTTACTAATAAAGTGGTTAAAGCCGCCTGTTCCATTAAATTAGGATTACAGGATAAATTAGAATTAGGTAATATGGATTCTTATAGAGATTGGGGACACTCCAAAGACTATGTTAGAGCGATGCATTCGATTATAAATCATGATACCGCAGATGACTTTGTAGTTTCAACAATGGAGACTCATTCAGTTAGGGAGATGTGTGATTTGGTATTTAATTATTTAGACTTAGACTATAATGATTATATCGTACAAAATCCAAAATTTATGAGACCTGAAGAATTACCTTATCTTAAAGGTGACTCTACAAAAATTAGAGAAACATTAGGATGGAATCCTGATTATACTTTTGAATCTATGATGTATGAAATGTGTGACCATTGGATGGATGTATTACAGGGAATTAGAAGCGTTAGATAATAAATGATATATATTTATTTTATTTAAAAAATGAATATATTTTAGTAAAACATAATACATGGCCGTTAAACAAAAAACAAGTGACACTCCTAACAATAGTAACAACATTAAAGAACTAATTAACACAATAATAAGTAAAAAAACTAGAAAAAAATTTCTATCTGAAAATCAAAAAACTTATTATAATACTTTATTAGAGAATGAAATTACTATTTGCTCTGGACCTGCAGGGGTCGGTAAATCATTTGTCGCTATGAGAGCAGCTGTGGATTTACTATTAGATAAAACAAATTCTTACGAAAAAATAATAATTGTTAGACCCGCGGTTGAGGCTGAAGAGAAGTTAGGTTCATTACCGGGTAATTTAGAAGAGAAATTAGACCCTTATATTTTTCCGTCTTACTATCTATTAAATAAAATCATAGGTAAAGAAGCGAGAGAAAAATTAAAACAAAATGATGTTATTGAAGTTTTTGCATTAGCATATATGAGAGGAATGAATATTGATAATTCTATCTTAATCTTTGAGGAGGCTCAAAATTCAACCCCATCTCAGATGAAACTACTATTAACTAGAATAGGTTTTAATTCTAAATTTTTAATATCGGGTGATGTAGAACAAACAGACCGTTATAGAGATAAAACACAATCAGGGTTATATGACGCTTTAAGAAGGTTTAGAACTATTGAAAATATCGGAGTTTTTGAGTTTGAAAATAAGGATATTATAAGGAATCCTTTAATAAGTAAAATTTTAGATAAGTACGAATAAAATGAAAATCGCAATAGATTTAAATGGTGTGGTTAGGGACGTTTTTAGTAAATCAGCTCAGGTTTACGAAAAATTTTATTTAGATGAATTATCTGAATCATCGTCTTCTCACTATAATGAAGAAACAAAAGAATGGGTTAAAGAAGACGAAAATGAAGATTCTTTTAATTATGAATTAGACTTACCCGTGACCTCTCTGAACTTAATTGACCATTTTAAGTTTGATAAGTCAGAAGATTTATATAATTTTTTTTATGTTGATTTCCCCATGGAAATATTCGGACACAGTCCATCAATGCAGAATAACACATTTAATATTTTAAATGATATATATGTGGATTTTAGAGATTTTAACGAAATAACAATAATCTCAGATGAGATAGGTAAATCCAAACCGGCGACTTTATTTTTCCTATCTAAATACGGATGTTTAATTGAAAATATTAAATTCTATTCGAAAGTTACTTTATCAGATACTTTCGATTCATTTGATGTTATTATTACATCAAACCCCGATTTATTATCATTAAAAAATAATAATAAAACTATAATAAAAGTAGTAACTACATATAATTCTGAGTTTAATGGGGATTACAATATCTCTAGCATTGAAGAACTATCTGAAGTATTAAAAAAAATTAATATATAATACTATGTTGGAAATTTTAGGAGAAATGTATTACATAGATTTAAATGAGTTAAGTGATACGATTGACATGTCTATCCCTACAGTAAGTGGGGAAACTGAACAAACTATAAACTTAGTTTCATTTGAAGTTTTAAAGATGATGCTTGAGGTTATTATGACTGAACGTGAGGAAGTTGATGAGAATCTAGGTATTCACTCAGTTAAGAATTTAAGTATTCCCTTTAAAATTGCATTTAATACATTATTAAAACATCAAATACTAAAACATTTATAAAAATGAATGAAGAAACGTTACTAAAAGTAGAAAAGTCTATCGAGAACTTACGTGATAAGTCCTCTAGAATTTATTTTATGGTACAGGATACTAAAGGTAATCCTAAGGCCGGTGTTAGGATGTCATATCAAATGGCTCAAACACTAAAAGAAGAAGGTTATAATACCTTTATAATGCATGAAAAAAATGATTATACTGGTGTTTCATCATGGATGGGTGAAAAATATATGGAAATTACACATTCATCGATAGAAAATCAAAATTTACAAATTTCACCTGAAGATTTTATCATAATACCTGAAGTGTATGGTCATGTTATGGAACAAGTATCAAAAATGACATGTGCCAAAATTGTTTTATGTCAGGCTTACGACCATATGTTAGAGACATTACAAGCGGGTACATCTTGGTCACAATACGGATTTTTAAAATGCATCACAACCAGTGAAACTCAAAAGAAATACATTTCAGAAATAATGAAAAACATATCTTACGACATAATTAAACCACTGATTACTGAAGAATTTACACCTAAAACATTACCATCTAAACCAATTGTCTCTATTCACACAAGAGACCAAAGGGATACTATGAAAATAATAAAAACTTTTTATTTAAAATACCCTCAATATAGATGGATTACTTTTAGGGATATGAGAAATTTAGATACTAAAGAATTTGCGGAATATTTAAAAGACGCGTTTGTCTCAGTATGGGTTGACGATATTTCAGGGTTCGGTACTTACCCTATCGAATCAATGGCGAGCAATACCCCAGTAATCGGAAAGGTTCCAAATATGAAGCCAGAATGGTTAAATGATAAGAATGGTATATGGACATATGAGTTAAATAACATTCATGATATACTTGCGGAGTACATACAGAATTGGTTAGAAGACAATGTTAACATTGAATTGTACGATAAGGGAATTGAAACCTCTGAAGAGTATAAAAACGACGATTCCTTTAAATCTTCGGTTATTGAATTATTTGAGAGTTACTTTAACTCTCGTAGAGAAATTTTTGAGGTTCAATTAGAAAAAATAAAAGTAGAAGAAGAAAATTAATTAAAATGGAAAAATTAAATATATCAGTAGTTTTACCTGTAGAATCTTCTAAACATAAAAATTTTACAGACCTGTTTAAATCTTGTATTGTTTCAGTACAGCAACAAATTAAAGAATCTGTAAGAGGTGAAAATGTTGTAGATGATATTGAGTTGGTTATAGTCCATTCAGGAGAAGAGAGTTTAGTTGAACAAATTAATAATACGGACTTTAGTGGGTTAACCACTAATGTTATTCATAATGAAGGAGACACGGACTTTAGTACTCAAGTTAATTTAGGTATTGAAAAGTCATCTCACGAATGGGTGACAGTATTAGAATTTGATGATGAGATATCAAGTATATGGTTTAGAAACGTTTATAAGTATATTAACGCTTACCCACACATAAAAGGGTTTTTACCTATCGTTGTTGATACTGACGAAAATGATACATTTGCTGGATTTACTAATGAAGCTACATTCGCAGCTAACATGAACAGTGAAATCGGAATACTAACCAACGAGGTATTACTAAACTATCAGAATTTCCAAACGAGTGGAATGGTATTTAAAAAATCAATATTTGACGACTTTGGGGGGTTTAAGAAATCGTTTAAATTAACCTTTGTGTATGAACTACTATTAAGATTAACTTATAACTCTGTAGAAATTATGACTATACCTAGAATTGGATATAAACACTCCAATATGAGGGAAGGTTCAATTTTTTGGAATTATAAAAATGGAGATTACCCATTAACTCAAGAAGAAGTTTCTTTTTGGATTGAATCAGCAAAAAAAGAACATTTCTTTAAAGATGATAGAGATATAAAATATGAAGTGATTGATATTTAATGTTATTAAATGAAACGGGAAATACTGTAAATCCTGAAACTAAAGGTAAGAGGGGACGAAAAGCTAAATCTCAAAATTATTTTGATGTAAGAGAGGAGAAGGCGGTTAGGATGTTCTTGACTGCTTCTACATGGGAGGAAAAAAACAGCATATATAATGAGTTTTTAAGGGCTCCTTTAGATAAAATGATAGAATCTATCATTAGAAGATATAAGTTATATCGTAAAAATATGGAGTTCAGGGATATTCATAATGATACCCATTCATTTTTAATGACTAAAGTTGATAAATTTAAACCTGATAAAAATAAAAAGGCTTACTCTTATTTTGGTACTATATGTAAAAACTATTTAATGGGTCAAATAATAAAAGACCAAAAAGAACAAAATAGAAAAATATCATATGAGGATATCACGACTAAATTAGAAAGTAGACCTGATATGGTATATTATTTAGAGTATGAAAAATTATTACCAGAAAAAATAATAAAAGAGTTCATAAAAGAATTAAATACTTTTATTGGTAATACTGATTTAAATAATAATGAATTAAAATTAGGATATGCATTAATTGAGTTATTTGAAAATTATGAGGATATTTTTATTGGTACGGATAATAATAAATTTAATAAGAATATCATATTATTATCACTTAGAGAAATGACTAATTTAACCACGAAAGAGATAAGAACTTCTATGAAAAAGTTTAAAAATCTATACTTTGATTTGAGTGTTAAATTAAATAATATATAAAATATAAATTCAAAATATTTATATTATTATGGGTAGACCAAAAAAGAAAGAAATTATTTTAAGTAAAGACTCTGTTTTAGGGTTAATGCAAGAAATATATAATGAACTTGTCGAGCAGAGAGCAACTGCGGTGCGTATACAAAATAAAATGTTAAACCTTTTGAAAGGTGCTGAAGATATGGCGGTTATAGGTCCTGTTATTAAAGAGCAACAAAAAATCATAAACGACACCATAGAAAAAAAATTATCATTATCTAAACTACAGTCGTCAATATGGGAAAAATCAACAAACAATAGTGAGGATGATTTTAACTTAGCGGAAATGGACGACGATGTGTTACAAGCTTTAATTAATAAAGATACTGAGGATAATAATAAAGATGGTTATAAAATGAGTTAATTATGGCTACAGACGTTAAACAAGGACTTGATGATGCGTCATCAAAAGTAGTTTCTTATGGTGCTACCATTAGCGTACAGGAAACAGAAAAAAAATTAAAAAAACTATCCAGTGGTGATAATTTTGAACTGTCTAAAAGTGAGGCAGTAAAACAGCTTAATTCGATGGGTGATGTTAAGCAGAGAGCACAAACACAAATAAAAAATCAGTTTGAGGAGTTAATAGATTTGTTTAAGTTGTCTATGCCGTCCAATCCCGCTAAAAATTCTAAAAGTATTGATTTTCTTTTAAAGCAAATTCTTTTAGCTAGTCAAAACACTAAAAGTAGAATATCAGAAGTGTTAGTTGAGGAGAGTATGAAGGTTGCTGGATGCTCTCAAGAACAAACTTTTGAGGGTAATGACGATAATAGTGGTCCTAATAAAATATACGTGAGAGTAAATCAAATAGATTTATTTAAACTTTTAAAAAAAGACCCCGAAGAAGATTTTAATAGTATTTTATATGAGTTAAATAATCCTGTAAATGGGGCTCAACCGTATTCCATGGATAAGGAGTTATATAATCGACTTCAAAATGAGGGTTTTTCTTTTAGCGACGAATATGGTAGTGATTATATAGGTTCCGCCAACAACCCCATTATGAATATTAGTTATGTTACCTCATACGTTAAAAATGGTACGACATATTATGGTAATTTTTATGAAATAACATTAAGAAATAGACCTAATTTAAATAGAGTTTCCGATTTTTTAAGAGATTATTATGGGTCTATTGATTTTTTAAACTTTGATGGTCTTTCGGTTAAAATTATGAACTCTCTTACTAATTTTATCGATATATCAGCAAATGTAACAACGAGTGAGAAGGAGGAACAGTCGAAATTTGAAAAGATAGTACAGAGAATTCTTGGTCTTTGTTTTGATAACAATCAAGAGATTGATGTCTCAGGAAATGCTAAGAATTCGGCTTTAGAAACTTTAGACCAATCTTTTTTTGAGATGGATTCTATAGACTTAAGGAACATAGAAGATGAAGTAAATAACATGGTAAATGGTGTTACTGAGTTTGAAGATTGTGATAATATTAAAGTTCCTGTAAACGTAGAGTCTTTATCGAATTCTATAAAAAATATGTCCTTATTACCTGAGAATGAAAAAATTGATTATTTTATTGAAGAAGTTGTGGATAATATGTCTAAGGACGATAATTGGAAGTTACAACTACCTGACGGTCTTAATATAAACGTATCAATAAAAAGTGGGATATTAAAAATAATACCACAGTCAGTTGTCCTAACTATTTTATCGCCAAAAGTACTATTAGGTTTAATGGTAATATTAAAATCTTTAGGTAGTGTTATAATTGATGAGATTGAAGGTTTTGAAACATTTATGAGAAATATGAAAAGTTTTTTAATTAATTTGGTTAGTCGTATTGGCGCTATTTTTATTGAAGAACTTTTTAAATTATTAAAAGTCAATCTAAGACAGTTAGTTGAAACACTATTAATTGAGATAGTAAAGGAGTCTAAAAATGCACAGCTAAGCATTATAACTTCTATTATTTACGCATTGATACAAATTGTATCGGGTATTGTGGATTGGCGTCAGTGTAAGAGTGTTGTAGATGAAATATTAAACTTATTAAAACTAATACCGACAGGAGGTAGTACAGGTATCCCTAACTTCGCACTTGCGTCTGCAAATTTATTACCAGGATACTCACCAACCAGAGCTATGGCTAACGTAACTGAAAATTTACAAAAATTAGGTCTCCCTACGGGTGATATGCCTGACGGTTCGCCTAATTTAATGTTACCATCTATATTTCAACAATTAAAAGGTAATAATCAAGAAAGTCTTAACAATAGTAAAACTGAAGTATGGGTACCCCCAACCGCAGTCGCGGCTTTTGGTGGGGGTGTAACCTTTCCGATAAAAGCAGTTGGAAAAAGTTATTAAACATGGACGATAAATTAAAAAATGTTATTTTAAATTATAAATCTTTACCTAATAAAGAATTAGAGTTTGGTTTAGGTTTAATAAGTGAAGATTTTGAGGACACTAAAAAACTCTTAGTTAAACTTACTCACCATTTAGATTCTTTAGAAAAAAATTATAATAATATATTAGAGGAATACAAAGCTAGAAATAAGTCATGAGTTTTGAAGGTAAAAGTAATAATAGGGATATATTAAATTCACAATTAATATATAAAGGTCAGTGTATTAATAATGACGACCCGATGAGACTTGGTCGGATTAGGGCAATACTAAAGACTGAAAATCAATCTGATAGAGAAACTGCTAACGAAAATTTTGGTAAAAAAACTTATCGAAATTGGGACGAAAAAGACCCCTTTGTTTTCAAACCTTTGTTACCCTTTTTTATTAATACACCTCCTAAAATAAATGAGTATGTACACCTTTTTTATAATAATATAACCAGAAAAGGTAGTAAAGATAAATACTATATCGGAGGGGTATACAGCTCTCCAACCACATCAAATGTAGAAGTCTATGACTCATCAGTTACTAATTTAGATGAGGGTTCAAGAAATAAACCGTTCCCAAATTTATTAAACGAAGAGGGGGAGTATTTTATTCAAGACTCTAAAGGTATATATGCCGACCCTAATGATGTAACATTATACGGTAGAGGTTCTTGTGATATAGTAATAAAAGATGATACCGTACTTTTAAGGGCTGGTAAAAATAAAAATTTTCAAGTAGGTCAGACTCCAAGAAAAAATGAAAAGCGCGCTTTTTTACAATTAAGTAAATTTGATTCTAGAACCGTTTATGGTACACCAGAAAAAAAATTTATATTTAATTCAGAAGATAAAAATTTAAAATCTTTAATAGAATACGATATTATTAACCCTGAAAATCAAGAGAGTAAGTTTAGAGGTAATATTTATATTTATAATTTATCACAACAGGATGGGTTGAGTGTATCTACTAAATCAATATCGGTAAATTTACCTATACCTGAATCCTCTAAATCTTTAATGACTAAAATATCTTTCTCGTCAAAAAGTGTGAATCAAGTAAAGACCCTAATTAATAAAGTTTTAGAAGGTTTCGTAAAAGGAAGTATCTCGTCGATTTTAGTTAATGAGACAACACCAAGTAGTCTTACGGGAGAATTATTAGAAGGGTTATCAAATTTTGACGACAACGAAAACGTTCTTATATCAGGACCTCAGAGATTTGACCAGGGTGGTACTTTTCCATTTTATTTCAGACCTCAAAAAAGTTTATACAAACTTTTAAATGGTGTAAATTCCTCAACTAACCCCCAAGTAGTGTTTAATGTGGGTAGTATTATATCTCAAGTTTCTATCAAACCTACCGATGGTCCAAGTAAAGGTTATAGTTTAGTATATGATAAAAATAAAACAGATTCGGTACCATTTAAACCTACAAAACAAAATGTTGTACCTAAAAAAGTGGTACCTTTTAATAAATCTGTTGGTATTTTAGGTGGTGATGAAATTTATTTGTTATCCCATAAATCACAAAAATCAGGAATTAAGGGAAAGATTGATTTGTCCGGCACATTATATGGAATAAATGAAAATTTAGTGGCAGATGAGATTGAACCTAAAACATCCTCTATGGTTAGAGGTGAGGAGTTAATAGATTTACTTAATCTTATTGTGAGATTTTTAACTGGTCATGTTCACTCATACCCTGGATTAGAACCAATAAAACAAAGTTCGGATGGTGTTACTGTAGATAAACTTCTTGAGGAGTTATTAAATGCGCAAGATAAGATTTTAAATAAGAATATTCGTATAAACTGAATATTTATATAAAAAACTTATCTATGTCACTTCATCGTTCATATTTTAGTAAAAATGACACTATATTATATAATTCATACACTAATACGGGTAGGAACCCTGTTGTGGAGTTATTTTATGGTAATGTAAATAACATTATATCACCTATAGGTTTTACTCGTTTTATATTCGATGTGGATATTGACGATTTACAATCAAAAGTCTCGTCAGGTGAAATATCTACTGGTTGTAGTTATAATCTCACACATAAATTAAAAATGACTAATACTTCATCTTTTGATGAAGAATTATTAAATGAAAAATGGTCTAACGGTAGAAGAAGGGCAACATCTTTTGACTTAGTCCTATTTAGAATACCCAAAACATCCGGTTCAACTGGGGACCCTCAAACATGGGACGAAGGTGTAGGAACTGACTATTACGCAGGTCAAGCCCGAAGCAGTACTAATACAGTTTCAGTACAGAACATAATAGAAACGGATAAATCATATTCAAGCCGACCTGTTAATTGGTTTCAAAGAAGTACAATTAAAAATTGGTCCGAAGAAGGTTTATATAGTAATACTAATTCGATATCAAATATCTCAGGTTTAAACTATTCAGGTTTAACGATTATCGATACTCAACATTTTGAGTTTGGTAATGAGGATATTGAATTTGATATGACTAATGAGATAAACGATATAATAACAGGTTCCACAACAGGAACTACGGGATGGGGAATATCGTTCGTACCTGATGTTGAAAACATATCAGGTCTTACTGAAAATTATTCTGTTGGGTTTTTCTCTCGACATACTCAAACCTTTTATGAGCCGTTCTTAGAAACTTCATATAGTGATTTAATCCAAGACGATAGAAATACCTTCTACGAAAAAAGAAATAATAAGTTATATTTATACTCATTTAGATATGGTAACCCCCAAAGTTTTGACTCAAACCCAACGGTAGATATCTTAGACTCAACAGGGTCTGTTGTAAGTGGTTTTAATGACCTTACAACGTGTCAAATATCTAAAGGGGTGTACGAGGTTAATGTTAGTGGTTTAACGTCATCTTCGGTTCCCTGTGTGTTTTATGACACATGGAAAGGTATATCTGTTAATGGGGTAACGTTAAATAACGTAGAAAATCAATTTGTTTTACATTCATTATCTGATTTATACCAAATAGGAATGGAAGATAATGAACCTAAGATATATGGATTTGATTTTTATGGGATTAAACAAGATGAAAAAATATTAAATACAGATATTAGAAAAGTTAACGTAGTACTAAAAAAGGCATATACCACAAAGGAGATATTAACACACGTTGACGCTTACTATAGAATATATGTGAGAGAGGGGATGACTGAAGTACAAGTCCAAGATTGGACATCTATTAATAGAACGGCTAGCGGATACTATTTCATATTCGATACCAAAGATAAGATACCTAATGAATATTTCATAGACATAAAAGTCATTACTGACAGAGAGGTTAATACCTATAAACGAGAATTACAATTTCAAATAGTTAACAAAAAATGAAAAGTATTAAATTAACAGAAGGAGATTTAGTTGAAATGGTACAACAAATTATATCCGAAAAAAAGAAGAAATCTAAAAAGAAGAAATCTAAAAAGAAAGATACAACTTTATGTTCTCGCGGTATTAACGCAGCAAAATCCAAGTATGAGGTTTACCCATCAGCATATGCTAATGGTTATGCCGTACAAGTATGTAAAGGAACGATGCCCGGTTTAGATGGTGAGAAAAAATGTTCAGGAAATTATTGTTAGTGTATAAATAAATCTTATATTTGTAAAAACATATTGAAAATGAATCGTGTTAACTACAGAACTTACCAGTTATTAAAAGAAGATAAGTTAATCTTGGAAACTGAAGCCGCCACCTTTGATAGGGCTGTTGATTACTTTTGTGATATACATCCTAAAGCATATACAGATAAATCTTATAGTTTTAAAGTCGCCCCCGCTAAATACGGGTTTTAGTACTCCTCTATAAGGATTTTAAGGTCACCAGAACCCTTAATAACTCTGTGGAAGGTCTCCTTAGGTATTTGAAATTTAACTCCTTTTTTAAGGGGTATGGGTAACTCGTTGTCCATTTGAAAATACCAATCCGTATCCTCTAATACTTCAACTATACGATTTTCTTTATCTCTATGCCAAACGAGTTCTTTCTCAGAAACTTCTGAAGAAAAAACTCGTTTGAATTTATTGTCTGTAATGTTTTCTTGTGAGTACACCATTACCAAAATCTACCTGATACATTTTTACCGAAATCTTTGTGAGCCCTACACGCCCAATACCCCGCCTTTGTTTTATCTTTTTTATTTTTACATCTGTGTCTAGCGGCAAATGATTTTCTCGCTGCCGGGTCATTCCATTTAGCCGTCATAACTGGAGAACCGTAACTTACCTTTTTTATGTTACCTGTTTTAGGGTTTCTTACGTAAACATACCATTTTTTTGAGCCTCCTGACTTAGGTTTGTTCAAACTTACTTTTTTACCTTTATACTCAGCTTCATTTAAGTTCGCATATTCAAAGGGAAAGTCCAAGGCCACGGTATCCCCATTAATTAATTTAACAAAAGTACCAACCTCAGACTCTAAAATCTCAGTGTCAAAATCATTAAACCGATATCCATTTTTGTGTAGATGTCTAGCCTCATTTACAATCTCAAAATACTTTTCACTACCATGTCTAAAAATATTATCGGTTATTGATAAATTATTATTTATGTGATATTTCATTTCTTCTGAAATAATATTTTTTTCTATTATTTTTTTATTAATAGATTCTTTTATTATATTTTTAAGATACATAGATTCATTTTTTGATTTTTTCTTTTTATGATTCTTAATTTTAATTCTTGTCGGTTTTTGCCCTTTACCTGTTTGTGGGTCTTTCTTTTCTTTTTCTCTTTTTCTCTGACAAGCAGAGTCTTTTGCGGATTGTGACATTTTACCGGCAACACCTGCAGCCCTACATACGGGATAACCCCCTTTATCAGAATCTTTTCTACCACAAGACGGGTGACCACCCCCCTTCTTTTTTTTGCAGATGTTAACCCAAGGACCTTTTGGTTGTTTAGAACCTTTCTTCTTTTTCTTTTTTCCGAACCATACGGCTAAATCTTCAGATAAAATATACCTATCCATATTTACTTTATTAAGTTTTTTAATAAATATTAGTAAAAAAGGAATTAGTATGGAAAATGAGAATCAAAATATAAATACTCTATTTAATACTATAAATTATAGAGAACCTCATGAGTTAAATAAATTTATAGACGAAATGAATTTAGACCAAGCATTATTTTGCTTAGTACATGCCGCAAGATATGCGCACAATAAAGGTATATATGATATAGAGGAGTCTGAAGTAGTGTCAAAAGCAATTAGAGCATTAACTACTCCACAACCTATATCAGAGGACGAAAAAAATGACCAAGAACCAATTGTCGAGTAGAATTATTGAACTACAATCAGAGATTACAAGTGCAACTTTAAAAGGTCATAAATCTAATGATGACGATATTTTTAAGTCACACAGAATGGAGTTAATGATATTACGTTGTATGTTATATGGTGAAGATTCTAAAATTTGTAAGACCGAAAAATCTAATTGTAGAAGTTGTAAGAAATAAAAAAGGGAACCGACTTGGTTCCCTTTTTCTTTTTACTATTAAGATAGATATTATCTTAATTCTTTTAAGTCAAATGTTCTAACTCCATCAACTGTAATCTTACCGTAGAAACGGTTGTTCACCATCTTCTTAGCATATCTAGTCATGATACCCTTGATTGGTGTAAAGTTGAATGGGTTATACATTGTAGGTGTTAACTGAAGCGGTACATACGGTGCATATACATATCCAGTATCAAGTAATGATGAACCTTTGTGTCCCAACAACACTGTGTTTGGTGGGAAGTAAGGGTCACGGTAAACTTGATATCTACCTGACAATGTTCCAACTCTTTCAATACCCATGTTATACTGGTCCTGGTCAGGAGCAGCGTTTGAAACGTGGAAGTATTCAAGGTCGTCAAAAATAGCTGAAATTTCAGAAGAAACAACAACCCAATTTGCACCACCTCTTAAAGTTGACTTATGGATTTGAGCTGAAATCTGATTGATTGCAGTAATCAATGTCTGATTCCAATCCTTTTGGTTATAGTTCACTGAACCGTTAGAGATTCTTCTCCAACCGTTGTAATCCCATCTTAAACTCCAAGCCGCACCTTTTCTTAAGTCTCTTAAGATTTCACGGTCAATCTCAGCAGCAACCTGCTCTGACAACAATGCTGTCAATTCAGCTTCCGCATCAATGTTGTGGAATGCTGATACGTCTTGCGCTAGTTCTGGTGACCATTGTGCTCTTAACTTTCTTTCTGTAACAGAAACAGTAACAGCGTCAAGGTCAAATGAAACCTCACCAATCTTATCTTCAAACTCAAGACTTTCATAAACTCTGTAATAAGCGTCAAAAGTATCTCCTGATGCTATAGTGGTTCCTGTATATCCGTCGATTGAACAGTTTGGACATCCTACAACAGGTGTTGAGAAGTCTAACTCTAAATAGATTTTACCTGTGACATCACAGATATCGTCGTATCTTCCACCAGGACCAGGATTAGTACCTGAATAGAAAGTAGTTTTTTGCTCACTACCATACTGTACAATACCTTTACCGTACTTTTGAGTAACTACTCTAAAGTTAAAATATGTATCAGGTGAACCGTTTTCATAAGTTTCTAATGAAGCTAAGAAATCTTCAGTATCCATTTCATTTCCATCAGGTCCGATTAATTTACCAGCTCCTGATGAACTAAATCCTGATAAAACAAAGATTAACGAGCGAACGTTACCGTCAGCAACTTCTGTACCGGGTGTACCTGCCGCAGCACCTAAAGCTAACGCCAATGTAGTACCAACTAATTCACCGTTATTCCATACTGCAGGAACAAGAGTTTTTGTTTGAGCACTCCACTGACCTTTTGAATAATCAAATAATCCAGCTGGGTCAGAGTTTGGTGTACTTCCTTCATAAAATCTATCATAAAGGTTAGTTCCTGAGTCATATCCAGCCGCTGGGTCTGATTCGGTGTTACCGGGTGCACCGAATGGTTGTCTGTGTGAACCTGCACCATCATTACCACTTTGAATTTTTGGTACAAAGTAGAACAACTTACCGATAGGTAAATTCATCGCTTGAACCGAAACGATATCGTTAGCCAATAACTTAGAGAAAACTCTTCTGATTATTGGGAAAACAACAGTTTCAAATGAACCTGAACTGTCTGAAGCAGATGCTTCGTTTATCAAATGTGACGCTTGGTTTTCATACAATTGCGCCATGTTTTCTTTAATGTGTCCTTTAAGACCGTCGAGGAACCCTAATTTGTCCCACTTATTGATTGTGTCCTCCTTGATAACTTTTAAGTGCTTAAGACCAATGTTACCAACTAGACCTGATTCTAATAATGCTCCCATTTTAATATTTTTTT
>Ga0208134_1000474_pt1 | contig 26492 bp, 31 predicted proteins | sample VirMetDEL_Mar_31_FD_184515 | JGI IMG/M metagenome (GOLD analysis project Ga0208134, IMG submission 184515) | Aqueous microbial communities from the Delaware River and Bay under freshwater to marine salinity gradient to study organic matter... | ecosystem: Environmental > Aquatic > Marine >...
TCTAATACCAACTATACGAGCAGGAGGCAGTGAGATTTGGGTGAGCTTTAACCCAAGATATACAACCGATGCAACTTGGGAGTTTATAGAGAACCCTAGACCTGACACAGCCATTGAAACAATGAATTTCAATGACAATCCTTACTTTGGTGAAGAACTAGAGAAAGAGCGTCTATTTGACTTAGAACAGAGCCAAAAGAATCAAGACAAAATTTACGATCATATTTGGCTAGGTGTACCAATGGGTTCAGAATACAATACCTTAATCACTCCTTACATGATTGAGCAAAGCCAAAACAGAACACCATTTGTAACACAAGAGCGAAAGATAGCAGGCTTAGATGTTTCAAGATATGGCGGTGACTTCTCTGAGTTTGTAGTGAGGCATGGCAATCAAATAATCTATGAGAACTCTGCAAAGGGCTTGGACACTCAAGAGCTATCAGATTGGGCTAAAGAGCAGGTGATAATATCAGGCTGTGAAGTCATAGTCGTGGATAGTGCAGGTTCTGCTGGAGTGTTTGATATACTAAAGGCTTCACTTAATGGCGTGTGTGATGTATATGACTTTAATGGAGCGTATGGAGCCGATGAATCTAAATATCTCAATCAGCGTGTGGAAACGTGGTTCAAACTTAAATCTTGGATTACAGACACAGGAAAGCTACCCCAAAATAAAAAGGTGAGCCAACTATCTACTATTACTTACTTTTATAATAACCAAAATAAGATACAATTACTTGGTAAAGAGGAAATGAGGCGAAAGGGAATACATTCACCTGATTGGGGTGACGCTCTTTCAATGACTTTCTATGCAGATGTTAAACGAGTAGTTGAGAAAACAAGAAAGCGTCCAAGGCGCATAGGATTTAGCGGATGATTAAAGAAGATAAGAAAGAGGAAGTGCTAAAGAGATTCAAAAAAGCACTCTCAAACTACTCTGAGCTATACACAGAGCAATATGAGTTCACACAAGAGCAATTGCAATTTGCAAGTGGTGATATGTGGGATTCTGCTGTAGCTAATGCTAGGATTAGAGATAACCGCCCAATGGTTACGACGAACCTAGTTAGACCTTACGCTAATAGAATTATAAATCCAATTCGTAAAAGTCCGCTAAGACCTGAGATTAAGCTAGAAGACCCACAAGCTACTGAAATAGTGATGGGTAAGATTAGAGATATTGATATAAGCTCAAGAGCAAAAGAAGCTGTTGAATGCGCTCATGAAACTCAAGTAATCGGTGGCATAGGCTTTATGCGTGTTTATACTGATTACAAAGATAACGAGAACCTAGAGCAATCTGTGTTCATCGGCAAGGTGGATAATCCAAGCCAATGTTACTTAGGTGTACATGAAGAGATTGATGGTTCAGACGCTAGGGATGGTGGATATTTCACCTACATACCGAAAGAGCAAGCTAAAGAGAAGTGGGGCGAACAGATAGAAGTCGTTGGTGCTTCCAGCTTAGATATTTACTCTAGTTGGGCTGTGCCTGCTGAATCTATAATGGATGCTACTTATTATGAGCTTAAAGAATCAAGCAAGTGGAGATACTTCCTTATTGATGGCTCTTTTTTAGATGAAATTCCAGAGGGAGTAACAAAAGAGGAGTTTTTAAGCGCCACAACTGAAAAGGGCGAGCTTGTTGTAGTGAATAAGCGTAGAGTGACAGTCACAACAACAGAGTGCTATCGCATTGTGGGTGAAGATATAGTTGAGCATCAAACGCTTCCAATCACAAATATTCCGATTGTTCCTGTATATGGTGATAGGCTTTACTTAGAAGCAACTGAAAATAAAAAGTGGGCTGGTGTATCATATTGGCTTTGGGATTCACAGCGTACATTGAACTATTACAAGAGCAATGAGCTTGAGTTAGTATCAAAAGCACCAAAAGCTCCTATGTTGGTAGCAGAGGGTCAACTAGAAGGTTATAAGGACGAATGGGAGAGCGCAAACACTTCTAGTATTCCGTATTTGACCTATAAGCCTACCACATTTAGCGGTCAACCTGTTGCACCTCCTCAAAGGTTGGATAACCAAGCCTATACAGGCGGACTTTCTCAATCAATGATGCAAGTTGCTCAAGATATGGGCGCACAAATTGGTGTGAATGATGGAATGATGGGGATGGCTCAAGGTGCTAATGAAGCAAGCGGTGCTGTATTCCAACGCAACACTCAAGGCGAGATAGCTACTATCCAATATGCTGATAACTTAGAGCAGTCAATGACTCAAGTATATAAGATTGTGCTCCAATTACTCCCTTATGTAGGAGATACCCCACAAAAGCACGCTATTCGTGACGAAAAAGGAAATAGAGAATTTCAAGAGATAGACTTTAGCCAAATCCTGACAAAGGAAGTGCTAAAAGATGCAGAGGTGAGTATAAAAGGTGGCTCAATGCGTGAATCAAGGCGCAGAGCAGATACACAGAGCGTACTTGAAATGATGCAGTTGTTCCCTGAGAAGATGCAAGAAGGCAATATAGCGCCTCTACTTGTGGAAATGTTAGATGTTGAAAACTCTGAGAAGTTCATACAAGCTTTAGGTGGTGGAGAAGATGCACCTGATCCTCAAGCAATGATGGCACTACAAGAAGCAGAGGCGACAATAGAAGAACAAGAGCAGATGTTAATGCAAGCAGAGGAGCATATTAAACAAATGAATAACTTTATCCTAGCACAGAAACAAGAGCGTGAGAATGACCTTGTGATGAAACAAATCGATTCGGAAACTAAGTTAGCACAAACAGAGCTACAAAATCAAGGTAAGCTTGAAGTGGAAGCTCTAAAACAGACTGGTAATGCAGTAGCTCAAGACAAAGACATAGCACAAGAAACAAGAAAAAGTGTTATGGAATTAGCAAAAGAGACAATTTCAAAAAATAATAGTATATTAGAGGATAGGGAATTGACAGAAAATGACAATATTGGGATGCCTACAATCGTTACAAGCGCACCTGAGATTGAAGTAGAAGTTGAAGCCGAGTAAATTTACACAAGGTTAGACCTCCACCTAAAGGGGGTATTGAACAATTGAAGTTAAGGAAACTTATGCAAGAAGAAAATCCTGTAGTTGACTCTGAGGAAGAGTTGGTTGAAACATTGGGAACAACCGAAAACGAGACCCAAGAGGAAGAAACGGAAGAGCTAGAAACGGAAGAGGAAGGTAATGCAGAACCTGAGTCTGAGGAAGTTAGCGAAGAAGTAGAAGCCACTAGCAATACAAAGGTAGAGAAGCAAGGCAACCTCCCAAAAGGGGCGCAGAAGCGTATTGATAAGCTCACAAAACAGCGTGAGCAGAAAGATGCGAAGATTGCAGAGCTTGAAGCTCAACTAGAGTATGCAAATAAGTTTTTGGAACAGCCAGAGCCTGAGAACTTAGACGAGTTAAGTGTAAGCGAGCAAGTTAAACATGGTGTAATGCGTAACACAGCAGAGCAACAGAAGCAACAGCTTGAAGCCCAAAAGCAACAAGTGATAGCTCAACACAAAGCCCAAGTATGGGAGGCTAAAAAGCAAGAGAAAGCCGATGTATATGCTGATTTTGACCAAGCAATGGCATCAACTGCTCAAACTTTTAAGCTTTCACCAAAAAACACAGCCGAACTTATGGAATACATAGGCGAGTCTGATGTGGGTGTTGATTTAGCTTACTACTTAGCAAAGAACCCTCACGAAGCTAACGCTTTAGAAGGTCTAGGAACAATGGCGAAAGCTACCAAGTTAATGAAATTGGAACTCAAATTAGAGAGCCAACAACAAAAATCAACCAAGCCGATAACAAAGGCTAAACAACCTATATCCAAAGCTAAGGGAAGCGCAACCACAAAATCAACTGCTTCCAATTCACGTAGTTTTTGGGATAATATAGGGAAATAGGATAATAAAATGGCAACTAATGCTTTTAAGAATACACAGCTAGTAGTAGATGGAACAATTGCGTCACTTCACAAGGGTGATCCTTTCATTGGTCTAATTGATAAGCAATACTCCGACAGATACGCACGTTCAGGTGCAAAAGTTGGTAATACGATTTCAATTAAAAAGCCTGCACGCTTCACTACTGCAACAGGTAAAGTTACAACTCCACAAGATTATACAGAAGAATGGGTTGACTTGACGCTTGCTACACAGCGTAATGGTTCACTTTCTTTTGGTTCTGTTGAGGAAACTCTAGACCTTAACGACTTTAAAACTAATGTAGCAGACCCTTTTGGTCTTCAAATGGCTTCTGACATCGCAGAGGATGTTCTAACTGATGTTATGACTTCTGTGGGTAACACAATTGTAACTACTTCACTTGTTCAATCTGATGTAGTTCAAGCTGGTGTTAAAATGACACACGGAACAACTCCAACAGCAGGGCGCTATTTACTTTGTGACCCAACTGATGAAGGTACTTACACTGTAAACAATACAGGTCTATTTAATCCATCTGCAGAGATTTCAAAAGAGTTTTCTAACTCTACTGTTGGTCGTGCAAATGGCTTTGATTGGTTCCGTTCTAATAACTTGCCTATTATTACTATGCCAACTTTGATTACTGGTGCGGTTACTACTACTTATGCAGATGGTGAAACTACTTTAATCGTTAAAGATTTTGGCGCAAATGCAGTTATTCAAGCAGGTACCGTGTTTACAATCGCAGGGACTAACGCAGTTCAAATTGAAAACAAAAAACTTCTAGGTTTTGGCTTCCAAGTTTCAGTACGTGAAACAGTGACTCTTTCAGGAACAGGCACAGGATCATTCAAGATTGAGCCTATGTATGGACCTCTTGCTGGTGGTCGTCAAAATGTAGATGCTTTGCCTCTAGCAAATGCAGTTATTACTCTTGCAGGTGAGTCAAACGCTTCTTATCGCCAACAACTTTGCTTCACTAAGTCTGCATTTACAATGGCAACTGCTGACCTGAAACATCTTAAAACGGGTTACTGTGCGACATCTAACTTTGATGGTATCGCAGGTCGCTTTGTTCAAGATGGTGATGCAATCAATGACGAAAACATTTCACGCTTTGATGTTCTTTACGGACAAAGATGTTTACGTCCAGAGCATGCTTGTAAAATTTGGGTGAAAATCGCCTAATCATTTTTAAAATGGAGAGGGGAGGGGTTAAGCTCCTCCCTTTTTTTATGCCTATGTTATTTGTTAAAAGAGAAATTCAAGTGGAGCTAGAGTTCCCAATGGTAGTATACCCAAAGGTGCAAGCTGATTGGGATGGCAAAGACTATTCAAAGCTCAACACTATTCGTTTGGAAACTGCAGAAGAATACAAAGCCTTAAAGATTGATTTTGTATTAAATTTTAGAGAAGTGACAAATATTGTCAAACCAAAAAGAACTGTTGCTATAAAGAAACAAACCAAATTAGAGGTATAAAATGGCAAGAACTGCAAGGGATTTGATAACAGATGCCCTAAGAACAACAGGCGCTATTAGTGCTATTGAAACCCCTGCGCCTGAGGAAACAGCACACGGACTCAATGAGCTTAATAACCTTGTGGCTCAATTAGACCTAGACTCACTTTATCCTTATGTAGAGGATAGAACAACAGGAAGCCTCACAAGTGGGAAAACCTTGTATAGTATTGGAGTGGGTGCAGACATTGATATAGCACGACCTAATGACATTGTGAGCTTCTCTATTGAATATGGAGGGGCTTATTCTCCTTTGACTAAAGAAAGCTCTAGAGCGTTTGATAATGAATCAAGGATGAATACAAGCTATGGATCAATTCCTAGCACTTATATTTATAGGACTGATTTCCCTAATGGAACTCTTGAAATATACCCAAGCCCATCAAGTAATTTTAATTTTATTATGACTTCAAAGTTTAAGAATTTAAACTATGGACTTAACGATGAGATACTACTACCAAGTGGCTACTATCCATTATTGCAGTACAATCTTGCAAAGCTTCTTTTGATACATTACCCAAACCCTGAGAAATACACACTTGTAGCAGAAACAGCTAACGAAATGCTTGCAAGAGTTAAAAGATTGAACAATCAAGCTGGCAAGCTAAAGAATGACTTTGGTGGCTCTCGTGGTAAATATGATATTATTTCAGATAGTTTTGTGAGGTAGCAGATGCCCTTAGTTGATTTTATTTCACAGACTTATGAAAGTATATCTAAAAATGTGAGTTCTAAGAGGACTCTAAACTTGTACCCTGAAAGTACAGAGGGTGAGGGAAAATCTAACCTTATTCTTGTAGGGTGTGCAGGAACTACAGAAACAGCCGATTATTCAGGCATTAGTGGCGTAAGTCCTACAAGTGGATGCCGAGGGATGCACTACGCATCAAATAACATACTTTATGTAGTCTATGGTGGTGCCTTAATCAAATACCTACCCAATGGGCTAAGCGTTAAGATTCTAAGCTTATCGGAAAACTCAGGAACTAGAGTATCAATGGCTGACAATGGTACGGATTTGGTACTTGTAGATGGCGCTTTTTTAAAAACTATTCGCCTAAGTGATGATATAGTGGGAACTCCAACAGTTGACTTTGTTAACCCTACGGAAGTTGTCTATTTAGGTCGTAGGCTTGTAGTGATTAACGAGAGTAATAATTTTTGGTGGTCTGATATTGACGATGCAAGCACTTGGAGTGCTTTAAGTGTGGCAAGTGCAGAAACTAACCCTGATAATATTCTAGCTATGGCTGTTAAAGATGGCGAGCTTTGGCTAATGGGAGAACGTAGCTATGAAGTCAGACGAGTTGACTCCGACCCTAATAATCCCTACAGCCTTGTGGGTGGTTCTGCTAATCAGATTGGTGTGGGAGCTAAGTACTCACTCACAAGCATTGCTGACAATGTTTTTTGGTTGGGTAGCTCAGTAGCAGGACAGAATCAAGTCTTTATGAGTAATGGGTATTCCGAGCAAAGAATCTCAAACCACGCTCTTGAATGGGAACTAGACAAGTACAAAGCAAACACATCAAGCGCATTTGGATTTAGCTATCAACAAGAAGGACATACCTTCTATTATTTGACTATTCCTCAAGCAGATAAAACTTTTGGTTTTGACTTAGCAACAGGAATGTGGCACGAAAGGAGCACGAGGGATGCGCTTAAAAATATTTTTCATCAGTGGGCTGTTACTCATTGCGCCTTTGCTTATGGTAGAATACTATGCGGAAATGGTGAAGTTCCTAAGCTTCTTGAGTTATCACTTGATAAATATGATGAATGGGACGGTCGTCCTATTGTAAAACTTCATCAAAGCCCAGTTTACTTCACGGATTACAAGCAACTTTATCATAATATATTTGAAGTTGATATTGAAACAGGTGTGGGGCTTCAAACAGGACAAGGATCAAGACCTGAGATTATGATGCAGTATTCAGACGATGGAGGTCACACTTGGAGTTCTGAGCGTTGGACTTCACTAGGTAATATTGGTAAATACAGAACTAGAGCTATTTGGCGCAGGCTTGGAAGGTCTAGGGAGCGTGTATATCGTGTGCTTGTTTCTGACCCTGTGAAAGTTGTAATGATTGGTGCTAAATTGGATTATTCAATAGGGGCTAACAAGTGAAGTTTGATTCTGCTCCGATTAAAAAGCCTTTCATTGGTGAGTCTATCATCAATGGTAAAGTTTGGGTTCAATGGCTCACGACAATAGGAGATGCACTAAAGGGGGAGTGGAGCGAAGGCACACGCCCTCTTGTTTCTTCTGTTGCTGTTGGCACTAATTACTTTTCTTTTCAAGGTCGCCAAGTCTTTGTTAGGCTTGTTTTTGAAGATAAGAGTCTTAGTGGTATAATAGAAGTCCTTGATGTAGGTGGAAAACCTATATTATTTGAAGATGGATTGTTAAATTTGTATGATGGCACAACGATATTGCAAGGTGTTGAGGTCGTTGGTAGTGAAATTAGATTACCCACTTTAGTAACAAGTGGATTTGGAATATTAACAGGCACACTTGTGCTAAAGAGGTAAAAAATGGTTCCTTTAATTATGGCAGGAGCAGGGTTAGCTAGTTTGGGTGGTCAATTATATGGAGCGCACCAGCAAGCTGAGGCAATGAAGGCAAGCGCAAGAGCGCAAGAGCGTGGACAAATAAGAGCTATTGAAGAACAGCGTCAAGCTTATGGTGACATTGCCCCAATGTATCAACCTTACCAACAAGCAGGACTTCAAGGTCTTGCAGGCATGGGCGGTGACTACTCTACTGAAATGGGTGATTTTGAGTATAATCAAGATGTAAACAACTTCTTAGACCCTTCAATGCAATTTCAACAACAGCAAATGCGTGATGCAATGGAACAGAGCGCAGTAGCTAGAGGTGGCTTGCAAAGTGGTGGATTCGCTAAGGCTTTGCAAGATAGAGCTGGGCAATTTGCACAAACTGACTACGGAAACGCTTACAATAGAATGACTCAAGACAAGCAAGGCGCTTATCAGCAGTTTATGGATAGATTTGCAAGTCGTAGAGCTAACAACCAACAGCGACTTAGCCAAATGCAGAATTTAGCAACACTAGGCGCAAACTCAACAAGTGGACTAGCTAACCTAAGAACAGGCACAGCTAACAATATTAGCACAAACTTACAGAATATCGGAACAGCTCAAGGATATGGCGCACAAGCAGGCGGTATGGCTTATGGTCAAGCTGTGCAGAACATGACAAGCCCACAGAATCTTATGGGCGCTTATCAAACTTATAACAGCCTAGCGACTCCACAGCCAAGTGGCTCTACCTATATGGGTGATGCTGTACAAATGGGCTTAACTACGAGGTAAATTATGTATAATCCATTGCAATTTTTTAAGCCTGTAAACGCTAGGTTTGACTTAGCAGGGCAAATGGCTACCCAAATTTCAGAACAGAATCGCTTGAGGGATGACAGAGCTAAGCAACAAGCAGGAGAACAACGCTTTCTAGGTCTTCAACAATTAGGACAATACCAACCTGACGAGCTACAAAACCCACAAGTTCAAGGTCAAATGGAACAAGCTAAAATGGATATGTTGGGCGGTGGTGACAAATATTTGAATTACCAACTTTTGCAACAAAGGGAAGAGGCGAGAAAACAAGCAGAGCAAAAAATGAGTGACCCTAGAATCATTGCTTTGCGTGAATCACAAGACGAAAGTTTTCTAAAAGGTCAAGATTTACTAAGCCAAGCAATAAAAACAACTGACCCCGTTAAGCGTGATGAATACATGATGCAATATAAGGATATTTTAGCAGAGAATCTTAAAGCAGATAGACAGCTTACAGCGTTTGGGCTTCCTTCACACGCTAAAAGACCCCTTCCTTCTTGGACTAAGGGCTTAGGTGGTATGGCTAAACAATTAGGTGCAGAAGACTTAGCAAGCGCAGAATTAGCAATTAAGCAATCTGAGAAAGCAATTAAGGATCAACAAGTTAAAAACCTAGGTATGGAGGAGGCTTTAAAATCAGAAGCCCTTAAACAATCTAAAGAACGCACTATTGATGCAAAAGCAGGAAGTCAATATCAAATCAACAATGCAGGTTTTGTTAAGCGTATGATTGATGCGGATAGAATCCTTTCTAAAATACAGCCAACAGCAATGCAACAAGCTAAGGCTAAATTTGGTTCTGTTACTGGACTATTTGACGATGCCTTTAGTGTTAATTCTAGTGAGTTCATTACTCCTAATTTGCGTGATGAATCAGGTGCTGCAATCGGAAAAGATGAATTTGAGAGTGCTGAGTCTAGGTTTATCCCCAAACCTGCTGATACTCCACAAACTCTAGCGTTTAAGGCTAGAAATAGAGCAAACATCATCAACAAAGGTATTCAAGCAAGTGGTAAAGTTTGGAAAGGTGGGGGTTATTCAAGCCCATATACAGGGAAGGTTAGCTCTAAGATAGAAGATGTTTCTGTTGAGGAAAAACCAAAAGCAAAAGTAAAAAGAAGGGTTTACAACCCTAGTACGGGGAAGTTTGAATAATGGAAGGGATAGCGCAATTTTTATTTGCTGTTTTTTTCTTAACTGCAGTCGCTCTTGTGAAGCCTACAATTAGTTTTGTAGGTTCTTTTGCTACACCTTGTAAACAAAGTTTTTATAATTCAGATACGCTATTTGAAGCGTCTAGGGATTGCATATTAAGGAAGGTTGACTAATGGCTATTATAGAAGTTAAGGGTTATGGAGAGCTTGAGTTCCCTGATTCAATGAGTGACGAGCAAATACAAAAGATAATTCAAGAGCAAATACAATCCGGTGAATTAACTCCTATTGAATTAGATAGTGAAAAGCAAAGTATTCAGTCTCCTAAACCGAGTTTAAAAAGCCCACAAGACTTAGCAATGGCAATCTCTCAAAAGGAAGGGATTCCTTACCAAGATGCTTACCAAAGAGTGGCAAACACACCAAGGAGTGCAAGGGCTTACTACGAAGGTAATAAATTACCTATTCTATCTTCTGTAAGTGATGCAATAACACTTCCGTATAGAGGTTTTGCAGGTTTAAGTTCTCTTATTGCAGGTGGCGACCCATTGGAGAGAATGGCAAAACCTGTTAGAGAAGACGAAAATTCTTATACAGGTTTTGTTGGTAGTATGGCTAATGACCCTCTAGCTTACACAGGTAATTTATTCACTAAAGGAATATCTAAACTTGGTGGGCAAGCTTTAGCACAAGCTCCTAAATGGTTAAGCGGACTTAAAGAAGGGGCAATCGCTTCTTTAGGTGAGTTTGGTTTGACACAAGCACAACAAACCGAGGAGGGTGTCAAGCAAGAAGATGGTCTCAAGCAAGGAGCTTTACAAGTTGGACTAGGTAGTACGTTAGGTGCAGGAATAGGTAAGTTTTCGGATTATTTAGGCAAACAAGCAACCCCAACAGCTAGACAAGAAGTGAGAAAAACTCAAAAAGAATTTGCTGATATTGATGAGAAGTCAGTACCTATGGGAGTTGATGCAGAAAAATGGGAGCAAATACACCCAATGTATCAATTTGGATTTAATCCTAAGCTAAAACCTGAAAAAGGTGAGCTTGATTATAAGGAACTATTGACTATTGGGAAACAATCTGTTAAAAATAGAAGCATAGACCCGTTAGAGCATACGTTTAGAGAGGTTGGTCTTCCAGCTTTTAAAGAATATAAAGATATTAGAAAAAAAGTAGGCTCTGAAATCGGAGATATTAGGAAGCAATATATTAAAGACATTCAGCCAATTTCTAAGGGTGGACTACTTGAGTCAATGAGTGATGATTTAGAGGAGTTTGGAGGGTACCGTGTAGGTCAAATTGTAGATGATGAAGGCGAGGAAGTTCTGCAAGTATTAGATTTAGATGGTGATGTGGTATCAAAAGATTTTATTAGTCCAAAAGTTGTTAAGGCTTTAGAAATAATGAATAAAATGCCACAAGACTTAAGCGGTAATAAATTAGAGTTGCTTAGAAAGCAAGTTGAAAGATTAGCTGATAAAGACCCAATAACTAGACAGCCTATATATACGCAAGATGATATGGCTTTAAAATCTTTAATTTCAGGTATTAAATCTAAGATTGATGAAGGTATTGAAGGTATAGCTCCTGATATAGCTCAAGATTTTAAAATGAAGCGTGAAGAATATGCCAAATTAACTAATAATGAGCAAGAATTAGGCAGGTTGATTGGTAAATCACTAGAAAGTGAAGGTGTTGAGACAACTAAGAAGGGTACTTCTGCAATGAAGCGTGTAGTCCAATCTCTACAAGACCAAGGCTCTAGGGGGCTTTGGAGAGATGTTAAAAATAGAACTGGATTTGATATAGAAAGGGCAAGTGCAAGAGCTTTACAAGCAATGGATGAAGTTGGAGACCCAAGAAGTAAATCATTACTTATGGAAATGGGTTTAATGAATGAAGCTTTAGCAAGTGGCTTAGACCCTACAAATATGATAAAGAAAAAAGGAGTTGAAGCAGTTGAGGGGATGAAAGAATTTGTGAATCCTAAAGGGTTGGCAGGGTTACAAGTTGAGCAACAAATTAAAAGAACACAACAACCTAGAGGAATGTTAGATTTAATAGAAACAAATCCAAATTTAGATTTCAGTTCAGCTTTTGCTCCTTATGTGGGTGCAGTAGGTCGTTCAGGTCTTAGAGGTTTAACAACTAATGAGCAATAAAATATTCTATTCAAGCCCAAGGGCTAGATTCTTTGATAACAACGGAAATCCTCTCTCTAATGGGAGGGTTTCTTTTTATGAAGCAGGAACAACAACTCTAAAGACTATCTACACGGATATAACACAAACGAATCCTGCACCAAATCCAGCTTTACTTGATGCTGATGGGTATGTTCGTGATCAAGGCATTTGGCTAGGCGGTGGGCGCTACAAATTCAAGCTAGATAGAGCGATTTTAGACAATCCTGATGTAAACGAGAATACAGACTTTGCAGAGCTTTGGACTATGGACAATATAGAGGGCGCAAGCGTTCTAAATAGTGGTGAGCTTAGTACAATCGTAGTCGCTACCATTGCAGACCTTAGAGGGCTTACAGTAGGGGAGTATAGCCTTGTTTATGTGGCAGGTTATTGGGTTGAGAACGATGGTGGGGGCGGTTGGTTCAATTACTCTCCAAATGAGAATGAGGATGATAATGGGGGAACTGTTATCTCTCCAAATGGCTCACCTGCAACAGGTCGCTATCTTAGGAATTTAGAAAATTGGGAGGTTTCAGTACAATACTTCGGTGCTACATCTACTGCTCCTGTTGTTGTTGGTACTTACTGTCAAATAGCTCTTACTTGGTGCTTGGCAAACGCTAGAAGCTTAGTTTTTCCTGCTGACAATTACACCTTTGGAAGCTCTCAAACTTACCTTGGTGACTTGACTATCACTATAAAAGAGAATGCTGTATTTAATGTAGAAAGCACTTCTGTGACTATTTCCTTTACTCCTACAATTTTGAATGTAGAAGGTAAGACGAATCACAGAGGCGATGATGTTACGCTTGTGCTTAATCCTACAACTCCAACAACTTTTAGACCTGAGCATTGGGGTGCAACTGGTTCTTCTGCGGATGATTTTGAGGCATTCGTGCAATTAGATGGTAACTATGGGAACTCTAGGCTTGTATTAAGTGGTAGTTATGACATAGTAAGACCACAAGGGAGCTTGATAAGCGAGTTTTCTACGCAAAATATGCACATAGTTAAGGGGGCTGTAGTTTTAACTGATACCCTTTGGAATATTGGAAGTTATACATTTGATGATGGAGTTGACTCTTGCTTTGTTTTTGAAGCGGATAAAATCCAAAGTTTAGCTGACCCTGTGCTTTATTTAAACCACTTCTCTATCATAAGCTCATTAAGTGATGCAAATTTTGCTTTTTTTGCTGATGCTGTTACGAACTTAGGCACTAGGCACGGAAGCTTTAAACTATTAACAGGTGGTAACTACAGAGTAAATGGAATCACAGCAATACCTAGCTACTCTATGGACTTGTTTATTGCAGTTGGAAATAAGATTGAGGCAGTCACAGATTCAGAACTCCCAAGGCTTACGAATGGTGTAAATGATTTTGACATACTAAATGTAAGTGGTGCAAATATTCAATTTTCAAATAATGCTCATTCAATACTTTGGTGGGGTGCAAGTACTACGTCCACAGGAACAAGCCAACTTGATGGAGTTAAAAAGGCGCTAGAATGTGCAAGTCTTGGCTCTAATCGTGGTGTGGTTTATGGAAATAACGAGGTTTTGAGCCTTTCATCTTCACTTTCTGCACCTGCTCTAAATGTAGAGCTTAGGGATTTAGAAATAAGTATTACAAGTGGGCTTACTTTCAATAGTGCTTCAAGCGATATTATTGTTACAAATTGCAGGCTTACAGGCATTAGCTTCACAAATTGCACAAGTGTAGTTTTGGAAAACTCTAAGCTATTCGGCGCAACTGACCACACAATAACAAGTGATATTATTGAGATTTCACGCTGTAACATTGTGATGGATGCGAGCGAAACGCTTACACTCACAGCTACAGACGAGCTTTACTATGAGGGGAATAGGTCTAATAGTGGGCGCTTTAACTTCACAACAGGCTCAAGCACCAATGTTATTTCAAATAATAGATTTAATGGGCTTGCTTTAGCATCAGGATCTGTTTCAGAAAGTTTTATAAAAATTAATGGTGGTAGCTATACTGAAATACTCAGCAATAATATAAAAGGTGTAGAATCTTTAACAGCGACTGCAACTGGTACTTTCATAGAATTTGTGGGGAGTGCAGAGTCGGTTAAAGGTTTGAATTGTGAAAACAATTACAATTACAGCGAGGTTATTGGTTCTGTTCAAAAATGGCAAGCTTATAAAGTCGGAGGTTATGCTAATGATGGACATGAGGCGAGAGTTATTGGGGAATTAATAAAGAATGATGGTGTTGGATTTCAGACTAATTTAGGTACTCAAATAAGTGGTACTTTTGATAGTGCAAGCGGTGGTAACGCCACTTTTAACGTGTACACTGACATGATATTTCCATATAATGTAGGTGCGTTCGTACTTGGTGCGCCTCCTTTATTTTATGTTTCAGGCTCTGCTAGTGGCTTTGATGAGGCTTATGTTGGTCGTGGTCTTCAATTAGAAGTTAAGGAAGTAACTGGAACTGGTGGAAATTGCACCATTCACTACGAGGCACGTTTACCTGCTAGTTCAGGTTTTTCAACTGACCAATATGCTTTAGTTTTTGCATCGGTTGAAAAGCAAAAATTAATTGATATTGGGCGCTATGTAATTTAAAGGATAACAAATGGCAAATTTTCTAATTTCACCAAAAGACATCTACTCTGCAATAGATGACAACGGAAACCCTCTTACAGGAGGGCAGTTGTATACATACATTGCAGGATCAAGCACACCTGCTGATACTTTCACAGATGCAAGCGGTAACACTAAGAACGATAACCCAATCATACTAGACTCAAGGGGTGAGGCTCCTGTGTGGCTAGATGATACTATGGTTTACAAATTCGTGCTTAGATACCCTGCAAGTGAGGGCGGTGGGATAATTCGCACAACTGATAGTATAAGCGCTAACAATGGAGGGGGGAGCGTTGGTATTTCATTTGTTACCCATTCTGATAGTGATACCATTACATTAGATGGGCTTGGTACAGCAGGAAGCCCATTAACAGCAAACGCTTTGATTTCCTCTATAAGTTCAAATGCTCTAGGTATTACCACAAGTGGAATAAGTGGTGGTATGTTTGTAAATGACTTAACTCCTAGAGTTGTATCACTTGAGGATGCAGTAGCAGTTATTGATACAGAGCTAGACAATAAACTGGATAAAGTGCAAGCAGGGGCGCAAAGCGTAGCTTCTGAGGTGACTTTTAATGAAGGGCTTATTCTTGGCGATTCAACTTGGATTAAACCAACAACTCCACAAGCTCCGATATTCTTAACCAACGGAGTTAATCCGAGTGGACTAAACACGACAGTTGCAATGCATAATGATTCTTTGATACTAACAGCAGGAGATGGAAGTGCTCAAAGTGGTCAATTAAATATGGGTTCTAGTGGGATGGATTTTATTGACCCAAATGGAAAATATATTTTTTACAACTTGAAAGACGAAACACCAATCAAGGCGTTAGGTCGCAACGCTTCAAATGAAGTTGTGGAATTTGATACTGGCTCAAGTAGTCAATATGTAGAGTCAACAGGGATGATTACAGATGGTGAAGGGATTCTTTCAATTGGAACCCCAAACACTACATTTTCAATTACAGATGGTACAGCACAAATTGAAGACCTTGGAGTGATTACACCTATTTCTTGGAGTGGTAAAACAAACATCTCAGTTACTAATATAGCTACTCAAAACATCACTTTTATCTCTATTGATATGAATGGAAATGTTATTCAGCGTGGTACTCGTTGGACTCCTGAGCAGTTTTCTAGTGAGATTGTTTTGGGTGTAGTTGTTCATGTTAATAGGACTTTTGTAGATGCAGTTAACAATGAGCAAGCAGTGGCAACTAATGCAACCCAACAAGTAGGTGATGTTCTTGAAGGAATTGGATTTCTAAACTTATATGGCAACAAGTTTTCTCCTTTTAGTACTAATTTACAACTAAGTAAGACAGACGGAACTGTGATGAATAGGGGAATTAACTTTGTTAATGGAGGTCACGAAAACCCACATAAGTTGAACTTACCTGTTTTAAACCCTATTACAGCTTTGCAGTATCGTATGAAAGATGGTTCAAGTGGCTCTCCAACTGCAACAGATGTAAACCCTAATATTTGGGATGATGGCTCACCTTTTGGCTCTGCCCCAAGTGTACCAACTAACAAATACACAGTACAGCGTATTTTTTCTTTTACATCTAATAATGTTAAAATCCAAGCAGGTCAGGCAGTATACAACTCCCTTGCAGAGGCTAAAGGTTCAATTCAAACTGAGGCATTTATAACTGAGCCAAGTATTGTAGCAAATGGTATCTTGAGGGGGTATTTATGTATCAAACAAGGTACAACTAATTTAAGTGATGTAAATAAGGTGTTCTTTCTTGACCCAGGTAAATATGGGGGAGGTTTTGGAACAGGTGGTCTTTCTGTTTCAACAATGCAGAACACTTATGACAATTCAACCAACCCTGAAATAATAACAGACACGACTAGAGGAGCTTTAACAGTTAGAAGAGGCTCTGCTTTAGATTCTGACGATGTAATAGAAGTTCAGAATGGTGCAGGAACAAAAACAGCAGGCATAAGTGGCTCAGGTATAGGCTTGCTTGATGGCTTGATTCTATCTAATTGGCAAACAGACCCAAATCGCAATATAGTTGGGGTGGGCGCTTTGAATGAGCTAATTGATACAGGGGTGAATGTATCTGATATTTCTAACAAGCTAGATAAGGTGCAAGCAGGTGCTCAAAGTGTTGCGAGTGAAGTCACTTTTCAAGATGATGTGGGGATAATTAAATCTGTTCCTTACAGTACATCTGCTGATTTGTCTTTTAACATGGGTAATAGTTTAAGTACAAGCGTAAACACAGGGGCAGTATTTAGATGGCGCAACTACATTAGTGGCAATCAATTTGGACAATTCCAAAGTATTCAATCTATTACTAGGGATGGAACTTGGAGTACTAACACACAATATACAGGTATAGGCGCTATCTTCCATAAAAACGTAACACTTCCTAATTTACCAACAGGTACGCAAACTGGAATCGTAGGCTATGACGCAACAGGTAAGTTAATGCAAGGATCGTTTGATTATATCAACAGTGTTGCATCACTTGATTCAGATACTATTAACTTTGCAGGTATAGGTACAAGTGGCGCACCTCTCACGGCAGATATTATTCTTAATGCAAACCCAAGCAATCTACTTTCATCAAGCGCTAGTGGTTTACTAGCTCAAGCAAATTGGGGAGATATTGGAGGCTCACTATCTAATCAAACTGACTTAAATACTGCCTTAGACAACAAGCTAGACAAGATTGATGCTACTGCTCAAAGTGTGGCTAGTGAAGTAACTTTTAATAGTGGCATAGACACTGATAAATTATTAAACGTGCCGACAGGAGTACCTGAGTTTTCGCTAGGTCAAGAGGCAGTTACAGGCAACCTAATTAAATATGTAGATGGGGCTGTAACTACTCCAAGCCTCCAACAAGTTACAGATGTGGGGAGTGTTACCACTAATGGTGCTACTTTTGGTGGATTGCTAAAATCAAATCTAGGACATGAAAACAGAGGCGCAAACGCTACTAATTATCGCCAAATGGTAGGTGGGTTGATAGCATTTGATGCTGAGACAGTTGATGCTGATAATGTTAACCAAACACGCACTGGGATGGGTAGGAAATTAGTTTCTTCCTCAGCCCTTAACGCCCCTGTACTCAATGGTAGTAGCTATTCATACGCTCTTAATTTTTGTTGGAATCATACCGAGAGTGATATAAATCCAACGAGTAACCTTAGTAAAACCCAACTTGTGATACCCTATTCTACGAATGTAGATGGCTCTCTTGGGGATATGGCTTATAGGGCTAAATACTCAAATAACGGTTTTGGTGGTTATCGTTACTTGCTAGCGACCGACTCAATCGGTAACTATGTTATGAATCGTGGGCGAGTCCTCCAAGGTGGAGTTACTGACGATGGTACAACAGGTGTTCAAGGTGATAATGCTAGGTTTATTGGTGGTTTAGTTGTCGGTGGAACTGTTTTAGCTTCTGCTTCTACTGAATTAATACGAACATCTAGGAATAGCGTAAACTCAGCTCTATATACTTATCAATATGGAGCAGGTAATATCCATGAGTGGCGCAATGGTGATGGTCTCCCCTCAGCTACCGCACAAATTGCTAATGATGGTAGTTTTACAACAAAGGGGAATATCACAGCTGTAATACCAACAGGCACACAAAATGGACTTGTTGGCTACGATGCAACAGGAAAGCTTATTCAAGGTAGTACATCGGACTTGCTTAACAAAGTAGATGCTACTGCTCAAAGTGTGGTTTCTGAGGTTACATTCCAAAGTGGGGTTTCCGTAACAGGCAACCTTGCCGATGGGTCTGCTATTAATATGCCCAATGGTGGGTGGATTAGACCAAATACAGTGGGTCAATCACTATACCTTACTAATGATGCTAATCCTGGGCAAGGCTCACGACTTCATTTAAATAGTGCTAATATTCTACTACAATCAGCACCTACAGGAGTGGCTACGCCTGCATCTGAACTTGAGCTAGGTGCTGATGGGGTTAGCTATTTAAGAGGGAATACATCACTTAGTCTAGTAGGTGATAATGGAGGTCTTGACCCTTCACTTCTATCACTATTAAGTGGGGTTATATCACTAGGGAACTCGTTCGGAAGCTATGTAATTAATGGTGGAGGACACGCATTTACTAGCGTCCCTACTGACACGCCTTCATTCACATACGGACAAAACGCAAGTGGTAAGTTATGTAAGTTTGTAGGCGGTGGTGGTGGAAGTGGTATTTCAGCATGGAGTACATTTAACCTAGGGAATATTGAAGGTAACAGCGCACTAAGTGGTGTTTACCAAGCTACACTAATTGAAACTCCTGCTGATATTGCAATGACTACAATGGAGGTTTCGGTTGATAACTATGTGAGCGCTTCAACTGTGACTGTGGCAGTGTATGACGAGGCAGGAACTACAAAACTAAAAGAAGCAACTGCAAGCGTTTCTGCTACTGGATTTCTAAATATGACAGCCTTTGCATCCTATACTCTGACAGGTGGCACGAAATATTGGATTGCTATGACAGACTCACACGGAAGCAATAGCTTTGGAAGTAAAACAGGAGGGGCTTCATTCCCCACATCTGTGCAAAAAAGTGGAACAGCTACAGGTTCATTTGGTACTTGGGGTCTTCCTACAAGTATAGCAGGTGGAACAGCAACAACAACAGCAATGTATATCGGAGTTAAAGCGTAATGGCAAGTTTAGAAACTAGAAAGGCTGAATATGTAAGCCATGAGTCAGCAGGAGTTGATTATTGCAACGCTTTTAGGTCGCAGTTATCAATAGATATTGAGGCAGGGAGTAAGACCCTTGCTGAGTGCTTGGAGATTCAGAAAGTGTTGAGATATGTAGGGGAGGAAATTAGATTTGGAGATTGGAAGAGTGCACTGCATTTAATTTCAATGATTAGACCCAATGGGCATTGCCCAAAATCAATAATTAACGATATGACAGCAGATATTAACGCTTATATTACAGCAAACTACTCATGGTAGTTATATTTTGGACTCACAAAAGGAGTGATTTTGAAACAAAGAATTGAAAATCTAAGCTTTGAGGGGGTTATAGTACCCCTTGCAGAGGTTGAGCTTATAAGCTGTTGGGTGTCTGTTGATAACTCAGCAAAGACGCATCATAAGGTGTCAAGTATTAGAATGGTAGAAGGTGAGGAGCTTATAACAGAGCTTAACCAATACAACCATCCATTTGAGTACAAGGGTGGTAATATCTTCCATGAAGGTATGCAGTCGCTTAGTGTTCACTTGGCAGACCCAACAACATAGGAGGAAAGAATGGAATTTTTATTAGACTTAATCGGTGGATATGGCGGTGGGATTTCTGCTGTGGGTTTGGGTGTACTTGGTGCTTATGTTAAGCTTGAAAATAGAAACTTGACAAAGTTGATTATTGAAGGCTCTGAGGATATTAAGCACGAAAGAGCAGTTAAAACCTTTGAGAGTGCTTTTAAGACTGCTACACGTTGCCTAGGGTATGAAATTAGGCGCATACAGCACGATAAAGAGCTACAAGGAAGACCTGAGGATATTTCTTATCGCTTTAATGCTGTTTGGTTAAACGAGTGGAAGGAAATGCTTAGATCATTAAGCGGTGCTACTTACAAGGGGAAGCCTTTAGAGTTATACGCACATTCTGCACTTACTGATTGGAATAAGAATAAAGACACGCTTCTAGATTTCTTGCAAAAGGAAATGGTGGGAGTCAAGACTCCAATTGATAACCTTGAGAAGTCTTTAAGTAGTTTCAAACACTCTCTTGAATATGGCTCTGAAAATTGGTTAAACACTGGCGCTTTGCATCAAGAGGAGCCTAAGCCTGAAAAGGTTATTAAAAAAAAGAATCCAAAAGCAGAGATACCAAAATTTGAAGAGGTTGAAAAAGTAGAGCTAGAAGTCTATGAACCTGAAAAAGCTTAAAGAATTAAAGAGGGCAGTTAATCACTGCCTTCTTTCTTACGTTGATAACTTTGTTGGCGATTCAATCAAACACGACTCAAAAGAAAATGATGATTGGATTTGGGAATTTGACAATGAAAGGAAGTTGTTAAGCTTTAGCATTAGAGGCTCTGATGATATAAAAGATGTACTCAAAGATATTTCCATATATCCTAAGAAAGTAAAGGGGGTAGGGTATGCTTGTGCAGGCTTTATAGATAGTGCTGAGAAGATACTAGACTACGCACTGCCACAATTCCTCAATGCTACACAAAATGGCTTTAGTATAACTCTAAGTGGGCATTCTTATGGTGGCGCAATTGCTCAAATCATGCAACAAATATTGAGGGTTAAGCACGGAATACCAACAACTTGTATTTCATTCGGAAGCCCTAGAGTATGGTTTCCATTTGCAGATACAATGGGCAAGCACTTGAGGGTTCAGATTGAAACAGACCCAATTACATTCTTGCCATTTATAGCTGGGCATTTATTTAGAATTTACAAGCACAAAGCAAGCGAACATATAGAGCTTGAGAAACGTGGATGGTGGATGAAGGTAGAAGATCATTATCTCACAACTTATCAATCAATAATAGAAGGACTTTATGCAAAATATAATCAACAATTTGGTAGTTTTCAGACAGCTCATAGGAGCGAGGACAACGCTAGGGCAGTTTTACCTAAACGGTAAGTTTGCAGGGTATTCTTTAGAAGACACTGTTAGACCTAGGCACATGAAAGTCTATGGAGAAACTGCAATACCTGATGGTATGTACCCAATGAGAAAATACATATCATCTAGATTTGGCGCTTGTCTTGCTATTGACGATGTACCAAACTTCAAGCATATTCGTATTCATGGCTTAAACGACCACACAGGCACTTTAGGCTGTATTGGCATAGGAAAGGATAGGGATATAGAAAAGATGCGTATATCTAATTGTAGGGTGGCGCTTGATGAATTGATAGCAAAGATAGATAATTCAATTCCTAGCTATATCACAGTAGTTAATGCAATCGGTATAAAATAAAAGAAGCCCTAGACTCTCTTGAAATCTAGGGCTTCTCACAAACAGCAAGATAGTTAGGAGCAACCTTGCGTGTTATAAGTATAGCTAATTTTAGTCTTCTATCAATTCAAAAGTTAAAAAAGATATAGAATCTAGGTCTGAATGCTTAATAATGCGGTTTACTTTAGACCCATTGAAAACCTTAACTTTTTGGATTGAGGTCTTCACTTGTGTATCTTTATCTTTGTGGAACTTTGGAACTACTAAGCTATTCATATTCTGCACCTTTGAACGTAACCAACACACCTGCATCTGCTTTATTATTAGCAAGCTGACCTGTTAGAATAACATCACCTGTTATCTGCCAATTATCATCTAAGAGTACCCCAGCACGAACGAGTGTATCATTCACACCTTCAACAGCATTTGATAAATCACGCACACGCTTACAAGGAAACATAAAGTCATAAGTGATTGATTTACATTTAATAATCTTTTTTTCCTCCCAACCTGCACGTATTTCTAACAATGCCCCACGCTCCCAAGCTAAATATTCCTTACTTGAAAGTAAGCGAGGTCTTCCGTTAGCTGTTACAATTCTCCTGCTGTTTTTCTTGCTAGGTATTCTACCACTTAGCCAAATTTGAGGCATTAAGCAGGGATTTCTTGGTTATAAGTTGGGCTGTTAGGGTCAGGGTCAATTCTTGTTAGAACTTCCTCTTGGGCATCTTCAACTTTTTCACCACCTAGTAGCTCTGTTTCTTTGCTCTCAAGCTCGTCTGCAATATCTTGAAGCTCCATATCCATTTCCTCAATCAAGGCTCTATCTTCAAGTGCTTTATTCATTATGCGATTAGCGGAGCCTTTAGCTCTTTCAATATTCGCCTTTAGTCTTTCAAATACTGGTGTTTCTTTGTTTTCTATTTCTTCATTCATCTATAGCTCCTTTGCTGTTTTGTTGAACGTAATATCGTACTGGTGAAGGCAAGCGTCTGCAAAAAATTTAGATTGCTTTGCTCGTCCTTCGTGAGATTTGAATGCCTTGGCTTCTTTATGTAGATGCTCTGTGAATCTAGCAATCCAAAAGTCTTGTCTGTGTTTTTCTTCAGTAGTCATGTTTCAAAAGTTAGTCTAATTCTATTTCAAAATCTTGAAAATCTGCAATAGCTTCTTTTATTTCCTCTTTGGAGCGAGGAACAAGAAAGTTTTTGCCTCTTAGATAGCGTTTTTGAGTACTTCTAAGCTTGCTTTGTGGTGAGTCTGTCTTTAGCTCCATTTCAAGCACTAAATTGTAATCACAGCCATCTATGCGCTTTTTTATTACTAAGTCAGGTCTTCCAAAGAAATAGTTTTTTAAATAGCTCTTTGCTTCCTCTGGACAATAATCACTAGGCGAGCTTAACCACTGATACAACTCTTGAGGCGCATGATCAAAGTCAAGGGCAAACCTTGTGCATTCTTCCTCTGCATAGTTCTGCAACATCTCTTCTGACACACTAGCCTTTTTATACTTCTTAGGCTTAGAGCGTAGGGGAGATGGCGCTTTTTTCTCTTTTATTTTACGAGGGAATGCAAGCCCTTCGTCTTTTGGGTGTATCAATGGTAGAACTTTGGGGGGTTGGGGCGCACCTGTTGCTTTATCAAAATGATAATCTTAACAATAGTGACTGCAAACCAAATTAAGCCGATTATGGCAAAACCCTCTTTGATTAGCTCAAAAAGGGAAGTGTTGCCGATGTGGACAAGTATTGCCTGCTCAGATTTTAAAAGATATTCGTTAAACAAGCGTGAACCTCGTCAAAAAGTCATTATCAAAGTAGGGAGTTTGAGAGCTGGGGCGCACTCTGAACTCTTCAAAGCTTGCAGTGTAGCATTTTTCACATTCTTCTCCTTTTGGTGCAAAATTACGCTCTTGGAGAACCTTCTCTTTGCACTTAGCACCATTGCATCTAGCTCTCTCTTTATTGTGCAGTTTATTCTTCTTGTCCATCTTTGTTGTTGAACTTGATTTCAAGCTACCCCAAGATGAATGGGGTGGTATATGTATGCCTACGTTCTTAATCATTTTATTCTCCTAACTCTTTTTCAATATCCCTAAGCTCTTGCTCTCTACTCAAGCTCCACTTCATATCTGATAAATCATGATCGTAGCTCTTACCACCTGAACGCTCACCAATTTTAAACCCTTTTTTCAATACGTGCTCAATTGCAGAGGGTAGCTTTAAATCCCTAACTAAAGCATACCAATCAATCTTTATTTTATGTGCGTTGCCTTTTTTATCCCTACCGATAACCCATATATCATACTTTGAATCTTCTTTACTCATTATTATTCTCTTAGTTTTTTAAAAGCATTTGTATAAGCTTTATTTGCTTCAATCTCGGTTTTAAAAAAACCTAGATGTTTTGTTTTTCCGTTAATTCTTATTCTTGATTGCCAAGGTTTTGGTGTTTCAGCAAAAGCTTTGTTGAAGCTTGCTCCTACTAAGCGACCTTCTCTGTGGTGTTTTCTATTTTGGTTATTCTCTCTATGGGTAACAACTCTTAGATTCTCTAAACGATTATCACTTCTTTCACCATTTATATGGTCAATCAATCCACTTCCGAGTTGAAAAGATGATTGTATTAGTTTATGAATCTTAAAATTTTTCCTTACCTTATTTTTAATAAGACCTATGAATATGTATCCCTTACCATCATTTGATGGTTTTAGTATTCGCTCTGAAACACCTCTACATATTTTAAAACTTTTAACTCTTCCTAAGTTACTTATTTGATAATGACCTTCATAACCAATAACGTCTTTCCAAATCTCTTTACTCATATTTCCCTCAACTGTTGTGATTTTCCCAAAAGTTCAATCCCACAATCCCACCTGAGCAGGATTAGCATATTCAATTTTTCCCTCAATAGCAAGCATCTGCAACTTAGGGCTATCTGTTACTTCTACTATTGCACCTTTGTAAAACTCCCCCATAGAGGAGTTTATTTTGTCTGCTAGGATTATAATTTTTACTTGGTTCATTTAATCCTCAAGCTAGGGTTTCGTTTTAAAGTTACACCATCTATAAGCTCACCAGCTTTAAGAGCGTCTTTGAGAGCTTTCTTATCTGCGGTGTGTGTGTATTTCTCAACTACATATTTAGGGTCTAGCTTTTCAAGGTCTTCCACTTCTACAGATTCAGAACCCTTTGAATAGCTTACTTTGATTTGTGAGTCTTCAAACTTGTCACCATCTACCATGTTGAACAAAGCCCACTCTTTTAAGCGTAGTACTTCATTCTCAACATTTTTCCTACGCTCTGCCATTGACTTCTCTTGATCCTTGATTGACTTGGCAAAGGCTTCTTTTTCTTTTACCATCTTAGCAATGGCTAGGAACTTGTTAGTCTTGGTTTCTTCAAGGTTCCCAAGTTGTGAGTCGTCAAATAGTAGCTCACCTGTTTCAAGGTCTGCTGAAAAGCCATTGTTTACGATAGCTCTCAAGTGTTGGTTAATTTCAAATAAATTCATTAGTCTAGTTCCTTTCTGATTTTTGCCTCTGTGTCATTACTGACCTTGTATTTAGTTCTTGCTTGTGCCATTACCTCATCTGCTGTTAGGTTATTGTCGTGTGCGTGCTTCACAATCTTAGCTACATCATTAAGCCAAGGCTTCACAGCTTCTTTTTCATCTGTATTTTTAAACTTATCTGTATCTCTACCGTCTTTGTCTTCATCTGTTACAATTCCAAGAATAGCAGAGAGCGCATACCTACGCATATAAGTGATGTTTGACCCTATGCTCTGTATTGCTGACATTTTTCCTTGACCCATTGCTAGAGGCACGCTAAAGCTTGAGCTAATCCCTCCACCTTTTACAGCAAATAGGGAGGTGACAACTATAAGCTCTTGCTCGCCTTTAACCTCTTGGAACATGATAAGCCCTGCCTCATTAAGGAATGGTTTAACACGCTCTACAATTTGAGGGAGTGAAGCGTATTTGTAGTTATGCCCAGTTGAATCTTTTTCAATAGTGGGACAAAGTTCTTGGAACTTTGCAAAAGCTGTTAAAAACTCAGGTGTTATATTCGTTTCCATTAGTCTTCCTCAATCACAAAGCCGATTTGCTTTGGGTCTTTTTCAATTAGTTCATACTCTCCACCATCATGAGAGATTAGGAAAGAGCCACCATCAATAGTGATGGCGATTCTTAATCTTTTCATATACTCTATAATATGCTCCGTTTTGGCTTTATTTACCATTGCTGCCTTTTGCAGCTTTTCGGTGTCAATCACTATGATACCTGCCTAGTCGCCATGTTTATTGAAACAATATCGCCATTAGGAAGTCTAAAATCTTCTGTGTTAGTTGTAGCGTTATAGAATGGTACAGCTTCAGCTTCTTCAACTAGCAAGTTCCAAGTTTGCATAGTTGTGTAATTATTCTTCCTGCTTATTTCAAGCACTTTAGCCTTGTTCATTACACAACCTCCAAAGCAAAACCTATTACATCATCGCTAAGGGTTGATAACCCTAAAAACTCTTTAAGTTGTTTTTTGTCTAGGCAATGAGCGTAGCTAATACAATGAAGTGCCAACTCTTTTTTATCTGCACCTTCTAAGTTCTCTCTATTTACAACAAATTCAAAACCTGCATCTATTGCTTTAGGTAAGTACATCATCAGATCGCCTCGCTTATATGTGAGCCATCTGCAAAAGTCCATGTTCGCTTACCAAATGCTTTCACATCAAAAGCGTTGTCTTTAAGTAGCTGTGTGCGGTTCTGTGGGAATTTAGCTATTAGAGATTTAATCTCTTCTGCTATTG
>Ga0208134_1000477_pt1 | contig 26348 bp, 13 predicted proteins | sample VirMetDEL_Mar_31_FD_184515 | JGI IMG/M metagenome (GOLD analysis project Ga0208134, IMG submission 184515) | Aqueous microbial communities from the Delaware River and Bay under freshwater to marine salinity gradient to study organic matter... | ecosystem: Environmental > Aquatic > Marine >...
TGATGTCCTATTGAATCGAGAATCACAGGACAACGTTGAGAAAATGCTTCAGACGAAGATCGTTCAAGGTTTCCTGTACCAACTGGAAGAAGAAGCTTTGGCCAAGAAGAATGCCAAGCTGAAAACCAAGGTCGTCACTCGTGATGATCTGGGGAAAACCAAAGATCTGGAAATTGAATTCAATCCGGCATCTGCTCCCCAACTACAAAAACTCCTATATAATAAAGAGTTCCTTGGCCTTCCAGTTTTGGATAAAACAGATTCTGGTCTCCCTTCTACGGGAGCAGATACGTTTGAGAAACTGCTTAAACAGCAGATCTCCGAGGAGACAGCGAACTTCTTAAACGTGTTGTTGGAGTACAAGGCTTCGGCCATCATCATCTCCACATTCATCCCTGCCTTCTTGAAGGCTGTTCCGGGATTAGATGGATGGCATTACCTCTTTGGTAACTTCCGGTTAGGAGGGGCGCTCTCTGGGCGTCTGTCATCCAATAATCCAAACCTTCAGAACATTCCAAGTTCTGCTGGTGGTCCGTTGAAGTCGAGACTTGCCAATCTGATCAAAGAATCCTTTGAAGCTCCTCCCGGATGGTTATTCGTAGGACTGGACTTCGATTCTCTCGAAGACCGGATCTCTGCTCTCACCACACGAGACCCTGAGAAACTGAAGGTCTACACCGACGGTTACGATGGTCACTCACTGAGAGCCTACGGATACTTCGGACACCAGATGCCTGATATCGACCCTTCTTCTGTGGATTCAATCAACAGCATTGCCAAAAAGTACAAGTCAATCCGTCAGGAATCGAAGGCTCCTACCTTCGCTCTGACCTATCAAGGAACATACCATACTTTGATGAACAACTGTGGTTTCAGTAAAGAGAAAGCTCAGGATATCGAATCCAAGTATCTGAATATGTATCAGGTTTCGATTGAATGGGTGAACCAAAGACTCGAACAAGCTACTCAGGATGGTTACATCACTGTGGCCTTTGGTCTGAGGGTGAGAACTCCTCTATTGGCTCAGACTATTCTGAACACTGGGAAGACACCCAAGGAGGCTGCTGCTGAAGGTAGAACAGCCGGTAACGCTATGGGACAGTCATACTGTATGCTGAACTCTAGGGCAGCTTCTGGCTTCATGAAGAAAGTCAGACGGTCCAGCCATCGTCTGGACATCAAACCATGTGCTCACATCCATGATGCTCAATACTATCTCGTAAGAGACGGAGCATACGACAGCCTTGTGTATATAAATACACACCTCCCTAAAGAGGTGGCTTGGCAGGATGATCCTGAAATCTGGCATGATGAAGTGAAACTCTCTGGTTCGTGTGAGATCTTTTACCCGAACTGGAACCATGGATTCGACATTCCAAATGGGGCTGACGTTCCGACAATCAAAACCAAGATCAAAGAACACCTCTCTGATCTGAAAGAAAAAGGCATTACAGTATGAAAAATACCATCAACGTCTCTCACATTCGCTACTTTGATGAAGAGAATTATAAGGAAATTCGTGGCTACGACTTTTTGAATTTCCAAAATCCCGGATGGGTTATCTTTACTTGGGAAGAGAAGTCTGAAGTTCTGTCTATCAATGCATCACGTATTGCTGAGATTGTCAGTACAGTAGAAGAGTGTGAACCATGAAAAAACTAACGAACGATCATCAGATCGACCTCCCTATGGCTGTATGGCTTTTACAACAAGGCTATTATTCTGGGGCTGATGTTGCACCAGAAGGTGAACTAATTTCTGTCACTACGTTGATGAAACCAACTCGACATCTGATTCTCGAACGTCAAGTAAATCAAAATCAGGAAGTTGTTGATGTTTCTGATTTAATTGCCTCGCGAATGGGTCATGGTCTCCATGATTCTATTGAGCGAGCATGGACCGAGGGCGACTGGAAGGGGGCGATGCGGCGTCTCCACTATCCCCAGTCAGTGATTGATCGTATAAAAATCAATCCAGATCTCTCGACACTCAGTAAGGACGATATTCCAATTTTCTTGGAACAACGCCGATTCAAGAAAATCGGGGGTATCGTCCTTACTGGGCAGTTGGATTTTGCTATCAACGGTGCATACCGTGATGTAAAAAGCACTTCAACTTTCAGCTATACTTCTGGGTCTAAAAATCAGGACTATATTCTACAAGGATCTATGTATCGTCTAATCATGCCAGAATTCATCTGGCAGGATAAAATGAGAATTGAATTTATCTTCACCGACTGGCAGAAATATCGAACTAAGACAGATCCAAATTATCCTAAAACCCGAATCACTCATAAAGAGTTTCCTTTGATGAGTTTAGCTGAAACTGAAGAATGGATCCTCAACAAACTGAATGACATAAAGCAAAATGCCAAACATGTAACAAATCAGGATAAAATGGTTCGGTGTTCTGACAAGGAACTGTGGAAACAATCCGATACCTACAAATACTATGCTAACCCAGAAACTGCGAAGAAGGGTGGGCGTGCAACGAAGAGCTTCGACAAACTCGCTGATGCCGAACAACACAAATCTGACAAAGGCAAAGGCATTGTCATTACCGTTCATGGTGAGGTGAAAGCCTGTGAATACTGCTCTGCCTTTTCAGCCTGTGAACAAAGAAAGGAATATTTTCCAGATGTCTAAAAATGAAATCAAACTCATGCTTCAAATCATTGAGAATCTATCAACGTATACAACAGATGATAATTATACCGAGATGATCAAGGATGAGATACGCAATGGAATTCCAACATTTAAAAATGATGTAGATACACTTCAGAACAAATTAAAAGGTATGCTTTGATGGCTAATTTCTATGATCTTTCAATCATAGAAAATACACCACATCACCAAGCAATGAACGATTTAACTGACCTGCTCTGTCACAGAACAGGTCAAGTAAATCGTGACTTCTTTCAGGCTGAAGTGGCGTATTTTCTAGGTCTTATCCCCTCTTCCATGAGGGTAAAGATCGTCAGTCCTGAACGGGGTATTATCCCCATCAACATCTATTCTATTGCTCTGGCTACATCAGGTTTTGGTAAAGGTCACTCTGTTTCTCTGCTGGAAGAAGTTCTTACTGGATTCCGTGACAACTTCATGAAATCCACCTTTGGGGTACTAGCTGAAACTAGCTTATTTAATTTAGCTATAGATATTGCTGCTTCCAAAGGTGGTGATGAACAAAAAGAACTTGAAGCTTTGCAAGCTGACTTTAAAAAACAAGGTCATGCTCCTTTTATATTCGACAGTGGAACTGGTCCTGCTGTAAAGCAACTTCGATATAAACTTCTACTTGCACAGGCTGGATCAATCAACTTCCAGATGGATGAGATTGGTTCTAACCTGATGGGAAATAACGAAGTTCTTAACGTACTGTTAGAGCTTTATGACTTAGGTAAAATTAAAGCAAAGCTTGTAAAAAATACTCCAGATAATGAACGAGGTTTGGATATTGCTGGTGCCACACCATCAAATGTTCTGATGTTTGGTACAAGTTCTAAACTCTTCGATGGTTCAAAAATCGAGGAAGAATTTTACTCCTTCTTGGCAACGGGTTATGCCCGACGCTGTTTTTTTGGTATGGGGCAGAAAGAAAGTGCTGTTTCAACCATTAATCCAGAAGATGTCTACAATGGTCTAGTGTCTAAAAATCAATCTCAAGCACTACAACGTTGGCAGACATACCTCACTAAGTTCGCTAACCCTCAGTATCATGCACTGGAACTTTCAGTACCAAAACCAGTGGGTGTAGAACTGGTAAGTTATCGTCTTCAATGTGAAGCGATTGCTAACCAAATGCCTGAGCATGAGGAAATCCGAAAGGCTGAACTATCGCATCGGTATTTCAAATCCCTGAAACTCGCTGGGGTGTATGCTTTCCTTGATGAATCTACGGAAATCCAGACTCAGCATCTACGTCAGGCTATCAAAGTTGCGGAAGAATCAGGATACTCATTCCAAAAACTTCTAAAAAGAGAACGGAACTTTGTTCGATTGGCGAAATACATTGCATCTAGTGCAGATAATCTTACTCATGCGGACTTAGTTGAGGATCTACCCTACTATCCCTCATCTAATACTGCTCGAAAGGAAATGATGGATCTAGCGATGGCATGGGGAGTCTCAAACCATGTAGTCATTACCAAGAATGTGGTACAGCAGGTGGAATTCTTCTCTGGTTCCACACTAGCGGAAACTGATCTGAATAAACTAAGTTTTAGTTTCTCAAATCATTTCGCTTATGACTACGAAAATCAAGAACAGCCTTTGGATAAACTTCCAATTCTGTTGGGTCAACCAAACCTTCACTGGGCAAACCATCGCTTTGAGGGAGGTCACAGAGCTGAAGATAAGGTAATAGAAGGGTTCAACATGTTGGTGGTTGATGTGGACGGTGGAATCACTCTAGAAGCCGTACATGAGCTCCTGAAAGACTATACTTTCATTACGGCTACCACCAAGCGTAACACTAAAGATGAGCATCGGTTCAGACTGATTATGCCAACAAACTATTATCTTCACTTGGGAAAGAACGACTATAAGGAATTTATGAACTCTTTCCTTTTGTGGTTGCCATTTGAAAGTGATGTTTCAGCTAATCAAAGATCCAAAAAATGGCAAACTTGTGAAGACTCTCAGATTCTGATACATCGTGGTCCCCAGATCATTGATGTATTGCCTTTCATTCCGAAAACCAAGGCAAACAGCGAATATGTTCAACAAGTCGCAGACCTTGGAAATCTCGACAATCTGGAACGTTGGTTCTTGAACAATTTGGAAGTAGGAGGTAGAAATAACACCCTATTGAATTATGCTATGATGCTCAAGGATGCAGGAATGGGATATGATGAGCTTGAGAAAAAGGTCATCACCTTGAACAACCAGTCAGAAGCTCCTCTGAAGAAGGATGAGATCTACTCGACTATTCTGAAATCGGTTGCTCAAAAAATGACTAACTAACAGCGGTCGAACCATATAACCAAAGGAAAACTCATGAATGAAAATCCGAAAAGCGTTCTCATCTGTGGTGAGAGCGGTCATGGTAAGTCTGCTTCTCTCTTGGGAATCAAGGACAGAAAAGATGTTCTGTACTTAAACTGCGAGAGTGGCAAACCGCTGCCATTCAAAAACTCTTTCAAGAAAAAGACGATCACTGATCCTGAAGACATCATTGATTATCTGGATCAACTGGAACAAATGGGGTCCGAGAACCCCTACAATTTCGTCGTGATCGACACTGTGTCATTCATGATGGATATGTACGAAACGCAATACGTTCTAAACTCTTCAAACACCATGAAGGCTTGGGGTGACTATGGTCAGTTCTTTAAACGACTGATGACAGCAACTGCGAAGGTGGATGCCTTCTTCATCATGCTGGGTCACTTGGATGCCTTCTTGAATGAAGAAGAAGGGATGATGCGTTATCAAGTTCCCGTCAAAGGGGCCTTGGCCAAGAAGGGATTGGAAGCCTATTTCACGACTGTGATCTACGTCAAAAAGATGCGGATCAAAGACATTGAGAAGGCCAAGATCCAGAATCCTCTGCTGAATATCTCGGCAAAGGAAGAACGACTTGGCTTCAAACACGTCTTCCTCACTGAATCGGACAAGACCACAATCGGTGGTCGGATCCGCTCTCCTCTGGGAATGTGGGATGATGATGAACTCTACATCGACAACGATGTGAGTCATGTTCTGAAGCGATTGGTCGAATACTACGCTGAAGATTAACTCTTCTTTTTTGGTTTCGATTACGATTACGATACGACTAACCTCATGCAAAATAAGGAAAACTTCATGAGCAACATTTTCTCAAACAAAAAATCCGCCAAAGGTGAGAAGGTCGAAGACGATTTTCTAGGTGGTGGCGGTGGTGTTCTTGAAACAGACATCTATCCGGCTGAAATTAAGTATGCCTTCATTGGTAAAGCTTCTTCATCAGAAGCTCGTAACCTGACTCTTTGTCTGAAGATTGGTTCTTCTGAAATCACTCGTCAGATTTGGATGACTACCCGTAATGGCGATGTCACCTACAAAGATAAAAAAACTGGTGAAGATAAAAATCTGCCGGGATTCAACCAAGTAAACAGCCTATGTATGTTGGTATGTTCTAAAGAAGTCGGTGACATGGATGTTGAGGAGAAGATCCTTAATCTTTATGACTTCGATTCCAAACAAGAAGTTCCTCAGACTGTGAATTGCTTCACCGATCTTCATGGTGAAAAAATCCAAGTAGCAATCCAAAAACAGATTGTAGACAAAACTAAAAAGAATGAATCGACTGGTGATTATGAACCAACTGGCGAAACTCGTGCCATTAATGAATTTGTAAAATTCTTCCCGGAAACTGTCGCTGTCACAATCTCAGAAGTTGCACATTACATTAAGTCTTTGGGGGGTGACTTCGATGAAGTCCTGTCTGATGGTGACCTGAACAAAGCTATCTCTAAGATGGAAGACGGTGATTATGCAACTAAATGGTTGGATAAAAATCGTGGAGAAACATGGGATCGTTCTACAGGCAAGACTGAAGGAAAAACCTTCAAAGATAGTAACTCGGGTGGTTCCACCGAGAAGAAGCAAAAATCGTCGTTGTTTGACGATTGATCCTATCGGATCTACTTTTAGATGCAGTGAAGGAGTCGTACTCAGTACGACTCCCTTACATGGTCAACGTCAGTAAGAAGACTACTAAAGCTATTAATCTGAACGTTTATCGAAATTTGCATCACCACCATCTTAACACTCAAAAGAAAAATTTTCATGAAACAGTGAAACCGCTTCTAAGGGATAAGCCAAAAGCTAAAAAGATCTGGATCCATTATGAGATCTTTGCACCCAGAAACGGAATACTTGATACCATGAATGTCGGATCCATCGCTGATAAGTATTTCAGTGATACGTTGGTGGAAACTGGGAAGATTCCAGACGACAATCAAAAACATGTCGTTTTGAACACCTTCTCTTTTGGTGGTGTGGCTCCAATGGATGGCCACATCATTGCAACAGTCAATATTTTAAAGGAGCTAGAAATGAAAATTCTACTCGATCAAGAAGACATCCAAAACGCTCTGAACACATACGTTAAGACTCTAAATATGCCCAATGCTGAAAACGCAACTGTTGAACTCAGCATCGACTACGATGAGTCTGCAAGCGAAAATGATCAGATCGTTGCTGAAGTCATGATGGGTGAAGCAAAACCCAAGAGCAAAGGTGGACGGCCTAAAGGATCCACTACCCGCCAAAAACCTACTCCTAATAAGGAAGAGGTAACAAATGCTGTGGAAACTAATTCTGAAAGAAGTGGCAATGGCACTGATTCAGGAGGAAGTGACTCGGCAGAGACACTTACTCAAACAGGATCGGAAAAAGCTCCGAAAGAAAAGCCCAACTCGGGAAACCTTTTTGGGGACTCGGAAGACCCCTCCTCGGACTCCATCAAAGAGACTGAAAGTGGTTCAACTGAGAAAGAAACCCCCAATCCTGTGAAGTTAAGCACGAAGAAGTCGAGCATTTTTGATGCTGACTAATCTCCTTAAAAAGGTGGCTCTCTTGATAATAATCTTGGGAGTCGCCATTTTATTTATCTGCCTTGCTCCTATTTTAATAATAGGGTTGTGGCTCCTATTTTGGGGTTTGATTGCTCTGATGGTTTTCTCCTTCATCATTTGGGTAATCATGGAATGGCTCAAAGAAGATTGAGCCAACCAAGAAGAGTATGTTTCATTCATCTGAACGAACTTCACAAATCGTAGACGGAGATGGAGCCAGAGAATACTGGATGCCTATGTGTAAGTCATAGCGAAACAAATTATTTCTGGGTATCAGCAGCCGGTAAGGACTGATGATGTAATATAGGAAAATAAGGGATTAGCCCCAAAGTCCTGTTGAACGAAGAGATGTGTCTCTTCGCCCAGTCCATTAATTCCTTTCTGGATTAGTCTCCAGACGGGATTGGAGCTATCTGTGGCTGCCTAAAATCACAGATCGTTTACTACCAACCCGATATGTGGGTAGCACGTAGGGAAGATCAATGCGTAGACCAAAGAGAAATGACTAGCTCGCGTCTTCATGGGATTAGGGGAGGGGGTACGAGGCCATACCTCTCCCCCCCATTCTTTTTAAGCAGTAAGTGCCATTTTAGCACTTAGTCTAAATTGCTTAACAGATTAACCCAAGGATTCAGTTCAGGTGCATCGAATAGCATTTCATAGCCGGTAGCATAGTCTAGTCGGTCTTCATAAATTACAGTGAAAACGTTGTCCTGAACTGGTGACCCTACATCAGTAATTGAGTTTATAGCCAAAGCCCGAAAAGGATTCTGACGGATCTGTTTCATTGCAATTTTTGCAATTCGGATCTTAAAGGCCATAAACCAAGTGAGACCAGCACTCTCCAAAGCTGAACGAGTACGACCCGGCAGCAGGGTAAAGTTGACGAATTCTTCGTTCATCTGAATCAAAGCCTGCTCCTTACTAAGTCCCTGAGAAATCAGGTGGTCGTAGTAAATAGACTTAGCCAAGAAATCTCCATATTGGGTTGCCCGATTAGCAACTTTATACAATTTGGTAGATTTTGAAACCAATCCCAACTTCGCAATATCAGCAACTTTTTCAGGCAACTTGTCTGCTATAGACTCCATATAATCTCCAATTTGACCTTTGGAGATATCTACATCCAAATTAGTAATACCTTCAGATAATTGTTTATAAGCACCAGCTTCAATCATAGGAGCAATAGACATCTGAGCAGTCAAATCTTCAATAACTTGAACTTTTTCTTCTAATCGTTTCCGTTGATTTGAATTTGGAAGAGCCAATTCAATTTGTGCTTTCAACTCAATACGTTTTGTCACATTTTTCTGATGTTCTTCAATCTCTGCCAATTTTGAACGATATCCACGAATAATCTGTTTTGTAGATACACCATTCGTGGCCAGTTGAATAATATTAGCCTGAGTATTAGCTAAGGGCACCACAAGAGAGCGAACCACAATAATATCCTTGGCCGTGGATACAGTTCCCTGAAGAATTTCTTCAGCCTGAACTAACCAACGCATTGCCTTACGTTTTAGAACAGTCTCAGTGACTATACGAACTGCTGCTTGAACAGCATCAGGTAATCTGGTTTTACCAGACCACATATCAGCCAGAGAAGCTTCTCTATAACCAACGGAAAGATTAACCATATCTTTTCGGACCATAAAACCATCACTACCAAATTTTGAATCAATATAAAGTTTTGTAGCTTGAGGGATCAGTTTGAAAGATTCTTTATAAATTGGATCACTAGTATCTTTCAAATTTATGAATAGATCATCTGTTCCACGCTTACGTTGGATCCAGATATCTTTAAGAGAATCTATCAATTCACGATTATATTGATCAGCAAGCGATTCTTCAACTTGACGACCAGCCCAAGCACCTAACATCACACCAAGATTCTCATCCCGACGATAATGTATATCCATCATTTCAGGAGAGATTGTTCTCTCAAATCCTTGAACAGTACCATCTCCAGCAAATACTGGAATCAAAGTTTCACCTTGGTTTTCTAGGATAAAACTCGGATCATTTAAATCATTTATAAAATTTTCAACCGTTCCATCTCCAGAAATATAACCAGCAGTTTCACCAGTAACAGTCAAACCTGTATTTATATCTACACCTCTATAGGTATGAGCAACATTCTGCATAACACCTTGAGAATAAGAACCTTGACGACGAACATTGGATACATAGTAAGAACGAGGGAAAAGAGATCCAATCTCACCAGTATATTCATTCATTTTTACATACCCTTTTCTCTCCATCAGCTTTTGTTCTTCATCTAGAGCGATAGTAATATGAATGTTATTAGTACCTTCATTTGGGATGTAACCCTTATAACCATTCAAACGAGCAGCCTCAGTAGTGGCTTTACTTTCCTCTGCTTCATTAAGACCTTGAATATAAGATATCAAACCTGTCAGAGCAGCAGGTTCATTCTGCCAAAGTTGTACGGTTTCTTCCCGTACATCCGAATCCATGCTATCAATAGCATAAAGTGTTACCAAACGATCAATCATAGGAACTAAAGACTTATCAAAGTTCCCATCTAAATTGAAAGCAATCGCATAAGCATTTCTAATTAGAAGTTTACCAGCACCTTTTCCATTCATAAAATCAGCAAGTTGACTAGCTTTTTCTTTCGCATCATTGAAAATATAGGGCAGTAACTTTTGTTGAAGTTGTTGTTCTACTTTTTGAATAGCAGCCTTACGACGTGCCCCTTCTTCAAGCAACTGCATAGAAAATTGCATTCGATTTAGATCAACAATAGAAGTAAAGTCAGTTTTAGCCAACGTGTTGAACATTGATGACCACTGCTCTTCATTAGGAGCCTCATTAAATTGACGTTCCAGAATACTCGGAAGATCCTCACGATATGCCTGACGAAGACCAGCAATTGCTGCGTTCACCTTATCAAACATAGCAATGACTTTGGAATTCGTAGAATCAGAACCCACAAACTCAGCTACTAGTTCTCGAATTGGAATTATAGACAGAATTGGAAGACCCATATGGGTGACATCCTTGACAGCTTGTGCAGTTAGATCAGAACCCGGTTTATCCAATAGATTAGTTGCAAAGGTTACAGCAGAAGTTAGATATTTAATAGTGTTTGAACGAGTTGACTCTTTCATATCTGTATCAACTTGACGCATCTTCAAAGCCGTACTTTGTAACATTCCAGACAGATACTTATCAGCTTTATTCAAAGTATTATTTACAACATGGAGAAGTCGATATTCTTTCTCCTTATCATGTTCAATAATTGTCTTAGAAATTATACTAAGAACATCTGAAGGAAACTCACCAGCTTGTTCCAGAGATCCTGTTAACTTCCTCATAGTAAAAGATGAAGCATTAGTGAAAAATTGATTCAAAGAGCCTTGTACAGCAGTTTGTCCCTCAGGAGCAGGAATTTGATCTAGGACAGCACGAAACTTGGCAGAGGTTTGGCTAAGACCAAACATCACCGCGATAGCATCCGAAACATCACCCTGTTTATATCCACCAAAGCTATTAAGAACAGCACTATATTCTTGGTTCGCTTCAATTCCAGAGAACATCTCCGGAGTCATATTGTCTACGACGTGTTGGAATACACGAGTCAAAGCGATACGAGCATTCGCATCGAGTTTCATACTAGACAACATAATTCCGTAGATTGCTTTAAAAGTCGATTGATCTTTGCGATTGGCTAAAAAACCAACCTGACGAAACCCATGAATAACTTTTTGAGAATTACGAATATCTTTGATACTTTTATTTAATTGACCATCACGTAGTTTTGGATCCAAAGAAGCTAGGTATTCTTTCCAGTTTGAAATCCAATAATCGAGATGTTCTTCAAAAGGAGGAGTCGTTTCATTACCAACATCATTACCATTTCCATCCCCACCAGTACCCTCATCAACAGTTGGTTCATTCAGAACTTTGGTGTTGAAAACCAGATGATCGAACATTGTAGTAGGAACCCCACCCATAATCCGACGCATCAATTGCACAACCTTTTTGGTAATCTCCACGATCTTGGAATCAGTGTCCTTCAAAGTCTTTCGGACCTGAGTATTTGCTAAACCATAGGCCATGAATTCATTCACAGCAGCAGCTTGGCTTTCTGCATCAGGATGAGCCAATTGACGAAGAATAGAGGTCTGGGCTTCCAAAACCTTCTTGTCTGAGGACTCAATCCCCAGAAACTCCTGCATGAGAGCTTCCAGACGAATCACAGCCTGATTAGTATTGCCATTGTAATGCTCCAGCACCTTTGTGTAGGTCGCAGCATGAACCATCTCATGTAGCAGCGTCTCAGGCTTGTTAGTGCTCATGAAGATGACATCGTTCTTGTAGTCATACTGACCTTTGGCTTTCAAAACCGTACCATCATCAGGTAGATTTTCCTGCCGATATTTATTCAATTGATCTAATGTACCAAAAACTATCCGAGTTTCACCCATCAAAGGTTTCAGTATATCAACAATTTGTTGTTGTTGCTCAGTCCAACGAGCTTTATTTAATACCGCAGATGCAGTCGATTCATGAACATCAGTGCGAACATCTTCTATTTGATCAGTAGTTCCCTCCAATTCCTTTTCAATACGATGGTTCAGTTCGTCAAAACGAACTTCTTCACCATCACGTTGAAAACCAACATCAGAACCACCCATCTGATCCACAGAGACGGCCAGACGTTTGAATACAGCCTTCCGAGCACGGTTCTGACGAAGACGTTCCTGAAGCTGTCCCAGCAGATCTGTGGTGCCTGTGGCTACCACAGAGGATTTTTTATTCTTATCCATAGTGTCATTAAAAGCTTCACTCAAAAGATCTGCATCAGATGCACGCTCAAGGAAGCCCTCGAAGTTCGACACAGCCATCGAGAGAACATCACGATCCCAAGACTTTAGAACTTGTTCGTTCACATAGGGAGCATATTCCTTCACTTTCCCGACCGGAACATCCAGACCATCGAAGATCCCCAGCACGTCGTCGGGAGCACCTTTTGAACCAAAGATAAGATTCATCATCATGGCATCACCAGTACCAATGATCGAATAAGGAATAGCTCGAACACCTATTTCATTAGGACGACCCATACGAGCACCAGTCCCCAGTTTCTCATCAAAGTTCGAGGAGAGACGGAGATCAGTCAAAGTTTTCTCAAACCCACCAATAGCAAGAGTTTGTTCGTCAGACGTGAAGATTGGAGACAGGCTATAAAGTTCGTCTTCAATCTCACGGAATACCCGACGAGGGATCTGACCTATCTGAGGGTTTCCATCCTTGGTTCGACCAATGACTTCATCCTTGGCTAGTTGCTCTGCACGCTCAGCCAACATCTTGTCGTACATCTTTTGGAGATATGATTGCTGAACATTGGTTGAGAAAACCAGTATATCATTTAATTCACGGATCTTGGTTCCAAGAGTATCACGAGTTGCTTCAGTGAGAACTTCACCCAAACTGAAACGAATAGCAGTCCGGAATTTGTCTACTTGTTCTTTAGAGAACACAAAGTCACGGTTGAAGTTACTGGGAAGATTGAGACCCAGACGCTCCATGTCTTTCTGAACACCCGAATAGAAATACAGATCGAAGTCTGCATTGTCGGGCATGGTCTGGAGTTTCGTGTAGAATTCCAGTAGCATGTCATCTGCCAGACCAATGGCCACACCCAGAACACCAGAACCATAGTTCACCTTAGTCATTGGATTCTTGGCAGTATTCCGGGTCATGGTGACGCTTCCATCCTCATGCATTTCCAGATTACCAAAGGCGGAAGCCAGACGGCTGGCAGCCATACGCTGTTCAAACTGCCAAGGCTTCATGATCTTTCGACCCCATTGCATCATTCGATCACCAAGTTCAGCAACCGTCTCATACAGATCTTTCTTGCCCTGAGAGAAATACCGATTAGTGGTCATGTCCTTGGAACCAAGGAAGAAACCTATACGCTGGAAATTCTCATAATCTTCACGAGTCAGAGTTCCTTGACCGTAGTTCACCATCATGTTGGCTGCACCATTAGTCAAACCATCGAGTTCAAAACTTAAAGCAGTGGTGAATTCAGCATCTCCATTTTCACGAGCGATTTCCATTGAAGCCACAGCCTCGATTGCACCCAGAATCTGAGGCTCAACTTCACCTACCGCATCAGCGAATGCTTCACCGTCAAAGTCTTCATTGTTCAGAAGAGCTTTAACCATATCCTTGGCTACACCGTATTTGTCAGTGAAGTTCTTTTGGACTGTTGCCAAAATGTCACTATGTGCTTTCTTCTCAACTTTGAAGAGATCAGCAGCCTGAGCAATCCCCAACCAAAATGAATCCATATCTGTCTCAAAACTGAGAGTGCTCCATGTCGAAGTTACCAGCATACGTAGCAGCTTGTTGGACTGTGGGTTCGGACCTTGATACTGGTGACGGCCAACCTTTGTCACACCCACCGGGTAGAAGATCGGAGTCACGTTGTCTCCCAAAGCATGACGAATGTCAGATGCTTCTTGGAGGTTCTGACGGATCGAAGCATTCTTACCAATCACCGATTTTTTGATGATCGGATGAGTGATACTATCTACGTCAGTACGATAGCCCATGATCCGAGCCAGTGCAGTTCCACCAATACCCTCCAATAGGGTTTCACGAGTTTTGCTTAGATAATGGGGAGTATCCTGCATCTTTCGAAGAGCAGCTTGTTCCAGTTTGGAAAGAAACACGTTCCCACGATCCTGTTTTCGAGCCACATGGGAAATCTTCTCCCCAATCGAATACCGCTGACGAGCTTGGTTGAAGAGACCTTCCCGGACAGTGTTGATAATACCCGGACCACTAGCATCCTTGATCGTTTTCTGAATATTTTGAATATTCTCAGTATTTACCAGAATGGTCTGAGCTTCTTTTTCACCTTCACGGTTCAGATCAATCGTAGACAGTTGGATAATCTCCATTTCATCCAGAACCGTCAAGATTTCAGCAGCGAAACCATGAGTAATACCTTCCAGATCATTGACCCCGGATTCGGTATTCTCACTCACATGCCACAGACGACGAAGGTCTCCAGCCAGAGAGTCTTTCAGTTGGCTGGGAGGAATACCATGCATAATTGATATCAGGTCTTCCTCTTTGATCTCGTTCAGGGTGACACCCAGTTTCTCCAAAGTGTCATCCAGTTTATTGGGATCAGATCCCATTGCCATAGCAGTAAAATCCACTACAGCAATTATAGCCAGTTTCAGCATGTTTTCATCATAGGTTTCTGTTTCTGGATCCATGATTGCAGCAGCTTTGAACTTTTTCAGGCCATCACGACCTTCCTTGTAATGTTGGGCCACAGTCTTGCTGATACCCGAATACTTCACCTTCTTCTGAAGTCGAGCATTCATTCGCTGAATGAAGTCAGGGAGTATACTTTCAACAACATCTAGATACCCTTGGTTCATTACCGAGTCTTCACGACTGGTTGTTAAAAAATCATCCAAGTTTTCAATAATAGGATCACCATCTTGTTCATTGAAACTATTGGTAAACTTCTCCCCAACCTTACGACGGGGTTCGACGACCTGAGCTTCTTCTTGAACAGGAGTTTCGATCTCAGCTTTCTGCTCTTCAGAAAGAGTACCATCTACGTCGTGATCAAGAATGGTGATCTGGTTATTGGACTCAGCAATCACCATACCTTCCTTGTCATTGAACAAGAAGACCGAATCATATCGACCTTCAGCCTTGGCTTGTTCAATAGTTAAGGAGTTGGCCAGCCAATAGTCCTGAGGATCCATATCATTCGGGATTTGCTCAGTCAAAGGATTGGCCAAGGAGACATTCATCTCCATCAGTCGAAGGGTTCCAGTTCCATCACCTTTGGCAAAGTCACGAGCCAGACCTTTCCGAGTGGTCAGGAAGATTCCACCATCACGAAACTCAGAGAACACAGCATTGGTCCCGTGATAAAATTTCACAGGATTTCCATTATCATCAACAATGGTATCAGTCTCTGGTTCAATGGCTATATTAGGAGCTTCTTCAGTCAACTCAATGACTTGCTCCTCAATTGCAGCTTCTTGTGCGTCTTCGATTTCCTCATCGACGGCTGTCGCCGTCTCTTCGTCAATCTCAGCCTGCTCAGAAACTTCAACCTCGTCGATAGTCTCCGAAGGGGTGACTTCTTCTTGAATCTCTTGGTCCTGCTCCTCAGAAGCTGCTGTCGCAGCTTCCTCGTCGATAGCCGTTGGCTCTTGTTCGGTTTCTGTCGTTTGTTCTTGTGTTGTTTCCTGTTGCTTACTAGCAGTTTCAGGAGGATTAAGAATGATAGGAACCAAAGGTTCAAGACCTTCAAATACCTCAGGAAATTCTTCCAAAAGGATATTAAAGGATTCAATCAATGTATTCTGATCAGCAGTAACCTGTTGTGCAAATGCAACACTTGAAGAATTACCAGCAGAATATCGTACAGGTTTTTCCCAACGATTAGCAGGGACGAAAACCTCACCACCACGTAAACCAGAGAATTTCTTGGCACGACCAGAGATAGTACCTTGATCATTGGTGTAAGAATCAGCCAATGATTCATTCAAAGCTTGTACCTTGTTCTGCATGTGCTGACCAAACTTACGCATAGATTCAGCTACTTTCTGAACCGAAACAACTTGTCCTTTCTGATTCACAATTGTCTTATTAGGGGATTGAACACCCACGATAATATCACGATTAAAGTCGTTGATTGAACGAAGAGAACGACCAGCAGTATCTACATAACCTTCAGCTTGGATTGAACGAGAGGTGTTCTCTACCGATTTTACAGGACGAGTAGAACGATCTACCTGTGTAAGTCCAATGTTCTCATTATTCCGAATTTCAATCTGAGTTCCTACATTCGTATTGATCAAATTAGCCAGTTTGGATGCCACACGAACGTACTTTAAATCTTCAGGAGTAATCTGTTCATCCGATTCCTCAAGGATCTTATTGGCAGTTTCCGGATTCACATTCGTCGGATTGGTTTTGGCCACGTTCAAAATAGTGATAGGATCCTGAACATCTGTCGTATTTAGATCAATCTTAGCAGATTCCTCTTGAATCTTTTTTACCAATTTTGAGGAAAGAACCCGACCCAATTGTTTTTTGGATTTTCCCGTTAGTTGGTTTACCAACCCTGAGAGTTTATTCAATTGAGTAGCTGCATAGGCAATATCAGCCTCAGTAGCTTTGAAATCTTTTGATCCTATTTTTGCAACAATACCAGTAATATTCTCCATTAGAGTACGATTTTCACCAGCAATACCACTCATACTTTCTGGAACTGGATCTGAATCAGGTTGAGTAACAGCAATTTCTACAGTGTCTTCAAGCTGACCACTTGCTACTTCTTCATGAAGAGTTTTCGTGACATCCAAAACGGCTTGTACAGACGAGGATACTTCACCTGTGTCAGGACGATCAGCATATCCCTGAACAGCCTCAGAAACCCGTCCAGCAGTAGTAGATATAGTTTGGGTAGCGGCTTCAATAATTGGACGAGAAGTGGTTACAATTTCATCAACAATCGCAGCACCAATACGACCACTACGAGCAGCAAAAGAAGGTCCACTATCTTCTCCCTCTGCTACAAGAGCATCCACAATATTACTAGGAATATTCAACGTTCCGCGTACAGTACTGGGAATTGCAGATACACCTGCCATACCCACACCTGCAAGAGCACCAAGAGCAGCTTCTTGTCCAACACCTTCCAAGACACCACGACCAATATTACCATATTCTTCAATAGAAATATTTCGGTTTATAGTTCCAGAGATACCTTGACCAGCTTCTTCAATACCCTCACCAGCAATTTGAAGAAGACCTTTGGTAATACCTATATTAATAAATGAACCAAGAGGCATAGCTTCAAACTTGTTGGTAATGAAACCAAGAGCAAGAGAAGGAATAATCTGACGTACAGCAGCGGTTTCAGCCACCATACCTGCAAGTTGAACCTTGGCTTCCTCAGGAGAGAGACCTTCAGAAACAAGACCTTGCATAATAATAGAGGAAATCATCAGTTGATCTGTGTCTTGGCTCATCACATCTGTGACAGCTTCTCCATATACACCAGCAACTTCAGGAACCGCAGCAGCAGCAGCAATACCAGATGCTTGAGCAACTCGTTGAGCAATTAAATTACGAGTAGCAGCAGCAGTTAAACCCTTAGCAGCAAGTCCACCAACACCAGCAAGAGGGGCAGAAGCTACTAGAGAACCAACACCATCTGCAATAATTGAACCAGCAAGAGCAGGATCTCGGAGGTTTCGTTCAAGAGCATTCAGTGCATTACGACCCTCACGAGCCATGGCAGCTTGATATTCAGGGACACCAGCAGCGATGTCTGCTTCATATTGCACCTGAGAAGTTTCGTTATCAAGTTGACCTTCAATGGCTTCAAAAGCCTGTTTTTCTTGAAGAGTCAGTGAGAGGTTTTCTTGTTTAATACCAGCAGAAATTTCCCGGTGGGCTGACATTAATTCAGCAGCACGACTAGCACCAGTAGTGTTATCATCGCCATCAAAAGCACCTTCTGTGTATCCCGCAGCAAGAACACCCAAATCACCAACTCCACGATATAGAGCAGAAGCTGCGTCCACAGCCATATCAGAGAGTGCTTCAGGAGTTGAACGTACCGATTTACGTACATCACGATAACGATGCTGACCTTGAGAAAGTCGATATGCATTTTGTTGAACCTCTGCACCATATTTTGCCCTGAGTTCAAGATCATTCATATCTTGAAGATCTTGACTGAATTCATCAGTAAATTCAGCATTTGCTGTCAATCCAATTCCATAACGATCTTGAAAGCCAACATTACCAAGAGCTTCGATCAAAAAATCGTCAGTAGGGCGTGTGTTATTAGACATAGTGCAATCCTGTAGATGAAGGTTACGTCATTCTACTTTCACACTATGCCAAAGTTTTCAAGTGCTACTGTCGAGCTTCTTCTGCAACTTGTGTAGAAAATATTGCAGCCATTTGAGCATCTAGAGCTTGAATCTGCGATTCAAGAGCACTTCGACGAGGATCATTTTCTTTCATTTTCGCTAATTGAGTACGAAAACGATTGCGTTGATTCTCTAATTGACGAACTTGTGTCTCTTGAATCTGAAGACGACTACTACCACGATCATAATCACGACGTGATTCAGGGCTAAGTTGTTCCACCGCAGTTTGAACCGCATCTTTATTAAAACGAGAACGAATAGTATTTCGACCATAAGGATCACGGTTGAATACATCACGCATTGCAACAGCAACTACTTCAGGAACAACACCAAATTCATTGGCGTATTCGTTAATCAAATTACGCATCTTATTTTCATCGAAACCAGATTCACCAAAAAGACCTAGAACAGCATCAGGATTTTCACCATCTTTGCCCAAACCAAGATCAGTAATGAGACTAGTAGTTGGATCGTCATAATACCGACTAATATCACCTAGAGCACGATTCTGATCATCACCTTCAAACTGACGACGTTCAAAGGCTAGACTATCTTCAATAGCTCGATTCAAAGCCACATCCTCTGCTACAGCAGGAGCAAGTTCAGTCTGAAGAGATGCAGATTCAGAAATCATGGCTTCAGCAGCAAAACGTGCAGTCAAAGCCTCAGAACTAGAAAAATTACCAGAATCTTTTGCTGCATCTTCAACAGCCTTTGCGACTTGATCAGGAGTAATGTTATTGGGGTTTGAAACCGCAGCCGAAATAAATGCAGCAGTTGCATCCCGTTGAGATTGAGCAAGTTCTTCTGCCAATCGTGTATCACCTTCTTCAATGGCTTTATCCGAACCAGAGAGAATGGAATTCACATCTTCCAGAGATAGAAACTCTGAATTTGATACAGCAGCAGAAAGAATATCACGAGCAGGAGTAGCACCAGAACGAACATCTGCGGTGGCGGCTTTTATATCGAAACCATTAGCACCAACATATTTAGCAGTACGTGAACGAGCATGTTCAGCAGCAGGACGAAGAAAATTATTAACAATATTAGATCCAGCTTCACCAGCATTTTGGGATTGACGTATCACATCCCAAGCACCAGCTTCAGTAGTATTGAGTTCTTCCATCAGAAAATCTAGTTGATTATCAATGGTATAACCATCTTTTCCATACTTAGTTTCAAATTTTTCTCGACGAGGGCCAGTCAACTGGTAGAGACCTTTACCACGAGTACCATGAACATTAGGAACAGATTCAGTAACTCCAACATTAAAACCGGATTCATCTTGAAAATTCATCATGAATCCTTCGGCAATATGTGAAGGCATTCCACGATTAATCAAACCTTGATAAACCTGACTCTGAGCACTTTCAGTAGAAACACCATATCTACCATGTTGTTGACCTTCAGAACGAGCAGCAACAACTTCATCTGACAAACCAGCAAGTTCTGAACGTCGACCTTGACGCCAAAGATTATCATCCATCGCAATACCATGAAGGTCTTCTGCACGATTACCTGCTTGTTGAGCTAAACCAAGACGACCTAGACGATCTGATGTAATCGACCGTTGGTTTGCAAAATCTAGAGACTCTGCACGATGACCATATAAAGTATTCAACATATCTTTAGATACACTACGACCTTCTAAACCCCCACCTTGCAGCCATGTATCGAGTTCTTCTTCTGAAGAAATTCCTGCCAATTCTTGCATTACTTCAGCGTCTGCTTTGGATTCTAGACCTGATTGGTATTTGGAGAGGATATCTGAACCAGTTTCCATTCCTCGATTAAAAGAATCACCAGCACGTGCAAGGGCTGCCGAAGCAGCACTAAGATCTGGGGCGCTAAGTTGACGCCACTGAAGACGAGGATCAGCCATGAGAGTATTCCTTATAGACTATGTTCATCGAGATAAGACTCAGTATCGGCACTGGATTTACCTTCAGTGTGATGACGAGCACGGATCCGATCTTCAAGAGCAGTATTATAAGTTTGGGTTTGATTTGCCAAATTAGTCTCAAAAGTGTCTTTAGCAAATGAAAGTTGTTGTTTTGCAAGTTTATTCTGTTGATAGGTATTCCACAAGTTTCCAAGAACTTGAACACCTCCAAGAATCAGACCTGCACCTCCATCTTTAGAAAAGAAAGGAGAATTTTGTTGTTGACCAACACCAGATTCGGAACCAATTGCAGGACCAACAGTAACATTAGGAGCTTGAAGTGCACCTGTTCCTTGAACTGTCCCTAAAGGAGCCATCATAGTCTGCATAAGACCTGTTCCAGTAGTTCCTAATTGAGCACCCGAAAGGGTTGGATCTGTATATTGAAGTCCGTTTATCATGGCATCAATTCCTTGGAAGTGTTTGTTGTATATCAACGAAATCATAAACCATTGACTGAGTAATCTTAATGATGTCAGTTCCAGTCATAGTTGTTCGTTGGATAAACTCATCTGCGGTTTCGGGCATATAACCACGAGATCCACGGCGTGAGACATTGCCATATACACTGCTTGTAAGAGAAAGTGGATTAAAGTTCAAATCGTTTCCGCCCAATCCTTGAATAAGATTGTTAATATAATCCATTTGTTGTTCATATTCTGATTCAGCTTCTTCTAATTCTTCTAACTTGATTGCGATATCACCTTTTACCCAACCAGCATAACCATTGGCTAAAGCATTTCCCAACCCAAGAAGACCTTCTGTACTGAATAAATCCAGCCCTGATACAACAGCCCCAATAGCAAAACTAGCAATTGCTGCAAAAATAGCACCCCATTGCTCACCAAAAAGCTCTGTACCCACAGAAGTAAGAATTTGAGACACAACAATAGAAGCAATATAATTTGCTGCTACACCTGCCACAATAGCTGCCGTTCCAGTAAGACCTAAGCTTGCACCAATAATGGCATTAGATCCAAGAATACCACCTCCTGCGGCAAAAGTTGCTGGTGAAATAATTACTGCAACTACAATAATTAAGACTACTAATAGAATCTTAAACAAAAATGATTCATACCATTTCTTTTTCACTACTTCATATGAATTAAAAAGAATATGTACATTAGCTGTAGCCATTTGAGTAGCATCAACTAATCCCATAGCTTTTACTGTAGGCATGTGAAGTGGAATTATGAAACCAGAAATATCAGAATCATCTAGTGCTTCTTTACTGGTAATCTTAACGCTTTTACCTCCATAAACATAATTATGATGAATTAAACCAGTAATTGTTAACTTACTGTATTCAGTATCTGAAACCTGAAAATACATAATTATTGTTGGAATTGAGTTCAAAGTGTCTCGAACTGTATAAAGACCATTTTGATCTTGCAGACCTTCACGTTCTACCCACTCAAGATCTGGTCCATTTTCGAACATGGTTTCACCAGGGTTAGCGGGTCGAGTGTTTCCAAGTATATCTTTAAAAGTGTATACACCAGTTACTTGAGTTTTTTCAATATGAGTCCACTGAAGACGAATATCAAAATGATCTTCCAGTTCAGCATGATCAGATTTAAGCTTCAAAACCGTAGCTTCTGGAGTAGATATAGTGGGTACTACAGGAGGATCAACTCTAGATTCCCATTCAATATTAGTTTCATTTTCCCAATCTATTAATTCTTGAAGTTTAATTTCATATTCTGCCACTTGTGTAGCAAAATCCGTCATTGTACTACTAGTAGTATTTTGAAATTGAATCATCTCTTCAAAGAATTTGAAGATATATTTTCGACAAGCATTTTCTTTTACATTCAAAGATGCTCCAAATATTATGTAAGCATAATCAATATCGTCGATATCTGGATTATCAGCAATATCTGCTAGAATACTACTAATAGATTTATTTGTAGTTCGTTTATATGCTTTTTTTGTTTCTTCATATAAACCATTAGTATCATAAGGAGCTTCATCAATTGATTTATTATCCAAACGAAGTGGTAGTAACGGAAAGAATTCTTGCCAATTAGTCATATCCAAATCATTAGAAAAAGCATCTAAATTAACATTTCCAGTTCCAACTTCGTAAATAAAGATTTGTTCACCACCTACAATTGTATTTTCATAGATTGTTTGAGTATCAAGTTTTTGAATCCATGATTCATTAACTTGTTCTCCGGTTGTAACTTGAGTTGTAGTTCTAATTACCCCACCACCAATATCTTCATTAATAATAACAGTATTGGAATAACCTCCAATTACACTATCAGTACCAGTAAAAGTATATCGTTCAAAAAGACCTTCAGTCTCTAAACCAACAGTACCTATCCATGTAGTTTGTTCCCAAACATCAATTGATGTATTGAGATTAGTGGCTACATCTGCATCTATAGCAGAATCTACCTCTGTAGGAGTAGAATCACTATATTCTCTAGTCTCTACCATCTCTCGTTGCAAAGTAACTGGAGTAAATGTTCCAGTAGAACTTTGCTGAATCCAATCAGTAAGATCAGGTAATACACTTACAGAAATTGGAGTACCTTCTTCTAAAGCTTCTGTATTGTCTTCTAAAACATAAAAGAATTTAGCAATAACATACTGAGATTGATAATCAAAATTAACATCAACCCAAGAGTAAAAATCACCATTAGGGAATTGTACTGAAAATGTTGATGTATTTAAGTCATAATCAGATAAGTAATCTTCTGAAACACGATTTGGATAATTCTCCAAAACCCATTTTTCAACAAAGATATCAGGATCTCCTTCTGTAAGGTAAGAAGATTGAATAGATATACTTAAACCAGCAGGAGTAGGAGGAATTGTAATTTCTCCAGCTACTACAATAGAATCTACTGCTTGGTTATTAGAAGTAGTTACAGTAGGTAAACCAGCAAGATTATTTCGTTGAGCATAATTAAAGAATGATCTTTGACTAATACCCGGTCCCTGAAAATAAGTATTAGTAATACTTTCAGACAATGATGAAGTATTCGCCAAAATTGACGAATACATTATTCCTTTTAGAAAATTTGGTCGATTTGCTTCATCTCCAGCCAAATTATATAAGGTTGAAGCAACATAAATCTTTTTTGAACCAGAGAAGATACCCATAATTAACTTCCCAGCGTGTTGTTAACCCGAACAGCAGCCAAAACTTCATTGATCTCGATATTGGTCAATTGAGTTGGAGCCGTTAGACCTTCATCTAGGGTTTTCTGGGTAATCCAACCATCAAGATACATCTTCGCAGTCTTGTGTTGAGCATCCTTAATAAAGCTGTCGATCTGTTGAGTGTACAGGTCTTTCTGTTTTCCAACAGAACCAACAACCGTTGCACCATCTGAACGAGCATCCAGAGTTTTAGAACGTTCTGCTTCACTTTGTTCCGTAGTCAAAGTGATTTGTTCACCAATCAGTGTAACTTGTGTTGGTAGAGTATTAGTGAGATTAAAATCTTTGATATCCGCATCAGAGGTCAGATTTCTTTTCTGAAGTGCTATAACACCTTGGATAGAAGTCAGACCATCACTGCGCGTATCCAAAGTATTTGCACGCTGAGTTTCTACTTGTTCTTGAATCAAAGTGGTTTCAGCAGGTTGACGTTCATCCAGAATATGTTGTTGTTGTGCCAGTTCTACAGGTAGCATAGAAGTAAGCTGGAAATCAGAAATATCAGCTTGTGTTGGGATAATCCGATCACGTTGAAGTGTCTGAATATCTTGTTCCAAAGGCTGAAGAATACGATGCTGAAATTCAGCTATAGAAGCCTGTGCAGGAAGTATACGATCTACCTGAACCTCATTCATAGCTACTGTTGATGGCATCACAGCCGTACGTTCATATTGAGAAATAGCCAATTCAGCAGGCATTTGATAATTTCGCTGGTATTGTTTAATTAGTACATCCGCAGTTACTGAATCATGAGATGCTTCTTCTGTAGCAATCTGCATCTTAGTTAGAGCATACTGAGCCGCAGTCAGGTTCAGTTGGAAGTTCGCATTAGTAGTTTCAATCTTCACTCGTTCTAGTTCCACCAAAGCAGCAGTTGCTTGAATCTCAGCAATTCGGGCTTGCATTTGTGCAGTTACAGCATTCCAGCGAGCTTGGTCTTTTTGGAGAGAGAAGGAAATAGATTGTCCAATTACCTGATTGGCAATGGTTGTATATGCTTCTGCATATTGAGAACCAGTAATACGATTACCTTTAAATTCTCGTTCAAGATGAGTATCCATTGCTTGCATGAATACATCAAATGCACCAACACCAGTAATAGTACCATTACCTTCAGTGACATCTGAAATTGTGACTCCAGCAACATCATCATACAAACCAGTAGTTGCATCAGTTGTTGGGTCAAAATTAAATTTAACATCATCAAAGTTAGGAACAGCGGGGATAGTAACCCCCGCTGTTAATGTGGTGAACAAATCATTCGCCAAAGTAGACGAATTGTCGATATTTTCAAAAGTTTGAGCCATGATTATTCACCTTTATGTCGAAGTTATGACCGATATAGCGTTATTCTCCGCTTTGGTCGATAGCCCCTCGTGCTTTCTGATCTTGAGCCAAACCAATAAGTTCTTGATCTGTTAATGCAGTAAGATACTCGATAGCAAATTTCTTCATAGAAACAGTTTTATACCGTTTGACACCAAAGTTTGCACCTTTTTGTTTCACTTCCCGACGATGGTTATAAGTTTCCGCAGCCATTGCATTCAATAGAATCTCAGGAACATGATAACCAAGTTCGTTTTCTTCACCAAAAGGAATAAACTTAGATACTTTACCAGTATACCTATTATAGACGGTTTTAATGGCACCCGGTACAGCAGAATCGTTTGGATCCATATTGGTAATTCGAACACGATGCAAACGCATGGCTTTAGCTCGTACAATTGCACGTTTCTCTGGTTCCGAAAGATTCGGTTGACGGGGATCCATTTCAGCTAGAATGGCACGAGAATGTTCCAAAATCGACTTGGGTTTTTCTTCAATAACAGGATTTTTAAGTCCAGACTGCATTTTACGCATAGCCTGCACCACAGGATCATCTTCATCAAGTTCTGAATCTTTTTCTTCGTCGAGGGCAATCTCTGCAAGAATATTTTCCTTGAGAGTAGCAATACCTGTATTTCCAGAATATTTTATACCGACATGATCAGCCACAGCGCGCAAGATATCTTTATCTTCGGTTTCCATAACAAGACTCATTAGAGCCTCAGGAGTATAATCAGTGATTGGTTTTTCCATTGGGAATTTCCTTTTAAGTTACCATGGGTAAAAGTCGCTTAACACAACCTAAAAACTAAGGCAAATTAAATGAAAAGGGCCACCCGAAGGCAGCCCTAATCAGTCGTTTAATCAGATCCATTACTCAGGGATCGGGCTATAGGAAACAGCCATACGTTCACCACGAAGCTTGATAAAGCCGTAGAAGAACTTGATCGAAGAGAAACCGATCTTACCATACGGGTCGGTACGATCCGCAGTCTTCTCGCCCGGCTTCTTCACGATAATACGGAACTTCGATTTACCTTTACCACCCATACCTTGCAGACCGATGGTAGCAAAAGCCTGATCACCAACTACCAGCAGTGGAGCCACATCGTAACGACCACCAGTCACTTGATAACCATTGTTAGTAGACTCTGCACCACCAGCACCTTGCCAACGCATCATTTGCGGAACAACCACAATACGAAGATGAGCAGTTGGAATTGCACCAATTTCACCATTCATAATCGTCGCTGCATCAGCATATTTCTCAACTGGAATGAAATCATCCCAATCCGAGATCATGATTTGCAGTTCCGAACCAATATAAGCAATACGTGAGGCCGAGACCACACGAGTATCAGTCATACGAGAACCT
>Ga0208134_1000478_pt1 | contig 26345 bp, 22 predicted proteins | sample VirMetDEL_Mar_31_FD_184515 | JGI IMG/M metagenome (GOLD analysis project Ga0208134, IMG submission 184515) | Aqueous microbial communities from the Delaware River and Bay under freshwater to marine salinity gradient to study organic matter... | ecosystem: Environmental > Aquatic > Marine >...
CAATGGGTTTGTGGATAATGGCCATAAGGTACTGGTTCTCGGAAATGAAGAAGCCATTAAACGTACATGGCAGCGAGCGTATCAAAGTGCTCTAGGCATAAATGAAGCTACCGTGCTTCTGGATGTTCCAGCTGCAGACGCAGCGTTTCATGCCCACACTAAAGGCCTCTTTGAGGCCCGAGGAGCGCAAGATTGGGATCTTACCATGATCGAGCGCTACATTAAAAAAGAGAAACCTGCCGTGGTCTGGGTGGATCAGGCAGACAAGGTCCAAATCTCTGGTAACTTCGCTGCCACGCATGAGAGATTACGAGAGCTTTATAGGCGTCTTCGAGAGACAGCAAAGCGCTACGATTGTGCTTTAATAGGCGTCTCGCAAGCATCGAACTCCGCGACAAATGTAAGCTATCTCGACTACACCCACATGGAAGGTTCCAAGATCGGTAAGGCCGCTGAAGCCGACTTCATCATTGGTATCTCTAAATCTGGCACTCCGCTCGATCCTATGCGGACACTCACTGTGTCAAAAAACAAGCTGACCGGGTGGCATGGGCAAGTTGTCTGTAGCCTTGATGCTGACATTGCGAGGTATGAGGCATGATTGTATGTGTCCTCGATTTAGAAACTACTGTGTCTCCATTAGGCGAGATACTTGATCCATCGGCCATGCATTCTGACAACGCCTGTGTCAGTGGCTCATGGTTAATGATCGAAGACGGCAAGACGTTGGGTCCACTACAGCACTCTGTTTGGTTCCATGACGAAAAACCCCAGCCTGATAGTCGGGAACCCTTACAGAGAGATCTTGGTCGGGCGGATCTGCTTTGTGCTCACAACGACAAGTTTGATGTCACTTGGTTGCTGGAAATGGAGTTTGTGCTGCCAAACGAGATTTGGTGTACAATGATTGGCGAGTACATATTCTCGCGGGGCATCAGACGGCCACTAAGCTTGAAGGCTACAGCTGAGCGGCGAGACGTTACACGCAAGAAATCTGACCTAGTAGATGAGCTGTTCGCCAGCGGTGTAGGGTTTGAGAAAATGCCGCTCGATACAGTGCTTGAATATGCTGAAGCTGATGTGGTGAGCTGTGCAGAGATTTACTTAGCTCAGATCGAAGATCTGAAGCTGGAGGAAAACATAGGGCTGCTACCCACATTTAAGTTAATGAACGAAATGACATGGTTTCTGTGTGAAATCGAGCGCAACGGCATTGCTATCGACATGGATGTTTTGGATGAGGTCCGGGTGCAGTTCGAAACTGAGCACACAGCCATTCAAACAGAGCTGGAAAAAGAGACCATCGAGGTGATGGGGGACACAGTCACTAATCTCTCCTCGGGGCAGGATATGACCCGCCTGATCTATGGGTACGAGTTTAAAAGTGACCATAATAAGAAAGCGTTCATTAAGGCGTTTAATATTGGGCTAGGCCCAGATGGCCGTCCTACATATCCTCCCCGGATGTCTGACAGCGAGTGGGTCTTTCACGTCAAAAGCAACATGCAGCTGGCGTACAGGACTATAGCAGAACGATGTGACCTATGCTCTGGATCAGGCAAGCAGCACAAAGTCACTAAAAAGGGGGATCCATACAAGCGCCAGCCAGCGTGTAAGATGTGTGAAGGCTCTGGGGCGGTCTACAGACCGACCACCAAAAAGGCGGGTCTTGGGCTGATCCCAGAGGGGCCAGCTGATGCTACGGCTAACGGGTTCCGGGCCGACAAAATGACTATTCAGCGATTGCTGGTACAAGCCGAGCGTAAGAATAACACTCGAGCGATTAACTTCCTGACCAAATACTCCCGGCTAAACGCTCTTAATACTTATCTCAATTCGTTTGTGAAGGGCATTGCCAACCACACCCGGCCAAGTGGCCTTTTACACGCAAATTTTAATCAGACCACCACTGCTACTGGTCGGCTAAGCTCTAGTAGGCCTAATTTCCAGAACCAGCCCAAGGGCGGTAAATTCCCAGTGCGTAAGGCTGTGGTTAGTCGATTTGAAGGCGGACTGCTTGGGGAGATCGATTACTCCCAGCTAGAATTTCGTGTGGCAGGGATCCTGTCTGGGGATAAGCAGATATTAGATGATGTTACCAGTGGCAAAGATATTCATTCGCAGACTGCAATGATTATTAATAAATGTGCGGCGGATAAGGTTACTAAATCTATGCGACAAGCTGCCAAAGCGTACACGTTTGCGCCACTGTACGGTGGCATGGGGGCTGGAGAGGCTCCTCACGTACAGGAATACTTTAAATCATACTTCGACATCTATTCTGGCCTCAAAAAGTGGCACAAGAAGCTTATGGATGGCGTCATAGAGGATGGCTTAGTTCGCATCCCATGCGGACGCGAGTTTAGCTTTCCAGACGCAGTGCGCTTTAGAAATGGCCGAGTATCTGGGGCCACCCAGATCGTAAACTTCCCTGTCCAAAGCCATGCCACCGGGACTATCGTTCCATTGGCCTGTGTGAGGGCTCTGAAGGTGTTTAAAATGCGTAATCTGCGCTCCAAGTTAATCCTCACGGTCCACGACTCCATCGTGATAGATATCTACCCCGGCGAGCTTGAACAGGTCAAAGAATGCGCTGTCTGGGCAATGCGAGATATTGAAAATGAGATTGAGGAACGCTTTGGCTACAAGTTGCCTATCCCTCTGGATATTGAAATGGAAATTGGAAAAAACTGGATGGAGATGTCGGAAGTGAGCTTGAATTAAGGTTGTTATTAAGGTAAGATATATACTCTTAATCAAACATAGGAAAATCTATGACTGACCTCACAACACTCGCCTCCCCAGAAGAACTTGCCGAAGCTGCAGCTATCTTTGCTGAGCAGGGCCAAGATGAAGCAGCGGTGATTAAATTACCGTTTTTAAAAGTACAGCACGATCCGAAACTTATGATGAAAGTGCCACATGCTCGTATGGGTATGTACTACGTTCATGGGCCCAGCCCAGCGTATGCTGAAAATATCAAAATGAGAGTATTGTTACAGCACACTCAATGGCGACAGCAGTCCACAGAGGACTTCAAAATGATTAACAAATCAATTTTGATGGATAAACGAGGCCAAGAACCTATCGATATGCTTGGTGGTTTACGTTGCGGACGCCCAGAGGCAAGCATTTGGAAAGGGTTTTCCGATGCGGAGAAGAAACCTTATAAGGACATTGTTTGCACCAGAGTGATGCGAGGTATCGTAAGCTATGATGGCATTGATCAGAATGGCGATAAAAAGCGCGTCGAGAATGAGCCTGTGCAGTTTCACATGAAGGGCATGAACTTCATGGCGCTCGGCAAGGTGATAGAAAATCTCAAAGGGTCGGGCAGACAGCTAAGAGATGTGTGGCTGGATATGCATACTGTTGAAGCTGGTATAACCTTTACCACTAGCTTTGGTATCGACTATGATACTCCTGCCCTGTTAACCTCTGATGTCGTGGCCACTTTAAAAGTGTTTAACGATCAGGCTAGGCAAGAGAACGACAGCATTAAGAAAAAGCATTACGCAGCTCTTGGTGCAGTCGATCATGCACCTAGCGATAGCTTTAATGGCTACTCCTCCGCGCTCGAGCACAGCGCTTAGGATTGGCCCTAGAGAAACTAGAGCTAGAACTCAAAGGTCTAATGCAGTCGCTCTCTAATGGAGCGACTGTAGATGTAGACCCCGAAGTATTTGAAGCCGCTGCTGAACAACTCGTCGCAGCCTTTAAAAAACAGCTCACGCAAAAACGAGAAGCAGGATTCAGGGTACGCATGTCCAATGTGGGCCGTCCCTTATGTACGCTCCAAATGGAGAAGTCTGGGGCGGAACGGGAATCGTTCCCCTACAATCATATTATGCGGATGATGATCGGTGATTGTGTCGAAGTTATCACCCGTATGTTGCTCACCATAGCCAAAGTTGATGTCACCAGTGACGGTGATGATGTGACGATGAAGGTGTCAGAAACCATAGTCAAAGGATCGAGTGATATCGATATCGATGGCAAGGTTTTGGACATTAAATCCTCCGCACCTTGGGCCTACAAAAACAAATGGGCCAAGGGCTTTGATGCCCTGCTTGCAGAAGACGATTTCGGTTATGTGGGTCAGTTATTTGGCTATGCGGATGCCCAGAATAAGCCCCCCGGTGGCTGGATAGTTGTAGATAAATCCTCCGGGGAGCTGATGGTGGTGCCTGTCACCGCTACCGTTGATCAGTGTAAAGCCATCAGAGCTCGCCGCAAGCATACTGTGGGGTCGCTTGAAAGTGGTGCGCCCTTTCAGCGGGGCTTTGAAGCCGAAGAAGAGACCTTCCAGCGCAAAGAAACGGGAAAGAAAACCCTCTGCAAAAGCTGTGGGTTCTGCAGCTTTAAAAGAACGTGCTGGCCCAGCGCGAAGTACAAACCCCAAGCGGAATCCAAAGCCAAGTTCCCGCCGCACAAGTGGTACGTTGATGCCGATTAAGACCTCATCAGCCAAAGCAAAAGGGCGCAAGTTGCAGCAATGGACTGCAAAGAAAATACTGTCCAAGTTCAAAGAGCTAGAGCTCGATGACTGTAAAAGCAATCCTATGGGAGCTCATGGCGAGGATGTGCTGCTATCTCCAGCTGCCAGACGGTTGCTGGGGATCACCATAGAATGCAAAGCCCGAAAAAGCATAGCGGTGTACAGCTACGTTGATCAGGCCACCGCCAATGCCCCAAAGGGCATGGAGCCAGTGGTGATCGTGAAGGCAGACCGCAAGCAACCTTTAGCGGTGGTCGATGCAGCCTACTTTTTCAATTTATTAAAACAAGGAGCTCGAAATGGGTCCGATTGATCTCCCCAAAAATACGCTAGCGATTGCCTTCCAAATAGACATGGAAGAGGGCGAGATCAGCGTGATTGCCCAGCATAATCTTGAGCAAGACGAGATGGATGAAGTCGAATACCATATGCAAGTGGATCTGCTACTCGGCCTGCAAATGATGCTGGATGCAGCCCCAGAGCTGCTGATTAGACAAGGACTTTTGCAGCGTCTTTTAATTGATGCCAAAGACGAGGATGGGCCAGAGATTGCCTTCGAACCGGATGAAGAGCTTTTAGATCTGCTTGCCGAAGGCAAGATAGTCCCCTTTAAAAAGACCCGGATCCATTGATGGCTAAGTGGGCTGAAGCTGATTGGCACCCGTCTCCCCCTATCCACGCAAATATGGTGGACAAGCCGCCTCACTATAACTCTGCAAATATCGAGTGCATCGAGGCTATGGAAGCTATGTCGGAAGGCGCTGATATACCCAGCCATCAGGCATATTGCTGGCAAAACTCTTTTAAATACCTTTGGCGCTGGCCGTACAAAAATGGCCTTGAAGATTTAAAAAAGTGCCGTTGGTATTTGGATCGACTTATCAAAAAACTAGAGGCAGAACGATGATAACTCAAGATGATATTGATGATTGCGCGGCAGATCGGCTGGCAGGAATAATCGAAGCTTTTAAGCAGGTAAAAGACCTGCCTGATGATCCTGCAGACGAATATTGGGATTGCACCCCACTGCAGATGGTACGAGAATTTGCCACTTCTATGGATCATCCTTTGGACGAGAATTGGTACTTTAACATTAAGCTAGAGGATATGCGCTTTGGCTTAATTCGAGAAGAGTTTGGCGAAGTATCCGACGAGAGTGACGCGGGGAATCACCCAGCGGGTATGCTTAAGGAATTAGCTGATCTCATCTACGTGACGTATGGATATGCAGCCACTTACGGATGGGATCTCGATGAGGCTGTCCGACGAGTTCACGTCAGCAACATGTCCAAATTAGGACCAGACAACAAACCCCTAAAACGTCCAGATGGCAAAGTTTTGAAGGGGCCGAATTATAAAAAACCAGACCTATCAGATTTAGTTTGAGGGAGCAGACATGAAAAATCATTACGGGCCTACGCTGGGTATCTCTGAGGAAATACATAGTATGAAATATCGCTCAGAAGGGGAGACCTTTACTGAAGCTATGACAAGGGTTGCCGAAGCGCTTAAAGACGATGAGGCGCATTTTAATAACTTTAGAAACATACTTTATAACCAGAGATTTCTTCCAGCCGGGCGTGTGCAGTCCGCTATGGGCGCACCGCGCACGGTGACGCCATATAATTGTTTTGTCAGCGGCACTATCCCAGACAGCATGGGAGGTATAACTGGCGCGGTTGGAGAAGCTGCCCGGACGATGCAGCTGGGTGGAGGCATTGGCTATGACTTTAGCACGATCAGGCCATATGGGGCCCATATCAAGAGTTTGGATAGCAAGTCATCTGGCCCACTGAGCTTTATGGGTATCTTCGATGCGACCTGTAAAACTATCGCCAGTGCAGGACACAGACGTGGCGCTCAAATGGCCGTTATGCGGGTGGATCACCCCGATATTGAAAAATTCATCCGCGCAAAAAACAACGATACAGAGCTCACACAGTTTAACATGTCTGTGGGCGTCACTGATAAGTTTATGGCGGCGGTTAAAGCCGACACTGACTTCGATCTGGTGTTTGAGGGTACAGTCTACAGCACGATTAATGCCCGAGCCTTGTGGGATGATATCCTACGCAGCACATGGGATTGGGCTGAGCCGGGTATCCTATTTATTGACCGTATTAACCGCAAAAACAACCTGCATTATTGTGAGCATATAGCTGCGACCAACCCTTGTGGGGAACAGCCTTTGCCGCCCTATGGGGCGTGTTTACTTGGGTCTTTCAATCTTGCTCAATACGTTCAAATGACGCCTGACGGTAACTACTCCTTTAACATGCTAATGCTTAAGAACGATATTCCGCATGTTGTTCGAGCAATGGACAATGTTGTGGACAAAGCAACTTACCCGCTGCCCCAGCAAGAGAAGCAAGCCAAGGACACGCGCCGAATGGGGTTAGGTGTAACTGGCGTGGCTAACGCAATTGAAGCTATGGGCTATACATACGGGTCAGATGATTTCATCCACTGGCTTGAAAAAATCATGGGCGTAATTCGGGACGGCTGCTACATGACTTCTATCTCTTTGGCCATCGAAAAAGGTAAGTTTCCGTTATACGATGATAAGTACCTGGATTCTGAATTTGCACAAACATTGCCCCTCAGTATTCGCACTTTAATACAGACACACGGCATCAGAAACAGCCATCTATTGTCCGTAGCTCCTACTGGCACAATTAGCCTTTCAGCGGACAATGTGAGCTCTGGCATTGAGCCTGTCTTCTCCCATAGTTACGATAGAACGATCCAGACGTTTGATGGGCCAAGGATCGAAACTGTGAAGGATTATGGCTATCAGAACTTTGGGATCAAGGGCAAAACAACTAATGAACTGTCCGTATTTGATCATGTAAAAGTGCTGAACACAGCATCTAAATATGTCGATAGTGCCTGTTCTAAGACCTGCAATGTCGGAGATGACGTGGGCTGGGAAGACTTTAAACAAGTCTATATGACCGCATATGAGGGAGGTTCATCTGGCTGCACTACGTTCCGCGCCAGTGGAAAGCGCTTTGGAATTTTGAATGCTTCAGCGGTAGAGGATGTAGCAGAGCCTGATATCGAAGAACCCGACAACTTTATCGAAGAGGGAGGGGCTTGCTATTATGACCCCTCCACAGGCCTCAGAAAGTGTGAGTAAGCCCTTCCACTAAGGTAATTGTTATGGTACTAACAGTGAGCTAACGTAAGCCAGCCAACAAAAACCCCCCAGAGTTGACTGGAGGGCTTATGTCAGTTAAGAATGTGGCAGCGAGGGGTTCTTGGTCGTTCTCCGAGCTGCTATATAGACCCGGGGGTTGCTCCCCCGGGTTTTTTATTGGGCTATCGCATTTATTGCTTTAGCAGCTTCGCTTACTTCGCCCTGTGCAGCCTCTACGATGCCCGGGATGCCTTCAGCATCCGCTTCTAGGTCCGTTTTGATCAGGCCAGATCCAAGGAAATACATTAGGGTTTCTTCTAACAAGGGATCATTCGGATTTTTGTTATATTTGCTGGCTAGAGCGAGGTACTCATCAGGATTAGCTAGTATGTTTTGGCGGATCATCATAGCGCGTTCATCTGCGTTCATTTTTTCAATTAGTCCACCGAGAATGGACCGAAGTCTTGTACCGATACGGCTTAAAGGCCCAATAAAGATAGCAATCATACGATTGGTGTTTGTCCGGGCTTGTTGATTAAACGCGGTGCGAGATTGCCCTGCTATTGGGCTAGCGCTTTTGAGGGCCTCTGTTTCCCGGGCCATACCAAGAGAGGCTTCAAGACCACTAAACAGCGTCTCTCCCTCATCCCCGTAGATCTCCCTACCCACTTGAAACAGAGGGGTGAGCTCATCAGCAGCTCGCTCCCCGGGAGCCACGTTCATGGGTGTTACGCCGCTGGTTTGGAGCTTTCTGCCAATAAGTTTATCGTCCAGAAACTTGTTGTAGGCTAGCTTCAGTGCGTCCTTGATCACAGGACGATTGGCCTCTGGTGAGGCTTCAATCGCCTGTAGAAGCTGCCTCATTCGGCTAACAGTTTCTGACCCGGTAAAGAACCCTGAGAACGCTTTATATGGGTCTGAGGTAGCAAATATCTCATCACTACTCGCAATCTGCTTAAGCTGTGGGGTGAGAGACTTATCGAAGAACTCTGTAAGAATACTGCCCTGCAGCTGCGCTATACCTTTATCCGCGCTGGCTTTGGTGCTTTCTAATACTTTGAGCAGCTCCTCCTGACTGCCTTTGGCAGTCTCGAGGCGTTTTAGGAAGCCATTTATCATGTCAGCCTTTTGCGGGAAATTAGCTGATAATACGCTTGAATAGTTGCCCAGTTCAGCGGTCAGTTTTCCGTAATCAATTCCCTCGATACCGCTGGCCCGGGCGTCTAAAGCAAAGCGGCCTAGAACCTTGAGAACCATATAGTCCGCAATCTCTCCACCATCGTTTTTGGGCAATGTGCTTAGAGCAGTCTTAAGGTGGGCTATATCAAAGCGATTGCCTCGTTCTAGCCAATCCACAGACAGATCTTCAAAGGCGCTATCGTACCCGGGCTGGTTAAATCCTTTGCCCGTAATTGTCGCCGTGAGATCTTCGTTGCTGGTCCGCCCAAGTGTGCTGTCGTAAAGATCTGCATACTCGGCTAGCTTTGATTGTGGAGAATTTGGCCCACCAGATTTAAACAAGTAATCCTCTTGGAAATACCGCTTAGCTTCCCGGGCGTTTGCGGCTAACGCATCACCGCCCTCTTCCTCAACAAAATCTAGCATGTCGTTATCGATGAACTTGATAAAGTCCCTGACGGTAGACCCAGCCAAACCGTTGCCCCGGGTGTATAAATCGCTAGCCAGCTGTGACATTTCTTGGCGGATCTGCTTGTAGAAAAAGCCAAAGTTAAGCTTGGGGTCGTTGTCTAGAAATTCCTGTACACGATCTATGACTTCCTCTGGCGTTTCACGGCGCATAGCGCCCTCTTCGCCAGCTTCATCGGCAACCATTTTAGGCTGTACAAGTCTGTGCAGCGTCCCAACCGGGCGATTACTTTTTACCAGATATTCCGCTTCAGTGATGCTGCCGAGGTTGATGCGTTCAAACTGATCAACGATTGCTTCAGCATCGATTGGCCCACCGCTTACGGCTGCGTATTTAGCATCCTTATCAGTGCGTTGGGCTACATACGACACTTCTAAAAGTTTCTTTATGCGGTCTCTGACCGCCGTAGCTGGGCCTTCTAAGTCAGTGCCATATTGAGCTGCAAGCTTATCAATTACATCTGTGGCCTCTAGGTCTTGATCAAAGCCAGTCATAATCTTTGCGTAGTCTGCATCATACTTAGCTTGTGCTTGAGCTAGACCACCACTGACATCATCCACAGATGCCCGGGCAGTCTCCGTTAAAGCCTCGACCCCCTCTTGCAGCTTGGCAGTCTGCTGAGCAGCCGTATCTCCACCCAGCTCTTGGGCCTGTAGTCTTAAGTCTTGCTGCACAGCTGCGATAGGTGCGTCCACAGCGTCCACTACGGGTGACCCCGGGATGTTCATGGCCCCAGCTCTAACGCCCAGCGCATTGCTTCGATCCGCTTGGTTACCAGTGCCTTTGAGCAGCGCACTTACCGTATCAATGGTGACCTGTTGGTTCTCGTCCATGCCGCGAATAGATTGTACTAGGACTTCCTTATTGTTCTCCACAATCTTAGCTACGCGCTGACGTGCCTCCGCCAGCATTGCTTCGTTAGCATCGGGTGGAAGGTTAGCCAGCTCGAGAGATAACTGCATATAAACAGCTTTCTCTGGCCCCTTGGCTGCAGTCACAAATCCGTCCAGAAGAAACTGAGCTGCCGTGGTGGTAGCGGCCTTTGTTGTAGCTATCGCCCCTAGAACAACCCCGCCAAGGGCCATGCCTTCAGTCAGCGTGTTTAACCTGTGTTCGATGACCCTGTCTGCTTCCTCGTCCCCAAGATCAGCTAAGTCAGGGAAGGCTGGAAAGGTAGCGTCTGGGCCCATAACGAAAGTACCTTCGTCTGTGCCTGTGGTCAGCGTTGCAGCCGTTTCCCCGGTAAGTGTCGCGGTGACCCCTTTTAAGGTGTTTACGACAACATTGGCTACCTTAGATGTTGCTTGCGGGATAAGCGACAAAGCACGTACTGTGCCCACCCCAGTGGGCAGACCAGCAATAATGGCAGGGCCAGCGTCAGCAATCAAAGCATCAAAAAAAGTCCCGCCAGTATCGACATTAACTGCCTTTTCTTGGGCGCTTTCTACTAGGTCATCTGGATATTGATCGCCGATTGGAGAGGATCTAAGTAGATCAGCCGCATCTGTTTTCTCTAAAAAAGCGGCGTCTGCTTCTCTCAAATCAGATACGCTTTCTTGAATACCCTTACTCAGAATTTGTGGCCCACCAACTTTTGCAGTGACATCATAGGGGGATACCCCAAAGAGCATTTTTGCCCCGCCCATAAAACTGGTTTCTGGTTCCGGGATCAGTGAGTCACTGCCGTCCTCCCTTACAAATCTATGGGAGTTACCCACCAGCTCAATATTCGGGTTCAGATCTCTAGTATGTTCACCGTTCTCGTCTTTCTGATAAACAATGTCCTTATATCGGTCCATCGCCTCTCCGAGGCTAAGACCATCGTACATATTGGTGGGAAAAGCAGCCTCGAAAGAAGGTTGGGACACTGCATCCTTAAATGGATCATCCTCATCATCTTCGACTAAGATTGCATCTTTGAATGGATCGTCGTTTACCGCATCAGCAGCCATTATTTAATTCCCTTTTCTTAAGGTGTCACCTACTGATGAATTTTGTAGCTTTAGACTGTTAGGGTATGCATCTTTGAGCGCCTGTGTGACTATAATTGTTTCCCCTTCGTTATATGTAGAAATTAAATCTTGAGGGCTTTTTTCAACAACAGGAGGCCCGGCTGCAGATGTAGTTTGAAGATCCGTTTTGCCTTCAAGTGCGTCATATAATTGGATAGATTTCACAGGGTCGTAGTTTGGCGAAATATCGCTAGTAAATGCTGACTTAGCGTAGTTATTAAAATTTTGCCCATATGGGTACTTTCTCAAACCATCTGTAATTTCTCTTTGGGCAATGATTGAACCAATCTTACCATTACGTTTAGTTTCAATAGTACGAATTGTACTGGAAATTAGCCTATTTATAAGCGGTAACGCTTTTTCTGGAGACAAGCCTTGCCCAACTTGCTGGAGGTTCATCGCTAATTCTTTGTCAGATAGACCTTGGCCCGTAGATCCCATCAAACGTGCTTGGTCGTATGCTGCTCTCAATTGCATTGCGAACAACAACTTGTCGTTTTGTGTGCCCAGCTGTTCAAATATTGGGGTAGCAGCTGTTGCAACCCTTTCGTAACTAACATCATCTTTGCCAAACATAGATGAGAATGCCGTGGCAAACTGATTGATTTCTTCGTTAGCCCCACCAATCGCTGTAAGGTAATCGTTCATAGCGCCGGGGTTTTCAGTGACTAACTTGCGGTACTCCAGCAGATTATCTACAATACTAATGCCGTCTTGAACAAGCTCAGAAGCTTCTTGAATAGGGGTGTTATAGACCTTGACCATCGTGGCTACATCACCCTCTGGAGCAAGGAAGCCTTTTGTAACGTCTTCTATCACCTGGCTTTCATCGAGCGCATTCACAAAGACTGATGCAGTGACCATCTCACCATCTTCGCCACCTTCTTTAGCCACTTGTCTGGTAACTTCTTTTACAAGAATTTTACCGCCGAGATCGATCATGCCGTCCTCGCCTACTGGGTAGTACGCTATAGGATCCTTTTTCTCTCGCGCAGCTTTAACAGCTCGGTCATTGTACATATCCATGACATCGGTCAGCTGGGCGATATAATCCTCTTTAGCGTCTTTAGGAATATTCTCATTGTTCTGGATAGTAAGAATGGCCCCAGTGGCATCTCCCGAATTTTGTATACGTGTTTTGTCGAGGAACTCTGCAAAGTCGAATACGTCTAAAGTAGTCATAAACTCTTGCACTTGGGCAAGAGCAGCATTCCTTTCTGCTTCCCCAATGGTATTATCAGCATTAATCGTTGCAATAAGCCTTTCTGCATCATCTTTAGTTTCAATGCTTGCAAAATCGAGATCAAAGCCAGCTGGTTTCATTGGTTCCAACGTAACCATGTTTTCTTGATAACCGCCTTCAGTGCCCTCGAAGGGCTGCGATTTATCCCCAGCAGCCCATTCTTTGAACGCTTGGCTGTTGCTTATATCCTCGACTGTGCTGTCTGCTGTGCCTGTGTCGATCTCTGCAATAAGCTTATCGACATCTTCATCTGAGGTCAGGTAATTGCCGTTTTTGTCTTTTCGATCTAAGAACTCCCAAGTATATCTAAGGATATTACGCTCATTGCGTTTAATTTTTTCTGGTGTCGCGCCGGGTACGCCCCGGACCCCGGCAAGCCGTTGTTGAGCGTATCCTATAAAGAGCTTATCCTGAGTTCTCTCATCAAATACCGTGTCATCCGTAATCTCTAACTGCTCAAAAAGGCCACCTTCCTTCTCAAAGTCACGCAGAGTGCTGCCTACGAACTGATATTTACCAACAGGAGTACTGGCCAGCCCTCTGCCATAGGCGTTTGCTTTTTTGGGCATAAACTCCTTAGACCAATTAAAATAATCTCCATCTCTTTCAACAAGCTTCAGGACTTCTGGTAGGGTCATCTGAGACACAGGCTTGTCTGTCTTAAAAAAGGTTTTCTTACCGTCAAACTCCCCAATAAGAAGCGCATTGATGTCCCCGGCGGATTCACCTTGGACAAGCCTGTCCATCATTGATTTATTTTGACGAGGAATATTTGGTATTACTGCCCCGGCTTTTTCTACCGTAGTGCGGTTAAAACGCCCTGCTTCCGTTGCAGCTTTATAATCAGCTTCAACTTTTGCAGCATCGCCTTTAAAGTTTACTAGCTGCCCAAACATATAATTAATCGTGCCCTCATCGCCTTGAAAACCCACGTTTAAAGCAATCTGCTGGGCTTGTTTAAGGTAAAGGGCATCTTCGTCTGCCTGCTTTTCACGCTTTTCTTGCAGCTTAGTCTTTTGTGCTTTCAGATCAGCCGCCTTTAGAGCGTCAGCTTTAAGCTTGGCGTCCTGTTTTTTACTCATCATAGGCACATAAACAGAGGCGAAGCCCTCCACAAAACTGCCGAATTTATCAGGCTTCTTAGCGTAGTTTATGCTGCCGTCAGCAACTCCAGCTTGAACGTCACGCCATCCCATCAGCCATCTCCTCTTCAACTGGTTCTTCGCCCATGCCGAGCATGGTCTGCTGTTCCGCCCCAGACGCCTCTAAAGGCTCTTCTGGCATTGCCATGAGACCGCCTTCTGGCGGTTCCTCAAGCATCTCCTCAACAGCTGCTGGTGCTGGGGCTGCGTCTTCCGCATCCACTAGGCCGAGCGCTATTTTTAGGGATGTTGGAGTGATCGACACACGATCTTTATCGCTAGCGCCCATCTCGTAGGTTTTGCCCTCAGACTTCGCCATAATCTCGATATACCTAGCAACAGGCCCCGCCATTAGGATGGCAAGGTCAATGGGGATCTTTCCCCGGCTGATGCCTTGGAGCATTAAGCTGGCAGTGATCACGGTGATTGGGGTCTCCAGATCAATTAGAGACATAATCAGGTCAGTCTCTTGGGGCTCGTCCATCTTAGCGATAAAATATTCAACGCCCTCATCGTAATCCACGATGTCCGGGGGACGATGCCATCCATAGTTGCGGGTGTCGGTAGTAAAGTTAGCTCCGGGGATTGGCGAACTAAACTTCTGCATCAAGCATCTCCTCTTCGGTTGGCTCAGCAGCCTCTGGCTCTGCCATCATCACCTCTTCAAGCTTGTCTAGATACGCGGGTGTATAGATCAGCCCTTCTTCAGACATCTCTGCGATATTCCGAGGCACTTTACCTTCGATAAACCCCTTGATGGATTTCTTAATGGCGTCTTCAAACTTCATTTTTTTTAAGCTCCGCTATCAACTGTGCTTGTTGTCTAATTTGTTCCCGTTGCCGCTCCAGTTCTTCGAACTGGCGGTCAACAGCACTCTGCTGTGGAAAGGGTATTACTGTGTCTGAGCTCACTTAGGCAGCGCTGCATAATTCACTAGCAAGTAGCCCTGTGGTCCTTGCACAATAGCTTCGGGGTGGGTCTTCTGGACCTCTTGGGCCATTACGCCAAAGGTGGGCCCGGTGTTTAAACCCACCCGCTTAGCTTCGGCGTTCCAATCCCAAGTATAGTATCTGATGCCATCCACAGTCTCTAAGTGCTCGACATTTTCTTTGAGGCGGATATCTGAAGGAAGACCTTCTGTATTTTTTTTCATAGATTTATCTACCGTTTCTTCAAAGTTTCCGCTTATAACTGCATCAATCCCATCCGTATAATTAGTAACCTCATTGCGGATGATCTTTAATCTCCGCACTAATTCATCAAAATGAGTAGGGTGGTTTCTCTGTAGGTAATCCATGCGTTGGGGGCTTGATTTGCAGAACGCTGTGCAGGTCAGGCAATCGATAGAACTGTGGTGAATATCAAATCTAGGATCAGTCTCACCTTTTGATTTTAGATACGATTTAACATCGTCATCAGACCAATCTTCAATCGGAAAGAAATATTGAAAACCATTTTCCCAATCCCCGCTGGACTTATTATCCTTATGTCCATCAGAGCTTCTTTGTCCGGTGATCACAGCGGTTGCATCCACATGCTTCGCTAGTGCGTACAGTGGTTGATGAATATTTTCCAAACAGCATTGTAAGTAATCTACAATTTTGACTGCTTTTTTCCCGGCATAGCGTTGGCCCAAGTGCGTGTTATCTATAGGGACAACGTCAGACGGCATTCCGTTTTTTTCCACCCATTTGGGCTGATCCGATTTATATTTGATAAATTTAGGAGACTGCTTTGATACTTCAGTCATGTAGGCTTTAACTTCAGGTACGTTGTTATTGGTATCCACCCAGCCGACATAAATTTTATCTAGATAAGGTTTTAGTAGATGCCAGACAGCCATGCTGTCTCTACCACCCGAACAAAAGAATATTACGTTCTCATGTTTTTCTAATATTGTTTTGATCAAAATGCTGTAATTCCGGCACTAACAATACTCCCTAGTGCCTGATACTTGCCGCTGCTAGAACTTCCGCTGCCGCTCATTGCCCGGATCTGTGCAGCGAGTATTTCAGCGTCTCTAGTGGCCTCATTGTCGGCACCTTTGAAAATATAGTCCAACAGGTTATCGATGCTGTCCCAAAGCCTGTTCTGGGCCTCTTGAGAGATGTCTAAAGTGTTTTTTACATCCTGCCCCACCGCCTCAAAAATCATTTCTGTGTTGGCAGTTTCAACAGTCTGTCTCCACTTTGCGTTGGAGACATCAATATTGTATTGCATTTCACTGCTGAAACGGTCCCGGCTGTCAGACATCTCAGCGTTAAACTGCCTAACTGTGTTGATTTCCCCAGCATTAAATCGCTCGATGGTGTTCATTTCGGTAGAGTTATGTCGCTCAATTGCGGAGTTGAGTTCGTCATAGAATTTAGCGAAATCGTTTTCACTTTCGGCAGTGAAAAGCCGTTGAGCATTTATAGCTTTCTGGTCTTCAAAAAGTGCCTGTACAACAGCCTGTTTATCAATAACTTCGGCTTGTTGTTCGTTGGTCAGGTTCTTGAGGTCCATCTCTAGAAACGCTTTTGCGTTGGTGACCGCAGATGTCTCCCGTGCGCTCAAGTTTCCCAATTCAAAATTCGCTAGGATTTTTGCTTTGTTAATAATTGCCTCTTGTCGATTATCGAGGTTTGCAACAGTAATTGTTTGAAAGAAAGCAGCTTCTTTATCAGCTACACCCAAAGTCGCTTCCATCACAGCGTTGGCGTAGGCAGCGGTTGCCGCTGTCCCGGAGATGCCTGAGAAAGCAATGGTTTTTTGCGTATCACGCACCATCGCCTGTGCCCAAGCTGGGATCTTTGGATCACCGTTGCTATCCTTAAATTCAGCGGAGATAATCTCCATCTGGCCGAGAATTGTGGCTTTGTGGTCGGTGTAGTTGCCGTTGCCCAATCTCTCTGCGAGAAGCTTGCCAGCGGGTGTTGAAGTGTCAATAATTGTAGATATGTTTTGGCTGGCAAAATCATCTAGCGAATTTCCAAGGACGCCCGTCCCGGCATTTTCAGCAGCGACATCAATCTCAATATCGTCAGCATTAACAAGATTATCGTCATCGATTTTGCCTGTTGCGGCGTTTACTTTAGTGCTTGCATCAAGTTTGTCCGCTGCAGTGCTTGCCGTAAAAGTTTCAGCACCCGGGTTTGTAACCTCACCAACAGTTTGTGCAGTACCAGCTGTTTTGGTAGAAACTGTAGGGTCTTCTCCGAGAGCATACCTTGCATCGTAAGGATCCAAATTTGTTCCCGCTGCATCTGCGTCCAAAGTTGGTAGCAAATCTTCTATTTTTAGGCCGCGACTAGATAACCACGCTTCGGGATCAGCTATAATTGCTGCCATGTCTTTTTGTGCAACGTCTAGCCCAGCGTCTGTTGCCATTTTAAGAATGTCTTCGGCGCTTACAGCGCCCGGGGTGCGGACTAAATCATCTTCTGTCGAAGTTCCTGTAGCTCCAGACGAGCCGGACGAGTCTTCATCGCCAGAGCGGCCACCTTCATTAGCTAGATCTTCTTGTGTCGTGTTTACTGTAGATGCCTCTACTTTTTCAGAAAACGAAGTGTTATTGTCATCGCCTTTATAATCTGCGTTATCACCACTAAAAAAAGTATCGCCAGAACCGCCTTTCCCGCCGCCATCGACCATATCGCCAAAGTCATCATATCCGAAAATAGGCATTAGATTTTATCCTTTTCTTCATGGCAGCGCCGAATACGGTCACGCAAATAAACATAGTTTCCGATTGCCTCTTCAATCGCCCGGTTGTTAGGCGGTAGACTTTCGATTTCATCGGCTAGATTGTTGTTGAATGCTTCAGAATACTGCTTCAATTGTGGGCAGTATATTTCAAGCTGAGTTCTATAAACCGTTTGAGCGCAACCGGTCAGTGACAGACTTACGATCAACAATAGCAGCGTCTTCATGTTCAGACATAGCCTTATAAAAATTAGTGGATTTCTTTTGTGCCTGAAGATCGTCTTCTAGCACTTTAGTCTTCTCTGCAGCTCGTCCTCTAACTCTGCCCATGACGTAAATAATAGGTAGGGCGAGGGCTAAAGTAGCGATAATGTAGGTTTTTATTTTACCAAAAATAAACATCATTCAACTACTATCTTCTATTTTGTATTCGGAAGGGTCTATGTATCGAACCTTTGAAGCAGCACCAAAAGACGTGCCTAGCTTCCAGTTATACAAGCGAAGCCTATCAGCCTTTGTTTGAGGTGTTCTTAGGCCATAAGCGTCAAATATTTTATTTCCACTGCCAGAAGCCCCTACAGTTTTCCGTAACGCCCTAGCCTGTTGGTCTTTTTGCGTCTTTTGGCGGCGTTGTTTTTTGCGTATTGCCTTATCGCCCTTCGCCATCAGTGAACCCCGTCTGAGTGATCCTTAAATCGGGCGTATGCGGCAAGGCCTATGCCACCTATGGCGCAGACTAAGAACAGTACTTTAAGGCTGTCTGCGTATGGCAATAAGCCCTGCAGCTGCCCTGAGATTTCGTTCATCGCAGTAGCCGCTCCAGCAATCCCTGCACCAGCCATTGTTTTGCTTTTAGCTAGTGATTTAGGTGCCGCTGCAGATACTTTCTGTGGCATTTCTGAGCCGCCCTCATCGGAGGGCAGAGCAGCATCTGAGGAGAACAAAGCAGCCTCTGCAGCACGTCTCCGGGTGAGGCCGTTTAGAGGCGTGAGCTTGCCATCTACCCTAGCTTTGTTCCAGCGCATCAGCTGCTCTGGCACCTCATCGTATAGCCCTTGATTGAGCTTTTTTAGGAGGGTGGAGCTTTTGAAGGCCCCTGGTCCGAGGTTAAAAACGAAAGACGTGAGAGCGTCATATTGGTATTGAGATAAGGGGACATTAACGAGACGTTTAACAGCTTTGCCGTGCTCATTGAGATCTTCTATAAGCCGCTGCTCGCAGTATTCTTTAGTCCATTTAGTTCCTGATCTGACGCCTCTAGTGGCACCAAATCCACATGTATAACGGTTTGCAGGGCAGCGGTAACTCGAAACCATGCCATCGGGCTGAACACGGTGCAGACCCTCAAACTTTTTAACTAGATTGATGCCTTGGGCGGAGATTGTTTGTGGGTGCATGTTTTACCTTGTTTGAGTATACGGAGCCATAAGGCCGCCGTTGTTTGTGCTCACCGCCGAGCTTAAATTGCCCATCGATGTATTTGCCCCCGGCAGAAATCCATTCACGTACTCATTAGCGTTGGCAATCATCTGACCAACATCCATGCGGAATTGGCTTATCTGATTACCAGATTGATCAAAGCTAGTTTCAATCACGGCTCCTTGAGCGTCGAACTCTCGACGCAACGTATTGCCTTGAGCGTCTAGGCCCTGCGTGACGAGCAAGCCTTGTTGATTAAATGCAGCAGTAAGTTTTTGATACTGGGATCGGGTGGTATCATTTAAAGAATCGCCAGTGGTCTGTAAAAGGCCACGTATGCTATTCAAATCATTAGTCTGGTTGTTATTAGCAATTTGCTGATCAATAGAGGTGTCGCTGAAACCGCTGGATACCGCTCGATTAAGCTGGTCAGCATTGCTCTGGTTAGCGATACTTAAAGAATTTACGTTATTGCCGAGGGAATTAAACTGGTTGAGCTGATCGTCTCGCAATTTTTTAAACGCGTTTGTCTGTGCTTGCTCGAGGTCTGTTCGGGCTTGGTTAGCCAGTGAGACATCATCAGAGTATCTATTGACGTAATCATCAAAATTACTAACGAATCCGTCTTGCCCGGACTGGAGATCAGCTTGATTGTCTTGCGAGCTAGTTGCGTATATGTCTTGATTTGCGGACATGGTAGAAAGGTCGCTAGTCAGACCACTCTGGCCTGCTACAAGATCATCCCGAGCAGCTCCCAGCTGAGTGTTTGTAGCGTCTGTTGCTGACGTAATTTTGGCCTTAGTATCATCAATACCGGCAGTTAGCGCGCTCGATGCATCATCAAATCTTGTGTTTATATTAGCGTTAGTGTTTGTAAGCGTGTTAGCCGTATCTTGGAACCCTGTATCTACAGCAGTCTGTAAGTTTGACCCTGCCGTGTCCACGGCATCAAATCGGGTTCCCATATTTGCAAAACCAGTGTTCTGGCTGGTCTGCACATCTCCTATGTCACTGACTAACCCACTCTGGCCTTCAACTAAGCCAGACTGGCCCTCTGCTAATGCACCAGTCTCGGCATCAACATAATTTGTGAGATCGGTGAAACCTGTGTCGATACGACTACCCAAGCCTGAGAGCAAATCAGTTTGATTTGAAAATTGACCATACAGCCCAGTGGCAGGACTATCTTCGCCCGTAGAGCCTGTACCGATTAGATCGCTTATATTCGACTGCCCTGTGGTAAGGGTATCCCCATAGCTTTTCATATCCGTACCTAGCCCACCAATATCAGACCTAATTCCTGCCTGATTAGTCTGGAGAGTCTGATATTGATCATCTCTCAAGCCGGTCTCTTTGATGGTAGTAGTGCCGCCTTTAAATGCAATCATCCCTGCACGTCGAGGCTGCAGATATCGGCTCACGCCAAACGGGTTAATCAAGGTCATTTTAAATCTCCATCGAAATTACGGTGTAGAGCGGCTTGTACTTCGTGCCGCTCTTGCTGGTTACGTTTTCCATCCTCTTGACCCACCCTTTGCGGCCCCAGATTTGGACATTTTGGCATTTGTTTTCTCTGGCAAATCGCTCGAAAACTGAATGCCCGGATTGTAATTTATCCCAGTCTGCGATTGAACCCCCACACGTCATGATTTGCAGAGATTTGCGGTTGTCGAAGATTAAAAAGCGGGTAGCAAATGCAGAGGTTATCTGATCCTGATCCACATATACCCAGACATGCATCTGTCCGTTCATAGCCTGCTGAAAGGTCTGAAATGTGGTTATCTCGCCAGCAGAATGCTCAAGTGCGGCATCTATATGATGTGAGATTTGAGGCCAGTACTTTAGGATTTCCTCTGCACTTAATAGGTGCAGTGACATATAAATTCCTGTATCTTAGTTGTTTCAGCAGTATATCACTTTGTTAATTACTTTACAAGTACATTAATAATTACACTATGTCCTCACGTTTTAACTATAAGCTTTGTAGCAGATATTGCCGTCCCTGCAAAGACACTTGGATCATCCGCCGTTAAGCCTATCGTGCCATCAGTTTGCACAAAGTAGCTCTGCCCTGCTGTGAGGCCACCTTGGTTTGTGCTGAGTGAGCCTATGATGTCTATTCTTGCAGCACCACCGCTTGCGACCTCTCCCGCAAAGCCTACATCGTAAACCTGTCCTACACCCTGATCGTTTCCACCTGCATCCGAATAAGCAACAAGCATACGATCTTCTGTGCTGTTGTAAGAAATTACATTGTGCTGAGAATTTACCTCTGAGTATACTTGTGCAGTATCTAGTGTTACAGTTGTTCCGCTTATGGTTCCATCTCGTAATGTGCCATAATTAGAGTTTCCACCATCCTGATAAACCATTGCAAGTTTACCACTAGAATTAACTGTGATAGCACCATTTGTTGTAAACATGTATCCAGTAGTTGTTACTTCTACCTCAGAGCCGAAACTAATATTTGTTCCGCTAACTGTACCAACTACAATTTTACCCTTGTCACTATCAGCGGCATCTTTGTAAAAAATTGCAATCTTGTTAGTGGTCGGATCAAAAACAGAACAACGCCCCTCCGTGTTTCCTGAATTGAAGGTTGCTTCAGTGCCATAGCTTATAGACGTTCCACTAACTGTACCAACTCTGGCGTTTCCATTATTAGAGTTAGCTTGGTCCCTATAACTTGCAACTACTTTTCCTGCATTGGAGTCATATGTAGAGTCCATATATCCGCTTTGGCCGTTGTTTATTTCTACTCTTGTACCAAAAGAAATACTTGTTCCAGAAACTGTGCCAACAATTCCGTAACCGTTAGATGACTGATAATGGCAAACTATTTTTCCATTTGTGCTGTCAAACACAGCATGAGGATAAGATGAATTGGTAGAGTCAACAACAACCGCCGTTCCAAAACTTATAGCAGTGCCGCTTACCGTTCCAACAATCGCTGTCAGATACCCTGAGTTACCTGCATCAATATAAAAAATAACAACTTTATTATTCGTAGAATCAAAAACAGGGCTAACATAACTTGTAGACCCTGTTTCAAATACAACAGGCGTACCAAAGCTAACAGTACTTCCGCTTACCGTAGCAACAGCAGCAGTCCCCTGATTAGAATTGCCTTCATCTTGATAAGCAATAACATGACGATTATTTGTGCTATCATACGCACTGCCAATGTCATCAACAGCACCTGTTTCAAAAACTACAGACGTACCAAACCCAAAAGGCGAAGCAGGGCCACTAGACATGCCGATGTAGTTCTCGGCGGTGAGGTTTTTAGTGGTGTACGAAGCTGCGTTTCGTAAAACTACAGCAGTTCCAGAATTAGAGTTACTAGTATCCCTGTATGCTATTACTACCCTTTCAACGCCAGAGCTAGAGTCATACACTGCAGCCACATCGTCAGTTCTACCATCTTCATACAGCACAGAAGAGCCAAAACTAATAGCCGTACCACTTACAGTGCCGACTACGAGTTTTCCCTTATCAAGATTGCCACCATCGGCGTAAGCTATAACAACCTTTTGAGCGTTAGCGTCGTAAGTAGCTGAGAGAGAAGTCTCTATTTGAGAATTCTGAAACACTACGGGAGTTCCAAAGGAAATTGATGTTCCGCTAACAGTAGCTACTACAGCAGTTCCTTTGGTGCCGTTGTTATAATCTACATAAGCAATAACTACCTTCTGAGCTACGGCGTCATAAGTAGTAGATGTACCCGTGGTGGGGCCCGTTTCAAAAACAGAAGCAGAACCAAAACTAATAGATGTCCCGCTTACAGTGCCAACAATAGCCGTGCCGTAGTTAGAGTTACCATCGTCTCTATATGAAATAACTATCTTTTGGGCATTGGAATCGTAAGCTGATGACACGGCCTCGACAGTAGCACTTTCGAATACAACCGCACTACCAAAGCTGATAGATGTACCACTTACTGTGCCAACAATAGCCGTGCCGTAGTTAGAGTTTCCGTTGTCTCTATAAGAAATGACCACTTTCTGAGCATTGGAGTCATAGGAAAGGGAAGTGAACTCTACCTCACTACTGTCGAACACTACTGGAGTTCCAAAGCTTATTGACGTGCCACTTACAGTGCCTACCACAGCAGTGCCATCGCTATTGGAGCTGTTATTATAAGAGATAACTACTTTTTGCGAATTGGAGTCGTAGGTAGAAGAAAACTCCTCGGTGTTGCTACTCTGAAACACTACGGGAGTTCCAAAGCTGATAGTCGTACCACTTACAGTGCCAACACTAGCCGTGCCGTAGTTGGAGTTTAAGTTGGCTCTATAAGCCACGACCACTTTCTGAGCGTTCTCATCGTAGGTGGCTGTAACATCAAAGCTTTCCGCTGTCTCAAACACAACAGCAGTGCCTAGCGCTTGGGATTCGCTTGAGCTAGTCTCCGCAACAACACTAACAGTACCATCAGCATTAACTATAACAGCCTTACCATTAGGCAGCACCCCTGATGCAACAGCCTTCAGTATGCCCTCAGCGTTCGTGTCTGACGGAATGTATGAAAGCGTCATGCGTTAGCCCTTTACTATTAATTTAGTTGCAGACACAGCAGTGCCAGCAAAGACCGATGGATCATCAGCCGTTAAGCCTAAGTCGCCGTTGTTTTGAACGAAGTAGCTCTGACCCGCCGTTAAGCTAGACTGGTTATCGTCTATGAAGCCCTTGGCGTTGATCGTGGCAGCTTGGCCCGATGCGTAGCCGTTAGAGGCAAAGCCTATAAAACTTGGCGTGTTTGGCCCCGGCCCTGCGTTTTGAAACACAGACGCTGTTCCATGCTCAGAGTTATCAAAGTCAGAATAAACACAGACAACCTTGTTTGCGTTGCTGACAAAAGCTGTCGACAGTTGAAAGGTGCTATTGTTTGTCTGCCCCCCAGTAATATCAACAGCAGCGCCGAAAGAAATAGATGTCCCACTAACAGTGCCAACAACAAACTTGCCTGTGCCATTTATATTGTCCTGATATGCAATAACCAGCTTATTGGCATTACTGTCGAACGAAATTGAATTGTTATTGCCTTCAGTTGATCCTGAGTAAATTACGGGGCTACCAAAGCTGATAGTGGTTCCACTTACCGTTCCTACGATTGCAGTTCCCTTGTCTAAGGTACCATCATCCATGTAGGCAATGACAATTTTATTGCTGTTGCTATCAAAAGCTATAGAAGTCCAAGCAGTGCTGGCGCTTTCAAATGTAACAGGATTGCCAAAACTTAGACTTGTACCGCTTATTGTGCCAATAATAGCCTTGCCATAGTTAGAATTTCCAACGTCACGAAAGGCTATGACTACTTTACCAGCGTTACTGTCAAAGGCTGTTGATATATACTGAGTAGAGCCAGTTTCAAATATTACTGATGCGGCAGCATTAGAAATGGTCGTCCCGCTTACAGTTAAAACTCTGGCCGTTCCCCTGTCAGCGTTAGCATCGTCCTCGTAAGCCACGACAACCTTGTTGTTTACGCTGTCAAAGGTCGCAGAAATAAATTGAGTAGCGCCAGATTCAAACACAAGCTCCGATCCAAAAGATATACTATCCCCGCTAACATTCCCCGCAATAGCAGTCCCCCGCTGACTATTCCCACCATCCTGATAACAGATAACAACTTTATTTTCGTTGCTATCAAAGGTTGATGCGATATGATTTGTTTGAGCGCTCGCAAAGACCACAGGAGTCCCAAAGGTAATTGATGTGCCGCTTAATGTGCCGACAACTGCTGTGCCGTAAGAGGAATTGTTTTGGTCTCGGAATGACACAACAATTTTATTTGAGTTTGAGTCAAACGTAACAGAAGGATACAAAGTTCTATCAGCCTCAAAAACAACAGGGTCGCCAACAACCTGATCAACAGTTCCACCCGTTGGGCTTATCAGTCCAACAGTCCCATCAGCATTAACAACAACCGTATCACCAGAAGCTAACGCACCACTGGCAATGGCCTGTACTTTTCGGGCTGTATTTCCACGATTGCCAATGATACGCATTTATACTTACTCCTCCTCGTCGAGAGTTGGATCAACCCAGTCAGGGTTAGCTGTCCATGTAGTGCCATCAAACGTATAACGATTGCCCGTCCAGTCCGCTGGGGCGTTGGTCACGTTGTCTGTGACGGTCACTGTGGTGCTGTTCAGATCACCAATAATGAACTGTGCAGGATCACCCACTGTAATGTTGTCTGCCGTAGCAGTAATAGTCACGTCATCAGCAAGCAGGTACTTGCTCAAGCCGCTGGATGTTTCAACTATTGTCCTCATTTCGTTATCCTTTCACGATGATTTCTGTGGCTGAGATCGCAGTCCCAGCGATTACTGACGGGTCATCAGCCGTTAAGCCAAGCGTCCCATTTGTTTGTACAAAGTATTGCTGGCCTGCTGTGAGGCTGGATTGCGCACCGTTAATGCCGCTACCAATCTGAACTCTCGCCCTGCCTGTGTCAGCAGCAGCGCCGTCAGTAAAGCCTATGAAGTTCTCAGCGGTTATGTTGGTGGTGGCGTAGGCGGGTTGGTACACAACAGATGTACCACGAACAGAATTGCCGCCGTCTGTATAGCTTAAAACAACTTTACTAGAATTTGAATCGTATGTGGCAGAACCCATTATGACCAATGAAGTTCCCGAAAAAACAGAAGGGCTGTCAAAACTTAGGGATGTACCAGTTATTGTTCCAGTAATAACAGTCCCACGACCAGAGTTTCCCGCATCCGCATATGCTATCACAAATTTATTTGCTATAGGGTCAAAAGCAACGCAAGGAATATCCGTTTTTGCACTTTCAAATACTGCAGGTGTGCCAAAGCTAATAGTTGTGCCGCTGACGGTCCCTACAATGGCAGTGCCATAATTAGAATTTCCAGTGTCCCTATAAACCACAATTATTTTATTGGTAATAGAATCAAAAGCAACATGCGGTTCTCTTGTATCTGAATTTTCAAAAACAACAGATGTGCCAAAGCTGATTGACGTGCCGCTGACCGTTCCTACAATGGCAGTGCCGTCCCTTGCATTGTTCGCATCTCCATAGACTATAACGATTTTGTTTGAGTTGCTATCAAAAGTCATTGCCGGTTCATAAGCGACCCCTGAATCAAATTGAACAGCAGACCCAAAGCTAATAGTTGTACCACTTACTGTACCAACTTTGCAGTAAGCTGCACTACTTTTTTTATACGCCACAACGATTTTGTTTGAGCTTGAATCAAAAGCCATAGATGCGTCTGAATAAGTAGTGCCTGAGTCGATAGTTGCCGCACCTCCAAAACTAATGGAAGTACCACTTACTGTCCCAACTTTCGCAGTTGGTTGATTGGAAGAGTTAGAATAGTACACCACTATTTTATTGGAATTGCTGTCGAAGGCGATAGGCATCGGAACATACTGAGCGTTGCTCGCAATTTGAACAGGCGTACCAAAACTAATAGAAGTACCACTTACTGTCCCAACTACAGCTTTTGGTCTATTTGCATTTCCAGTGTCCCTATATGCTATTACTATTTTGTTGGAGTTGCTGTCAAAAGCGGAAAAACCCCAAAGGG
>Ga0208134_1000479_pt1 | contig 26338 bp, 28 predicted proteins | sample VirMetDEL_Mar_31_FD_184515 | JGI IMG/M metagenome (GOLD analysis project Ga0208134, IMG submission 184515) | Aqueous microbial communities from the Delaware River and Bay under freshwater to marine salinity gradient to study organic matter... | ecosystem: Environmental > Aquatic > Marine >...
CGGGTTCCGGGGATATAAAGGAAATAGTTTGGAACTTCAACTTGGATTTGGCAGCGGGCGAGTACGTTGAGATGCAGTTAGCAGCGGACAGTACAAACGTTACTTTAGAGGCCGTAGCCCCCGCAACTCCACATCCGGGCGTAACATCTGCTGTAGTAACAATTAACTTTATTTCCGCACTCCCCGAAGTGCGACCAACACCTCCGTAGGTGAGATATGGATTTAGAGGCCCGACTAGCAGAGTTCAAAGAGCTTAGCCAGTTAGATCAGGCAGGGTGCCTCAACGCTATACCCGACCGTAAGACTAGAGAATTAGTAACAGAGCGTATTTTTGGGGTAGATGGGTGGACTGGTGAAGTGACTCCCGGTGGTATCCTGATAACAAACTCCGTAGCTAACGCAATTAAAGCGCATACAAAAGCCCCTGTGGGCAGTAGGAAGGATTAAGATATGTCTACCTCATATAACCGCGACGCCTTTAGCGATTTGATGGAACAACTACGCATGCAAGGTACGCCTATGGGTGAGACAAACGCCCGAGGCAAATCTTCAATAGGTACCGTGGCTACCCCGACGAAGGGTGGGGGTTCTGCTACTAATGCTAGCGGAGCTGCCGGAGGCGATGACTTCTTTACGAACCTTGTAAATGCGGTTCAAACAAATCAGGCTTTAACTGCCGCTGCTCAAACTCCCGGTTCTTCTTACCCCGGTTTTAGTGTTGGTGATATAGACTCTACAGCTTACATGCCCGCTACAGGGATGGAGGGCACAACAGGTCAAACGGGCATAACCACAGGGTTTTCTAGCGATGTTTTTGGGAATAGCCAGTTTCAACAACCCGTTAACTTCGCTGGGGCTAGTAATGCCTTAGACACCGTATATATGAGTGACGTGTTTGGCGCCGATTCACCTTTGGTTACCGATTTGTCTGGGGGTGTGGGTTCTTTTTACGGTCCCGACAAGCTGTATCCGGGAGATGTAGGGGCGGGGTACGACCCGGATGCCTACTGGGCTTCGCAAGGTGTAAGTAAGAACCCAATTACTGGAAAAATTATAGACATTAGTAAGTACAATGTAACCGGTGGTGAACCCACTTCAAGCACCGCTGGGCAAGCAGCCGCCCCTACTGGAACGGATCAAGTTACTGTTACAGGGCAACGTGGAACTGGAATATCAGGGGTGCTTCCTTCTGCGGGCGTAACTGCTATAGATGTAACTGGAAAACGCACTGACGACGAAACAGTAGTGGGTGGCGGACCGACCGTAAGCACCTTACCTGCGGGAGATGATATAACCGCTATAGATGTAATCGGCCAACGCACTGATGACAAAGAGGAAGAAACTACGTTTTTTAACACTGCGCTTAATACTATAAGTACTGTTTCTGGTGTACCCCTAGATAAGGTATACGAAGTAGTTACTACAGCAGAAAAACCGAAAGACTTAATCCTTAATGCCCTTGATTCCTTGGGCATAACCTTACCTGAATTTAACCTTGACTTGGGCACTACTGGAGAAACATTTGAAGTTCTACCTGAAAACTTATTGCCGGGGTATTTTGATCCCGCAGTAACCGACGGCTCGGGCATGAACGACAACACTACAGCAGGCACAGGCGGAGGAGATGGTCGCTCTATACCCCAACGTACGGCTATACGCAGCGTAGTACCGGGAACTTATGATCCTAATCGACGTGCAGGTAGTGGGGGGCAGAGGTACTTTAGCGATGTGCAGTACGTCCCCAATGTAGCTGACCCTGCGGCTCAAAGAACGGCTAACCTTGCAGCACAAGCACAGAGAAACACACAAGCTATGGATTTGGCGTTAGCTAATGCACGTAACCCTGCTCGTCAAGCAGCTCCGGGGGCTACGGACGTTTCTTTGGAAAATCGTGTTGCGGCATTACTGGGTCAGACACCGACTAGTCAAGTGGGTGCAGGTTTAGCTCCTACTGCGCAGACTACAGGTACAGCAGTTAACCCCAACGCAGCTTTAGAAGAGCTAGTACAAACGCTTATAGCTGGGCCTGCGGCTACAGGTACAACTACCGGAACAACGGGTGCAACTACCGGAACAACGGGTGCAACTACCGGAACAACGGGTGCAACTACCGGAACAACGGGTGCAACTACCGGCACAACAGGTACAGCAACTACGGGCAGCACGTCGCCATACACCTACACTTCAGAGTCTTTATTCCAAGGTATCGACCCTAGTGACGGGTTTGACGAAACAGAAATAGGTCGCGTTGCAGCTCTTATGAACCAAAACTACACCGATGCGGGTCAGGTTAGTGAGTTTTTCAACATGAGTCCGGAAGATGTAAACCGATACCTTGGTGACTACAATAAGCGTACTGAGCTAATAAAAGACCTAGGTTTAACCGAAGGACAACAAGGGTTTACTTTTGACCAGCTAAGTAAGATTGGCGCTAGTGGGTTAGAGAACCAATACCTAGCGGATACTTTTGGGGTAGACGCTGATGCTCTACAACGTGCGGTTGGCGGGGCTAGTACTATTACTGGCTTGGATTCTGCTAACGGTTTGAGCTTAGATCAGCAGGGTACAATAGCAGGCTTGTTAGAGTCCGGCGACGTTTCAGTAAACAATGTTGCCAAGTTGTACGGCATATCTCCCGACGAAGTCCAATCTGGATACAGCACCTACAAGAACACTGTGGCGCAGAACGCAGTTAACGAAACAATTGACAGTGGAGACTTTGACGCCATTGCAGAGTTAGTTACTTCGAATAAAGCCGGTATTAGTGATGTAGCGAGCAGGCAGGGTACTGAAGGTATGGACGTTGTAGAACAGCTACTACGTGGGGGCTATGAAACTCCAGCGCAAATGGCAGCACGCCTAGCCCCTGCGAACGAGGGACTTACTGAAGTTGACCTAGTTGCTAACCTGTTAAATACAGGCCGGGCAAAGCCGGAAGAAGTAGCCTCATACTACAGAAACACAGACCCTGAGCAGTTTGCGGACTTAACAGCGCAAGGCGTAGAACAATACTTAGCTGACATAAACAAACAAAATACTACCGATTACCTTAAGGGGCTATCTGATGAAGAAGTAGGAGCGTTGATAAACTCAGGTGAGCTAGATATAGGGGAAGCAGTAAAGTTTTATCAAGACAGATACCCCGGTCTTACCTTAGCCGACGCGCAAGCGTCCATGAAAGCTATGGGGTATGCCCAAGGCGGCAACGTTCAAGGCTACTACTTAGGTGGTCCAACAGATGGTATGGCGGACCAAATTCCTGCTACAATCAACAACATGCAGCCAGCAGCGCTAAGTGACGGGGAGTTTGTAATTCCTGCCGATGTAGTAAGCCACTTAGGCAACGGCAACTCCGAGTCTGGAGCAAAAGAATTATACGGAATGATGGACCGGATACGTGAAGACCGTACCGGCACTACCAAACAAGGGCGTCAAATTGACCCCAACAAATACTTAGCGTGAGGACACGACTATGCCTGATCCTATAGGTCAACCGGCTACTACCACAGAATCCCTATCTAGTTGGGCAGCGCCGTATGTAACGGATATGTTGGGTAAAGGGCAAGCGCTCTCCAACATGCCTTTCACTGCGTATACAGGGCCTTTAACTGCGGGGCAATCGCCGCTTCAAACTCAGGCGTTCCAAGGGCTGTCAGGGCTTAATATCCCAACTAAGCAGCAGATGACGTACAACCCGATGTCTTTTACAGGCGCAGGGTATGCTGCACCTACTGCACAACAGGCAGCGGCAGGTGAAATGGGGGCGTATACTCCGGCTTCGGGTAATGTCGTGCAACAGTACATGACACCCTATTTAGAGGCTGCGTTACAACCTCAGTACGATGCGGCCACACGCCAAGCGCTAATAGCACAGCAAGCACTACAAAGTCAGTATGGTAAAGCCGGTGCTTATGGTGGTTCTCGTCAAGCCGTAGCAGATGCAGAGCTAGCTCGTGGTGCGTTAGATCGCATGGCAGGTATTACCGGTACTGGCTATCAACAAGCGTTTACCCAAGCCCAGAATCAATTTAATACCGAGCAGCAACGTCAGATGGCGGCAGCAAATCAAGCTCAACAATTTGGGCTACAAGCACTAGGTGCGCAAGGTGCGGGTGGTGCGGCTCAGCGTGGTATTGAAGGCGAAGGAGTTGCAGCAGACTACGCGCAGTTTAGAGAAGAGCGAGACTACCCACAGCAGCAGACTTTATACCAACAGCAGTTGTTGCAGGGCTTACCCATCGGGCAGAAAGATACAAGTTACGTAGAGCCTAGTAGCGCCTCCGGTGCATTTGGCATTTTAGGAACACTTGCTGAAATATACAAAAAGTTTGCGGAGTAGCAAAAATGAACTACGGAATTGGTAATAACATCATACCGCCTGAACTTCAGTATGCGTTTGATTTGCAGGAACAGGCTAAGATGCAGGCCGCTATGGACCGTCAACAGGCTATGAACCCTCAACCGGCTGTGCCTGCTAATAATGTAGTGTCTCAGCTTGAGGCGGGTTTATCTTCAGCTCCGGCGCCTAACATGCAGTTCGCTAGTGGTGGCATCGTGGGTTATGCGCAAGGTGGTATGCCCCAACAGTCTGCACCTGTGTCTGCACCTGCCTCCCAGTTAGACCCAGAACTCATAGCCTTTATAAAAGCGCTAGCCGCAATACAAAAGGAAGAAGAAACTTCGTTCCCTGAAGAGCGAGACTTAATCGAGCAAAAGCGTAATCTGTTGTTGCAGAATACCAGCCCTAGAATTAAGCAAATGTATTCTGATCTGGATACCGTCCCTACTTTTAAAAAGGGCGGTAGGGTAAGTCTCGAAGACGTTATGAGTGACCCAGAAAACAGTGCGGGTATCCGTGCCATAATGGCTTCGCTTGCTCAAGCAGGTCGAGACATAGCTGAGTTTACTGGTGACGAAATACTTGCAATGTTAGGTAGCCCTGTTGCCCGTGGACAAAATGATGTGATGCAACAGGTAGGCCGTGGCGTAATGGGTATGGCAGAAGATGCCTTCCCTAGTGATACTAGAAATGCGGCTAGAGATTTTAACCGAGAAGGTTTGCAGGCTCTTAATAATCGTGATCTAGGCCCTTCAGTTGTAGAAAGAATGGCTGAAGTTGGTAGGGCAATGCCGGGTAGTAACCTAGGCGACAGACCCGTTAGAGATGCTATGGCTGAAGGTATTGCCAGCATGGCCCCCGGAGGTACAGGCACCAATGTAAGCCCCGGTTTAGCCGCAGCACAACGCCGTCGTGATCTACGAAATGCTAATACGGGTACTGGTTCTGGATTACCCCAAGCTACTTCTATGTCTCAAGCAGATATGGACGCCCGTGAACTTGGTCTAGAATCTGGACGTGGGGGTTTGGGAGCGTTGCTCTCCAATATGTTTAAAGGTTCCCCGCAAGCACTGAGTAACAGAGAGACTTTTAATACTAGAGTTAACGAAGTAGAGCAAAGCCGAGCAGACGAGGACTACAACGCTGCAAGAGAAGAAGCCTTCAACAAAGTTAGAGAGTATTCAAACATACCTTCTACAGATGATGGCGCTTTGACCTCAGCAGAAGTTAGCAGAATAAATGAAAAACTTAATAGGAATAACGCTCCTACTGACGGCAGATCACTTTATGAGCGAACTAAAGGATACATGCCAGACTTTGGTAATATTATTTCTAACATAACGGGTGGCGATTCCGAAGCGGCAGCGCAAGTAGCCCCTACTGCAACACCAAGACTAAACGATACAAGTGCTGAACTATACGAAAGCAGACGCGCAAGTGCGCCTAGTGTAAGAGGTGGAGACTTAGACATCTCGCGTGAACAGGCTTTTGCTGATATGTTCCCTAATGCACAAGCGTCGGTAGATGACTTAGCCCGTAGAAAAGAAGGTATGCGTGCAGCATTCCCCAACGCTCAAGCTGAAGCAGATAGGTACGGGGAGTACAGAAAGACTAACCCCCGCCAACAACCTAAGACCGGTATATCTGGTATTTTAGATAAAGTTGCGGACGTAGCGACTATTCTTGGTCGAGGAGCCGGTGCCTCTAAAGGGTACGAAGGTGCTAAAATTGTTCAAGAATCACAACGTGCACGCGAAGCGCAGGCTAAGTTGGACCAAGACAAGTTGCTTAAGTTGTTGCAGTTCGAGCAAGAAGACCGCAGAATAGCTAACGTGCGAAACACGGACCAAGAGCGCTATGTCCGAGACTATGTACAAAGCCAACGCGATTCAGGCGAAACAGCTAAGACAGATGCGCAGTTACGAGCAGAAGCTGTAAACTTGTTTAGAACTATGAGTCCTGCATACACGGCAGGGGCTAAAATCCCTCAGCTAATTGAAGAGGCGTATCAAGCTTCGATAGGGTTCGGAGGCGATTTCTTCCCAGACCTTATGCAAGCAAGAACGCCAGAAGAAAAAGAAGCCGTTCGTAGGAAGGCGCGAGCTGAGGCAGAGATGAAGTTTAGTAAACAAGCACCCGCAACTACTACTGCCTCTCCTGTGGCTACAGGACCACAAGCAGACCTCCAATCGTTTTATCTAAGTTAACAGGATACCCTTATGGCTTTTGATTATGCAGGTGCTAAGAGTGCAGGGTATTCCGACGAAGAGATAGCAGGGTTTCTAGCTAAGCAACATAACTTTGACTTAGCTGGTGCTATTTCTTCGGGCTATAGTTATGCCGATGTTGCGCCGTTTCTAAGCGGTAACCCCGCACCTGTAGAAGATCAATCATTCCTTCGTAGTGTAGCCGATGTACCTCTTCAAGCAGCTAAAGGTGCGACCTATGGCGTGCGCGCTATTACTGAAGCTTTTGGTGCAGATAACGAGCTATCTCAAAGCCTCCGTGGCGTCGAAGATTATGTAGACAGCCTTCTTTCCGCGCAGTCTAAAGCGGATAGTGCCGAAATTGCTCGCATACAAAAAGAGGCGGAAGACGCCGGTGCTTGGGAACAAGTAAAAGCTGCGGTAAAAGGTATCTCTATAGCTCCTATTGATTTCATGGCGAACGCGGTAGGCACCGTAATCCCTGCGGCTGCGGCTGGTTTGGCGGCTACACTTGCGGCCCCTGTAGTGGGTTTAGGTGCGGCTACTGCGGCTACTGTAGCGGGTGTTGGTACTGGTGCTGTTATGGGCGCGGGTATTGGCAAAGGCGCTATTTACGACGCAGTTAAAGACGAAATGCTTAAGCAAGGTTTAACCGAAGAGCAGGCCGAGTCTGCCGCGGACGAAGCTCAAAGCTATAGCGGAGAAAACTTAGACCAGATAGCCCTATCTACAGCACTAGGTGCTTGGGCAGCAAAGTCAGGACTAGAACCCGCGTTAGCCCGCATGGTATCTACCAAGGCCGCTGAAGGCGTGGCTAAGAAAGGTATCCTCAAAGGTGCCGTTAGCGGTGCAGTTACTGAAGCAATTCCAGAAGCAGCGCAAGGCGGTCAAGAACAACTCGCTAGAAACATTGCCCTACAGCGTGAAGGTGTCGACGTGCCTACCATGCGGGGTGTAGTTGGTGCCGGTACGCTAGAAGGATTAGCCGGAGGTATGGCAGGTGCTGGTGTGGGTGGCGTTACTAACCGCGGAGTAACCGAAGAGGGCGCATTAACTACAGCCGAGTTAGAGCAAGTAGCTCCTGCTGAAGCCGCACCAGTTTCAACCGTTGACGTGACTGCTGATGTGGGCGATAGAGACCTCACAGATGAAGAGCTAGCCGCCGTTCTTGACGCAGGTCCAGTAGACCTAGCCGATGAGGCAGAAGTTGAAGCAGCAGTTGCCCCAGAACAAGCCCAAGCCCAAGCCCAAGCCCAAGCCCAAGCCCAAGCCCAAGCCCAAGCCCAAGCCCCAGCACCAATGGACGAAGCTCCTGAACTTAGTGACGTTGAAGTGGAGCAAATGCTAGCTGCCGCGGCCGATGCAGAAGCAGCCGGAGAAGTAACCGAAGAAGTAACCGAAGAAGCATCGAAGGTAACCCCTACTACAGTGTCTTCTGCATTGTTCGATGCTTTGCGTGTACCGAAAAACGCAGGCGTAAGAAAGAACTCAAACCTAGAGGGTATGTCTTTAAGCGACCCTCAAGTAGTCACCGCGTTAGAAGCAGCGACGAACGACCCAAAAATGCCTACGACGGCAACCAGAAATATAAACAACCTGCTAAAAGGCAATGTTCCTGTTGTTGGAGCCGCCCCTGAAACTGCACCTGTTGAGAGTCCTATAACCGTCGATGGAAGCGCGGCCACATTCAACACCCCTAGTGGAACAACCACCGTTAAAATGGATACCGCCGAGCAGGCGCTAGAAACCGCTGAAAAGTTGCAAGTAAAAGCCGCGCCCCCAGTAAAAGTTAAAACAAACGGACTAAAAGCGCAGGGTAAACAGGTAACTAAACCGCGGAAGCCTAGAGTTCAATCTGGTAAAACAGACGAAGAGAAGAGGGCGACTAAGAACGAGCAGGCTAGGTCTAACAAAGAACAACGCACTGCGGCTACAAAAGCGCTTGGGGTTTTAAACCTTACGCTCGATGAATGGTTTGCCGCTCTCGGAGCCACTACAGATGCAGAAAAGCAGGCTGCGGCTACTGTTATTCAAGGCGCACGAGACAATGCGCTAGCCAATGCTTACCGTGTACGCAACAACCCTGTAAACAAATCTCGTAAGAAAGTGCTCGAAGTTGCTGACGAAGCAATAAACAACGCGCAGATAGACCCCGAAGAACGTGCACGAGCGGAAACCACTGCTAAGAAGAGTACCGCTATTGTTAAGGCTGAGGGCGTGACAGATGAAGAAGCTGACGCCGAAGACCCCACGTTCATGGACTTCGAAACTGGACGTGATGCTGTTGAATATATAAAAGAAGCAGGTGATTCCTTCCAGAAGATACTTGCTACCCGCTTGGCCCCGTTACTACGCGGCGTTAAAGTGGTAGTTGTAGAAGACCCCGAACTAGACATAACTGACCCTGATGCACTTGCTGCGTTTGATGGCGCCCGTGGTTTATACGTAGACGCTACCAAGACTATATACCTGTCTGCTGAAAGCGGTTTAAACAACACGGTAGTTCTGCACGAAGCATTGCACGCGGCGACAGTAGCCAAGATTGAAGCTTACCTGAACAACGCGGGTAAAGGCTTAACAGATAACGAGAAGAAAGCAATCGAAGAGATTATGGCCTTAATGGCTGCGGCTCAAGATCGTTACGCTCAAAGACAGCAAGCCGGTACGCTAACCCCTGCGTTAGAAAGATTGTTTGAAAACGGTGCCTTCGAAGACGCCCGTGAATTTGTGTCCTACGGTATAACACAGCCAGAAATGCAAGAGTTTTTAGGCTCTACCCCCGGCACTAATATTGTTACTAGTATATTTACAGACTTTGTAAACGCCTTGCGTCGCATGTTCAATATACCCACTAGCATGAGCAATGCGTTCTTAGATTTGGTAGCCGTAACAGATGTCTTACTCGGTGAAGAAACTACCACTATTAGTAGTAGTGCTATTGTAGCTGCGAAAAAAGCGGCGAAAGAGAAAGCCAAGAAAGTTACTGCTGAAGAAAACAAGATAGAGAAGAGCAACAAAGCCTCTGAGATTAATGACGCCGCGGGCAAGCTTATGCTGCTGACGCGTAACTCTGATGAGAACATAGGTCTTTTACGTGCCGCCTTTAAGGCTATGGACGTAGCGGGGGTAAAGGCTCTTATGCCGGTCCTAACTACTACAGACATTACACGTTGGATAGGCGAGAGGCTAAATAACGTCAAGGGCATAAACCGTCTAGTGCAGGATATGGCCGCTGCTCGTAACAAAGATATTCGTGAACTGGCTGAGAAAATACCCGAATGGGTCGCATTTAATAAGGCTAGTGAGGCAGGTGGAAAGCTATTAGGCGACGTAATGCACATAGCTACTCTACTACAGGTAGACCCAAGCGCGCATCCAACCCTAGCTGCTGCCTTGCAACAGGACGAAGAACTCAACGACTTAAAGGCTAAGGCCGCCGAGATAGGGCTTTCACCACGACAAAAGTCTGCCCGCCAAGGTAAGGTAACTCAGCGTACTAACCAGATAAAAGGCGTGTACCAAATGTGGAACAAGCTCGGTACCTACGAAAAAGGTAAAGGGTATAAAATCTACAGCATGGCTAAGAAAGCCTACGAGACTACGTTTGAGAGGCACCACAAAATACTGGTGGATAAGGTTACTAATGCTAACGTACCTGCTGACGCAAAGAAAAAGCTGCTGGCCTCTATAACTTCTAACTACCAAGAAGCAAAGAAACTCAAAGTCTACTTCCCGTTGATGCGTTACGGAAACTTTTGGATGCGTGTGGGTAAGGGTAAGGCGGGTGAGTTCTACATGTTTGAGTCTGCTACGGCTCGAAACAACTTCCTGCGTATTAGAGCAGAAGAGCTACAGAAAGCAGGTGACCAACGCTCTATTACTACAATGCTAGAAGACGGCGACTTAGACATAGGCGACCAGTTAGACAAGGGCCGTAACCAGTTTGTCGATTCAAGCCAAATGCTGAAAGGTGTCTTTGACCTGCTAGATAACACCGGCATGCAAGACATAGAGGCAGTAAAAGATCAGGTATATCAGATGTACTTGATGACTCTGCCTGACAGAGATATACGCCGTCGCTTTACTAACAGACAAGGTAAGACCGGTTTCAGTGCCGATGTTATCCGTAACTTCATTACCTCGCAGCATACGTCTGCAAATCAACTCGCTAGGTTAGAGTTCTCCGAGCCGATACGTAGAGCAATCGAGCAGGCAGAGAAAGAACTTGAGGGTCTAGGTAAAGACGAAGGACAAGAGAAGCTAAAGCTAGCTGCTATGATTGAAGAAATTAAAAAGCGGGCTATGGCGGAAATGACTCCTTCTGTTCCCGGCGAATTTGATTTTGATAAGCTTGCTTCGGTCGGCAACCAAATAGTATTTATGTACATGTTGACCGCGCCTAAATCAGCGCTCGTCCAGTTAACGCAGTTGCCTATTGTGGGTACTTCTGTGCTTGTTGGTCGGGGTTATGGCAAAGCAAACGTATTTAAAACTATGGCGCGCTACTCTAATATATTTAGGTCTCTAGGCACGTCAAAAACTGATGCCGACGGTAACGTGACTACTAACTTCGGTGAGCCTTCTATTAACGACTCGGGTTATGTTAACAACCACCCAGACCCAGAGTACCGCAAAATACTTAAAGAGTTCTGGGAAGCAGGTCGTGACCGTGACGTATACATGGCAACCTACGCTGCCGACATGAACTCAAGGTCTAAAAGCCCTACTGCGGCATTTGATAACCCCGCTACTAAAGTTATGCGGGGGGTTATAGACTTTATGAGCGGTGCTTTCCACCATACCGAGCGTATGTCCCGTGAGATTATGTTTATGTCTACGGCAGAGCTTGAGTTCGCCAAACAGAAAAAAGCGGGGGCCACTGATGCAGAAGCCAAAGCTGCGGCTATTGAAGCTGGAGTAGATGTAACATACGAATCTTTGTTTAATTATACGCAATACGAAAAGCCGCGAATAATGAAGACTCCTGTAGGTAGAATATCTACACAGTTCTTAACCTTCCCATTGCAAATGACTTCGTTTTTAATCCGAAATGGCCTAGGTATGATAAAGGCACAGCCTACTGCCGGAGCGCGTAAGGAAGCAGCGACTAAGTTTTTTGGCACACTGGGTATGACCGCTATGTTTGCTGGTGTAGTTGGACTGCCGGGTTTTTCAGCCGTTATGGGTATGGCCGAGATGTTACGTGAAGCTATGCGTCCCGATATGGACGATGAAGATGCGGACGGTTGGTATGACGTAGACGACAACGGAAACCCACTGGGTAAAAGAGACTTACACTTATGGTTCCGTGAAATTTTCTTGCCTAGCATCTTCGGTCCGGGTAGTTCTGTAGCTGACTTCCTAGGGTTAACTGATGCGCAGGCAAAACTACTACAACGTAGCGTAGAACTAGGACCAATCTCTGCTATTACCGATATGAACGTAGGCGCATCCACCGCACTTGACAACATGTGGTTCCAAGATAGCGTGCCTTCAAAAGACCTAAAGAGTGGTTTCCAACAAATGGCGTTCAACGGTATTTTTGGTCCGTTAGGCAGTATGGGTGAGCAAGTAATGTCTGGTATAGACGACATAAACAAAGGTAACTTCAGTCGGGGCATGGAGAAATTTGCACCTGCGTTCTTCCGCGGTAGTCTTAAAGCTGCACGTTTGTCCGAAGAAGGGGAGTCTACTGCGGGAGGGTTTAAGCTCAAAGAAGCAGAGTGGTATACCACGGGTAAGATACTAGCCCAGACTTTAAATTTCTCTAGTACTGAGGTTGCGGAAATACAGAAAGCTAACTTCTTAGCTAAGCAAGTAGCCGTGGGTATAGAAAAAGATCGTACGAAAGTGCTTGGTTTACTCGACACTGCAATCACTAAGTACAATACGAACCCGACGGATGCTAGGTGGGAGTCAGTGGAGGAAGCTTTACATGGAGTGCGGCAATACAACTACGTTAATGGCTTCTATCCTATAGAGACGGACACGGTTAACAAGTCACTTAAGGGCAGGGCTGAAACTAGGGCGGGAGCATGGCAAGGTCTGTCAGTATCCCCTACTATGGCACCGTTTATCTACCCACTAGTTCAAAGCAGTCGAGACTAAAAAAACCCCGCATTGCGCGGGGTAAGCCGAGTTAAACACGCCAGAAGCGGATACCTCTGATGTTCTCTTCGATTACCACTTTCATGACTATGTTTAATCGTAGCCTGTTAGTGGTAGCCAAGATTTGTTCTTTTGCTACGTCGGGGTCTAAGCACGGAATAAAAATAGAAGTCCCCCGCTTAAACCCCCGCCAGTTAACATCGTAATCAACCCGCTCTACTATCATCAGTTTCTTCTTCCGGCGGCAATATACTCTGAGCAATGCCTGAGAAGTCTGGGTGAGAGCAGTCGAACACTAAAGCGTGCACCCCGGGCGAAACAATCTTCATCCCTTTAGATAGCCGCTTAGTTACAGTACCCAAGAAAACTCCCTGCGCCTCTAGCTCTTTTAATGTTTCTTTGTAGCTGATCTGCGTTTCCACACAGTCTTTCTTAAACTTGCTAGCTACGATAAACATCTTGTTAGTATCAGGTTCAAAACGAATTAGCAGTTCACCCCTCGGCTCCATAGTAGGTAGCTTGGGCATAGTGTTGCGCTTGTCGATGTCGTCCTCTACTACGAGCACATTGTTTACATGCCTGTTGTAGAAGTCACCTATCACTGCGCTTGAGCTTTGCATTGGCGGCTCAGTTTCGTGTCGTAGTTCGTGTACCATACTAGTAGCCCAGTTATAAATTGCTGTCATGTCCCAGTCGATCAAACCTATACGCCGTGCGATAAGCCCGCCGGTGATGTTACATGCAAGGATGCCTGACCAGAAACGTTCTCGTTGCGTAAGCTTTAACTCCGTGTCTATCTTGCGCTGTATAGCTAGTAATGCTTCCACTACGCTCTCCAAATTGTTAATTAGGTACTCTGCGTACAAAGGTCCTGCGTGCCCGTAGTTTTCAAGGAGCTGGTGGTCGAACATCCCCTTAGCTTCCTCCGTTGAGATTACGTTCACATCGGTATACTCTATCTTATACTCTAGTAAGCGCATCATCTCACCGTCAGGGTTTGCTTTTAGCGAGGCTAGTTTCTCGTAAAAGGCAGCGTTAGAACTACACAGCGACAGGTTCTGCCACATAGTATGGTTCTGACGTAGCTCGTTTGATGATGCTTTTACCCTGTGCTTACCCCGTCCCTGCGACATACTGTATGCCAACTGTGAGAACTCAAGTGGGGGCGTGTTCGTCATCTCATCCACGGTGTAGCAGATGTTGTTCATAATACCCAACTGCATGATCTTGGCGTTCATAGTATCCGCGAAGCTTGCACATAACTTCTTGGGGTCACCCATTATGCTGTTAACCATGTAGAGAATAGTAGACTTACCTGTACCCGACTTGGGGTGGATCACGTTTATTATCGCGCCGTTCTGACCTACGAACTTAAACAACAACGAACCAAACCCAGTAAGCGTGGCGAAGGCATGAGGTTCTAGCCCCGGCCTGCCGTACAGAGCGAACGCTTCTTTCCACTTCTCTAACGAACCTTTGGGAACCATAAGCTCTGCAAGGTCTGCTGTAGTAGATGAAGGGGGACTATGATACGTGCCATCTGTAGATATTTCTCGGTCACCAATAATAAACTTGCTGTCTTTATCGGCCCAACCAAATTGCGTGCGCATTTGCTCAGCTTTCTTTGTCACTTGTAGCTCCTTAATTGAAAGGAATATGTATAGATGTAATAGATCAAATTTCTTGGGGGTGCATATAACCCCGTAAGAGGCCAGTGCTTTACGCAGGTCTGACTTCTCTGAAACTTGAACATTAGTAAGTACGAACTCTTTAACTCCATCGCGGGGCAAGTGCAGCTTTAAAACCACTACATCCCCCCACTGTGGGTCGTTCATACGCTTGAGCACATACAGATCATGCTCGTAGATCAAGACAGGTTCCGCTTCGTCCTCCCCCGGTGGTACATAATAGATACCCCCAGTCTTACCTCGAAAGAACGGTTGCGGATACTCAGGTATCTTGTGCTTTGGGGAAGGCGCCTCTGTAAGCTCGTCTTCGAGCCGTATTTCAGAAACTATATTGTCTTCCGCAGTCGCTTGTAATACCTCTCGACCTAGTGCTATAGGCCCGCTTATCTTGCCCTTATGGGGGCAGCCTTCACAGCCTCCGGGATTATTGCGTTCAAATACTGCACAACTGTGCGGACCTCCGGCGTTAGATGCCTTTGCGTCTGCATTGGAGAACGAATAATCAGGGTGCTTAGAAGACATCTTTACGATAGCTTCATCGCGGTCTACGCACTTGTTAGCAACAGATAACGCGTCAAACCATCGGGGTTCAGCTAGCACCGCTTGGTTCTTGTAGCAGTCTAGGAGTTGTTTACACCCCGTACCCTGCGCACTTCGAATCATAATCTTGCTGAACTTCGTGATGTTGTTACCGCCCCCAGTTTGCAAGTACTGCCCTAGAGCTGTACCGCGTCTCGCGGGTTTCTCAAACGGTTTCTCCTTAACCCCTAAGAGGTCAGAGAATTCCTGTAGTGTTACAGGCTCAGCAGTGTTTATTACACTTACTGGTGTAGGTGGATCGTCTTTAAAATTGTACGTGCCCGGTATGCGTAATATGCGAGCGACTTCAAAGACAGAGCTGTCAATGTAGAACTTGTGAGTGGTACAGAGTTCGCGCAGTCTATCCGCAACTGGCTCCCACTGTTCTCTTGTGACTTCTTCCGTAAGCGCCCAGTATACGTGTAGGCCGCGTCCAGAGTTGACGATTATAGGTTGAGGCAGACCGATCAGTTTGCAGAACCTTTTGAGTTCTTGTATTCCCGTTGCTTGGTCTATGTACCCCTCGGGGATGTTAGTCTCGGGGTTTACCTCTGCCTTACCTTCGCCGCAGTCTATGTCTAACCAGAAGGACTTAAGCCCCTGCACGTTATTCTTAGTGCGGTTATCGCCTGTCTTATATTTAGCTAACCCGTAGAAGACGTTTCTTTTTTGTTTTACGAACTGGTCTGCTAGTTCGTCTAGTTCTTCTCTAGTAGCTACAAGTTCTTGCCTGACATCTTTACCCTTTATACCCACTATAGCAAACCACCCATTGGCGGGATGTACTGTGTTTAAGAGGTCAAAATCAGTCATTTGCTTTTTTCAGAGGGAATGATCCCCCCAAGATTCCTCGGCTTTAAAATTGATTTGGTTTATTTAGCTAAGTGACTCTATTAGTTTTTCGACAGCCGGTATGAAACTTTCTTGTGGAGACGTATCCCCGTAAAACCAGTTGTATACCGTCTGTCTGCTAACTCCGAGCCTATAGGCAACTTTCGACACAGGGAAGTCATTGCGTATGCAAGCTCTCCCAAGACGAACGCCTATAAGCTTTCGGTCTGCTTTCTTGTTGATGTCAATCAGCCTTGCGCTGTATCCATACACCATAGGTTACTCGTCATTAGTCCAGTCAGATAATACGTCAGCGATGTCGTCTTTGAGAGATACTGTATCCTTCTTAGACGCACGCTTAACCGGCTCTTGTATTTCTTCAGCTTCCGGCTCATCGTCCGGCTCGTCTGAACGAGTTACTACAGGCTTAGCTTCTGCCGCGGGAGGCAGCTTCTTTACGTTGTCAGCTTGCGCTACTGTTATTTGCGTGTAGCGTTTTGCTTCTGGGTTAGCTTGTGCAGCAAGTACCAACTCATACTCCGCATCACTAACATTGCGTACTGGAGAGAACAACAGCTCCATAGAGTCTGCATTCAAGTCGTAGCTTATAGTAGTGACGATGTTATCCGGAGATTCTTTGTTTGCCGACAAGAACCCTAAGTAGCTCTCGAACGGATGCACGTTACCTACGCCCTTACCAAACAATGACTTAGCCGGAATGTTAAACTGGTAGATGTCACCAGACTTATCACCCTCAACCAACACAGAGATACGACGTTGGAAGCGGCATGCACGACCACCGTTCTCACCGGAACCCTTAATGTTTTGAGGGCAAGTAGCACAGCTCGCACCCTGCGGATCGAGCGCACTTTCTTCAGGCTTGTCGCCCATGTTCGACCAACAGTTTGGTAGCGTCGCGTCTTTTTTAGGGTCATATTTCTCCTTGTAAAAAACACGAGATACTGTGGGTAGTGCCCATACTATAATAACGTTAATCTCACCACGTATTGCGTCACCGATTTGCTCACCATTAACCAGACGCTTGAACGTGCCATTGGTATTGGTTTGAATGCGGCGGCTTGTAATGCCGTTAGAAGACTTCGCTAACTCTTGAGACAACGCGCTAGGCGCACGGTTACTAGCTATTACTTCTGACTGCTGCTTAAAAATAGATACATCATTACTCATGTTTGTCTTCCTTATTTTGTAGTTGGTTTTCTTACTTGTACTGTGTAGCGTTTGTCTGCCTGAAGCCCCATAGGTAATTCGTCGGGGTTGTCTTCAAGGAATTCTTGCATTGCACGGTTGTTGATTCTACGCTCTAACAAATGCGCAGCGTCATGCTGCTGTATAAAGTCGTACATTGAATCCCAATCGCTAGTCCAGTACCTAGAAGTGATGCGTCTAGATATAGTTCCGGCGGGGGTTTTTATGCTATCAGAGTTTAGTCCGTTGCAAAGTTTTAATAGCTTATCTCCTAGCAATTCATACTGCTCTTTGAGTTCTGCCATCTCTGCTTTGTGTTCGTCTTCTTTATCCCTGATAGCGGTGCGCACCTTGAGGTACACAGTCACTAGCTTCTCTACTTGAGAACTTTCTTCACTCATCGGTATCTCCCGTAAGTATTGTTGGGGGTAGTCATAGTAACACTGTATTTGACAAAGTCAATACTATTCCGATAACTCCTGTCTGTAAAGATCAATTATCTTTGTGTGGTTCGCAATGTTACCTTGGAGCATTTTATATAGCCGCGCTTCAACGTCACTACCCTGTATGTGCACGATAGTCATTGCGTTCTTCTGCCCCGGTCTGTTGATACGGGCGTTAGCTTGCAGGTAGGTTTCAACACTGGTAACCGGGGCGTACCAAATAATGGTGTCTGCTGCTGTTAGCGTAAGACCATGAGATGCTGCTTGCGGTTGTATCAACAAGACCTTGGGTTCTACTTCGTTTTGGAACTTAGTAACTATTTCACTGCGTTTGTTTACTGGCACCTTACCGTTGATTACAGCGAAAGTTATCTTGTGTTTAGCTAAGAACTCCCCCAGTAATTCTATAGTGTGGGTGAAAGGAACAAACACAAGCACCTTGTTAGACGTCTCTTCGATAACTTCAAGGATTGAGTTCAAGCGGTTCTTAACGTCAAACTCTAGCACCTGCCCATCGTCCGTATATACTGCACCACCAGATATTTGTAGTAGCTTGTTAAGCTGAGTAGCCGCATTAACTGCGCTGACTTCCTCACCCCCTGCTACGAGTAACATCTCTTTTTTTAACTGTTGGTAGTACTTAAGCTGTTGCGGAGTTAGGGGGGCATCACGTTGTGTATAGGTAACGGCGGGTAAATCCAGACACTGGTCTTTTTCGAAACGTATGGCAGGTTGAAGCACTGCGTGTACGCGCTTATCGGCATCTGGTTTTGGCGCCCACTTGTACTGAGTGACTTTGTACATGACCTCGTCACGGAACCTACCAAAGTAGTTGGGTGTGTTCTTGGGGTTAACTAGCTTAGCTAGACCGAAAGCATCTACCGGAGACTGAGAGGCGGGAGTACCTGTTAGCATCCACAGCCAATCGACCTTAGCTACTACGTCACGTAGTATCTTCCACCTGTTGGTTTGTGCATTCTTATAGGCGTTTGCTTCGTCTACTACAATAAGATCAAAGCCTCCGTCCATGATTGCATCTTTAACCACCGCCAACCCGTCAAAGTTTAAGATAACGAAGTCTGAATCCGCCTCTATTATTTTCTTACGAGTCTTAGCATCGCCGTAAGCAACGGAACAACTGCGGTGCATAGCGAACTTAAACAGGTCTTCTTGCCAAGCAGACTTCATAATAGACAGGGGGCACAGCACTAGCACGCGCTTTATAATGCCAAGGTTTAACAAGTAGTCCGCAGCCCATATAACAGACGCAGTCTTACCTGTACCCTGCTCGTTAAAGCAAAAGGCTTTTTTATTTAGCGTGAAAAACCCTGCGGTTATTTCTTGGTGTTGGAATGGCGTGAGCTTGCCGCTCCAGTTGTAGTCCCGTGTTATCGGGGAGGGTATGTCCTGAACGCCCAAGCGGTTTAGCTTCTGCGCTTCTTCTAACCCCCAGTAAACGGCAACGTCATACATGTCCCCGTTCTTAGCTATTACTTTACTTTTTTCTATCCTCTCAGTTACGAGGTGCGGGCGTGTAGTTTTTATTATGAGCGCCTTCCTGCCATCTGCTATGTGCATGTAAATCTATCCTCTGGTTTTGTTCTTGCGCTCGCGCGTGCTTGTTTCAGATACAAGGTTGCCCTGTGAGTCACGCTTGAAAGAACGGTTGCGGCTTGCAGTTTCTACTCTAGTACCGTCAGAGTTCTTACCGCCCTTATCCATAGCCTTGACGTGCGCTACATCTTTACCGTCACCCTTGGATACTTTGCCTTCTTTCTCAGCCTTACGGCGTGCGGCATTGCGTTTTGCACGGTTCTTCTTTTGTTCTTCAGTGCCTTGGTACTTAGCGTACTCGGCTTTGTAGTCTCGTTTACTCTTGGTCATAAGTTTCACCATCTAGTTTGTAACCCGCAAGCTTTAGAAATAAAGACAACCTAAGTATAGCTTGTATAAAGCAGTATTTTTCGTACGCTCCTTCTATACAAATAGTAGTCCTATCCATTTCTCTCATTACGGACTCATTTAGGAATCCGTCTCTCCCGTAAACATCAAAGGGATACCCCGAAAGGGAGCTTATCTCTATCCCAACTTTTGCTTTAGATTTAAACTCTCCTTTATTTATACGGACTTTCATTTCGAGACTCCCCTGAAAAGGAAACTCCCACGCAAATTCTAATTCGTCATCAGTTATGTACTTCTCTATGTCAGAATGGCTATCGTCCCCGTACATTATCTTTTCCTATGGTGTTCGCATGAAGTTACTGGGCACCAACCACACAGCGGCCCACTGACTGCGTTCCAAACCCCAGACTTCTCCGCACCTTCAAGCCGTTCTAGCTCGGGGGTAAAGGTAGCGAAATACGAATCCCGCATATCTGCGGTGTGTTCTTTCCTTATTAACTCTTTACTAACTACAAATAGCAATGCAGATTTAATGCGTTTTAGCTGTGGATAGTGTGTGAATAGCGCGGCGGCTACCGCATCGAGCTGTTTAGTATCCGCATACTTTGCATTCTTGCTCGTCTTATAGTCGACGGAATAGGCAGTGTCACCGTTGATAATGACTAGGTCAGCAATGCCCCTCCACCATACGTCAGCACCGAAGAACTCTGCGGGGGCGTAGCCCTCTGGGGTTTTAGCCACCCCAAGTTTTAACTCCGTCAGTTTCTCACCTTCTTTTTTTGCTAGTACTTCTAGCATAGGTACAATGAACTTAAACTTAGCTGGTACCGGGGTGTTGTTTTTTATGTACTCTTCTGCGGCAGTGTGGACCTCCTGCCCGTATATAGTAGCAGTGCTTCCTTGGTCCTTTATGTCCTTCAATACTTTTAAGTGGTAGTACTTCTTAGGGCACTGCTCGAACGTCTTTAAGCTACTGTAAGACCATGTAGTCATTATACTAAACCCTTCTCTTCTAGAATCTCGTAGTTTGCTGCGTGAGCGTCTTCGATAGCTTGCTTGCTTTGCCCATAGTACGGTACGGCTAAGTGTTCGCTTACTAACGCAGCGTTGATTGACGTTTTGTCGCTCAGCATTATAACACCTAAGTACCTACCGAACTTACCCTTCTCTCTGGTAGTTAGGGTGTACGTTCCTCCGACGTGCAGTGAGTCTTCGACAAACTTCTTTGCCACGAGTCCGGCAGCTTTTTCCTCTGCATCTCGTGTGCGGCACTCTGGAGTATCAATACCATAAAGACGTATGCGCTCACCGCACTTCCAAGTATCAAAGCCAAGGTCAATATCCACATCTACTGTGTCTCCATCAACGACTCTTACGATCTTGCAGTTATACTCGTACATCTAAACCTCAACCTCCATCCTACCCATAAAGCCATACTTCTCTAGGGCATGCACCTCTATGCTCCCGCCCGCTTCCTGTGTTGCCCAAAGCAACGCCACTTCCATATCCTCGTGGAGGCTTATGCTGCCGCTTTTAGTAATCAAAACGTAAACTAACTTATGCGGGAACTTGTCCTTAACTATATCTTCATTAGTTATCATTCAATTTCTCCTTTTTAATGCGCCTTATATGACGCTTTGTACATTATATGAGACATAAAACACTTTAATGCGCCATATACGCTGCTTTTTGCACACTTTTATGCGCCATATAAGCCCAACTCTCTCGCCCTTTTCTCTGCGTACTCGTACATCTCTTTCATCTTGGCTATGAACCGCGTTGCGTCATCCTTGTGAAGCTCGGCTATTTTCCCGTAAAAAAGATATGTCTCCAGATGCTTGTCAATCAGCGACTCGTAAGAGTGCGTGACTTCTACTTGCGGGTCATCACCGTTGCCTAGGTACACAGTAATCTCCACCCCTTCGTCTGTCAGCCAACCATCCGCATCAACTTCTAAGTACTTTGTTTCCATTACTCATTCCCGCCTTTGTTTTTTGTAGGGCGCATCGCACCTATGTCTCGGTTGGTTGGGTCGGTTAAAGAATCAAACCGGCTACCAGAAAATCTTTGCTTCGGCCCTTCGGTTGGCGTAAACGCACGGGGCGGGCACTGTGTTACCTTACCCCCTTTAGCTAAGTACTCTTTTATTTGTTGCGCTAATTCTTCACGCTGTGCGTCTTTTTGTTCTTCGGTGTCTATATCTATCTTAGTAGTGGTCACTAGTTAATACCCGTATAAAACACATGCCTGTGTATCTTAGTTGTAACTTCTCCGGTGTAAGCCCACTGCGGGAACACCTTTGTACTATGGTAGTGGGTTGCACCTTCTGTAATATCCGGTACGAACCCACTTAAGTGCGCAATGTACAGCGAGTTAAACCATGCCTGTTTGTTCCTTGGCTCGTCTGACCTACCGTCACAATAAAAACTAAACTGGCACTTGTTTCTTATGGGTACACCGTTCCAGTAGTACCCCTGCTTAACCACGTCACACGCATTGTCTGGGTAACGTGAGTCTTCAATTCTGTTTTGGATTACATGAGCTACAGCAATCTGTCCTGCTGTCGGCTCCCCCCTTGCTTCGAAGTACACTGCCATAGCAACGCACATCATCGCAGGGGTAATCATCTGAAAAACCCTTTGGTCTTTAAACACCGTATTGTTTTTGCTGCTCGTATACGTGTTTCATAGTCGAAAGAATCCCATCTCGCTTCTAGCAACGCGATACTAAATGCTTTCCGCGTTACGGCGAATATCTTTGCTACGCTTACTACGTCATCTGGTGCCGTATAAAATTGTTCAGCTATCATTCGATCGTTAACAAACATAAGCTTTTCCTCTAGTCGTATATGTTATGGTTTTCCTCAAAGGGAACGCACGTTTCTAATATTATGCCACCCAACTCTGCGGCGACTTTCTTTGGCACCACTACAACCATATTAGGCTCAACTTCTACCACGCACATAGTGCGCTTCTCTTCTTTTGCCGTGTACTCTGCCTCTTCTAGCGCAGCCATAGGGTCAGTGAAGTATGACATTTTCTTCTAACTCATATGAATAGTTAATAGTGTCTTCGTTAACCGCAAACATTTCAGCGCCGTTGCTAACATGGAACTTAAGTGCAGTATCTGATTTAGGTGACATCGTTACTACCGAACCCACCGATGGGAAAGACACCGCAACAAACTCTATTAACGAGTTAATCAGCCGCCTACCCGCACCTTTCTTGTAAGACCAGATAGAGTATGGGCAAGCGACAGTAGGTTCAGCGTTAGTCACATCTATACCATCTTCGGTTTCCATAAAAAACTCTCCGCTTGCTAACATCAGCAGGTCGTCTTCTTCGGTAACCACGAATGCAGTAAGTACCACGCAGACAACAGCCTGTATCTCTTTGCTCTCGTCGTCTACTTCAGCGAACACTCGGAAAGGGCCGTGGAACCTAGCATCGTCTGCACTAAACAAGTTGGGTCGCACGGGGTCATCTTTAATTAGATGCAGGTGCTCTTCTACGTTACACTCAATCAGCATCTTCAAACTCCTGAAGTATAGCTTCTAGTTTTTCCACCGCTTCGGTTGCACGTTGCAGCATAGCCATAAGCTCTTCGGCATCAGCGCCATCTACTTCTATAGTTATTTTCATTTGGCGTTCTTCTTATTTTTTACAAGCAGCAGACCGCCCAATAGCACTGCATTTGGCTCTACTAACTTAAACTTAGACTTAATCTCGCTAAAAGGTACAGGTTCCAAACCTTCGGGCAATTTTATTCTAGTCCATGTGTACTCAGTGCCGTCAATCTCCATATCATTCCACTCCATGTATCTCAATCAGTAGGTCTATGCAGTGCTTGGCTTTTTCTAAGTCCGACAAGGGTTGCCCCTTCAACTTCCACCTAGTTATATACTTTACTACGTTACCCTCTAGTAGAGACAAGCCATTCTTCTCTGCGTACTCGGCAGGTTGGATAGCCATGTTCTTATAGTGCGTCCCGCCCGTCTGTTTCTGTAGCGGGCTGTCCTTCTTCGGTTCCATGTTCAAGTTCGGTATCTCTGCTGTTAACATTCTCTTGCTCCTTCTGTTTTGGTTTCTCAAAGATTTTTGCCCAATTCTCCCCGAAGTCTTTAGCAGGGATAAGGGTTGGTCTACGTCTACTACCTTTGCCATTCATTTGTTTCCCTCACTTCTTCATACCTTCCTATCCTATCTCCTGCGTCTAACCAAACCTTAAGAGCCTTGTTTATATTTTCTTTTCTAGTTTGTAGCTGTTTAATCTTTGCTTTGCGTGCTGCCTTTATCTTAGCTACCTCTGCTACCCAAGAGGATACTGTCTTTTGCGACAAAAAGAACCTTAACCGCTGCATAATCGTGGGGCGTTTCAACGCTACGAGTATGTCTAATTCAATATCTTCTATAGTGCTAAGCAGTTCCATTTTAGTCGTCATTTGTGTGCCTCTCTAATCTGTTTAAGTTCCGCTGCTATCTCTAACTGGCGAGCAAATAGTTTAAGCATCGCTCTAATTTCTTCGTTACTCATCGTAGTCTCCTTGGTCTGCTAGGTACTCAGCACGATCGCGTGCAATATCTTCGGGACTTACGTAGTCCTCTTCTAGTGTGTTCAAGTACCTGTCTAGGTCTACCATTACTGGGTCTTTATCATTCATTAGCGTGCCCCTTACTTTTTCGGTTGAGTTTATCTGCTAGGTAGTTGTTTTTCGATGTACCTACCGATGTTTTCCATTCTTCTTTAGCTCCATCTTCATCGGTCTCCAACTTCATGTACACAATAAACCTCGTTGGGTTCGATGCCGTCTCTACCGCATCAAAGAAGTAACCCTCGTGCGCTTTATCATTCAAGAAATCTTGCAGTCTGTTTACAGTCCCCTCTGCATCTTCTTTGTCCCAAACAATCTCTTCGACTAGCCACTTTTCTTTGTCTTCCATTGTCTTTCTCCTGTTTAAATTATGGTGCGTGTTTCCACTAACAAATATCCCCACCCATTCAGTTCAACTTGCTCACTTAACACGACTAACCGTCTCGTGGCTTACTCGGCAACGCATCAGTTAAGGTGTGGCACTAGCCCCGTAAAGAAGCTAGATGCTTGGGACTGATCGTTAACTGTGGGTGTTTTTACAGACATGCCCACCGCCCACTGGGACACGGGTAGGTAACAACTAGAACCCTACCCAATCAAATTAACAATCTCCGTATGAAACACCGAACCCGCCTTCACAATCAAGCGGTAAATCCTGTGCCCATAGCGGTCGCACTTTCATCGTATCTTCCACATGCTTCATAGCTACTTCTACTTCGTCTTCTGGTACTACGCAGCCTATCGCATCATGCACAGTCATCGCTACTTTATAGGTCTTAGCAACGCGTAGTAGCTGCTCACCTATTACGATTCTAGCTAGGGCTTGGCATAAATTCTCAATAGCCTTCCCTCCATATATCCTATTATCTATAGTAGTTCGCCCACGCTTGGTGTCGTAAACCATTTCGGTCCGACCCTCTTCGTTAGTTATTTTCCGCAGGTTCGGGTACCTCAAGTACAAACCATTGGGTAGCTTGATCCCGTTACTACCTTCCACAATAAGCACGCCTTCTTTGCCTATTGGTGCGGAACAGTTATCAATCATACCCTCGAGAGCTTTGCTAGCAGCACGCCACAGTTCTGGTATTCTGTAGTATGTGGTGCGGTATATCTGAATGATGCGCTCACACTCTTCTTGCGGCAGGTCTACACCAAAGGTCTTAAGCTGAGCACGGAATTTATTAGCACCCATGCCGTAGCCACAACCCAAGATTGTGGTCTTACCTATAAACCGTTCGTCTTTTGTTATCTCGCTCTCGGGTTTGCCGTATATAGAAGACGCCATGATTTTGTATACATCGTCACCTCGATCAAAGGCTAGCACCAAATCATCCTGCCCTGCGAGCCACGCTAGCATACGAGCCTCAATCTGCGATAAGTCACAGTCGATAAACCTATAGCCCTCCGGTGCACGCAACGCTTTCTTGAGGGTAGACCCACGAGGTAAGTTCTGCATGTTTATCTTGTCGTCCCCGCCCCACCTGCCCGTGTGTGCAGCATAGTAGCGTAAGGGTATGGGCAGTGGACCTCGATCTGCTATGTCTATGAAACGCTGCGTACGCGTCTCTTCTATCGTAGACTTAACGCCCATGCGTGCGGATACCAATGCTTGAACGTACGGGTCTTCATGCTCTAGTAATGCCTTGAACCCCTCATCACTCTTGGCGAACGCATAGGTCTCCTTACCGGTAGTTAGGCTTATCTTAGTAGGGGCTACCACCCCCCGATCGGCTAGAAGTGCAGCGAACTTCGGGTTGCTCATCAGCTCGCTACGGTCTTGGGTAATCATAGCCATCAGCTCTGCCTTCTTAGCTTTCACACCTTCTAAGTGGTCAGCTAGTATGCGCTTGTCTAGCACTATGCAAGGCTCAGTAAACATGCGGATGGTTAGGTCTATTAGCTTAAGCTCAACGAGCGGGAAACCTCTACCGAGTACCTTAAAAAGTTTGTACGTAAGCTCAGTGTCGTTAACACAGTAACCCGCATACGCCTCCATCTCCTCGGGTGTAAAGTCTAGTCGCCGCTTGTCTAGCGCGTTGAGCACCTCGGTGCCTTTAGCTCCTAAGTTATAGTAGGTAACCAAAGCACTAAGGCTTCCACCTACCTCAATGGTGTGTAACGCGCGTGCCATAGATAATGTATCTACAATCCGTTTGGGTCGTATGTCGAAGTGCCAGTTGAGTATAGCCATGTCGAACGCAGCATTATGTGCTACAGCTACGGCATCGTCCCAATCGAACTTATCTAAGAATTTCTTTGTGTCTTTCTTAGTGCCCGAGAACCATTCTGTTTCTCCATCGCCCACCTTTACACTTACTCCGATAACTTCAAAGCGTTCGTGGCGTATGTACTCTTCGGTCGTACACTTACGCAGCCCGTAGTCTTTAGCGTAGTAAGTTTCAAAGTCTAATGTGATTAGCTGCATGTCTCCCCCTCTTGATGAT
>Ga0208134_1000481_pt1 | contig 26319 bp, 26 predicted proteins | sample VirMetDEL_Mar_31_FD_184515 | JGI IMG/M metagenome (GOLD analysis project Ga0208134, IMG submission 184515) | Aqueous microbial communities from the Delaware River and Bay under freshwater to marine salinity gradient to study organic matter... | ecosystem: Environmental > Aquatic > Marine >...
ACACGCCCATGCAAAGTCACAGGCAAGAAAGCAATGGTCTGGGCAGCAGCATGACTCTTGATCACGATCAGTGTGTTGATGTCATCAAAAAGTATAACGCTCATGTTCCAGCCTGGTCTATTGCTGCGACTATGGGAATTACCAGACACGACATCAGGGCTATACGCTACTGCAAAAAGAATCATCTTCCACTGACTGACTACAAGTTTGCGATAAGTGACCCAGAATATAAGTTCGGGCCTCTCAGTGAGCGACCCTGCGCGTGGGATCTTCGACTGAGCATGAAGCTGGCACGATTGCCAATGTCTAAATGGGCCGAAGCACTATGAGCGAAGTTATTTTCAGCGTAGACAATAAAAACGTATCAGGAATGATTACGCAGATTGTCCAGATGATTAACAAAGGTTTATTTATTGGCCCAGTGGAAGTTGTTCTAAGACGGGCAGCTAGATCATTGAGTCAAAACAAAAAGCTTTGGCCCATGTTAAACGATGTGCAAAAACAGGTTGATTGGTATGGCGATAATCTCGACACCGATGATTGGAAAGTCATGTTCATGGCTAGCCTACATAAGCAGCGTTCTGTACCAGGCATCGATGGCGGCTTTGTTGGTCTCTCTAAGCGAAGTAGTCGGCTGAACAAAGAAGAGTTCTCGCAATTGATTGAGGTGATCTACGCTTTTGGTAGTGAGCGCAATATTGTTTGGGCAGAGCCATCATTACAAACGTATGACAAGTACAAGGAAGCCGCGTAATGGCAGCAATCAAACGCACACCAGCAGACAAGGCATTCTCTGATTGCATCAGGTCAGCAGCAGAGTGGACTTGTGAGCGATGCCACACCTATTACGAAGAAGGCCGAAGAATGGGTCTGCACTGTAGCCACTATCACGGCAGAGGCAAGTGGGGTATTCGATTCTGTGTGGAAAATGCCGAGGCTCTTTGCTATGGATGCCACCAATACTTGGGTGCTAACCCTAACCTCCACTCTGATCACAAATTAGAAATGTTAGGTGAGGGTGCTATCGACTTGCTTAGAGAAAAATCTAACGACACATCTCTGGGTAGGGCTGCAAAACGCGAAGTAAAAGACATTGCTAAACACTACAGGGCCGAATTTAAACGCATCTACGATCTCCGTAACGAAGGGGTTACTGGGAAAATCACTATTGAGAGTTGGAGTTGAGATGGCAGCAGCAAAAAGTACCGCAGTTAAGATCAAGGTTAAGCATTCGGGTAGGTATCCATTACCAGCTTATGCAACTGATGGTTCAGCAGCTATGGATCTTCATGCTGAGATAAGCAGAAGCCAACACATCATCCAAGGGGAGTCAGAACTAATACCAACAGGTTTATGGCTATCTATCCCGAAGGGGTATTGCGCTAAGATTTTTAGTCGAAGTGGCTTGGCTAACAAGAAAGGTTTAGGTGTGTCTTCTGGTGTAGGGGTTATCGACAGTGACTACCGAGGGCAAGTCTTTGTGTCGTTGATGAATTTTAGCGATGTCACGCGATACATTGAGCCTGGGGAGCGCATAGCGCAGATCATGGTAGAGAAGATAGAAACCATTGCCTGGCAATCTGTGGATAAGCTAGATGAGACAGACAGAGGCATAGGTGGGTTTGGGTCCAGTGGCGAAAAGACAGCCCCGTAATTTTCTCAGTGACAGGTACAACTGTTCCCAAGAAGAAATCATTACCCTTTTTTCATTACGGGGTTACACCATGCGAGAAACTGCCAAGGCATTGAATGTTAAATATGCAACGCTAAAAACCCAGGCGTGGGAATTAAACATTCACTTTGCACCAGACAAGCGTGTGAATAGATTGCCTAAAGAAATCAGTTATAACGGAAAGGTTTGGATGGTCAAGGATTTAGCAAAAGAACACAACATGAACTGGAAAACACTATCAGACCGACTTAGATACGGCTGGACAGCAGAAGAGGCTGTAACCACACCAGTAAGGGATGGTAACTGGACACATCGTGAGGGGACTGACAGAGAGCCTACGGGTACTGACATAACATCAATCTGGTTAAGGAAGGCGTGGAAACTATGACGATTGAAAACGTATATGGGCAAGATGTTGTTAACCAAGGGGCGTTGTATTTGACTCTCTTGGCTAAAGCAGTCATCAACATTGATGGAGGTAGGTCTAGGAACGAAGAAGACGACCTGTTGATCGCAGAGGCAATGGCATGGGTAGAGTCGTTCTCTAACTTTATCGATGAAGAAGACATGACTGAACACTAACGATTTTAAGTAGGGAAAAGAAAATGGCAGGCACTAAAGGCAACAGTGGTCGCAAGAAGGGTGTACCCAATAAGCGCACTCAGTCGGTCATCGATCAACTGGTTTCACTGGACTGCGATCCTATTGAAGGTATGGCTAGTATAGCTAGAAAGGCTATGGATGAGGGTGAGTTAATACTTGCAGGGTCCATGTACAAAGAGCTTGCCCAATATGTCGCACCAAAGCGTAAGTCTATTGAGGTTTCTGGTGAAATGGAGCTTGATGTGGTCCAAGACGTTATGGTCGGGTTTAGGGATGTGCCCCTTGATTGAGACTGAACTACCAGCAATATTTAAACCCTTTGCAACTAAGAAGCATCGATACCGAATAGCGCATGGTGGAAGGGGTAGTGGAAAGTCATGGGCCATAGCTCAACTTCTAATTATAGAAGCCTACAGCAAAAAGACTAGGATACTATGCGCCCGTGAGATTCAACGCTCAGTGGCTGACTCAGTCTTGCAGTTGCTTGCCGATACTATCACCCGACTAGGCATGGATGATTTCTTTGAAGTTCAAAAGACTCAGATACTAGGTAAGAATGGTTCACGCTTTATCTTTGAGGGTTTGCGGTCCAACGTCAATAAGATTAAGTCTATGGAAGGTATTGATCGCGTATGGTGCGAAGAGGCCGAGGGCATTACCCGTGGCTCATGGGAAACTCTTATTCCAACAATCCGTAAAGAAGGGTCAGAGATTTGGGTCAGTTTTAACCCGATGCGCCAGCACGATGACACTTATCAGCGTTTTGTTATATCGCCACCGCCCGATTCAATCGTGGTCGAGTGTAATTGGAGCGACAATCCCTGGTTCCCGATTGAGTTAAACAAAGAACGACTTCACCTATTAGAGACTGATCCTGACCTATACCAACACATTTGGATGGGACAGTGCATGACCGCTCACAAGGGGGCTTACTATGCCGAGCAAATGAGGCAAGCCAAGACTGAGGGTCGCATTACAAACGTCCCGTGGGAGCAGTCAATACCAGTTCAGACATGGTGGGATCTAGGAGTGGCTGACTCAACGTCAATATGGTTTACCCAATCGGTAGGCAAAGAGATCCGCGTCATCGATTACGAAGAGCATTCTGGGGAGGGGCTGGCATTCTATGTCAAGTTACTGCGTGAAAAACCATACATATATGACGAGCATTGGGGTCCACACGACATCAGAGTTAGAGAGCTAGGAACAGGTAGGTCTAGGCTAGAGCAGGCAGGAGAGATGGGCCTGCACTTTAACGTGGTAAAGAACATTCCCATTATGGATGGCATACAGGCAGCACGATCACTCTTTAACCGATGTTGGTTTGATGAGCAGAAGTGTCGATTAGGATTAGATTGCCTAGCGACATATCACAAAGAGTATGACGAGATTAACCAGGTCTATAAGTCACGACCTGTTCACGACTTCTCAAGTCATGGTGCTGATGCCTGGCGTTACTTTGCCGTTGGCTGGAATGAGCCTCAAACATCCACTCCTTTAGTCATCAGTTCATTCTAATAACCGCGCAAAGTTAGTGCAACATTCGATTATATAAATTAGGGGTAGTGATAATGGCGTGGACACAAAAGACAAAAAGTAGTAGCTCTAAAACTCCTACGAGATCCAGAAACAATAAGCAAAAAGCTAGACGGGCAGCAGCAGCTACAGCAGCAGCTAGAGATGATAACCAGAACAATAACCAACGGGCTAACCTACCTAGTGAAGTAAATAATGTTCGGCCTGCGACTCCCATTAAGTCTACAGCAGTAACTACGCCAGTGGCCTCAGCTAATATTATTCAAACCCAAAATAGTGGGTCGGCCTCCTATAATTCTGGCCCTACTAAAGTTCCTAGCTATAGCCAAGGTGACGGGCAAATGAGTCCAGCTTTGGCAGCTAGACAGAACAATGCTAGTTCAAAAAAAGCGGCTACTAGCACCCCAATATCATTATCAACTGGTAGCACTAGCGGCAGTATCTTTGATATGTCTCGCATTAGTGGTATTGGCTCTACTCCAAAAATCAAGACAACAATGGGAACAGAGACATTGGGCTATCCATCCAATGATAATAACAATCAAGTTAACGCACTGTCTGGCACAAATCTGAGTGTTAATAACAACACTGTTGCGCCCGTAACAAACGATAAATACAACCAAGAATACTATGCCAAGTTAGTAGCCAATAATATGTCTACGGCAAACATTCTAGACATTCAAAAACAAGCTCCAGGCGGCAATGCTTATGGCGGCTCTACTATTGTGAGTGAAGATCAGAAAAGACGGGCTAACGATACGTTAAGTCGCGTTACGGGTTCGGACGCTGTGTTAGGTAATGGCGTGACTAGAAATTACACTCAGTCTGGTTTATTTGGCGAGAACATAAAGGGCGAGTTTAATTATAAAGACGGCACTAAGATTACAACTTTAGCCAATGACCCTGTAGTTCGTGGCACGTTTAATCCCAAGACAGGACGTATTGAAGGTGGCTTTCGGTTAGGTAGTAGGCAAGTTACTACATTTGCTGGCAATGGAAACTACACTGGGGCTACTGCTGGAACTGGCGCAAGCACAACAGGCGAATCATACGCAGTCAACACAATGTCAGGTGGTGAAGACGGGCTAGGTGGTGGTGCAAAAACTACAACTTTAACGGCAAAACAATCTGCAACTCTGACTGATGTAACCACTGGCAAAGTTAAGCTTAAAGACATTGTTGATGGAGCTACAATCATTGATGCAATAACAACTGTTGACGAAATTGACAAAGTAATTGCAGTTACAGAAGACCCTGACATTTTAAAATCATTGTACCAGCGCAGACTAAGCCTGATGCGTTTAGGCAGGACACGCACTCGTTTTGCTGGATTACTTGATGATCCTGACACTAAGAAATCACAGATGAGTATTGTTTAAATGTATGAAGACAATGACGATAAAAGCAAAAGCAAAACCATATCACCTACTGTTTCGCCTGTTTCGTTACTAAAGCGATATGACCGACTCAAAAGTGACCGAGTCAATTGGGATCAGATGTGGGAAGAGCTTGCTACTTATTTAATGCCAGGCAAGATTGACTTTATATCTAAGTCCAGCAAAGGCACAAAAAGAGCTTCTGAGGTCTATGACAGCACAGCTATACACGCGCTACAGATACTATCAGCATCGCTGCACGGGTCGCTTACAAGTCCATCCACTAAATGGTTCGGCCTACGCTTCCGTGAAGACGAACTGAACGAAGATAAAGACGCTAAAGATTGGCTAGAAAAGTGCAGTAAGGGAATATTCCAAGAGTTCGGAAAATCCAACTTCTCAACTGAAGTCGCAGAGGCTTATCAAGACCTAGCTGGCTTTGGTACTGCCGCTTTTATGTTTGATGTAAAAACTAAAGAGTCGCAGTTTGATGGCTTTAATTTTCGAGCGTGTCATTTAGCTGAAGTCGTTGTATCCGAAAGTGAAGAGGGCCACATTGATACTGTGTTCCGCAAGTTAAAGCTTACGGCTCGACAGGCACATCAGAAGTTTGGCGATAAGTGTGGCGAAAAGAGCATGAAAGCTCTGGAGACTGACCCAGACAAAGAGTTTGAGTACATACAAGCTGTGTTTCCCCGTGAGCTAAAAGGTGAGCCAGCATTAGTTGCTCCCCCTAATATGCGGCCTTTTGCTTGTTACTTCATAAGCGTTTCTGATAAGAAAATAGTTAAAGAGTCGGGCTATTACGAGCTTCCGTATATGGTCCCTCGTTGGGGCAAGACCACAGGTGATGTCTACGGATTTGGACCTGGCTGTGTCGCTCGACCAGATATTAAAACGCTAAATGAGGCTCGTAAACTAGCAATGAAAGCGTGGGAGAAATCAATTGATCCCCCACTTAAAGCCATGCAAAACGGCATCCTTGGCAAGATTGATATGCGGCCCAGTTCGGTGACATATGTCCGAGACATGAACGGATTGCAGCCTATTGTCAATCAAACTAACTGGAACGCTGATCAGTTAATGTTAAACGATGTCCGTGGCTCAGTGCGTAGAATCTTCTTTTCTGATCAGCTTGAGTTGAACGATGGCCCACAGATGACCGCAACCGAGGTTCAAGTTCGCTATGAATTGATGCAACGCCTATTAGGTCCAACCCTTGGTCGATTGCAATCAGAGTTCCTAAACCCAATTGTCGAGAGAGCATTTTATTCCATGTTGCGCGGCAATGCTCTACCGCCGATGCCCGAAGTATTACAACAAGCTGGAGGTGATTTAGATATTGAGTATGTCGGCCCATTAGCACGATCTCAGAAGATGGATGAGGTGACCTCTATCCAACGCGCAGTCGATGGGATTATGCAGCTGGCTAATGTTAATCCAGAAGTATTGGATCTTGTCGATGTCGATAAAGCAGGCCGTACCATTGCAGATAGACTTGGTGCGCCTGCTGACATTCTTAAGGGTGATGAGCAAGTGGGTCAGCTTAGACAGTCACGACAGCAGCAGCAACAGGCACAGGCTGAAATGGAGCAGGGCCAGCAGCAGATTGCAGGCGCACAACAGGTAGCTGATTTGGAGCAGACTGTAAATGGACCAGTTTAGTAAAGACATACGAGAATTATTCAACAGCAAAACAGGCGAAAGAATAATTTCTAATATGAAAGTGGCCTACGGGGATAGAATCTCGTTTACCAAGTGCCCGTATGAATCGGCCTATCGTGAAGGTCAGCGTTCTATTTACCTAGAAATCACGAATATTTTGGAGAAAGAAAATGAGTGAAGAAACAGAAGCAGCAACAGAGTCCTGGCACTCTGGTTTGTCAGAAGAATACCGAGGCAACGAATCGTTGTCGCAGATCCCTGACTTAAACACCCTAGCTAAGTCTTACCTTGATGCCCAGCAGTACGCTGGCGGTTCAATTCGCATACCAGGCGAAGACGCAAGCACAGACGATTGGACAGCGTTTAACGCCAAGCTTACCGATAAGGTTCCTACCCTATTAAACCTCTCCAGCGATGAGGACGAAGCTCGTAATGCGATGTATGCGCGACTAGGCCGTCCAGACACAAAAGAAGGTTACAAGGTTGATGGTGCTGATCCAGATTTCTTGGAGTGGGCACATGAAAACGGATTATCAACTGCACAAGTAAAAGCTTGGCATGAGAATACTCAAAGCCAATCGACTCAGGCTGACGAGCAAAACGATCAACAAATGCAAGATGCAAATGACTTACTCAAAAAAGAGTGGGGTCACGCTTACGATGCCAAGTTAGCTGCGGCAAAGAATGCTGTGATGGCCTATGCCGATGCTGAGACACAGCAGTTCTTGTTAGACAGTGGTCTAGCTAACAACCCTGGCATGATCCGACTGATGGCTGGTATAGGGTCCACCTTGACCGAAGAGCAGTCAGCAGGGCTTAACTCAAGTTCTCAATTTTCGTTATCACCAACTGAGGCTATGGACAGGATTGGCGAGGTTAGGCGTAACGCTGAACACCCGTACAATGTCGCCAGCCATCCACAGCACAGGGCTGAAATTGAAAAAATGGAACGCTTGTACACACAGGCATATCCAGAGTTAGATTAATTCTAATAACCGCACCAAAAAACACGATCATTTAACTCAACAGGGTAGCTAAACCTTAGTCCTGATGGGTTAGATGAGCCGTTTCTCATCTCGTTAACGCAAGCGTTATTGCCAGTTAAGAGTCCGCAAGGGTAGCTCAAAACGCCAATTTCAATTTGCCAATTTCGGAGATGAATATAATGGCTAATACAATCGCAAAATCGTTTGTCCAACAGTTCCAGGACAACCTTATACATTTAGCGCAACAGAAAGGTTCACGCCTACGCGCATCAGTAAACGAGCAGTCAGTCACAGGCGAGAAGTTTAACTTTGACCGATTGGGTGTGTCTGCCGCTATCGTTAAGTCAAGTCGTCACACCACTACACCTGTGTTGGAAGTTCCACACTCGCGTAGGGTCGCAACGATGACTGATTACCATTGGGCCGATTTGATCGATGACGAAGATAAAGTTCGTATGTTGATTAGCCCTGAGTCCCACTATGCCAAGTCTGGTGCTAACTCAATGGCTCGCGCATTCGATGATTTAATCATTGCTGCTGCCACTGGTAACGCTGTCGATGGTGACGGGTCTAACGTAGCTTTGCCTGCTGGTCAAAAGATCGCTCATGGTTCTGCTGGCTTAACTCTTGCTAAATTGATTTCTGCTAAAGAGATTCTTGATGGCAACGATGTTGATCCAGACGAAGAGCGTTTCTTTGTACTAGGCTCACAACAGGTTTCTAACTTGTTGAACACGACTGAGGTGAAATCTGCGGATTACAACTCTATCAAAGCTTTGGTACAAGGCGACATTGATACCTTCATGGGATTCAAGTTCTTGCGCTCAGAGCGTTTAAACCTAGCTTCTACCCAGCGTAAATGTTTCGCATTTACAAAAGGTGCGATGGGACTCGGCATTGGGAAGGATGTTTCTACCAAAATCGATCTGCGCCCTGATAAGTCTTACGCTCATCAGGTGTACTTGTCATTCGTAGCTGGCGCAACTCGCGTTCAAGACGAATGTGTTGTTGAGGTACTTTGTACTGAATCCTAAGTTCAGTATGTAGCAACCAAGGGGCTGAAATACGCCCCTTTTTTTTAATCAAGGAGTTGTCATGGCTAGTGAAGTTTCAATCTGTAATCGGGCTTTGGCTATGCTGGGCGGCAGCACTATTACCTCTCTTACCGATGGATCTACAGAAGCTAACGTGTGCAACGCAGTCTACGCTGATGCGCGTGATGCGGTTCTAAGGGCGTACCCTTGGTCCTGTGCTATTCAACGTGTAAGCCTCGCTCAACTTTCGACTCCTCCCGTGTGGGGATTTGATAAGGCATACAGCCTACCTAATGACCCGTTTTGTTTATCCGTACTTGATTTAAAAGAAGACTCTAAATATCGGGTTGAAGGTCGAACCCTGGTCTGCAATAGCGATACCGCAACCATTAAATATATTTCACAAATTACTGACCCTGGTCAGTTCGACCCAGCACTCGTCTTTGCGATTGCCTGTCGGATTGCAGCAGAGGTCGCATACGCACTGAGCCAAAATAGATCACTAGCCAATGATATGTGGAACCTGGCTAGTCAATCAATTGAAGAAGCGTCTGGTTTTGACGGAGCAGAAGTTGGATCTGAAGACATTGCTGCAACAATATTTGAGGATGTTCGCCAATGAGATTAACCCCAATTACGAATAGCTTTTCGTCAGGGGAGTTATCACCTCGGCTAATGGGCCGCACTGATTCGCCTAAGTATGCCAGTGGCTGTGAGGTCATGGAAAACTTTATTGCCTTACCTCATGGTGGGGCTAAAAGGCGTGGTGGCACTGAATTTATTAATGAAGTAAAGAACTCAGCACATACGACTAGGCTAATACCTTTTGAGTTTAGCGTTGACCAAACATATGTTTTAGAGTTCGGTAATAACTACATCCGATTCTATACTAATGGCGGTCAGATCCAAGCCAACAGTGCTGCTTACGAGATTACTACTGCCTACACTCACAGCCAAGTAAACGATCTACAGTTTGCACAAAATGCTGATGTAATGTGGATTGTTCATCCGTTACATAAACCCAGAAAACTAACAAGACTTGCTCATGCAAGCTGGACAATAGCCGATGAAGAATTTAAGAAAGGCCCTTTTCTTCCTGTTAACCAAGATGAAACACTTACGATCTCTTTTGCCAGCACAACTGCTACGACTCAGAATATCACTGCCAGTGCTTCTCTGTTTAATTCTAGTCATGTTGGCGGTGATTTTTTAATCGATACAATCCCGACAGTAGCTACGGGTGAAGTCGTATGGGTTCGCGTTAATAGTGTTGCCTCTGCGACTGTTGCTAACGTGACCATTAAAGATTTAGGCTATATGCCGCAGGACACTAACCCGACTAACCTATGGCAAGAGCCAGCGTTTACAACGATAAAGGGCTACCCTAGCGGTGTGGTGTTTTATGAGCAACGCTTATGGTATGCAGGGACAGTGTCTAAGCCTCAAACATTCTGGGCTAGTAAAACTGGTGAGTATGAAAACTTTAACCCTGGGGCTACTGCAAATGATGGGCTGAGTTATGCCATCGCTTCAGATCGTGTCAACAATATTAAATGGCTTGCGGCACAACGAGTGCTAATTATTGGCACATCTGGCGGTGAGTTTCGGGTAACGGGCGGTAATGAATCTGCCGTAACTCCAACTAATATCGATGTTCGCAGACAGACTTCATACGGATCTAAGCTAGGCCACCCTGCTTACGTTGGCAGTGATGTGTTCTTTATCCAACGCTCTGGCACACAGGTGCGTAACGTAGCTTACAAATGGGAATCTGACTCATTCCAATCAGATGACATTACCTTTCTAGCTGAACACATTACTGAGGGTGGATTAACAGGTCTAAGCTACAGCCATGTGCCTGATTCAATATTACTAGGTATAAGGGCTGATGGCGTTTTAATCATGCTCACTTATGATCCAAGTCAAGAGGTGGTTGGCTGGCATCGTCACACTACAGATGGTGAATACAAAAGCCTAGCAGTCATATCCGAAGATGGGCCAGATCAATATTGGTTTGTTGTTAAAAGAACGATTGGTGGAGTAGTAAAGCAGTTTGTTGAGCTATACAACCCCGATCACTTCATGGATAGCATGATTACCTACTCAGGCTCTGCTACAGCGTCTGTAAGCGGTCTTGCACACCTAGAGGGTAAAACTGTACAAGTCGTGGCAGATGGTGCTGTACACCCCGATCTAGTCGTTACAAGCGGTGCGCTTACATTAAATTATACGGCCTCAGATATTAAGGTCGGCTTAAAGTATGTATCAAAGCTTACACCTACTCGACCAGGTTTAAATGCTGGATCAGGCACAACGCTTGGCAAGATGAAACGATGGAATGAAATATTCCTACGCCTAGATAAGTCATCAATACCAACAATCAATGGGCAGCGTCCACCTGTGCGATCACCTGGCACAAACTACGGCAATGAACAGCCAACCGCCACTCAAGATATAAAGGTTAACAACTTGGGCTATGACTTAGATGCGAGAATCATAATTGAGCAAGACCTTCCTTTGGCCTGCCACATAATATCGCTATTCGGAACGCTTGGAGTTGGAGATTAATTATGAGTTTTTTATCAGTAGTCGGGACCATCCTTGGCATTGCTTCAACCGCCACTCAGTATAACGCCTCTCAAGATGCCGCAAGACAAATGCGAATTGCTGGTGAGGAGAATGCACAACTTTCTGAGCTAGAAACCAAAGAACGGATCAGGCGATCCAGGTATCAATACGATCAAGAGCAAGGCCAGAGAGTCGTATCTTACGCAAAAGCAGGCGTTGACATTGGAAGTGGATCTAGCATGGCTGTAATGGCTGAAGCAGCTACAGTAGCTGATCGTGAGATGGCTTTTACAGTAGAGCAAGGTAAGCGCACGGCAAAGGCTAGAAGGGCAGGGGCAAGCGCACAGGCAGACTCTATGAGCAGCCAGGGAACAAGTTTATTAATTACTAATGTCGGCAAGATGGGCAATGACAATAATTGGTGGGGTCTAGGTTAATGAGAATACAAGGCATTAGTCAAACAGGTGTACCTGGCGCAGAGCAAATGAGTTTAGGGGCCATTTCTTCTGCTGCTCAAGCTGACATGAGAGTTACTCAGGCACTCACTCAAGTGGTTTCTGACTATCAAATAATGAGCAATAAGGCAGAGGCTGTAGCTGAGTATGGTCAAAAGTATGAGTCAAGCTTGGCGACTTTAGATGCCGCTTATGACGGGATGATTAACTCTCCTCATTTTGATGAAAACAACAACCCTACTTATCGTGACCTAGAGCAACGCTGGAACCAGCAGTCAATGAATCACGTTACCCAAACGCTTAACGGGTTTAACAACAAAAACGCTGCAACTAAATACAAAGAAGATGCTTCTGCTTATTTGCGAAGCAAGTCATCAGACATTCGCGGAATAGTTCGCAAGCGTCAAGTTGATTATTCTAATGGTGTGCTGAATTTGCAGCTTGAAAAGTACAAGATGCAACCTGATGGTGTCAAAAAGATTGGTGAGGCCATTGAGACACAAATGAAATTAGGCACACTAGATTTTGATACTGGAACAAAGCTTTTACAAACATCTTTAGAAGATCATGCCTCAACTCAATTAACTATAAGAATACAGTCTGCTGAAGATGATGGTGACTTAGATCAAATAATGCTGGAGCTATTACAGAATGAAGATCAATTTTTAACGCTATCAGCTATGCAATCTGCTTTTACATCGATTGATCAAAAAGAATCAAGGCTTGATCAAGAAATTGAAGACAAACAAAAGGCTACTTATGAGTCCATGCTTATTCAAGTTGTTTCTGGGGAGCTAACTAGTCAAACAGATATTGACCTAGCTTTAAGATCAACTGACATTAACTCTAGTCAGTTTGATGATTTGTCTCAGCGAATACTTATGGATATGAAAGGCCCAGAAATTGATAACTGGGACGAGTACACCTCTATTTCTATGAACCTAGAAAACTATGATGTTGCTGATATTTTGAGCAATACAATGCTTACCCGTGATTCACGCAAAAAGTTAGTTCTTGAAAAACAAAAGCTAGAAGATGATAAAGATAAAGATGTGGATTGGACTAAAACTCAATCTGGCATAGAGGCAAAGCGCAGAATTAATGAGGCGTGGACTAGTGAAAATGGCATTTTTGGAAGGACTTCTACTGCGGAGGCTGGTGAAGCTTTAACTGAGCTATACGACACTGTTATTAAATTACCGCTAGGTCAGCGAGAGATAAGTGTGGTTGATATTGCTAACAAGATTATTAAAAGACGCAAGGCAGATAAGTTGGATCAAGGTGTCCAAGTTGTAGATAAAGACACAACCTTTGCATCAATAGCGTCTGAATATCCACCAGGCAAAGAACGCACTAAATTACTGAAAAAGCACGGACAAAACATTGGTATGATCGTACCACCACAATTTCACACTCTTCCTCAGAACGATGCTTTGGAACAACTTCAACAAGAATTAGACAATCTTTAAAATTAAAGGGCTATAGAAATGAGTAGTGGATCAGGTTCTTGGGGCAATGAGTTTACAAATCAGTGGATAGAAGATGCTGAAATAACATCAAGTCGTCAGCAGAAAGCCGATGATGATCATCAAACATCACTAATGCTAACTAACCGACTAGCGCGTGAGTATAGGGTGTTTAAAGAAAGTGAAGCTCACCTTGATCCATCAAACATAGAAGCCAGTAAAGTTCTTTATGAAATGAACCAGGGTAAGCCTTGGGATGGTGATGACAAGGGTATTGTAGATTATGGCATTGCAGAAATGGGTCGCTTTAATCATTCGTTTTATCAATCGGACACCCCATCTTGGTGGTCTGACGTTATTCCACCATTAAACCACGAAGCCTACATGGACAATCAAGACAACAAAGGCATGGTCGCTTATTTTGAAAAAATGGCATCAGAAGACACTACTAACATTCAAAAGCTATCCTTCTTGCACATGATGGAACAGTACACTGCGATGGATGCTGACAATTGGAATGAAGTAAAACGATGGGCTGGAGCAGCAGTATCTGATTCCGCTAACCTCCTTGGCGTTGGTCCATTAGCAGCGGCTGGTTTTAAATGGGGAGGTAAAAAGATTGGTAAAAATGCTTTTATAGAGAAGATAAAGGACAGTTTAAAAATGTCTACTGTTGCTGCTGTTGATGGGGCGGCTTTCACTGGCATATACAGTGGCCTTAACCAAGAGGTAACAAGGGCTGCGATGGATAATCAATACCTTGATCCAAGCAGTATTCCAGAGCATGACTATGTTCAAGATGCCGTAATGGCTGGAATTGGAGCAACGGCTGCTGTTGGCTTGGTGAACGCCCCTGCTATGGCTAAAAAGATATGGGATGGCACAGGATATATTGTAGATAAGACTTATAAGCCTGGTCAACTTAACTCTGGCTTTGGACCTACTGATGGCCCAGATATGACTCCTAGCCCTGATGCACCTATCACGCCAGAAATAGAGGCTCTTCCTGCGCCTATTGTTGAAATAACTCCAGAAAACATTAGCGTTATTAATAAGACTTCAAAGGTATCTAAAGTTGACCCTGTTGCTGCTCAACAAGCAGCACAGAAAGTATTTGATCGCCATGCTGGACCTGAGTGGACTTCTATTGAAGTGGATAAAGTAACTGCAAGTAAAAAGGCAAATACTCTTGGTCAACCTGTTGTTCAGTTTAAAAAGATTCCATATGGGTTTGATAAACTTCCAGAGGGGGTCACGAAGCCAGAACAAATTACTAATATGTCTACCAAAATGGTAACTGAAATAGAGCAGTTAGCCGCAAGGGCAAAAGGTGGTGACAAAGCTGCGCTTGATGTTATTAATCAAGCAACCTGGTATCAATCTATGCGCGTATCTTTGCGTGAAGAGTTTGGTGGAATGGGTGATTTGTTTGCCGATTTACTTGGCGCAACATCTGCTAATACTGATGTGCGATCTAATTGGAATTTATCCATTGAGGCAATACGCAGATTTAGTAATGGTGATTTTGATGCTGAGATTAAAGCCTTTACAGATCGGAAAAATTCTGGCGAAAAAGTGGACTCTAACACCTTAACCGCTCTAAGAAAGACTGACGACTTCCCATTGATTACCCAAGCATCTGGTGCTTTGTTTGGGATGAATTCTGTTCCAGCAACAAATGCTCTACTTGGATTCTTCCGAGACATTAAAGCTGGCAAAGCCCCTAAAACGATTAACTTTACAGGCAACCTAATTGGTTATAGTGATGATGCAACTATTGATGTATGGGCAGCGCGTTATCTACGCTATTTAACAGGTCAGTCTTACATTCCACCAGTTGCCGAGCAAGGCGTTAAAGGTAACCATCTAACTAAATCAACACTACAAGATCCAGTCATTAGTGGAGAATTTGGGTTTGGTCAAAATGTATTTAATGACGCAACCAAAGCCGTTAACAAGAGTGGTGTTTTGCAAGGTTATGGTCAAGTATTAGGAGATTTAATTGATGCGGATCTTCAAGCCATAGTCTGGTTTATGGAAAAGGAGAAGTGGACAAACAATGGGTGGACCACTAAAGCTGGTGAAGGTGGCGACATGGACTTTGAAGCGTCATTAGCTGGCAACCCTAACCGAGATAGAATTGTTGAGTTAAGAAAGACTATTGATACAAAAGTTTCAACGCCAGAGGCTAAAGCAGCAGCACAAGCCGAGTTAGACACTATGGGCCAACGCCTTAATCGAACTGTATTAGGTGTCTCAGGAGAGCGTCCTGGAGCGCAGCCATCAAACGACTTACAGGCTGACATAGCTCAAACACTGCATGATTCTATAAAAGATGACCCATCGATGATCGCGTCTAAAATATCCAACAGTTATGGGCGATTTATGAAAGCAGATGAACGCGCTTTAGATGCAGAGTTTGTAACTAGAAGTGATTTTGATCCATTACCATTGACTCGCGCTCTTGTTGAGTCTGGCAAGAAATATGACCAGGATGCCGTGTTTAAGTCGAAGGTCGTTAAGCATGACGCGCCTAACGCCAGACCTGGCTTAGAGGTTTACTTTAGAAATTCACAAGGTTCTGACAAAGTTCGTGAATTAACTGATCGTTTAAATAAAATGGGCGTTGATGGATTTACTTTTGTTACTGATGCCAGGCAAGCAGATCGCACTTTATCTAATAGTGGCGATGGATTTACTGAAGCGTCTATGGTTGGAGTGCGTTTACAGTACATTCCAGAGTTTGAAATAGGGGCGCAAGAATGGAAAGTATCAACGCCTAAACAAAAGCAAAAGCTGATCGATGAGAGAGAGAATATGTTTCAAGATATTGCTGAAGAATTACTAGCAGATGAAAATCTTTCTTCTGCAAATGTGGTACACTATGACACTGAAGTTTTTTTCAGAGGAGATTACGATGAGTTCCTTGCAAGACCAACTAAAAAGGTGTCTCGACAGGCACGGACCAGAGAGCAGAATGGCTCAACAAATACGCAACCAAATAGCAGCGGAAAAGACGGGCAAGTCAGCCCAGGATCTGTACCTAACGGGAAGCGTGGAACGCCTAAAAAAAGAACAGTAGTTAAAGGGGGTGCGCTATGAGCGGCTCTCTAGCAGCATCACTTGCAAGAATACTTAGGTCTAAAGTTGCTCCAGAGATTGTAACAGAAGTACCTTCCATAATACCTCGCAACAACCCTGGCCCATTCAAGGCAGCACCATCTGCTCCACAAGAGGCAATGCCAGAAGCACCATCTAGCACCAAAATAGAAGTAGATGGGGTTGTATCTGAGATCATCCCAGAAGCAATGCCAGGTCAAATTGTTGATGACATAGTTCCTAATCAAGCACAGCCAGAGATAAATGTAGAAATAAACCCTCCAGGCAATGCCGCATCGCCACCTCCAGGCACTGTAGTCAATCAAAGCACTCCTGACATAGATCAAGTTCAAGCTGATATGCTTGATGAGGCTGTTAGTCGTGCTGACGAAGCTAATGACTTCATGGCTACATCAATTGATGACTACGATACAACTCAGAATTGGATGCCAAATTTTGATCATGTAGACAGTAACGAAAAGTCTCAGTCTCTTGTGGCTGGTTTAGCGGATCGATTTGTTGATGAAATTGATGAGTCTAGGCGTGGCATTATTCGTGATGAGCAGCTTTACGAGATGGCTAAAGAGCTAGGTGAAACACCTGAGTTCTTAGAAAAGATATTGCTCCGACAAACAGGTGAACCAGCAAACGCTGAAACAATAATGGCATCGCGTCATGTTTTGCATGGTTCAGCCCGAATGCTTAAAGAAATGGCTTTAAAAGTGTTGGATGGCTCTGCTGATGACAATATGAAATTGCAGTTTCATAGACAGTGGGATTTTCATAATCACTTTATGTCTCAGTATATGGGGGCTAGGGCTGAGATTGGACGGGCCATGCGGAGTTATGGAATGCCATTAGGAAGTGAACCAGCCCAAAGTGCCCGAATGACTGAGATTATGGATACCCAAGCAGGGCGTTTTGACATCCATCAGGTTGCTTTGCAAATGTCTAAGATGGATACTTTTGAGGGTATTAATACTGTAGTTAAAGGACAAAAAGGCGGTATGTCTAAAACTGGCAGTGTTGTGGTTGAATGGTTTACGGCTGGCATACTATCAGGTGTAAAAACTCACATTGTTAATACTTCTGGAAACGCTTTAATGACAGTGCTAGGCCCAATAGAAACGGCTTTAGCTGCAAGAATGGGATGGGGTATAAATAGTCCTGATAAGATTAAAAAGGGTGAAGCATTAGCCCAGACGTTTGGCCTGCTAAATGGATTTCGTCAAGCATTACACGTTATGTATAAAGTGGCTAAAACAGGTGAGCCTTATGGTGGCATATCTAAATTTGAACAAGCTCACCCTAAAGCAATCTCTAGTGCTAATTTAGGTGGTGGCCCATACGGGTTTATGATTGACGCTTTAGGAGCGACTGTTCGCGCCCCTCTAGAGCGAGTGATGGGTCCCATAGATGGTTTCTTTAGGTCAGTGAATGAACGCGCCAAAGTCTCACAATTAGCTTATAGAGAAGCTAACCAAATAAAAGATTTACAAGGCTTAGATGATTTAGAGTATTTAGCCACCCTTGATGACCTTCTTACTAATGTGCCACAACATATACAAGAAGCTGGCGTTGACTACTCTTTGTACAATATGGCGGCAACTCCACTAGGCAAGCTAGGACAAGATTTTCAATCTCTTTTGAATAAGACCGCTCCTGGTAAAATTATTATGCCGTTTATACGGACCCCAACTAACCTTTTAAAAATGGGTTTTGTTGAGCGGACCCCTCTAGGATTTTTATCTAAAAAGCTAAGAGAAGACCTAATGGCAGGAAATGAACGCGCTCAAATGGCTAGGGCTAGAATGACTTTTGGAAGCATGATGGCAGCTACTATTGCTGTTTATGCTGTCAATGGAATGATCACTGGATCTGGTCCTAGTGACTATAAAGCCAGAAATTTAAAAAGGGCTACAGGATGGCAACCAAGGTCATTTGTTATAACCGATGAATTTGGTAAGAAAAAATATATATCTTATGACCGAGCCGAACCTTTGTCCTACATCGTAGGAACTGTGGCAGACCTGGTTGAGCTTAATGAGGCAAATAAATATAACGCTTATGAGGACCAAGACTTGGGTCAAGCTATTAACGCTGTTTCTCTTGTTCTCGCAGAAAATACTATCAATAAAACATTTATGACAAATCAAAGAGACATGATGCTCGCAATTGCGCCAGGAACGCAGCAAGAGTCTAGAATGAATAATTTTTTGGGTAATATGGCTAACGCTATGGTTGGGAGTTCTGGATTAAGACGGGATATTAGAAAGTTTCAAGATCCATACATGAGGCAGACTCAAACCATTATGCAAAAGATAAAAAATGGAACTCCATTCTATTCTGAAACCCTGCCAAAAACTTTAGATGTTATGGGGGAACCTATTACCTATGAGCAGATCCTAAACCCCTGGCCCGTTAAAAATGAAACTGATGACTTAGTTCTTTTGCACATTGTTGATTTGTTAGATAGCACGGGCGAAACCCCACTTAGAATGCCCAAGAAAAGCATTAAAAATATTAAATTATCTGTTTATGAATACCATGATGTAACCGAACTAAGCAGGCAAATTCTTACGGACCCAGTCACGGGATTGAACTTTAGGATGACTTTATTGAACGTAATTAGGTCACCAGACTATCAAGCAGCGGCAACAGATTTTTTGAGGGTAGAGGCAATTCAAAAAGTAGCTAGGGCTTTTGATGCCTTTGCTAGGAATTATATGCTAATGCCAGAAAACAGTGAGTATGCTGAATTACAGGAAAGGGTCCAAGAAAGGATAATTGGAAAAGCAGAGCAAAAATACGGAGCAGAAGAAGTAGAAAAGGCTTTAAAAGAGCAGGTCGGTTTCTAATAACCGCGCAATCAACAGTTACTGTAGTCAATAAATCTACAGGAGATCATCAGTGACTGTATCTAGCACAACGAACAAACACAGCTATAACGGCAATGGCTCACAAACTGCTTTCGCTTATACGTTTAAGATATTTGTCGCAGCCGACATTAAAGTCTACTTGGATGGTGTTTTAAAGACGATCAACACGCACTACACGCTGTCAAATGTAGGTGTAACTGGTGGCGGCAATGTTACGTTTACTTCTGGTAGCGTCCCTGTTGCTGCTACTGGTAATGTCATTTTATTGCGAAGCCTGGCGTTAACCCAAGGCGTTGATCTTATAAACTATGGCGCGTTTGACGCAAACATTATTGAGTCTGCTTACGACAAGCTGACCATGATGGTGCAGCAGCTTCAAGAAGAAGTTAGTCGCTCTATTCGATTCTCTGCAACTGTCTACGATGGTGGCACTCAAGAAGTATCTGACACTGTCGCTAACCGCGCTGGCAAGGTTTTAGCGTATGATGCTTCTGGCAACATATCAATTGCAGCAGAGCTAGGCGATTGGAAGGGTAACTGGGCCACAAACACCGCATTTGAATTGCGTGACCTAGTTTTAGATTCTGCCACTAATAATGTTTATATCTGTGTCTTAGCGCATACCTCTGGGACACTATCAAGTGATGTGTCAGCAAGCAAATGGTCGCTGGTTATCAATGCCTCTGCCGTTGCTGCAAGTGCCACCACAGCCACTACAAAGGCTAGTGAAGCCGCAGCAAGTGCAACTACCGCAACTAACCAGGCATCTACCGCAACTACCAAGGCGAGTGAAGCTGCAACATCAGCATCTACCGCTACAACTCAAGCAAATACCGCTACAACTCAAGCCAGCACAGCAACTACTAAGGCGAGTGAAGCATCTACGTCTGCAAGTAATGCCGCTACATCTGCATCAACCGCTAGCACACAAGCTACCAATTCAGCTAACTCAGCTACGGCCTCTGCTAACTCAGCGTCAAGCATAACGTCAGCCGCAAACACAGCCACCACAAAGGCAAGTGAAGCGTCTACCTCTGCAAGCACCGCAACTACAAAAGCAAGTGAAGCTTCAACTAGCGCCTCTACAGCCTCCACTCACGCTTCCACAGCAACTACTCAAGCGTCCACAGCGACAACCAAGGCGTCTGAGGCGTCTACAAGCGCAACTAATGCCGCTGCGTCATACGACTCATTTGACGACAGATATTTGGGCGCGAAGGGTTCAGCACCTACAACTGATAACGACTCAAATGCGTTAATAGTTGGAGCGTTATATTTCAACACCAGTTCTCAGGTGATGAGTGTTTGGAATGGCAGTGCTTGGGCAGTAATTGCACCCTCTGCCGCAAATCAGGCTAACGTGGATATTGTTGCTGGCAACATTGTTTACTCAGAAGATTTAGGTTCAATCACAGCCGCAGTTACTACAGCAACGGGTAGCTCAATCAATGTTGTTGGTGGGGCAATCGCAAACGTCAATACTGTCGCAGGAGCTATAGCTAATGTAAATACTGTTGGCGCAGGAATAGCAAACGTCAACACTGTCGGCTCTGGTATCGCAAACGTCAACACTGTTGCTGGCTCAATCGCTGATGTTAACCGCTATGCCAACGAATACAAAATCGCTTCTTCTGCCCCTGCTGGGCCAAGTCAAGGTGATCTATGGCTAGACACTGCTGCAAGTGTTTTGAAGTATTACACAGGCAGTGCATGGTCTGGAATTATTTCAGGAATAACCAGTGTGGCTGCTGATTCATCCCCACAATTGGGTGGAGCATTAGATGGGCAGAATAACAATATGACTAATATCGGAACTGTAAGTGGTTCTAATCTACAGATGGACTTTGGAGGTCTTTCATGAGCAAATTATTACAGTTACGCGGTGGCACGACTTCCGAACATGGCTCGTTTACAGGGGCAGTAAGAGAAACCACAGTTGACACAACCAAAGATACCTTAGTTGTTCACGATGGTTCTACTGCTGGCGGTTTTGCTTTAGCGCGTGAATCGGCTTTAACTACCACTACTGCAACGGCTGCGGCTGCTTTACCAAAGGCAGGAGGCACAGTCACAGGCTTGATCAATCACTCTGACCAGATCGTCCAACGTCCCGTCTTAAAGGACTATGGTGAAGTTAAGATAGCAATGTCGGCACACGATGTTGACCTAGAGCTTGGTAACGTATTCACATACACCCTCTCAGGTGGACAGACAGTAACATTCAGTAACCCCCCTGCGTCTGGTACTGCTGGCTCATTCACTATGATCGTTACTAATGGCGGCAGTGCTACGCTCACATGGCCTACAAGTGTGGATTGGCCAGCCGCTACTGCGCCCACATTAACTGCTTCTGGGGTAGATGTTTTATTCTTTACGACCTGTGATGGTGGAACTATTTGGTACGGAACTGCTGTACTGGCTATGGGGTAACTTATGACTATTGAAAGAAAAGTAGGCATGGGGATTGCTGGTCAGCCTAGTGGTGGTGCGACTGATGTGGCAGATGTGTTTTCAACCACCCTGTATACTGGCAATGCTAACACTAACCGCATAGTTACAGGTATTAACCTAGTAGATAACGATGGTTTAATCTGGATTAAAAACAGGACTTCTACGACAAATTCTGACCATCTTCTTATGGATACTGTACAAACCCCTATAAGCGGCTCATTAGCTACACTAAAGTCAAATGCAACAACAGCAGCAGCATATTATGATGGTTCAATAGGTGTGCATATTGAAGATGGTACGTTTGGTATTCAGACAGACGGTTTTCAACATGGGTCAACAAACTGGTTAAATACCAATAATATTGATTACGCTTCATGGACATTCCGTAAGAAGGAAAAGTTCTTTGATATTGTAACTTGGACAGGAAATGGAGTTGCTGGTCGTGAGATAGCACATGGGCTTGGTGGGGCAGTGGGCATGATAGTTGTTAAGCGAACAAGCGGCACTACAGGCTGGTCGACTTGGCACAGGAGTGCTAATAGTGGAAATGCCTATCTGGAACTGAATGAGACTGATGCACAAAATACGAATGGAAAGTATTACTGGGGTAACAACACAAACTATATTGCTCCAACGTCTACAGAATTTACTGTTGCTACAGATAGTGCACTTAACGCCAATGGACAAACATACGTAGCCTATTTATTCGCTGACAACTCGTCAGAAGATGCCGATGATCAGATGATTAAGTGTGGGAGCATAGCTATAACAAGCGGCACGCAAGGAGTGAATACAGTTAATTTAGGATGGGAGCCTCAGTTTGTTTTAATTAAAAGGTCAACTTATTCCGAAGATTGGATTATAGTAGATTCTATGCGAGGATTAGCTTCCCCGCCAGCAACAGGTTCCAACTCTCAAGCATTGCACCCTAATCTTAGTTCAGCTGAAAACGCCTCTTCTCAAGGTATAGGCGCATCTGCCTTATACACTATAACACCTACAGGATTTACGATAGGCAATGATCTTGTAAACACAGGCCACACTTACATCTACATGGCAATTCGTGCGCCTATGATGGTCGAGCCAGAAGCAGCTACTGATGTGTTTGAAGTCGATCAGGCTCCCAACTCAAATAACCCCAGATATGTAGCACCCTTTCCTATTGACATGGGAATGGCAAGAAGGCTTACGGGTGATGCTGGTTTAACTATCTCAAGTAGGAAAACAATGGGCCAATACATTAGAATTGATAATAGTGCGTCAGAGGTCGCAGACTCGCGTGTAAAGATGGACTTTAGCAACGGATGGGATACGGACGGAGATACATCTACTGCTTACTACTCATGGATGTGGAAACGAGCAAAAGGCTTCTTCGATGTGGTTGCTTATACGGGTACTGGTTCTAACATGACTGTGCCGCATTCTCTTGGTGCTGTTCCAGAAATGATATGGGTTAAAAGGAGAAATGGCTCAAACGGCTGGTTTGTGTACACAGCAGAGGGGGCTGGTTCTTCATATTTACATTTACAAGATAATTATAACTATTCTACAAACGCCACTGGATTTAATAATACCGCAGCTACTTCCAGTGTGTTTTCAGTAGGGACTAATCACTCAACAAATCGAGTTTCTGGCTTATATATAGCATACCTCTTCGCCACACTAGATGGGGTTTCTAAGTGCGGCACATACACTGGCAACGGATCAAGCCAAACTATTAATTGTGGATTCTCAGCAGGAGCTAGGTTTGTACTTATTAAACGTGCCAATTTAGCGGTAAGTGGAAATGAAGGTGATTGGTTTATGTGGGACTCATTAAACGGCATTGTAGCAGGAAATGATCCACACTTATCCATAAACACTGGAACAGCACAAGTAACCAGTGACGACTCAGTAGACCCTGCAAACGCTGGATTTATTGTCAATCAAGTTGCTGCAACTAACATAAATGTGTCTAGCAGCACTTACATCTTTTACGCAATCGCATAACCATAGGACAATCAACTATGAATTACAGAAATAAAACCAGTGGTGTCGTTAGCACTCAAGGCGAGATTCGCCGAGCTAATAGCAATACATCATTCCCAAGAGTATGGGACGCAGACGTTTGCACACACTTAAACATAGACCCTGTACTCGCAGCACCACAGCCTAGCCACACAGCATTGCAGCAGGTTAACTCTGTTGCCCCAGTGCAGGACTCACTTAACAACTGGGTTGAAGGTTGGGAGGTTGTAGACAAGTTTAGTGACACCACAGACTCAGATGGTGTAGTCACAAGCAAAGCCGACCATGAAGCAGCATTCACAGCGAGTGAGTTAGCTAAAGTGGCAGCAGCAGCGCGTGTTACCCGTGACTCTTTACTCGCAGCTACGGACTTCTACGCTCTAAGTGATGTGGTTATGAGTGAAGCAATGACTACTTATCGTTCTGACTTGAGGGATATAAGTGACCAAGAGAATTTTCCGTCTGCTGTTAACTGGCCCACTGCCCCATAGATGTGGAGCAGCCCGTTAGAGCTTTATCCAGTTCATATAACGCTTTTACCGCCAGTGGGCATGGCTTATGTAATTGAGCCGCAAGTAATACGAGAGCAGGATTATATGATTGTGCAACCGATAAGCAAGCCATACGCAATGACTGCGTACAGCACTCTACACTGGGTGGCTTAATGCTTGCAGAACTTGCTATAGCCAATGCTGCATTTTCCGTTATAAAACAAACACTTAGCAACGGTAAGGAAATTGCTGACGCTGGATCGGCTCTTACTAAATACTTTGGCGCAAGCCAAGCTATCGAACAAAAGGCAAAGCTAGGAACTGGTGACGTACTAGCTGCCTACCAAGCAAAACAGGCTATAGAACGACAGGAAAAAGAGCTTGAGTTTATGCTAAACAAGCAGTCGCTTTTAGGTTATTACTCATATTGCAAATTCCGCGATGAATTTCACAGGAAACAAAAAGCTGAATCTAAAAGACGCAAAGTTAGGCAAGCTAAAATTAACTCAAATATTAATGATGGGTTAATCGCCATGGGTATTGTAATTATTATATTAGCTGCCGCTTTTGGCGTAGCATATTATTTAGGGACGTATTGATGAAAGACATTGAATTAAGCGAAGCACAACTAGATAAAATTGCTGAACTGGCTAGTAAAAAATCTATGGCTGCATTTCATCAAGCGGTAGGTCGTTCAGTCATTAAGAAGGGTGCGTGGTTAGCTGCTGCTGTAGCTGCTGCAATTCTAGTTTTTCTCCAGGAGGGCATTCCAAAGTGACTTATCAATTATCGGATAACAGTAAAAAGAATAGATCCTCAGTTAATCCTAAATTAATTGAAATATCTAATTTAGCTTTGACCATAAGCACTGTGGATTTTGGTCATGGGCCATTATCTGGATCAAGAACAGCATCAGAACAAAAGGCACTGTTTGATTCTAAATTGAGTATGGCAGACGGAATTAAGCACCGCTCCATGCATCAGGAAGGTAATGCTTTGGATTTCTACGCATTTAAAGATGGCAAGGCTTCATGGAAAGAAGAAGATTTAGCCGTAGTTGCAGCCGCGTTTTTGACGGCCTCAATCCAACTAGGCCCAGGGTATGAAATTAGATGGGGAGGCTTATTCAAGTCTTTTAAAGATATGCCTCATGTAGAGTTGGTGGAATAACATGGGCGTTCTAAGCACGATCTTTGGAAGCGGTGACGTAATTACAAAAGGGATGGATCTAATCGATTCGTTCCATACATCTGACACTGAGATGATCGAAGCCCGAACTGCTGCCAAAACACAGTTAATGCAAAGTTACGCGCCATTTAAGATAGCACAAAGAATCCTAGCCACCCTATTTGCTGTGACTTACATCTCAACCTATGTCCTCGTAATTATTATGACATTCCAAGGGCAGAATGTTGATGCCGTAAAAGACATTTTAGGTGAGTTTCAAATTGACTATATCATGTTGTCAATAGTGCTATTTTACTTTGGAGGCGGTTTAGCCGAAAGCGTAATGAAGAAAAAGTAATATTCCCCACGCTAGTTCTCCCTAGCCTTGACCAGTTGATCGCTGGTCTTTTTTATGGGTGGTCCTAAGTCACTCAGATTAACTCAGTTAAGACCAACCTTTAGAGCAGTGTTTAGTATTGATAAGTGTTGGTCAAAACGTGTGTTAAGTTGTTGATTCTATTGGGTTGGATTGATTAGTATTTTGGTAACGAAAAAACACTACATTACAGCAACCACGGGGGTTTTCGCTTGATTGGGTTCATTCCTGGGGGGCAGGGGGTCGCAGGTTCAAATCCTGCCGTCCCGACCAATTAAACCCTTATGGGGTGGGGCTTTCAGAGCTTTTCCAAATATCTAAAAAACAGAGTTGGTCAAAAGTTGGTCAAAAGTTGGTCAAACCTACCGCTTTAAATCGGCTTTTAAGTCCAGTTTAGGCACTGCCAGCTTCCACTCAATATCGTCAGGATCTTCTTCATAAAAGTTGGTCATTTCTTTACTAGTGTGTCCAGCCATTATTGTTGCTGA
>Ga0208134_1000483_pt1 | contig 26252 bp, 44 predicted proteins | sample VirMetDEL_Mar_31_FD_184515 | JGI IMG/M metagenome (GOLD analysis project Ga0208134, IMG submission 184515) | Aqueous microbial communities from the Delaware River and Bay under freshwater to marine salinity gradient to study organic matter... | ecosystem: Environmental > Aquatic > Marine >...
CGCCAGTAGCAGTACGAACGGCAATAGTTAACGAAGTCTCAGAGTTAACAGATATAATTTCAGCTATAACCGTGTTATTACTGGTGTTGTAAACAACCATACCAGCACTGATATTATTCGCTAGGAAGGTTGCAGAGCTATCTATTAAAGCGGTTGCCGCTGGAGCGCTTGTTACCGAACCTGTCAGCGTATAACCAGACGGGTTGGGGATGTCTAACGTGTCGTTAGGGATAACATTGACCCCTAAGCCCACTTGTAATTTTTGATATGCCATAGTTATTTCTCGTAAGGGAATGCCCTGTTTAATGTGTCGCGGCGTTTAGCGCACCCGCAATCGCGCCCCGTTACCTCGGAAATCTTTTCGGTAACTTGTTTAATACCCGTAGCAGCAGTAAAACGCTCTACCGTATCTCCTAAACCCCTAGATGCTGTTCGAGAGCGAGAAGGCATTACTTATTGATGATTAAAAATGAGAGGCACTTATCCCAGAAAAGCGTGGCACGAAGCCACGCCAATGAGATTGTTTTTCCTAACCAAGTAAATAACCTTCCCATTATCCTGAGTTTTTACAAATGTACTTAATATTTCCCACGTCTATTGGATGGGGAGCTCTTAGTAGAACCGCCCTTGCCTGCCCATAGTTTTTTACACGACCAATACCTCGGAGTGAGCTTGTCAGTAGCGCTAGAACACTTATGGCGAGCTTTAAAGCTCTTACGCGCAGCAGCAGAGTAATTATGGCCGTAGCCCTTAGCGCCGAAATGAATGAGCTTCTCCTTGCCTCCAGAGCAAGCCTTGACCATCTTCTTCTTACCCGCTCGGTCCGACCGAGTAGGTACATTGCATTTCATCTTACTCTTGTCAGCCATATCAACTATTGGTTACGCGGCCAGCCGCCGTATTAGATACAAACTGATTCTTACGACCGAATCGTTTTTTCTTCTTAGCCGTAGAAGCTCGCTCAGACTTACTCATAGAATTAGCTTTAGATAATGGCAGACAGCGGTCAGGGTTCTTTGTATCCTTACTGGTACCGCAAGCTCCTTTTATAGAACCATCAGTGCCAATACGAACCCATTTCTGGTCGCGCCATTTCTTTAGCTCGCCCATTAGTAAGACGACTTCATCTTCTTCTCCATACCGTATCCAGGATTGTTCTTTACGGAACCACCCATAGTGCTCGCGAAGGTAGAAGCCTGAGCTTTACCGACTGCGTTATAAGGGAAGACCTTAGTCTTCATCTTTCCTGTGTCTCCACACTTGTACTTTACTGTAGGCATAATTACTTCTTCTTAGGTGTCAAAGAAGTCTTTCTACTACGTAGAGAATTCTTGCCATCACGAACCGCAGGTACAGACATAGAAACTTGCCCTCTTTTTTGACCAACACCCGCTTTTTGAGCTGCACCTCTTACTGAAGAACCTATCGTCTTTCGTGTTTTAGAGGATGACGTTCCTTTCTTATTGTTTTGTTTTTTAACAGTAACTTTTCCGCCACCTTTACTGACAGAGCGTTCTTTTATAATTTTACCACCCTTACTAACAAGGGTCATCTTGTTTACGGCCAACCTTTTGTTTGAACCTTCTTCGTATACAGGCGTCTTAATTGTAACACGCTTTTTCGTAGTCTTTTCTTTCTTAGCCATAGCTATTATTTTTTCTTAGAATGAGAATAACCCTTCTTCTTTAACGATGTGTGTTGAGCCATTGTATTAGCGACCTTCTTAACCCCAGTCTCGCTATACATATTATGAACCTTAAATTTCTTAGCAGCCATTATTTCTTGGATTTTTTTGCGTAGTTAGGGTCCTTGCAATATTTACTAGCCGCCATATTCGCATACGCCGAAGGGTAACGGTCAAAAGTTCGCTTCGCCCAAGCAATACCCGAAGGGCAAATCTTATTGCCAGTTTTTTTAGTGCGTCCAGCCATAACTTATAACTTTGTTCAAAGTTACAAATTAAATTTAATGGAGAATCAAAGCAAAGCCCCCGTAAAAGTCATCCACTATGATATCTACGATAGGAAGCCACCACCCAACGATTATATGAAATACTGGAGAGTCATCCGTAGATGGGCGCTCTCTAAATATGACCTGGCGCTACCCGAACTGGAGATGTTATTGTTCTTATACTCAGAGAGTTACTTCAGTAAAGAAACGTTCGATGAGTACAACCAACTTATAAGCTGGAATAAAAAGCGATTCTCTAACCTGCTGCGCGATGGATGGATTGTCGTATGGCGTAAGTCCAGACGTAACGAAAAAACCCTCTACGAAATCTCATACAAAAGCCGTAGGATGGTCTTGACTATCTACAAAAAACTTAACGGACAAGAGTTCGCGGAGACATACCCCGCGAACCCTATGTTTAAAGTGAGCGCACCCTATACCGATGTGGTATACCGTAACTACATCAAGAAAATCAATAAGTCTATACGACGACAACAACGTCCCGCTCAAGAATGATGGTATAGGTCTCGTCCTTTATCATCATAGAATGCCCCGCGTTTCTATCGAAATAGATAACGTCGCCGCCCTTAATCGTCTTTACCTCCGTGCCAGGCTCTATCACCAAAGCCTTGCGGTAGCGAAATGACTGCGCGTCCTCCGCCGAAAGTAAAAGCCCCGACGCCGAGGTCAACTGCTCCTCGATAGGAGTGATGACCAAATATTTATTGATTGGTTTCATATCACAAAAATTGGTGTCGTTGGTCCCATATTGGCGCCCAACACATTATACTCAAAATACTCGACAGCCTCCTCCTCGCTCATCCCATCATCCATTAGTACCTCATAGCACCGAGTGACGCTATAACATACCCGAAAGGAACCTACGTGGCCGTCCTGAGATAACCCAATCACAGCGCTGTCAAAACCATCAGCAAAGAGCGACGTCTCGTCAATACTCTTAAGCCACTCGTCAACGTTCTCTCTAGTGGCTCTCATAGGTGCGTGCTGAGGTAATAATAGCATTGGTGGATAGAATGGTCGTAGCGACCGTCACGGCGTTCCTAAGAGCGCTCTTAGTGACTTTAGTAGGGTCTATCACTCCCTGACGTAGCATATTGCCATACTCGCGTGTCTTTACGTTAAAGCCGTAACCCTTCACGCCCTTGTCCATCACCTTGTCCATCACACGCTCAGCATCGATACCCGCATTGGAAATTATCTGCTGGAACGGAGCCTCCAATGCCGTAGCCAATACCCGTGCCGCCAAGCGGTATTCTTTAGGATGGTTGTCGTTTAGACTCACAGGACTTAAGCGCTGTGATTGCTCTAGTAAAGCCACACCCCCACCAGCTACAATACCCTCGAGTAAAGCCGAACGTACAGCGCATACCGCATCGTCAACCCTATCGTAGCGCTCCTTCTGCTCTAAGTCTGTATTGCCACCCACATAGATAACGCCAACGCCGCCAGCTAAACTGGCAATACGCTCCAAGAAAAAATCCTTCTCTTCCTTTTTAGTAGCGTTACTATAAGCCGCCCGCAACTCCTCTACACGTAAGTCGATAGCCTCCTGCTTTACACGCTGCTCATCGCGTATCAACACGCTATGCTCGCGCTTCACCACCACACGCTTCGCTAGTCCTAAGTCCTCCATACGAATTAACGATAAATCGTCGCCCGTCTTCTCAGAGAAATACTTTGCTCCCATAGAAAGCGCTAAGTCGCTCATCACCTCCTCCTGCTTCCAACCAAATTGCGGAGGATTAATATTGCAGAACTTAACGTCGTTCTTCATAACGTTAGCACCCATCGTATTTAAGAAGTTTACCGAGCAAGGAGCTACCAATAGCAACTTATGACGCTCCGAAATAACCTGCTTCAATACATTCTCTAATTGTAACGGGCTGTTTATCTCGCTACCGCATACCAACACGTAGCAGTTGTCCATCACACACTCGTCAGTCTCGTGGTTGTTTACAAATAAAGAAGACGAATAGCCACGCTCTACACGCATACCGCTAGTCACCTCGTGATACGTATCAGGAAGTAGACTGTTCTCAACCGTCACCACACCATCGCTGCCCACAGCCGTATATACGTCAGCAATTATCTGACCCAACTCCTTATCGTTATTCGCAGATATAGTCGCTACGTCCAACATCTTCCTGTCAGTGAGCTTTACCGAAGACCTGTCCAAACGCTTTATGGTTTCCTCGCTTAAGACGTTGAGGTAGCGTAAGAAGTCCGTTTTATTGATATCGCTATAGTCGCTGATAAAAGCCTCGGTTACCTTAATCAATGCCTCCGTCAAAACAATTGCCGTAGTTGTGCCGTCACCAGCCTGAGTGCTCGTGCGCTCCGATGCCTCACGCATAATACGAACCGCTAAGTTCTCAACCGCATCCATTAGATGGATAGACTTGGCAACCGTCACGCCGTCCTTAGTAACCGTGATGCCGTGAGTGTGGCTCTCGGATTCAATTAATACCGTTTGGCCGCTAGGACCTAAAGTGCTCTTTACAGCATTGGACATCTTAGTGATACCATCACGAAGCTTCGAACGGCCAGCATCGTCAAATACGATATTCTTGGGAGTAAACATTAAATTGGATTTTAGTACACACCAAAGCTACAAATTATTTAGCCACAAACTAAAACCATTAAACAGCGGTAAGTAGAGAATTAAGACGTGTGTTGAGTGTTGTGTTTTTTCTCTATATATATATATATATTACTCTACTCTCTTTTATATTTTTCCAACTCCTATAGTAGAGGGTAAAGTTAACATTTCCAACATTTCTTTCTGAAGGTCCAATAAACACTGGGTTTTTTCTGTGTTGACTTTTTTTAAAGACAACATTTTAGTGTTGAGTTTCGAACATATCAGAGGATTTTTGGAAATCTTTTTTTCAAACCGTGTACCTGGGACACGATATTTATTTGATTGCGAATTGAAAGTCAACATTTTTCGACACGGAAAAGGGGGACTCCCAATCCCCCTTCCACACAAACAAAACAAAACAAATACCCCTAACGAATGTCGTAATCACGCATCATACGCTCGCGCATCTCAGCCTCCTGAATGCCGTCAGCAATCATTCCAACTTTAGCAGAACGCTTCTTCTCCTGGCGAATTCGTGCCGCCTGTGCAATGCCAGTCTCCCCTGGCATACGAGTGTTTATCTCCCGCCCGCGAAACATATCCAATCCTTTCATATATCTATTCTTAAATGTAAACTAACCAATCCCAAGAACACAATAAACTCGGAATAACTGAACTCCGAATCCAATCCATACCAAGACCAACCCAAACAAAAGCCTACGTCTATCCTGTTATGTATAGATAATTCCCAGTTCATTTTCAAAGGTAAACATTTTTATGAGATGCCCAGAAGTGGGGGGCTATATATAAAATATACGCTCGATAGCTCATTCCTAAAACGATTATTCTCAGAGGGGTGGGGGGGGTCGGTTGGTCGGGCGTTGTCCCGATTTTTTGGCGTTTTCCTAGGGGGTGGTCAGCCCCCTATAGGTAGACGAACGGGCAACGGCTCACGTTCCGTGTGTGTGTCGGCTCCGACACTAATTGACGCGGTGAGTGTGTCCCGTCCCGTCCCCATCCCCCGAGGGGGGAGAGGGTCACGTCCCTCTTAAAACCCGTCCCTCCACCTCCACCTTCAAACGTTTTGGGGTCAGGCTAGATTCAGCCGACGTGTGTGTTGGTTGGTTGGCTTCGTGGCTTGGAAGACAAAGTTGCCTTTGGACAAAATAAATATGACTATTGATGTCGAAGTATGGAAGTATTGATTGTATATTGCACAATAATTCAAACCAAGGGGAGAACCCCCAAATCTAATACTGCCGTGAAAAAGCAAACAACAAACAAGGTCGCAACCACCGCTAAGGTTGCAAAGGAGGTCAAGTCAAATGTGTCGGACTCGACACAATCTGCTGAGGTCAAGGCAACGCTCAAGGCGTTACGCAACACCGCTCCGATTGTCAAGTTGAACGAGAGCATCAAAAAGAGTTCGGTGGACGTGTTCACCAAGTCGCTGAAGTTAGGCACGTTGCTCTCTGCTCGCTTGGATGCGTTCAACGCTCCTGAGTTCAAGGCGTTCATTAAGGCTGAGGGACACAAGGTCAAGGATGAGCGCGAGCGTCTATGGTCAGCGGTTGAGATGAGCAAGTCTTACTTCCACCGTCACGCTACATCGGGCAAGTTTCTGATTGGGGATGCTGACTCGGGTGCTGAGTTCATTCTGTATCGTGATGCGATGCTTGCATTGAATGAGCGATGCGCTTTGGATGTGGACACCTACAACGCTTGGATGAAGGGTGGCAAGCCTGCCGCCGCCGTTCAGGTCAAGGAAGAGTCGGTTGCTGAGGGCGAGGCTGAGGGTGACGAGGCTTTGGAGTTCAGCGATGAGGAGATGGCGGGGGTTGCTGCTCAGTTCGTGGTATCGACTGATGCGGTGAGCGGCTCGATTCACTTCAATGACGATGGCAGTATCAAGGCTGTGAACGGCAACCAACAGGCATTGCTTGCGATGTTCGAGAAGGTAGCGCAATCCCTCGGGGTTGTTGCTCCTCTCGGAGTCGAGGCGTAAGCCTTCAAGGGGAGGCTTGGTGCTTCGAGAGGTTCGAATCCTCTCTCCCCTTCTAATTTTAATCTGTGTCGGAGTCGACACAAAATCTAGTTGAGTTATGGATAGCATTCATTTTTTCTTAGAGAGTTTGAACAAGATGACCGTCGTAGGTCTAGACCAAGATGACCTCCTCTTGGAGCGTGACGGGCATTCGTTCCGCTTGGAGCATAGGTTGCAGTTGTCGCGTCATTCGCTGACTCGCATTGACTGCGTGGTTTACTTGATGGGCATTGCTCCTGACGGCTCACGACATACGGTGCAGATATGGGGTGTTGAGGAGTTGGAGCCATTCACTCGATGGTATTGGGCAAAATACCGCGAGGCGAATGACCTGACCTATGCTCAGGAGACCTCGAAGAAGGACGCGCTAACGGGTGTGTTCTTAGCTGACTGATTGCTCTCAGGGGTGGCTCAAGTGAGCGTCACAAGGCTTCGCGGTCTTGCATCCCTCTAACTTTTAATAGTGTCGGACTCGACACAAAAAACCAATTGATATGGTACGCAGATACAAGGAAGATTTCCCCAACGGGGTACGGGAGTGGGAGGTACGGCTCATTGATTCTACTCACGTTCAGCGCACGTTGTTGAGCGTAGATGGGAAGCCAACGGATTTGAATCCGTGTTGGACGTGGCACGTAGGTGAGTTCAAAGGAGCGAAGGGCGAGTTGGCTACAATAGTTCGTTGGTTGCGCAATGACTACCGCTCTTCGGGGATGGGATGGGTAAAGTACAAAGAGTTGCACGATAGTGAGATGAGCATTCCTGACTTGGAGGATTACACACCTGAAACCAATTGATATGTGGGTAGTATACGATAGATACATAACGGGGCGCGGTTGGGCAACTGAGCAAATGGAGGTTGACCTGAGCCGTGGTGACGCGGTGAGGGCTTGGGCTAAAGGCCAGAGTGTGGTGGCTTCATTCGCTTACGATGAGCGCGGTGTGGTGTGGATGGAGGACGATGAGGATGAGGACACGGCATTGGCTATAGCTGAGGGCTTGGGCATTCCGTTGGACTATATACTGAGGTGGTTCGAGGGCTTAGAGGTTGGGACTGAGTACGGGAGTGATGAGCGCGGATGCGATGAGTATCACAGACTGAAAGATGATGGGTTGTTATGAACGCGAATAAGAAAGAAAAATACCAATGGAAACGATTTCAGAATGCTGCGGAGCAGAAACCAATTCAGACATTCAAATTTGCAGTCAATGCGGCGAGCATTGTGATATTTCAGAAGATTAACGGCAAAGTGTCGGATTCGACACAAAAGAAAAGAAAGAATCGATTAGGAATTACGGAAGTATTGATGTATCTTTGAAAAAGAATTAAACGAATACCTAAAACGCTATGACTTCAACACTAACAGAGAAAGAGTTATTTGACCGCTACGCTTGGAACGTATGCAACCTCATCGAGAGCGAGTCTACACCACGGGAGTTGTACGAACGCTACAACGAGGTAAGGTTCTCAGGGCGTTACGACTACCTGAACCACACGTACGTGATAAACGTCGGGAAGACGGAGGCAATGAAGGAGGCTGATATGAACGATGACGAATGGAGGTTTGTCATTGACTACTATACAGAATTACAGAACCTATAATCAAATCACGGGGGGACAGCCGTCCCCCCACATAAATCAAATCGATATGAATCACAGAGAACACGGAGAACACCACACTGCAATCACGGGAGCGGTCGCTTGCCTTGGTGATGCAGACGGAGAGACAATAGAAGCCGTCATCAAGATGCTTGGAATGACTGAGCAGTTGACTAGGCAGTTGGTGATGGGCGCAAGCCAAATCTTCATCGATATGCTAGTAGAAGAAAAACAAGGTCTAGAACGTGACGAGATGAAGCGACGTGTGAAATGCGTTTTACGAGATGCCAACGCCATCCTCTCGCACCTAATGGATGACAAGCCTTTGGATGGGCTTACTACTTACGGAGTGAATATACACACGCACATAGACAACATCACCACTGCGTGTGACTTCCTTGATGACGAATCAAAAACCTGGAAAATATGAAAGTAACAATTGAAGTATCGGAGTCGCATATGTTGAATATGCTTTGCAACGCCACGTATGGCAATGACTACCTAGAAATCGTCGATGGTGAGGGTACAAAGGTGAGCGAGTGGGTAAAGAAAACACCCAATGCTATGGAGGGCTATGACTTGGCTGAGTGTTGGGAGCCACGGGTCTTTGCGTACTTAAAGGCAAACAAAGACCACGAGTTCAAGTTCTTGGACACGTATAGCGAAGACGTGGTTGGCCTGACGTGGGAGAATATGTGCGGTGGTATGCTGAAGATGTCCATTGACCAAGTGAGTCATATGTCTGACCTTTTGGAGGGGCGCGACGATTACATCACGGCTGACGTATGGCTTCAGTGTTCGTTATTCGGTGACGTTATCTATGGCTAAGAGAAAATAAATCAGTGTCGGAGCCGACACAAAAATCAAATCAAATGAAGAACTACTTCGACAACATCAAGAGATACCGCGCGTTCAGCGTGACGTACAGACCCGCAACCAATTTCAGAGGTTCGCGCATTCGCATCATAGACAATCGTAGGGGCGAGCGAGTGACCATCCCGTACGACTACAAGTACGACAGTCCTTGGGAGATAGCGGTGACGTATCTACTGAACCTACCGCACCCCATACAGATAGAATCGTTGGGTATGTCCAATGACGATTCGCACGTGCTTCTGACTACTGACTTCAGCACGAGCATCAAGCAAGCGGAGAAGAAGCAAGCGAAGAATCGCTTATTGAATATGGACGGCACCGTCGAAGAGTTTGACGGAGAATACTAATCAAAATACAATAGAGCAATGAGTAGAGGAATATATAACATCGTGTTGGTACATACTTCACGAGAGTGGGAAAGAGTACGTATTACACAACCGCATCAAGAGATGCCCTACGACAACATCGGTTCGGTTGATGAGATATTAGCAGTAGCTGAAGAGATATATAACGGACGAATCATTCAAGGCTTCCTCAATGCGAAAAGCACTGACGGATATTGGATTAAGAATACCGACGAGGGGATGTCAGATAGCTACATCGAGAGTGAAGCAAACCGAATCATAACAGAATACACTAAAGACTCAGAGAAATGAGCAAGGAAATTGACACAATCATAGACCGATATGCCAAGGAGGGCTACGTCATTACAAGGGAATATGCTGAAGCTATCAGTAAGTCAGCGGATTTAATTGACGCAACTATAGACCTCTATGCCAAGGAGGGCTACGTCATCACAAGAGAATATGCTGAAGCCATCAGCAAGTCAGTCGAATCAGCGCACCAAGAGTGGGTTAAAAATAAATCAGAGAAATGACACGAAAATCAACCTTCGAAGCAATCGCCATATTGGCACTCATTGCCATCAGCATACACTGCTGCTCTTGCTCACCCGTTAACCATATGCAGAGGTCACAACCTACGTGTCCCGCGTATCGATAAATCAAATCAAGATGAATCAGAATAAACTAATAGCAGAATTTATGGGGATGGAATTTTCGGATGATGGAACAATGTGTTATGATGATGCAGAAAATATACATCCACCCACACCTACTGATATGTTAGCATTCCATACCTCGTGGGATTGGCTGATGCCCGTGGTGGAAAAGATAAATGACTTGACTGATGATTGGGGAAATACCAATGAATTTACAATCGGCAACGGATTTGTATGGGTAGACCCACACATCGGAGATAGAATCTTTTTCAGCGGGAACAATCCTGAAGACAAGAAAGAACCAATGATATCTAAGGTATATCGTGGAGCAGTAAAATTTATAGAACAATACACAATCACACAAAACCAAGATGATGAACAATAAACTAATAGCGGACTTTATGCAGTTACGGTTTGAGAATAATCAATACTATACACCTACCCACAATAGCGGTGAGTGGCTTACCGAGAGCGAACTTCAGTACCACACCTCGTGGGATTGGCTGATGCCCGTGGTACAGAAATGCTACGAATTAGGTGCAGAGGGTGAATGCATTGGAGATATAACTATGCACCTGACAGAGGGTGATATCTCAGGCACATACAAAGCAGTAGTAGAGTTCATCGAGGCAAAGAGTGTCGAACCCGACACAAAAGCCGTTGACGAGTCGTTCTTCGCGGGGTTCTGCCACGCCTTGGAGTATGTCAAGCGAGAGATAGAGAGCGTGGAGGAGGTCGAGATAGAGGTGGAGCAGGACTCGGGCAACCTCACTATAAGCGGTACTATAAACATAGACCTAGGTCAGCATTTAGATGCGGACAATATGGTTGATGACATTATGCGCAAGTACGAGCGCGACACCACTAAAGACGGAAGCAATGTATAAAGTACGATTCCATCTCGCTCGGGGCGAGAACTTTATGAAGTGGCAAGTCAAGGAGGTAGACAAGAAAAAACCTACTCCCGCCTATCCTAAATCAGAGAAAACCGCTAAGGAGATAACGGAGTATTTCGACCCTGAAGAGGTATCCATAGCTATGTTCGGTTGTACGTTAAGGATACATCCTAAGACGGCACAGAAAATCCACGACGGAGAAAATAAATCTGTCTGCGGATGGGTAGAGTGTGAACACGTTCAGATTGCGTTTAAGAAAGTTCCAATGACGATGTTCGATTGGCGCGTTCGCTTTAATCCCAAAGCCCATCCCCATTGGGTTGACGATGCCGACAGGATATTAGACAACGACTTTATCCCGTTGCTCGTCACCTCGGGCAGACAAATGTATTGTGTCCCTACGTATGAGTAATTTAAAATAGTGTCGGCTCCGACACAAAACACACAGACAAAATGAAAAAGAAACTATGGACGGATGTGCAGAGAGCGGAAGCACTGCAAGAGTCAATCGATAAGTATTGGTGCTTTAACGACCCAAAGAAATATTGGCAACTTATCGTCGAGGACGATGTATGGCGCGACTCAGACTATCAAGTCACGAGATTTATAAAAGAAAACTTCGATAGCCTATTCGATATAAGCCGCGATGAGTACGAGGGTCTCGGCTATTTTGAGAGGGCTGAATTGAAAAAGTCTATCACAAAGGAGGCCACGGATATAATCTATGCCCACGCAAAATTTGTACGGACGGCACGCTCTAGCTTTAAGCGAAGCAATCACTTCCATCGTGAGGATGACGGCTTTAGTATCAAGGCGGACTCGGATATGCGCTTACATCCCCTTGTAAATAATCAAGACGTGAGCTTCGTAAAAAACCCTGAGTACAACGAGTACGAGGTGTATAGAGATGGGAAAAGAATTAGTTGGCGTAGCTACTCAAGCCTATTCGAGGTATACCATTTCTTTTCGATAGACGTACAATCTGAGTACGACAAAATCGAGGACGTGATGTCCTTGGCGTGCCATCAGGGTAAGGAGGATTTACTTGAGGTAGCTAAAGAAAGAATCCCTATGGTATCTCCAAGCGATATCATCTCGTTCCTTAGTACGTACAACCAACCTGAGCCTTTGTTTTACAATGTGGTGATGCGAAGCCGTACAGAGACGGGATATAAAGAGGTGGTGGTCATCAGCGATAGCGACCCCGACCTAAAAAAGACGGACATATACAAATCACTTCATATTATTGCAGGTGGTATGACCTTCGATAACGCCATTGCTTTAAGCCGTCTGTACTCTGAGTACCGCTCTGCTCAGGGCAAAAAGAAAACTTCGTCTCAGAAGGTAGAGTACGCAGAGAACGAATTAAAAGACTCTAAGCGAAGGCTTTCGGAGAGTATCGTAGAAGTTTATAATTTGCAAGAAGAGATAAAAGAAAAGTTTAACTTAAAGGTATACGATGAGACAACAAGAGAAAAGCAAGAAGCCTAAAGTAAGGTCTACGGTTAATCCCAACCCCGCTACTAACTTCAATGACTTCGCCAAGAATATGCTCGAGTGGAGAAAAGAACTGCTCGGCCAAGAGGTTAATAAAACCTAGGTAATAGTTGTTTAATTCAAAGCTATTTCCTATCTTTACATCACACAATCAAATCACTCATTATGGGTAAAATAAAAATCAAATTTCAGGAGCAGACAGAGTTTGCTCCGCTTAACTTAGAGAAGCACGCCGACGACACATACCGTATGCGCGAGGCAAAAACTCCTAGTACAACTCTTATGAATCATCTTGTGTTTTCGCTTGTCCCGAGCGAGGTCATCGCCAAAGTATTTGGAACCGATGAATCACAGTAAAATCCCTAAGTATATGGCTGCGGTATGCCGTGAGTTTGGTGTCGACCAAGACACTGTCCTCACCAAGAGCAAGCGTAAGTCTATCAAAGAACCACGTCAGTTATTCTATCTTATCTGCGACCTCAATGGTATCTCTGCTTCATACATCCAAGATTGGGTAGAGAAGAACGGAGGAGTAAAACAAACCTCTTCGACTATCATACACGGTCGTAAGCGAGCTATGTTACTAATGGAGGAAGACCCTGACCTACGTGAGTTCGTTGAAAATCTATAGCCTCCAAGACATATATGAATCAGCCGAGAAGGATGTGTATTCTGTAAGGCTTGACGGACTAGACTACGAGGCTTTCCTATTGTATGGGATTAAAATAGTCCGCTTTCATAACAGTGGTAAAATTCAGATACTCAACACAATGCGTAATGGTGAGTACTACGAAGAGGTATCTCAGGGTGAGTATACAAGGTTCAGTTTAAATGGTTGGAGACTAGGCGTCTATGACGTAGCGATTTACAACTACAAGAGTAAGTTGGAGTCCATTAACCTCAGGATATCTCACGACCTACTAGACAGACCTACATATACCGCTTCGTTATATCATCAGAAGAACGCAAACGAATCGAGACTTAAAAAAATAGAAGAAAAAAAATGGAGAACTCTCAATACAAAGTCCTTAGCGAAGTAAGCGTTAAAGGCAAGGTCGAAAAGAAAGGACACCTCAGCTACCTTTCGTGGTCACACGCTTGGCATATCCTCAAGACTCATTTTCCTGACGCACAGCGTAAGGTATACGAGAGTGAGCATACGGGTCTCAACTACTTTACCGATGGCAATACCGCCTATGTAAAGGTTGGTATTATCGTAGGTGGGTTAGAGCATATCGACTACCTACCCGTGATGGACAATCGCAACAACTCAATTCAAGTCGATAAGATTACCTCGCGTGATATCAACGATACCATTATGCGAAGTATGACCAAGGCTATTGCCTACCACGGGTTGGGTCTGAGTTTATGGACGGGCGAGGAAACAGTGTCGGCTCCGACACAAAATCAAGAGCCAAAGGAAGAGCCCAAGCAGACGCTCTATACGTTGGAGGTAGATGACGACAATTGGGATAGGGTGCTTACGTATGTCGTGGCGAATAAATCCAAGGGCATTACGCAATTGGTTGCTGACTTGAGTACGAAGTATAAAATCAGCGCGTCGGTAAAGAAAACGCTAAAGTCTGCGATTGATGCAGCTAAGTAAGTCGGACATAGCAAGCTCTATAGAGCGACTTAGAGATGACGTCGACTACTACGGTACGTTCGGCAAGCAGTTCCTCTCTAATTCGGACGTAGGAGCTCTTCTAAGCAACCCTAGGGAGTTTAGAGTGAGTAGACCCGACAACCAAGCCTTCGCTAAAGGACGGTACTTCCATCAGTCTCTATTGGAGCCTGAGAAACTAAAGGACTGGGAGTTCGTGGACTCTTACTCTCGCAATACCAATGTGTACAAGCAAGCGGTAGCGGAGAGCGGGAAGGAGGTGCTGATGCTCAACAAGGAGAAGGAAGAGATGGATGCGCTTGTAGAAATTATGACATCCAACTTCGAGCTTTACGAGCAGATGTATCTCAACGGCAATAAGTTCGAGGTGCCAGGAGTGAAGCAGTTCAACGGGGTATGGTGGAAGGGTAAGGCCGACATCATTTCCAACGACTGTATCATCGACCTAAAGACCACGAGTAATATCTTGGACTTTAGATACTCAGCTAAGAAGTACAACTACGACAGTCAGTGCTATATCTATCAGAACATCTTCGGCAAGCCGCTCGTGTTCTATACCATAGATAAGAAGTCAGGACAGGTCGGAGTCTACGAACCGAGCGATGCGTTTGTACGCGGAGGCGAGGAGAAGGTAGAGCGAGCGTTAGCGGTATACGAGCAGTTCTTTGGCGATAAAGCCACGGACACGTTAGAGTCGTATATCATCAGAGAAACACTTTAGTGTCGGCTTCGACACAAAATCAAACAGACTCCTATCGCCCCAATAGGATGATGTATTATTCGGGGCATTAACACCATTAACTATGTCTGAAGATAGACAACGGATTTACCCTCCACAGAATTGGCAGTTGCCAAAAGAGAATGCTAAAGATTGGGAGAAAGGACGAGTGGGATTCCCTGCTGACGACCTTATCGCTTTCATCAACGAGCATAAGAAGGACTCGGGTTGGATTAACTTCGACCTGAAGCTTGGACAAGAGGACAAGTATTACTTTGAGTTGGACACTTTTGTTCCTGACCCAAGTAAAGCCAAAGGTGCAAATAAGAAAGAAGAAGACTCCCCCTTCTAATTTCGTCTGAGATAACTAAGGGGTTGAAGTAATGTTCTTCAGCCCCTTTTTTATCGAATGTAGAATGTTGACTTTACTCCCCCCCTATATATATATATATTTACTCTCTTCTTTATTATATTTTTTCTTGAAAGTAATAGGGTTAAAGTTAACATTTCCAACACTGCAATTGGTTATCAGTTAGTTAGCTATCAAAAGTCGACACAAAGTCAACATAAACTCAACATAGGTCAACACAAATCAAACAAAAAATGCCTCAAATTACAGTCTTCCGCAATATCCAAGAGACCGACACGCCTTTCTACAGAGAAGTCAGCGTGGTCTTAGACCGTATTCGGGACGGAGCCAACAGCAATGGAGAGCCCATCCCGACCAAAGAAATTATTAAGAAAGTCCGTGCGGAGAAACGTAAAACAGAACGTAACGAACTTAAGAAGATGCTTCCCGCTGTTTGTTTTAGCGGAACCTTTACCAAGCGTCAGGACGCATCCATCACCGAGCATAGCGGTCTTATATGTCTGGACTTCGATGGGTACGATAAGCAGAAGGATTTACTTTCCGATAAGAAATCCCTTTCAGAAAGCAAGTACTCTTACGCGGTATTTATTTCGCCTTCGGGTCAAGGTCTCAAGGTCTTAGTTAAAGTACCTGCCGATATCGACAACCACAAGAACTTCTTTAACTCGCTACACAAGCATTACAACAACCCGCATTTCGATACCACGAGTAAGAACATAAGCAGGGTATGTTACGAGTCGCACGACCCGTTGATTCATATCAACGAGGATTCTGTCCTATGGGATAGGATTGAGGAGATTGAGTACACGCCTATACACAAGCACAAAGACGTTGCGACGATACCTATTACCGATGAGAACAAGGTCATCGAGCGATTGGTAAAATGGTGGGAGAAGAAATACCCTATGGTAGAGGGACAGCGCAATCACAATACCTATATCCTAGCGGCAGCGTTCAATGACTTTGGTATATCACGCTCCTTGGCAGAGTATGTGTTAGGTCGATATGGTAGCGAATCGTTTACGCCTACTGAGATTAAAAATACAATCGACTCTGCGTATAGCCGTAGCGAGAACTACAACACCAAGTACTACGAGGACGAGGACAGGCTGAATCAAGTGAAGGCCAAGCTTAGACGCGGTGTGCCAAAAAAAGAAATCCGCTCCCAACTAGAGGACTTGCCAATTGAGGGCGGTGTAATTGACTCTGTCATCGATGCGATAGAAGAGGAGCAGGCAAGCCAGACTTTTTGGGAGAAGCGCGGAGAAAAAGGAACGATTAAGATTGTACATATACTCTTTAAGGATTTCCTCGAAGAGAATGGTTTCTTTAAGTACTGCCCCGAAGGAAGTAAGAACTATGTCTTTGTACGTGTTACGAATAACCTCATCGACCATACCTCGGAGAAAGAGATTAAGGATTTTATCCTCAACTACCTTCTCGAGCTTGATGACGTAGCGGTTTACAATTACTTCGCCGAGAACACCAAGTACTTTAGAGAGGAGTTCCTGACGCTACTAAGCTCTATCGATGTGTTCTTTATAGAAGATACCAAGGACTCTTCGTATCTGTATTACCGTAACTGCGCAGTACATATCGGCCTAAAAGAAGTCAAGCCAATTGACTACATTGACCTAGGTGGTTACGTATGGAAAGACCACGTTATAGACAGGAACTTTAATATATGCGAGGTAGGGGATTTCGATTACAGGACGTTTATAGGAAACGTATGCGGCAACGAAGAGGGCCGAGTAAGGTCAATGGAAAGCACCATAGGGTATATGATGCACGGATACAAAAGTCTGTCGTACTGCCCCGCAGTAATCCTGAACGACGAGGTGATAAGCGACAATCCCGAGGGAGGAACAGGCAAAGGTATTTTTATGAACGCCTTATCGCAGATGAAGAAGCTGGTGGTGATTGACGGCAAGAGTTTTGCTTTCGAGCGGTCGTTCGCCTATCAGTTGGTATCGGCAGATACGCAGATACTTTGTTTCGATGACGTGAAGAAACACTTCGATTTCGAGCGGCTGTTCTCTGTAGTGACGGAGGGCTTGACGTTAGAGAAGAAGAACAAGGACGCTATTAAGATACCATTTGAGAAGAGCCCTAAGATTGCTATCACTACCAACTACGCGATTAAAGGAAGCGGCAATAGCTTCGAGCGGCGTAAGTGGGAGCTAGAGCTACACCAATACTACAGCAAGAACTTCACTCCGCAGGACGAGTTTAAGAAGCTTATGTTCAGCGATTGGGACGAGGATATGTGGTGTCAGTTCGATAACTATATGGTAGGATGCTTGCAGCTGTATATGAACGACGGTTTAGTAAAGAGCGCGTTCGTTAACCTCAAGAAGCGAAAGCTTTCTGCTGAGACCTCGCACGAGTTTATAGAGTGGTGCGGACTACTGGACAACTCCTCTCCTAACCCACACCTAACGATAGACAGGAAGGTCTATAAGAATACTCTGTACGAAGAGTTTATAAGCGACAACCCTGACTATGGCCCACGGGCTAAGCAGTCGATATCGCGTATGAAATTCTATAAGTGGTTGGTATCATATGCTGTATACAAGACGGGTGTACCGCCTGAAGACGGGCGCGACTCCCACGGTAAGTGGCTACGCTTACGGCATAAGCACGAGCTAGAGGCCAATACCAAGATGGATTTCTAATGGAGCTGCGCGACTACCAAAAGGAGATATGCGGCAAAGCCGTCGATGTCCTACAGCGTGCAGGGTGGTGCTATCTGGCTATGGAGGTGCGAACGGGCAAGACGCTTACGAGTCTCGCTATAGCCGAGCAGCTAAAGGCACAGAACGTCTTGTTTATAACCAAGAAGAAAGCCATCAGTTCTATAGAGGACGATAACGCTATGCTCTCTCCTAGTTATAACCTGACCGTCATCAACTACGAGAGCCTACATAAGCTACCCGAGGTGGCGTGGGATGTAGTGGTGTGTGATGAGAGTCACACGATGGGAGCGTTTCCTAAACCCAGTAAACGGACGAAGCAGGTACGTGCATTGCTCGCTAAGTACAGACCCTATGTCATCCTTATGTCAGGTACCCCTACCCCTGAGTCGTACTCGGCTATGTACCATCAGGTCTATGGGATACAGGGTAATCCATTTGACTACTACAAGACGTTCTATAAGTTCGCCAATGAGTTCGTCAACGTAAAGCAGCAACGTAGGGGCCTTCATATGGTCAATGACTACTCAGGCGGTAAGCAATCTATCCTAGACGCTGTGAAGCCATACACGCTGATGTATACGCAGAAGGAGGCGGGCTTCGTTGTGGATACCAAGGAGCACGTGCTGGAGGTAATAATGTCGGACTCGACACAAAATATTATCAATAAGCTCAAGCGCGATAAGGTGGTCGAGGGTAAGGACGAGGTGATACTAGCTGACACAGCTGTGAAGCTGATGCAAAAGGTCCACCAACTATGCTCGGGAACGGTGAAGTTCGAGAGCGGAGAGTCTATGGTATTGGACTATACCAAGGCGGAGTTTATACGTGAGCGATTCAAGGATAAGAAGATTGGTATCTTCTATAAGTTTAAAGAAGAGCTGAACGCTTTAAAGAAGATTTTCGGTGATAAGCTTACGACAGAACTCGAGGAGTTCAACACCACCGATAAGAACATAGCCCTACAAATAGTCAGCGGACGAGAGGGTATATCGCTACGTCAGGCTACGGCTTTGGTGTACTACAATATCGACTTCAGCGCCACAAGTTATTGGCAGTCAAGAGATAGGATGACCACTAAGGACAGGCTCAAGAATGACGTCTACTGGGTATTCTCTAAAGGAGGTATCGAGAAGGACATATACCAAGCGGTTGCTCGTAAGAAAGACTATACACTTAGACACTTTAAGAAGCATAATGAATTATAATAACGATTTTAGATATGACTTAGAGATAGGTAAGGAGGGCGAAACTCTAGTTCATAAAATTCTTTCAGGAAAAAAGCTTGAAGTAAAGAGAGATTCTTGGACAGGAAGAACGGGAAATTTAGCAATCGAATATGAGAGTAGAGGAAAGCCATCGGGTATAGCAACGACAGAAGCTGAATACTGGGTATTCGTACTTTCTAGAGAATATGAAGACAAAGTGATAATTATAATCGAAACAGATAGATTAAAAGACGTAGCTAGAAAATACTATATGAATGGAAAAACCAAGAAAATGGGTGACTCCAATACATCAATGGCTGTCTTAATCCCTCTTGTAGAAATTAGTAACTTTATTGTTAATGACTGAACAACAAATCCAATCCAATCGAATCAAGGAGCTGGAGGCTGAGGGGTACTACGTCCTGAAGCTGATGAAGACCAATAAGAATGGCATACCTGATATACTGGCTTTAAAACCAGGGGCTGACGTTTTATTCTCAGAAGTTAAACGCCCGAAAGGGAAGGTGTCGAGGTTACAGGAGTATCGATTAAAAGAACTAGAAAGCTATGGATTTAAAACAGAAGTATACAGAGGAGAGCAGTGACGTTATGTTCGTGGCTGACGATAGTTTTTTATCTCAGATAAAACTCTTTACCATCCCCGAGGCTATGGACATATGGTCTAAGTTAGAAGAGGCGGTCTATGATTTGCCTATCGTAAGTATATTCCCGCAAACTACGGGTATGGTTATCCACAATAAAAATGGACGGCCTACGTTTTTAGAAGTTGAATTCCTAAAAGAGGACCCTGAGTTTGCCGTGATGATTGATATCATCGAAGTGGACTCAGATAATTACCTCGATAAAATCTTATCCAATGAATACATCCCTCATACAGAAGGAGAGTGAGCAGTTAATTGCTATCGTAAATGCAGAATTCAATTTAGATATACTACAAAAGACTCGTAAGAGACCCTATGTAGATGCCCGCAGGGTTTATACGCAGGTGATGCGCGACAGAGGATACAGCCTTACAGCTATAGGTCGCACCCTAGATAAAGACCACGCGACTATACTTCACTACTTAAGGAACGCACACGTCCTGTTTAGTCAACACCCTAACCTAGATGAATCATATAGAAGGATATCTAAACTACGGGAGAATACCGTTGACCCTATCGACGAGATGGATACGTTGGAACTTCGTCACCATATCTACCGATTAAGACAGAATTTAGAATCCTTATCTTTACGACTGACGAAAACCGAAGCTCGCCTCGATAAACGTGATAGGGAGGATGAGCGATTGTCAGATATATTTCATATTATTAGGAAGAGACTTCCTTCTGGTAAAGAAAAACAATTGAAATCTAAATTAATAACTATCATAAATGGCTTATAATATCAATGATATAGATAAGATTCTAAGTTTCAAAACCTGGACGGAGAGACAAAAGATTGATGCGTTATTAAAAGTAGATTGCTTTATGTATACCCGCTTAGGAACTGACTCTCTAAAAAAAGAAAGGGAAGAGGTCCAGCGGAACTCAAGGAAAATCTACCAAGCTATCAAGACTATAAATCCAGAGGAAGCAAAAATACTTTTGAGATAGACAATGGACAACTGGAACGTGGATACCGCAGAACGACTTAAGTTTATCAATTTTATGATGGGCGAAATCCACGACCTGTCCGATGATATCTACGAGAATTTTGTGGACCAGGATTATTCTCAAGTGTGTCTATGTGTTGTGAAGTTGAATCAACGTCTCAAGGATTTGGTGGATTCAATTGAGGATGAGATACAAAGATGAACAGTCACTATACGAGGCGATACGGGATAGTTTAATCCCTGACCTTTTAAATTATAAGTCTAACTTTTCTCGATACGATTGCTTCAGCGAGGACTTCAATATGCAGATAGAATTAAAGTGTCGGACTCGACACTATGACGAGCTATTGATAGAGCATATTAAGTACGAGTATATGATGCAGGAGTCGGTTAAAAATAAGACGCGAGCTATCTATATCAACTCTACACCCCAAGGGGTATGGGCGTTTGATTTAAACCACATCTCTAAAACCAATGCGCTTAACTGGGAGGTGAGGACCTTACCCGCTAAGACGCATTGGGATAGAGGACAGACCAAGTCAAAGAAGATATCGTATCTTCATATAGACCTAGGTCATAACATAACCGACAAGCTGCTATGAGAAAAGAAACACGTAACCTCCTGTTGGTCTTTGTCCTTAACGGAGTCCTTCTCTGGGGCTTGTTCCGTTTACTGTCGGCTCTGCTTTAGGGATTCCTCAATCTGCTTTTCAAGGAGCTTCATCTCCTTTTCGAATCGCTCAAGCTCGGGGTTCTTCATATCCTCTTCCATCTGCATCTGCATCTCGTAAAGCTCAGGGAAGTATTCTTTCATCTGAGCCTTTTCAGCTTTAGTCATACCTGTTTTACCTCCCTTCTTTTCCTTACCCATATCCTTGTAGATATCGGCTAGTAAGAGCGCCCTGATATCACGGTATAAAGGAATCAATCCTAAGTTCCCGAGGACCTCGAGTGGCAATCGCTCGTTGAGTTCTCTTAACTGCCTTACCCGCGCAGCAGGGTCTTTCTTCTCATCGGCACTCAGCGCCTTCACTCCGAACTCCGCCATCTTATAGAACGGTCCGAACGGACCCATCAGGTTACGTATGTAATCCGCTAGGGTGTTGGACTTGTACTCCTTGTCTGGCGGGATAAACGTGTAAGCGATAGAGTCGCGGTACGGGTCGTAGTCTCCTTCACGCAGCCCCTCTAGGAACTCTTCGTTGAAGTTCTCCACTCCGTAGTTAAGCAGACCCTTCACTACGTTACCGAAGTCTCTACCGACGATGAGGCTAGTGGCTGTCGAAGCTAATGCCTGGCCGAACTGCTTCTCTATATCCTTCTCGTCTTCTTCGTCTCCTAATCCAAACACTTGCTTCATTATCTGGTTTAAAACAGTGCCAGCCAGAGTGTATACTATCATACGGGTGGTAACAGCTCCGAGGAGTGCCGCCCCTTGACGCTTGGAAATCATACCGTTACCCAACATAGCGTTCACTGCCGTCCTCGCTGATATATATTCATATATCAAGAATCGAGTCATAAAGCTATTGAAGTTATTGAAAAACTGAAGCAGGGCGGTCTGCTTGGCCTTGGAAGGATACTTCCCCCTTAACATACTCTTGAACGGGTTGTCCGCAGCACCAGCAAGCGTAGTGAGTTGGTCTGCTGTATCGGTTGCTTTGTCTAGCGCCTCTTGATTAGCCGCCATATAAGCTTCATCGTTTGCAGCTATCTTCTCGAAGTCTGGCTTCTTACCTGTGATTTCTACAAAAGCATTTTCAAATGAACCAAACCAGAGAGGTCGTATAACAGCCTTGTCGGGATAAGATATCAATGTATCAGCTACCCACTCTACTCCTTTCTTTGCGGGCGCTAATAACCCGTTGTATATCTGAGTGGCTTTATTAAGAACATCGCTTTTAGCCCTTCCTCCTTTGTCTCCAGCTTTCTCCCCCAGCACCGAGGTGTCAATCATACGCCCTGATAACACCTCGTTAGGATACATCCTGGAAAGCTGAGTGCTTTTCAGGTTGCTCATTACATCGATGCCCACCGCACCAAGGACCGTCTTATTGGCTTTACCAACAGCAAAATCTTTTGGTGCGTATATAGCGGCGAAGGATACGTTCGAAGTCCACTCAGCCATTGCACGAGTACCTGAAGCCAGCACCAATCGGTAGCCCGTCTTCTTTACGTACTGAATAACGTTCTCAAGCATAGTGCTTTGACTGAACGTACGTGTCAGCAAGTCGTCGAGTGTAAGCTCGAGCGCATTTTCAACAGCGTTTACTATCTCGTTCTCCTGCTTTGTTACATCGCCACGCTCCTCCAACAGCTTCCTCGTATCTGATATGGTTTTCCGTGATGTGCGGATAGGCTCAGTCAAATAGAAGTCTGTCAACGTAAATCTAGAGCCGCGTGATACCGAGCTAAATACATCAAAGTTCAATGGAGTTACGGCTCCCGTACGCTCAATTGAATTCTTAGCCTTGGTAGAGGCCCTCATCGATTGGTTATAAGCCTCTATGATAGATACATCTGCCGACCTATCCATCTGACCGCTAGTGCTCAGTACGTTGTGGTGTGCGTATTGGTTGAGAGCATCAACCCTTCGGCCTCGTATCACAGCACCAGTAAAGACAGCCTTACTACCCATAGACTTGTTGATGTCCTCCATAACGGCAAGCGCATTGCGCTCTGCTTTATTGAATGAGTCGTATAGCTTCTGAGAGTCAATCTGTTCTCCACCGAAATCGTCGAGTATCTGCTGAAGCATCTCTGCATCTTTGCCCTTGAAGAAAGACTGACCTTTATTGATATGGTCAATGGTAGCTCGGATGAAGTCAGCAGCTGGGTTTACCTGCTTGTTGTCGGGGTTAGCCTCGAACTCACGCTGCAACATATAAGCCATCATCTTGTACGAAGACATACGTGCTTTGTTGGGGTCGTTCTTAAACGACTTCAGCACCGCCTCTTGCGCATTAGTCAATCGCTCGTCGACCCTCTTCATCTCCAAAGAGAACGTATCGTAAGCCTTAGCCAGCGGCTTGAAGATAGCGTCGTAAATACGCGTGGTTTGGAAGTCACCGAATACCTGGTCGATATAGGCTAACGGGTTTCGTTTAACGCTCTCAAAGAACTTATTGTTCTTGGTGATACCAGCCTTAATCTTGCCTACGAAAGTAGACACAGGGAGTGGCACAGCTTTAAGTATAGGGTCAAGCAAAGACTCCGCCCTGTTAGAAGCGTTCATTGTCTCGGCAAGTCGCTGAGCTGCGTGGGTTACGAAGCCGTTGTTGATGTTATCTATGACGGCTAGCAGCGTCTCTAGCTGCTGGTTGCTGAGCCTCTCGATAGCCTCGGTACGCATCAGCTTGGCGAGCTGACGGGCTAAGGTTCGTTCCTCGTCCATAACGAGACGCGATACATTGACCTTGGCCGCATCAACCGCCGACATAAGCTCAGCCCTTTCCTCGGCTAGCTCCTCCTCGGTCTTAGGTTCTTTCTTTGTGGGCTCTACGATACGAGACTTGTACTTGCGCATCACAGCGGCCTCCTCTAGAGAGATGGTCTGGTCAGCAATCATAGCTTCAATCGTAGCTGCGTAGTCGAGCTTACCGTCCTTGATGACTTTATTCTCGTAGTTCGCAAATACCTCGGCCAAGTCCTCGGCCATAGATATCTCTTCGTATACCGCGTTTAGGACTTTATTGGCTACCTCCGTTACGTCGTTGATGTCCGCAAGGGGAAGCACATTCTTCGACGCACCCATCATCTCTACCAGCTTGATATAGTCCTCAAGCATCTCCATCGGTATCAACGTAGGGTTGACATTGAAGAGCTTAGTGAGGGTATCTCCGAGCACGTCGGCAACGCCAATCTTAGACTTTATATTCTTCTTAGCTCGGGGAAGTAGCTTCTTGATTCTAGCAATCTTCGCTCCGTACTCCGCATCGGCAAATATCTTAGACATATAGTCGAGGAAGCTATCGATACTTGCGGGGTTGAACAAGTCCACTCGGCTGAACCGACGCAAGACAGAGCTCATCTGATTGGCAGTGATGACACCGCCCTTGACCATCTCCTTCAGTGACTTAGTCAGTTCATTACCCGCCACCACTAAAGCTCTAGCTGTGGTCTTAGCGGTCTTAGCGACAAGCCTCAGCTGCATCTTGAGCGCATCCTTCTCGGACAGCGTCACCTTCTTGACGTCTTTAATGTTTCCAAGGATACGCTTCGCTGACGGTGCTCGCTTCTCTTTCTTATCGAATTTAGCGCGTACCTCACGCATCAACTTCTCCCTGTGGATATCCGTGGTATCCTCGTAGAGCTTAGTGCCTTGTAGGTAAGCCAGTGCGTTGTCTAGCTGTTGGTTGAAGGGAACTCCCCGCTTCTGCGACTTTGCGATAACACCCGCTATCTCCTTCATCACTCGGGCATACACATCGTCCAAGGTCTTGATAGCCTTGTCTATGTCTGCTGTTGGCACACCCTTGCGCTTGAGGAAGTCTTTTGTTGCTGCGTCCTTGAAGTTATTGTCTCGCGCCTGCTGCACCACCTCACGTACCGACTTCTGCTGACGCGGAAGCGGAGTAGCGATATCACTCAGCTGCTGACGAGGGGCTACGTCATCCCTTACGATAGCATCATTTAGGCCGTCTATATCGAAAATTGCTACCTTGTATAGGCCAGGTCCTTCGTAAATCCCGTCGTATCCAGCGTTAAAAAGCAAATCGCTAAACGCTGCGTCAGCATTGCTTTTTCTGCCGTCTCTCTCTATTGCGCTTTCAGCCACCTTATAGGCGACCATAAGACTTTTAGCCTTCGCCTTCTTTAATGCCTCAAGCACTCTATCCTGAGAACTAGCCGATGTGCCAAAAGGAGACTGGGCTTTTATTTGAGCGTCAACCTTTTTTAGTTCGGCATCAATCTCGTTGTATTCTGGAATGCTTCTAACTTCGTCTTGAGCCGCTATAAGTTGTATTCTGTATGACGACAATTTACCTAGATTTCTTTCTAAGTCAGACAGGAAGCCTTGTAGTTTATTTCCCTTTACCTCGTCGAGGTTTAACAGGTTCATATCAGCGGGGTCTATGTAGGTGTATTCACCTCCGTAGTCCATTGCCTTCTGAGCGTTAGCTGTAAAGTAAAAACCTAAAGCGCCCAGTTCTGTTCTGTTTCTGCCCTTGATGAACTTCTTGTCAAATGAGTCGCGAGACTTATCTGAAGCGTGAACGAGGTAGCCCATCTTTGCAGCCTCTTCGGGGCCTGATGGATAAGGCTTCTGCTGACGAGGGGCTACGCCTTCCCGCTCAGAAGCTGGTCCACCGCGCTTGCCTCTTCCTCGCTCAGTAGTCGTCCCGTCGCCATCTCTAGACTCATCCGAAATAAGTCCTGCCCAACTAGGGGCGTTGATGCCGCCTGCTTTTTCGAGGACTTCTTGCCTCGCTTGCTCGATTGTGATGTTTCCTTCTGCATAATTTTCCCAGATATCATTGATTGATTTTACATTCTTAGCTCCGTCCTTGAACTTACTCGTGAAAAGACCACGTACCGCCTCCCACGTCACGCTCTGTACCT
>Ga0208134_1000487_pt1 | contig 26168 bp, 29 predicted proteins | sample VirMetDEL_Mar_31_FD_184515 | JGI IMG/M metagenome (GOLD analysis project Ga0208134, IMG submission 184515) | Aqueous microbial communities from the Delaware River and Bay under freshwater to marine salinity gradient to study organic matter... | ecosystem: Environmental > Aquatic > Marine >...
GTCAATATACTGGTCAGTACTAGTAGGTGTGGTAGCCGCCACGGTAGTACCGCCAGTAGGTAGTGCCGGATTGTACATACGGTCTACTGTTGTTTGTCCTATTGTAGGTGTTGTCGTTGCTGTATCATCAGTTGTATCCGTTGTATCTGTAGTATCTGTTGTAGTTACAGTACCACCATCAGCATACTTATTAACCATACCACCACGTGCCATCATTGTGGCTTGCTGTTGATACTGTTGCATCTGCTGTTGACGCATTGGGTCTAAGGCAAGATAGTCTTGGAAGCCTTGCATGTCACCCTGATAACCCATAGAGTTTGCAATCTTCTGCATACCACTAGGTTTGAATGCTTTAAACATAGCCATTAATTAACTCCCACAAACACCGTAACCGCCATAGCTACCATAGCAAGGGTGCTACTCATTATCATTGCTTCTAATCGCCACATACGTTTATCAAGCGACTCTAGTTTATTATGTACCATTTCATATCTTACAGCGCACTCTTTTTCATGTGCATCTAATTCTAGCTGTACTCTGAGTTCTGGTTCCATTGTTTGTTCCTGTGTTAAACGCATGTTAAACTTCTACTACGTTTTGATGATGTAGTTTAGGATGATTGTAGGCTGTACGTTGTTGTGTGCGCCATCGCCGCCTGTACTTTCCGTATCTTTAGTGCTAGGGCCAACATCATATACGTTTCCGCTACCACCCCCAACACGTGGGCCTGTTGCATTTAGTGGGTCTATATTGTGAACGTGTGCTGGTATTTCCGCAACGGTAAGAGTATGTGACTCAGAGCCGCCAACCGCACCAAGCGTGTCACCATTTATCGGTGATGTAAGCCTGTTTGCTGAACTGCCACCCATGTCATCCTGACCCGCAATAGTACGCCCACGGAAGTCTGGCACATTAAATGTAGATGACCCATCACCAACACCATAAGTAGTTCCGATGGCACTGAACAAGTCGGAGTAAGTAGAGCGAGAAACTGCTTGACCATAAGATAGCAACCAGCCAGAAGGTGCCGAGGCTCCCGCATATGGCATAACCATACCAGAAAGAAAGGCGGCAGGTAAAGTAAGGTATGAAAAACTACCGTCTCCATCCGACTGAACAACCTGACCGCTTGTCCCATCACCCGCTATGTTTAACGCATCTGCACCCACAGCATTGTCATCAATTTTAGCTGCAGTGACAGCATCATCAGCAATCAAAGCAGTTGATATATCACCAGTAGTGAGTGTAGCTTGCTTTGCATTAAGCTGTGTTTGGATATTGCTAGTAACACCATCTACGTAGTTTAGTTCTGCCGTTGTAGCAGTAACACCATCAATCAAGTTTAGTTCTGCTGTAGTTGCAGTTACACCATCTAGCTTATTAATCTCTGCCGCTGTAGCAGTAATCTCAGTACCGTTAAGGAAAATACCAGCAACATCAATTGTTCCTTTAGTACCACTGAATACTTCGTTTGTATTAGTGGCATCAGGAATAAAGGTAAATCTACCAGTGCTGTCATCAAATCCAAAGAAGCCTACTTTAGCAGTACTACCATTATGCCAACGGAACTCAAGGCCACGGTCTTTGTTATCATCTGATGCAGGTGCAGAGTTACCACCTAGTGTGAGGATAGGGTCTTGCAGGGTAGTCACTGTGCTGTCTACTGTAAAGGTAGTACCATTGACGGTTAAGTTACCTGTGATTGTAGCATTACCACCTACATTTACATTACCCGTTGTAGTGACTGTATCAATGTATCCAGCAGACCAGTAGTTGCTAGAGTCACCTAAAGCATACGTGCTATCAGCAGATGGAATAAGATTAGATGCTACATCAGCCGTGACTGTTACTGTGTCAGTATTGGCATTACCTAAGGTGGTACTACCATTTACAACAAGGTTAGCAGTTAGTGTAGTATTACCTGTTACCCCTAGTGTACCACCTACAGTGCTTGCACCTGTTACATCTAGTGTGCTAGATAGGGTTGTAGCACCAGCCACATCAAGAGTGCTGTCTAGTGTACCAGCACCTGTTACATCAAGTGTACCTGCTAAGTCTACATTAGCACCACTGAAGGTAGCGGCAGTAGTAGAACCAGACTTTAATACAAGATTACCAGAAGAGTTTGTTAATGCAGCATACTGTGTACCAGCATCCTTAACTAGGATGTCACCACCATCTGCATCAAGCACAATATCCCCTGCGACATCTATAGTAAGGTCGCCAGAGGACAAGTCAATTTCAGTGCCATCAATAGTAATGTTATCTACAACTACACCAGCATTGGCTGTAACAACACCAGTAACACCTAGTGTGCCACCTACTGTTGTGTTACCTGTAATAGCACCTGTACCACCTACTGCAAGTGTGCCAGATACATCTGTGTTAGCATTGATGTCTAATGTTGTTGTGGCAATTTGTACTTCTGTATCTGCGACAATATCTAGTTGACCATCAGCAGATGAGTTTATGTATATTGCGGTATCACGAAACTGTGTCTTTTTATCTGTGGCTATTAGGATGTCTTCCCCTAAACCATCAGCGTATAGTGTACCATCAAGATACATATCTTTAAATTGTACGGAAGCAGAACCAATGTCTAGTGTGTTTGTGGTAAGAGGAAGAACAACAGTACCACTAACGGTAAAGTCACCACTTGGTCCTATCTCAAGTACACGTGCGCCATTAGCCGCTGTGCCATCATGGACATGACCAGTCGATGCATTGAAAGCTGTTTCAATAGCATTATATTCATTGTTAAAATCACTGGCGTTAATAACACCATCATCAACAATATTACTTGCAGATTGTCTAGTATATCCTGCCATGTTTTTTACCTTCTTCCGTTTACCGCAAACTCAAGTACAATTGAATCTAATGAGAATGGTGGGTTAGTATTATTTGATGTAACCTGAATAGCTGCGCTATAGCCAGAACCAATAAGTTGTGTTTCTAATATGGTATCAATATCACCAGAACCAAATGTAGCAGTTCCAAAGATAGCAGTAGGAGAACCATACTCAAATATATTACTGGTATCATTCGCTAAGTTAATAGCATCCGGTTGAATAATACCAGCATTGTTTCTTTCAAAGTCTAACGCCAATCTTAATGATACATCTACTGAACCACTAGGGTCTGTGTACAAGAATGCTTTGTAGAAAGTCTTACGCAATCTTGGGTCTTGAAAAGATAAGAACGGACTAAAGAAGTCAGCTACAATATTCTCACCGTCAAAACTATTACCCTGTTCTAGCTGGTACACATAACCATTATCATTAGCAAAGAATATAAACTCATCATCACCACTATACTCACTGAAAGAGACACGGGCATTGATACCACGAGTTTCTGCCCAAGCAACCTTACCTTCACCTAATTGTGTTCCTAGTATACCTAAAGCAGACTCATCTGGAACACCACTAGCATAACCGAATAATCTGTACTGACTTTTCTTACGAATAACTAATGCAGAGAAAGAAGATACACTAGATACAAACTTTGTTACTTCAGACTGAATAGGCTTAGACAATACAGATAAGTTAAAGTCACCAATTCTATCTGTAGCACCTAATGTGCGAATACCATCAGGTCCAAGGAATACTACGTCACCTGCTACTTCTTTTGCAGTATCTGGCTGGATAGCCCCTAAGTCTTCTGATACAGTCTGCAGTTGAAAGTCTGCTACACTGTTACCTGCAATACGTCTGATACTGCTTTCGCTAAATACAATTAGTTGTTCACGAAATACTATTAAGTCTGTAACAATATCACCAATATTTATTACACCGCCGCCATTAGCGACACCAAAGTCCGTGTCTAAATACGGTGCTGAGAAGAATACGTTTTCATCATTTGCTACAAATATATGGTTTTTAAATACTGTAACAAAATCTGAACCACTAAAGTCTGCACTCAATGAACTAAGTAATGTAAGTGTTCCGGCGTTATCATCCAGTACAAAAGGCTTACTAGAACCGTCAACTATGAATAGTTTTTCATTACCATCAAAGTTATACTTAGCAAATCTTACAACACCACTACCACCTAATGTAACACCAGCACTAGAAAAGGTAGCATTGTCTGTTACCTGTGTCCAACCACTACCAGCTGACCTGTATAAGTGTGTACCTCTAGCTGCATAGACACGTCCATTATAATATGTAAGTCCACGAATAATAGTAGAACCAGTGATTGCATTGGTATCGTATTTAACATATCCAGTAAGACGTTTGTAACCACCCTCAACTGAAGGCTCAAAGTTCTTTAAACTAGTAGCACTTCCGGGCAAACTAATGCCTTGCTGTAACGGACTAATGTTGGTAACTAGACCATTATTAAATTCTATAGGATATGTATTCCAAGAATCTGGCATATTTATTTCCTAGTACCTAGTTTTACATATTTAGTTTGATTTGTCAAGCGATTTTTGCTATTTACTAAACTAAAAGATTTCTATTGTTGCGAAGGATTACTGTAGAACGCACATAATCATAACGGTTAATCAGAGTAGAACGCATACTCTTGATACCTTCTTCAAACTTTTCTTTAGCAATGAGTGCATCCTGTGAATTACCACGAAATAGATACGCATAGTGCATAGCACCATCAGCAATAACATGGGCAAATCGTTCTGGTACAGAGGATACATCTGTTGCATTCTCTAAATCTACAGGTATACGGTAGTACTCATATACAATTGTATAGGCTTTGTTAGGTGGAGGTACTACACCAAACTCTTCATTAGGTGCTTGAAACACATAGTTGGGTACAGAAGAAGAACCATTGTCCTCATCATATTCATACTGTATGTAGTTATCTAAGTAGTCTTCGTAAGATAATAAGTCTAACTTTTTTGTGGATACACCTAGTGTAGAACTCTCTTTGAGACGGAAGGTATTGAAGTTTATAAGTTTTGCATCATGTGGAAAAGAATAACGAAGAAGGTTAGGTGTTAGTACATCCTCTTCTTCTACATGATTGAAAGGCCAGTTATACTCTATCTGGTTAATGTCTCTGATTGAAGCATTCACTGCATCTTTAGCTTGTGAGTAAAAACCTGCGGCACCAGCAAAGTTAGCCTCTGTGAGTTCTACTTCGTTTAACCGCCTATTTACCTTGTTGACAAGGCCAAGAAAATTATAAGCCATTACTTATCTCTCACTTTAATTTTAACTGTGCGTTCAGCAGTATTGCCTGTGTTGTCAGTAATTTGACAGTACAACTGATATTGTACATTGTTAGTACCGTTTGCTAAATATATAGTAGCTGTCTTATTATCACTGCTAATTGTCTGTGCTGTACTGCTTAGTGTGTTTACAGTACCCGTTGCAGTCAATAGTGTTTTAGCATTAGATGCATCGTTGACATACCATGTGACACTACTAATAGTGGCACTTGCTAGAAAACGTGACCAATCAATGCTATAATCTAGCACTTCATCTGGGTCTTTGTTAGGCCAACGAAAAGACATTCTTTACTCCTATGCCGCTACTTTAGCAGTTCTATCGTAATGTGTAGTACTACGCTCAACTAGTACTGTGCGAGACTCTGCCATAACTTGTACTGTTCTATCGGATGCTGTTGTTCTACGCTCTATGTATGCTGTACGTGTCTTAGCGTAGTTATCTCTTTGGTTAAAGTAATTAAAGCTAGTAGCAAATGATGTTATGCTACCAACACCTGTTGCTGTAGTTACACCTGCTAATACTGCTACAACTACAGAGGATACACTAGCTTGACTAGATACCGATGCTTCTGCTGGCTTAATTGTTATGCCTACAGCACTTGTACTTGCTTCACCTAGTATGCTGGACGCTACATCCTGTACCTTAATAGGTGCAGATGCTACAGTAGCACTACCACTAACAGATGAAAAACCACCTGCTATAGCAATAGCCGATGAACTTGTCGATGCAGAACCTGCTGCAGAACCGTCTGTTATCTTTACAGTAACAGGTGAAGATGCGGCACTAGCAGAACCTGATGCAGAAGAACTTACAGGATTAACTTTGCCCGGACTTGTTACAGCAGACGCTGTGCCTACTACAGATGCAACACCTGCCTGAACGAATAAAGCTGAACCAGATACAGATGCTTCTGCTGATACTGATGCAGATAACTCTTGTACAAGCGTACCGGGATAGGATACACTTGCTGAACCACTGACAAGTATCTCACCGGGAAATAAACCTACGCCATTTGCAGTGGATGAACCTACAGCATTAATGGAACTAGTAGCTAGTAGACGCGCGGTAGCAGAACCAGTCTCAGTACCTACACCAGAGACACTAGCTGTAGCGTCCTGTATAGTACCCGCAAACTGTGCGGATAATGGGGCTTCTGATAATGCTACATATCCAAACATCTACAGTGTAATCCTTATTATCTTTATGGTTTGATAGGCCAGTCGTGTATAGGGGCGTTACCTGCTATCACACCATCAGCAGCAACAGGCACGTCGAACAAAACGATGAACGCATCTATATCTGCGGCGTTATCAATAGCTGCTTCGATTGAGCCGGAGGCAGAGCGAACGGCAGCACGGTAGTCTGAAACTTCTGTACTGAGTGTCTTTGTGTTATCCTCTTGTAGACGGATAACCATCCAGTCAGTATCAGCTAACAACTCACCAGCCGTAACTTTAGTCTGCGCTTTGTACTTTGACTTCAGCCCAAGTGTTACACCCTGCACACCTGTAGTTATATCAATGACTGCATTGCCATTATCGTCCACCCACGGCGTGTCACCAAGTTCTTTTGGCATGTCTGCGCTCCAATAGAAGCGATTGTCAAAAGGTGCGGGGTCGTCTTCCCAGACCAGTCCTGTGGCAACTTTATCTACGTCAGACCAAATCATCCAGTTCTTTGGATGTGTGACATCAAAAGCATTACCGTCTTCGTCTGTTGCTGTACCAACCCAACTGCGTCCAGCACGAATAATTGTGTCATTGTATTTCCAAGCCATATCTTTTTCCTAATTATTTGGCGTTAGCGTATTTAAAAGGCTGTTCAGCAAAGGCGAGGTAAACGTAAGTTCCGCCAGAGACATTATATAATGTGTCTCTAGCCTTAAAACCGTTGCTTAAAATATCATATGAGTTAGTTGACAACCCCGCTTCGCTTAAATTTAAATTGGCGGCAAGCCACGCTGTAGAAACATTGTAAGGGCTTCTTACTGTGTCTATCATAGCCCAATGCGAAGCATCGTCAGAGCGTTTTATAAGCAAAAATGAAGGACGGAAACCTAGGTGCACATAGGTGCCGTCTGCATTTCCATTTCCGCTGTAAACTCCAGCCTTGCTGTACTGGTCTATGTCTGTGAAAAAATAAGCGATGTAGTCTTCGTTGTTTGCATTTACAACGTGACCTGTTCCCAGCGTCATAACGGAACTGGTAGGCTCTGTGTCATTAAAGCGGTTATCTTGGTCTGCTTTTGCATCTGACAGATTTAAACTTAGGTTATGTGTTGCCAAAATGTCTTTGTGATATACAGCCCACGGGTCGCCTACATCTCTATTTTTAAAAATAACCATCGATGGCTTTGCGCCAAGATTGTGCGGTATCGTATGCCCCGCAGTGCCATTGCCTTTGTATGTAATTATAGAAAAGCCAGACTCAGTATTTACAGAACCTGAGTAGGCTTTCGCTGTGCCTGAACCTGTCGTGTTTCCAGATATGGCTGTGCCAGCTTTCCAGTTCCACGATGCGTAAGTCTCGCCACTATCGTTGATGTTTCCATTGTTTCCTAGAGAATAGCCATTAGACAAAAATGCAGTTACGCCGGGAACCCCTGTTGCTTCAGCGGCACTGTAGTTTGAACCTAACTCGTTACCGGTACCCCTAACACTATCATAAATAACATGAGAAGCCGCACCATCTCTGCGTTTATTCCAGACCCAATCAGGCTGAAACCCAACAGTAGTAATATCTTGAGTACCACCATTGCCGTTATATAGCACCGTGTTAAAATACTCAGACCCATCAATTATCTCAGGCTCAGGAAGATTAGCTGTGCATAATGCTAAATAGCCACTCGGTACAGAATACTTGAAATCACCTTTGCTATTTCCATCTGTGTTGCCACCTGCTGTAGTTCCACCCACAAAAGTACTATCTTGACCAAAGTTTAATATAAAGGCATCATTACCAAGATTAGACACAGCTACATAATAAACATCATCTGTATTAGCAGTATATTTTTGATTTGTTCCTGCAGATGGGTTGCCACTATCAAACCAAGTTCCATTTCTTCCAAACCATAATTTCCCTGTATCAGCATCTAAGGCAAACATAAAAATATCACCATTAGACGCATTTATTCCACTATCAGTAAATGAATTATTATGATTAAAATAGATATCAGAAGCAGCATTATCAATCATTAATGCCCAAGAATTAGTATTTATACCTAAATAGTTATTTCCTATTACATTACTAGTAACTTTAGATATTCCAAAACTTTCATTTTCTCCACTAGTTGTTACTGTAGGGCATCTTATTTCCCAATACCATTTACCACTATTTACAGCTATTGTTCCAGAAGAAATTCCATAACCAGATGACCTAACTAATTTTAAATTTCCCTCAGAAAATGTAGGTGAATTAAAGCTATCTAATGGATTCAACGTAGCAAAATTATTCGTCGGGCTGTCTAGCACAACATCTGTTGCGGCAAGATTGGTAGATGCCCAGTCATTGTTATTACCAGATACATCATTGCCTTGCGAACCTGCATTTGCAAAGTCCAGATGGAAGCCGTTAGTTCCGTAAGAACCACCATATTCCTTTGGTACCCAGATACCGTCTGTGGTTTCCCCGAAGCTACTCGCATCAAGAGAACTACCATCTACAAAATTTATTTCTGACATGTAGCCGTCATTAAAATTAAATGCACCCCCAAAGTCAGGGTCATAGAAAGTTCCCATAGTGTGTAACTGGGTTCTATTAACATAACCGTCAAAGTTCTGTGAAACATTTATACTGCTGGGCTGCCCTGCTGCACCAGTGCCTCCAAAAGATGTGATTCGCTCTCCGTTCACATAAACACGCATACGGTCATTTGCAGTTGCATTAGGGCTGTCATATACACAAACAATGTGATACCAAGCCGCCACATCTCGAAACAGCATATCAAGTGTCTTACTACCTCTATGCACATTAGCACCGCCGTCATACAGCATAAAGGTCAGTCGGTCATTATTAAACACTATTCTGTGCTGGTAGTTGCCGGGGAATTGCCACTGAGAAAAAAGCGTATGAATGTCACTTCCTGCATTTAAATTACCACGCTTAACCCATGCGCTCCAAGTCCAGTTTCTTAAATTGCCAGCAGACGATGGGGTTCTACTTAAATAAGCACCGCTCCCATCCTCAAAACGCAAAGAATTGTCTATCGTGTATGGATAGAAGCTGGAGCCGGAGGAATACATCCAATGTGCAGAAGTTGTTAAAGACATAAATTACCTTATATTATGCAAATGCCAACTGTGGTGTGCCAAGATTTATAATCCCACCTGCCCGAACAAAGTAGGGCACAAGGTCTACTGCACCTGCCGCGCCTGATAATGTAAGACCAGCACCACCAACCGTTTTATATTGATTACCAAGAGATACAGTTCGTCCAGCACCACTGTGGATAAAAACGAATACACCAGACATACCTGCAATTTCTGTTGATGGGTTGCCCAGTGTTATATTTCCAGTGAGTGTCCATACAAAACTATTGTATACATATAAGTTTGGTGTGTGTGTTCCTGCACCTTGATTTGTGTCTGTATGAACTTTACCTACGGTATTTGCACCTGCTAATATGTAGCTGTTATTAATTTCAAGCATCTCTGTGGCACCAGTTACAACACGCCATTGGTCGTTGGCGTGGAACTGCATGTAAGTATTAACGTCTCCTTCGTGATAAATTGTCGATGCTAAATAGATGTTATTTACAGCGTTAATATCACCTGAAATGTCCACGTTGGCAGCCGATGTGATACGCATACGCTCAGTGCCAGTTGCGCCGACTGAAGCGCCACCAGTAACCCCTGTTTTAAAAACGATGTCGTAACTATCTGTTCCAATATTAAGGCCGCTTGAGTTAGCACCTAGATAGCCGGAAGCAACTCCACTAGCTGTGACTTTAATCTCACTATTTTGATTGTTAGCAGTACCTTCGACCGTTAGCTTTTGCGATGGTGCCACAGTTCCAACGCCGACCAATCCAGCATCTGTGATAGCTATTCTTTCAGCACCATTGGAAAACAACTTTGTCCGATACGGGTCGCCAGCAGAGCCAGCCCCACCCATCCCAATGCCATATACAGACGAACCAGCATTTTCAAATAACGCGATTGTCTTACCGATGTTTGCGCCAAAAGATAGTGGGAAGTTAGGTGCGGTAGTTGCGATGCCGACGTTGCCATTCGACAGTATCCGCATCTTTTCAGAGTTGTTAGCTAGAAATTGAACAGCGTGATTTGTCAATGTGCCAACTGAGCCAGTTCCGCTGGTAGCTTGCATAAACATCTGAATGGAAGCACTGCTGTTTTCAGACATCACAATGTTATCTGCGCCAGCGTTGCTTACTACGAATTTCTGTGGGGGGCTGACAGTGCCAATGCCGACCTTGCCAGCACTGGTTTCAGTGATTGCGTCTGTAGTGATTGCGCCAGTGACATCCACGCCTGTGTTGGTAGTGGCGAGTTTGGCAGAACCATTATAATAAGCAGTAACAGCCCCATCTTGTGAGGCTCTAAGCAATGTTTCATTATTAGGTGCATTCATTATGATAAGGTCATTTGACCTTATATATAAATTTCCCAATCCTGCTGCATCTGAAATCCAACTATCAGAACCATCGTGATAAATCTGCAAGTCAGACCCAGCACCGAAGATAGCCTTGCCATTATCTGCAAACGAGAGGTTGCCAGAAATGTCGCCAGAGCCATTGATGTCAAGGCTATCTGCTTGCAACTCACCTGTGATGAGAACACCATCGGTTTTAGTGTTAAGTTTTACCGCAGTGTTATGCCTTATAGTAACTGTTCCACCAGTGCCGTTATCAGACATATTGATGTAACTGTTTCCGTCAGCATCTCTTAAGTTTATATCAGTGCCGTGAATATTTAACGAACCCGTTCCGCTATCAACAATGTAGCTGGATGAACTGTCGTGATAAATCTGAAGGTCACTGCCAGCACCGAAGACTGCTTTATCGTTATCACCGAAGTTTATGTCGGCAGAAGTAGTCATGCCGTCTGTAGTGATTACGCCCGTGACATCAATGCCTGTGTTGGTGGTGGCGAGTTTGGCAGATGAAGCAGTGCCGTTATCGTGAAACAGGGTTGCTGTGCCAGCCGTAGTATTAAACTGTGCAATGTTTCTGCTACTGCCGTTTGTAATGTTAATTGCGGCACCGCTAGATTGGATGTATAGGTTGCCAGTACCATTTTCATTAATCCACGAGTGAGTACCTGAATGATAAATCTGCAAGTCAGAGCCAGCACCAAAGATGGCCTTCTCATTATCTGCAAAGTTGACGTTGTTAGATGCGTCTTTGAATACAGACTTGTCTGCAACATAAGTTACAAAAATAGTTCTAGTACCCGCTGACCAGTTTACTGCGTTATCGGAATTACTAGATTGTAATATGGTCGTTCTTGCCAGAGTAGTACCAGAGGCAGTATACGTACCAATACCGATTTCAAAATCAGTACCGTCTGTACATGCATAGTACGTAGTGTTACCATCCCCTACAGCAGTAAAAGACTGAAACCCTGTAGCAGCACCCGCAAGTGCATAGGTTCCAGTCCCAGTTGTAGTGGTGGTTTCTTTTACTCTATCGGCAAGAACAAGGGCCATAGTTTTTACGCCTCAGTTATGGTAACGCTATCAGCAGCAAAACGGAGAGTATCTCCATCAGCGATTGTCTTAGAAGCAGTCAATGCCCCGTAGTAAATTAAGTTGCCAGAGGTTAATGCATCGTGTAAGCCAAAGTGTGTTACTGTACCCCATGACCCACCGCTTGCGGTAAATTCTTTAACTGCGTCAGGTCCAGTGGCAGAACCACCAGAAGCAGCATTAAAGTCAACAGCGATACGGGCATAGCCGTTACCACTAATTTCTGTACCTGAATCATCTTCATCAGGATTTGATGTATATAAAGAAAGATACACCGTGGGAGAGGTCAATGCTGTAGTCCCCAACACGTGGTCCAGCACAGCGTTCTCCAAGTAGTTGGATTTTGCAGACATTATTTTCTCCTATGAGTATGCAAAAGAAAAAAGAGGCAAGGCGTTAACCCTGCCCCTTTCTATGCTATTTAGGCAAGTGCGTCACGGTCTACTTCGTTAGCAGAAGTATCACCCTGTCCACTTACATCCATCAATGTTGCGAAAACACGAAGTTTACCAGCAGTGAAAGATGCACCTGTACCTGCAAAAGTAAGGTCCAGTGTGTTTGCTGCAGTTTGAACAACTACATCAAGAGGCGTTACTGCAGGTGCATAAGCACCGTCAGCAGCACCATCAATGTCAAAGACAGCTACAAACTCGTTAGGGTCTAGGTCTGTGCCTAGAGTAACGGTTGCATCTGTTCCTGTATTCATTGTCGCACTTTCAACAACCTGAACACCAGCATGTACAATGAATGTATTAGCTGGTACTGTAAGCATTTGCGCTAGGTCAGCGTTTGACGGGTCAATTGCTACAGCAGTCAAGTCAATTTCTTTCTCAATGAAGTAGACGTTGCGTCCACGCTGAGAGTTTCCAGTTGCAGGAAGAAGTGTTGTGGTAAAAGTATCAGCCATTTTCTATTCTCCCTTATGCTAAGTGGTAAGAGGCGTTAACAATTGCCTCTGGACGCAGAATTTTGCGACCGTACAAATGCATACCACGAACAATGTCAGCGAAGCTGTCAGGGTCACGATATGTTTCAGTCTTGTTGATTTGTTCTGCAGTTGCAACAGCTGACTGATGACCAGCAACAATCACACCAAAGTTAGTAGCAGAGTTCGCACCCGCAAAGGATGGACCTGAACCAATTGATGGTAGGTTGTTAGACGAGTAAACAGTGAAGCCATGAATGTTAGTTCCAAGAACGCCATTCTGCAGACCTGAACCACCGAAGTCAGAGTTGAACAGACGAGAATCTTCGTCTTTTAGTAGTTCAATGAACACTGGGTCAAGAACAATCCAACGACCTTGGGTATCTACGTTTTGCTGGTCAAGAAGACGAGACATACGTGCGATAACCTGAAGTGGGTTTGCATCACCAGCAGTTGATGGAGGTGCAACACCGCCTGAACGTGCGCTGATAGCAATTGCTTCACCACCAGTTAGTGAACCACCACCGTCATTAAAGTCGGTACCGATTAACTTCATGGATGCTAACAGTTCATCTGAACCAGCTGTAGAAACAGCAACAGTACCATTAGTAGTAGTGTTAATTGTGTCTGGTGTTCCATGAATTGCAGACTGCTTGTAACCAGCCAAGTAGCCAAGAACGTCTTGGTCAAACTGGTCAGCTAGGCGGTATGCAGCACGGTCACTTGCCAGAGACTGGAAGTTAACGTGTGAGTGTGCTTCTTCAATGTCATCAACTTTAAATGCAAAGTAGTTTGCTTTGTCGATGGTCAGTGAAAAATCTTCGTCATCAAGGTCTTGAGGCGTGATTGTTGTGCCACGCTCGTATGCCTTAACTGTGATTTCTGGTTCCTTGATGATTTTAACTGAATCACCCATTGCGGCGATTTCACCGAAGTAATCAGAATTAGTGATTGCCTCACAAACAGCGGCCTTGCGGAAAGCAAGTTGCACCTGTTTGGAGTAAATGACTGGACTAAAGTTACCATTAGGTAGGTTACCGTATCCAGCAGCGGAAGTAAAAGCCATTTCCATCTCCTGTTAAATTAGCTTTGACAGATGCAAACAGTACAATTCTTGGCAGAGGCTGTATAACTTAGGGTGTATATCATACAAAGGTTGCAACCAGTGTAGTCAATAGGCCATGTTAATCAGGTAATCTTAAAGATTTTTGTAGTTTGCGGATTGACAGATAAGCAAGTAGCTAACTCACTTATTCTGTGCCTGACTATAGTTATACATATTAATAACTACTTGTCAACTCTTTTTTATCTAGCTGAACCAGAAACATCATAAATAAACTTTCCTGTACGGATAGCTTCCATGATTGCATCAGCTTGCTTCTCATATTGTTGAGGAGACATTCTCTGTACTTCTGATTCCTTTAGATATGTAGCATTACCCTCATCGTGAGGTTTACTGCGACTATTCTTTGTAGATACAGACTTAGCTGCATCTTTATCTGATTTAGGTTTCTTACCTGAGATACCCATATCAGCTTTGTATAAGTCAATTGCCCTTGCTGCAGAACGTGCATCATTATCATTCTCATAAAGTGCATCTTGTACCCACTTAGGCTGTTCGTCTGCCCATGTGTGAAAATCATCGCTATCACGAATTTCATCAAAGTCTGGGTGAAGCTGCATTAATTGTGCTTCAGCCTTTTCTTTGGTGGCACTGTTTTGCATGTCATCAATTGCTTTTAGGCGGTCTTCTAATGCAGAAGATTGTTCCTTTGCCTTCTTCATTGCAATTGTTTCAACGATAGCTGCTACATCTGGGTATTCTTTTGCCCAACTGTCGATGTCTTCATCTGACTTTGGTAGCTTCATTTCTTTCTTGGTAGCACTCTCAAGTTGAGATTTAAGTGCAGCTAGTTCTGTTTTAAACTCTTCAGCTTGCTTCTGCTGATGTCTACGTAGGTCAGAGTAACGCTTTTTGAAGGTCTTCTCTTCTGCGCCAGTAGGCTCTGCCTCTACTTCTTCTGTTGTTTCTTCACCTTCACCAGCTTGTTCTTTAATAAGCTGTGCTAGTTCTTCTTCATCACGTTTCCTACGGTCTTCTTGTGAGTAGGGTTTGTCTACAAATGCAGCCTTCTTAGGTGTTTGCATTTCTTCTGCTAGTATTGTATCGTTCATTTCAGTATCCTTACTGGGGCCACCGTAGCCAACCTGTCGGGGTATGGGGGATGAGTAGCCAGTCAAATTGTGGACTTATTATTTAGAAGCTAGTCCACTTCGCTTCATCTGTTTGGTCATTCGTTTAGCTTTATTTTCTATATACTTTTCACCAACGTATGCACCTTTGTAATCACCACCGCCAAAGGCATCTGACATCATACCCGTATCACCTACCTGTGACACATCAGCAGTATCGTATCCAAAGTCAGAATTATCTCTACCACCATTATCAAACTGGTCAAACCTAGACTCAATGTCTTTAGTACTCATATAATTAGATGCACCTTCTTTGGCTCTTTCAGCCGTTTCTTCAGCCGCTTTAGTATCTTGTAATGCTTGTTTAGCAGCCGCTTTAGCTTCAACACCATTTTGTACTGCTTCTTTTGCCCTACTCATAACAGCCGCAATAAAGTCTAAATCTTTTTTTGATGCCTCTTTAGTATTGCCATCATCATTAGTATAATCAATGGTATTACCGTCTACTTTTGCAATACCTAAATCTGCAATAGCGGCTACTTTAGCCTGATACATAGCTGTTGACACATCTTTTGGTGTGGTTTTACCTGCTAATTCACTGCCTAGTGCTGCTTTTGGGTTTAGACTTAAACCTTGATACACACCTAACTCTGCGGTCATTTTACTATAAGCATCGCTATCTAACGAGTTTGCAAAACCACCAAAGTCTCTAGCGTCTGAGCCACCAAACTCTCCATCACCTTCATCCAGCGTATTGGTACTCCTTGTAGTAACAGCTTCAGTTTTAACTGTTTCAGGTTTTACATACTCTGATGTAGGTATAAAACCTTCTGGTATTGGTGTGGTAGGTTGATTATTAATAAAGGTAATGGATTTCTTCTCACCAGTCTCTGCATTAATATATTCACGAAGTTCCGGTTTTGCACCTTCTGTAGGCTGAATAAAATCTTCGTAACTAGGCATGGTAGCTGGCACGGCAGTTGTAGGAACAGCCTGTTGCTGTGGTGCCATGTATTGTGAAGAAGCAGCTTGCATAGGTTGCTGTGTAGTTATACCTGTAGTACCCTGTACTGCACTAGGTGTGTAATACACTCCTGTATCAGGATTAGGTGTAGGCATACCACCTACTGCAAACTCTTGTCTGCCATTATACTGGTCTTCATCATCCATGTCAAGGTCATTTAAATCAAAAGGTAAATCATCTGGCATAGTAGCTTCATCACTATTACCCATTTGACCCATAGCTTCCATTTGCTTTAGGCCCATCTTAGCATCTTGGCGTATCTTCATAAGAGTACCTAGACCGATGTAACGAACAACGTCAGCAGGAAATACAAACTCTCCCTCACTTAGCTGTGCAGGGATGTCATCTCTCACTTCCTCTTGCGTAGAGCCGGGTGGAACATCGTTGCCTGATACAGGGTCTATTGAACCACCTTCGTCCATGAGACCACCATCTTCAAACATTTCCATTTGTTCTTTCATTGGTACTGTTCCACCTTCTGCAAATACTAAATTATCACTTCTTTCTTGTGCCGCCTTGACAGCATCTTCTACTGTCTTATGCTTACTAGTCGGTTTTATAGAACCTTCTACAAGCATATCATAAATAGCATCTTCAGAATACATAATACCATCGTGTATACTAGGTACATTTACGTATTCATCCCCAACTTTTAAAGTAACAGATTTTTCTGATACACTTTCTCCTTCAGGTGTTATATAAACATCTCTACCTGCCTGAGTAGTTTTATCAGTTTTTGTACCTACTTTATCCACCATTTATTTCATCCCGTAGCATCTTTAGTTTACGTAATGCCATAATAGCACCCTGCTGTCTGTGCATTAGTATTGTATCATCAGATTGTTCTAACACTCTATGATGTTGTTCTATAGAGTTATCTAAATAACTATTGAATGCCTCCCAGTGGTGGCTGTTGCCCACCAGCGGCTTGAGGTTGCTGAGTATTTGCTTCTTGTCCATTTCCACTAAATCCTTGTTCACCCGGCACAGGAACTTGACCCATACCTATATTTCCACCACCTGCGCCAGTAGGGTCCATAGCATTACCTGTTGCCATTCCCTGTTGTTCTGGTCCCATAGGTTGCTGGAAGCCTTTCATAATTTCGGCTTGCAGTGCGGCTTCATCCATATTGTTGGTTACTTTGTCGGGGTCTAAGTCCATTGACTTTGCAATCTCACGGATTACATACTGGAACTTAGCAAAAGGTGCTAGTGCAGGATTACTTGCAATCTGCAAGAACTGCATCAATCTTTGACTGCGTACTTCGTTAGCCATTAGGCTTTCTGTACCACGTGCCTTAACTTCTAGGTCGCCCTTAATCTCTGGGTCAAAGTCAAACTGCATGTTAAAGCGGAAGAACCCTTCTCCAAGAGGACGTAGTAAGTAGTCATCTACGTTCTTGATAACGGTCTTAGTTCCACCTGCAGCCGCACCCATAAGCATAGAGATACCTGAAGCAGTACGACCTACTCCTGATACACCTGTCTGCCCGTGAGCGAATGATGGGAAGCCTGTACTTTCATCTGCCAGTACACGTGCCTTATCAAACAGCATCATGTTCTCAGAAGACACATTGGGGAACTTAGTACCGAAGATAGCCTGACCCGGTGCGCCACCCTGTCTACGAAATACTTTACCCGGATACATTGATAGGTCTTGACCCGGTACTAGGTTAGTCTCATCAACCTCAACAATCAAGTTGCCAGACAGTACAGCGTTATCTACAGCCATACGCATGAAACCATTCATTAGTGTCTGCGTATCATCCATATTCTCTGCAATACCTACACCAAAGAATGAATAAGGGTTTAGTTCATACGGTGCTGCATTGTATGGTATTTTAGAAGGCTTGAATGGATTAAGAACCATACGTAGTAGCTTACCATTACAAATCCACACGTTTGCTTGTAACTCATCAAACTCACGTAGTTCTTTTGGTATCTCAATACCCTGTTCTTCTAGTAGTTCTGTATCAACCATACCCCAGTACTCAAGTACCTCAAAGCGGTCAATGCCATGTTCCGGTGCGTAGTCTGATAGGTCATCTTCCCAATACTTCTTGGTATAGTTCTCACCCATAGAAATTACGTCATTGATAACTTCACCACGGAAGTAAGGACGCTTCTTTAGATTACGTAACTGTGTACGAGACATCTTATGACGCTCGATAGCAAACTGAGCCTCATCCATGTTGTTAGCATCTGGGTCTGGGTAAAAGTTCCATACAGATACATGATTTACTTGTGGTGTAGTTTTAAAGAGTGGGTCATACGTACCCTCGTCATCCCAGTTGGGATATTCTTTATCTACCGCAAATGGACCCTTCATAACGCCCGTACCAAACAATGCCATCTCAAACGCAGCATTACGCAGATGCTTAGATGCGCCAGACTCTTCTAGTTGGTCATGTATCTTCTTCTGCATCTTCTTAGCTGCAATCATTGCTGGGCTAAATGCAATAGCTGTAGGTGTCTTACCCGGACCTTCTTTCAGTTTATCCTGAATAGGTTCCAGCTTATTAGTCATAACGCCTAGCTTTTCATTAAGCGTCTGTGCTGTAGCACCCGGAGGTAACTCTCTTCCATCACCAGCAAAACCGTAAGGGCTTGAAAGGGAAGTATCACCACGAAGCTGGTCTGGCTCTTGTGGGTCAAAGTGTACGTCAGAGACTACACCCTCTGGTAACTCTGTAGGCTCTACAGACAGAGGAAACTTATGATTAGCAAATAATACATCGACAATAGAGCCATAAGCTGCTAATGTCTTAGTCTTAGTTACTTTAATAAATACACGAGACTTCTCAGTTTCAGTGAACTGTACATCTGGACCATATAAACCACGGTAGTTACGATACGCTTTTAACCAACGCTCCTCATCTTGATACCTATAGTCTTCTGACCTGTTAAAACGGTCCATTACAAATGGAATAATGTTAGCTACGTTTACATCCGACAATGATGTATCATCACTATCTTCTAGCGCAATAGCATCATCTTCAATCATAATATCTTCTTCAGCCATTTTATATCCTTAATATCCAAATGTAGAATCGGCTACTGGCATACTATTTCTAGGTCCACCATGAGGGTCGTAATCAAATATACTAAACCGTGGTCTTGACATTATACCATACCTTAGTGCATCGTACAAGTGGTCTTCACTATGCGTGTCAATGTCTTCTGGGTTTTTCTTATCCAGCGGAATGGACGGTAGTTGTGCGACCGTGTTTGTACAACTATTAAAGAAAACAATCCGTGGTTCCTCTGTAAACTCATCTACCTGTAAGCGTCTGTGTATTTCGTTCTTACCTGCTACACGACTACCACGGCTTCTATCTGATGGTCGCCAACGGCAACCTCTATTTACCATCTGTTCTGCGAGGCTAGGACCAGTATCACCACGCTTATGCCAAAGAGAACTGTCCAGTACACCATACTTTATATTTCCATCACCAGCTTCAGCTTCTAGTACCATATCCGCTAAATCAGCGGCAAGGACTTTCGACGTGTATAATTCTCTATATACAATAAGTTGTTCGTTAGGCGCAATAGCAAACCATAATACACCAGACTTACTACCGTAACCATAATCGCAAGCCCTAAACTTAACCCAATTATTAGGTATATCGAAAGGCTCAACAACATGCAGATTGCGGTCAAACTCAGTAAAGGCTGCACCTTCTTTAATATCCCAGTCACCTTCCAGAAGCTGCCTTCTTTGTTGTTCGGGCATAGAGAGAAGCATTGCTTCATAATCACCTGATTCCGCAAGGTATGGGTTATCAGAAAGTCTTGCTGGTATAAATCTTCTCTTGAATAGAGGTTTTCCAGCCTTTGCGTGTCCTGCGGGGTATGCAAGTACTTCTCCGGTTTCAGTGTCTGTTGCATTAAACGCTCTATTGTAGGGAGCGGGGTCAATAAAAGTTTTCTTAACCCAATGGTGACCTCTGCCACCGGGGTTGGTCGTAGCCCTCATATATATTGGCAAATCTGGTGCAGTGGACCGTAGACGAGAACGCATATAATTCCATGCATATGGTGTGGCCCATTGTGTTAATTCGTCAAAGCCTATCCAACTAAAAGCTAGACCCTGATAACGCAAGACATCATCATCTCTATCCAGATAAGACATCCACAATCTTGCGCCAGAGGGCGCAGTCCACTGCATCTTTCTTTCTGACCATTTAATACCGGGCCAGATTTTAGGATATAACTCCTGCGACTTAAATACAAGTTCACGAAGTTCTTCCGTTGTATGTCGTAGCAACAACCCACTAAAAGCAGGGTGTCCCATGTACCTCAGAGGGTCAGCAAGCATCGCATAGGACTTACCACCACCTGCACTACCACCGTATAGCACTTCACGCTCTGAGGCGGCTAGAAAGTCCATCTGTGGGCCTTCGTTAGGCTTAAAGAGTACATTGGCATGTTCTTCAATAGAACTACTGTCAAATGTAGGAGAAATAGTCTCCTGTATATCAACCGTTGGCTTTGGAGCCTGTTCGTTCTTCTTCGAGGCTTTTCGCTTTGGCGATTGCCTTTTCCGCATACTCTGCCCACTTGCGGATGCTTGTAGCTTGGTTCTTACGCTGTCGCTCATTTAATAACCGTTTCCTTAAACCTACATGTGAAATAGACCGGCCTGTATTTGTACTAAGCCAGTTTGCTACTTCACGATAACTATATTGATTTACGTGGCTACGTGCCTTCTCTAGTAAATCTAACTCTGTTGGTATTGGGTCAAGAATGTCGGGGTCTTCATCGTTTTGTTTATAACCAAATGGTACAGTCCTTGCAATGCGAGGTATCTGTACCCATTCGTTTTCTTCTTTAATGTCTGTTGGCTGTGGTAGCTTCCACTTGCCTATGCTGCGTGTCATTTTACTTTACGATTATCTTCAGTAGTTTTTGTCATTCCAGATGTTCTGTAATCTATAGTACCTGTTCTGTCGTTACCAACCTGTACTGCAGTATTAGTCTTTCCACGCTTTGCTGCATTAGCTTGTCTTTTAGCTTTACGTGCCAAGTCTTCGGTAGCTTCTTTTCTTACTTTAACTTGTTTTTTACCTTTACGTGACGTAGTATCTTTACGTGCTTCTCGCATAACTGAGTCATCATATGCGCCACTTGTCTGCCTAAGTTTTTCTAAACGCAGACGTTCTTCTTTTCTCGCTCTTTCAGCATCTGTTTGCATTAGTCATCATCCTCTACAACAGCTTTAGGTGGCATAAGCATAACACCACCGGATGCTTCTACCTGCATCTTCTCAGTTTTCACTAGACCAGTGCGGTCAAGCAGTTCTTTAGCCGCTGACATCTTATCACGGATACCTAGTTCAGTTGGGTCATATAGACCGCCTACCATAGCCATTGCAGCTTTAGGTGCGTTACGTGCCATGTACATCTGCGTTGCGTCAAGGATTTCTTCTTTCAATCCTTTTACAATCTCTGACGTGCTAGAAGTATCTGCATAGCCAGCTAACTTCTTAGCTTGCACTAAGTCGCCATTTGCTTCTTCAAATAATACATTAAGTAATATCTGTTGTTTTTCGGTTAGCTGTCTAGCCATATTAAAACTCTCCGTTGTGCATAGCGTTTGCTAATTTAGTTGCACGTGATTTTACTTGCTTTGCCCACCTGCTATCAAGCATTTCTTTTGCTGCGGTAGGGAAGTCTTCAGCATGTATTGCTGCCCACATATTTTTAAACTTACGAAGTCTTGGCACACCCATATTAAAGGCCATGTCCATAAGTATAAGCTGACGTACAGAGTCTAGGCTGTCCACGCAAGGGTGCGCTGATAACAGTTCTCTTTCGACAATCTCTACGTCATTCCTTGCTAAATAGTATGCACCTAGTTCTGATATGCCGTGTTCATACACAGCTTCAATAGAGGGTACACCCATATAGTTTAATTCTTCCTCAGTTATTCCTCTGTCCTTTAAGTTCCTACCAATACCAATAGTGTCGATACCCAATGTATCTTGATAGACTGTAAGGACTAAACCTTCGTGAGAAACTAACTTATCTACAAATACCTGTTTGTCGTACTTCATTACTTATCACCCTTGTGTTCGTGACCCATCCAAATACCAAATACGCCAGTCATAACACCCATCACTACGGATACGAAAGCTGACTGTGCGCCTGTTGGGTCTGGTAAAGCCATAAACCACTCAGCACAACGCCACGACATTATGGTACTAGCCAGCATCATAAACCGTGGTAGTATCTTCCATTTTAGAAAAGTCTCTACACTCATTATTTCTTACCGAAGAATTTTGTAGCTGAACGAACTCCAAAAGAAGCGGCAACGATAACTCCCAAGGAATACTGATACCATTCAGGCATTTCATTAAGTCTTGCGAAGCCATTCTTAACTACCTCTTCCATACCGGGAATGAAAGCTAATACAAGTGGGATACTAAATAGTACAGTAAGCCACTCGTCTTTCCACGAAGACTGACTGCCTTTAGCCATCTCCAAATCCCAGTCAATCTCACCAGTAGCTTTCTTCTGCATGACAATAGCTTCAGCTTCAGCTTTTGCTACACGTGTCTTAGCTTGTGCCTTCTTCTCTTCTACCTTGCCAGCCATCCATGTGCCAGCTAGTTCAGAGATTGGTCCTATTAATAAGTTAAGCATTATGCACCTCGTCTAAACTGCGATGTCTTAGCTTGTACCTTTTTAGGTTGCTTGACATGTTGTTTACCAGCAGCAGTTCCTTTTCTTTTAGCAGCCGTTGTGGACGCATACTCAGAAGGTGAGAGGGCTTTAATAGCTGATGCGGGAAGATATCTCTCGCCTGTTGCTTTTGGTCCTTGAGTTGAAGGTTTACCACTTTTGGTTCCCCAATCTTGTCTAGTCCACTGCTTTAAACTTTTTTGTGACTTCTTTAACATAAGACAGTTATACCACGCTAAAATGAGTTTGTCAAGTAATTATTATAATATCATAGCTATCGCTGCTGACAAAAACATACCTATGACCGCTGCAATAATCACAGAAATAACACCTAACACAATAGCTGTCATCTTTATTGTTTCCATCATCTCTTCTTGCTTTAGTGCTTTTTCTTTTCTAACAACAAAAGCAGCTTCTTTAGCTTCCTGTATTCGCTTGGCACGTTCTGTTACAATACCAGCCCACGTACCATGACCAAACCGCTGGTCTACCATTACAGAAACTTCATACAGTTTCTCTGCAGCAATCTTTGCATCTATAGTTTCTTTAGCTACAGAGTTTATATTAAACTGATTGACACCTGACTTTTTATTACGTGCCCTCTGTGTCTGGCTTTCGCCTTCAAACAGGTTATCAATGTGACCCGCAATGTCACCGATGTCTTGTGCAGTGCCAATAGCGGATTTAATGCCATCAACTGCACTCTTTACAAGTGCAATACCCGCTAATGTTTCTGCTATCATTTATAGCCGCCTCCTGCAGCTTTATACGCTTTAGCTAACATCTGCGCTTTACGTGCAGACCACTGACCGGGCTTACCGCCTTTGCTACCAGCTTTAATCTTTTCAAATAATCTTTTTCTTAGTGTGGGCTTAGTGTAGTTGCCAGCTTCATTAACTCTACTTTTGCCCTTCGCTTTAGACTTCGCCGGTTTGCTAGTTTTTCTAGCTGCCCCACCTTTCGCAAGTTTTTGCTTTTTCTCCACGTCTGTAATTGTTCCTTTGTTGGCACTTGCGTAGAAGATTTGTTCACCCTTTTTCTCCCCATATTTCTTTGTCATGGCAGATTTAATCTTAGAACCTTTTGTTGTTAGGGGCATATCTCCTTTAACTCCTCTGGGGTATGAATGTTTCTTCTATGTTAAATACAACTGTAATTGAATCAGTTGCACTTGCAAGTCCACGAAACTTATCATCCTTATAGAACCACAGACTTTCGGTAATCTGTAGCATCGAATTAGGGGGCATACTAACTGTCTCAGCTAGTGTGTGATATGTAGTGTTCTGTGCATCATAATAGTCTAGGCTAAATGTTCTTGCACTAGATGATGCATTATTTACGTAGATACTTTTAATGTTAGCTTCAAAGTTAGCAGGGACTGTGTACAAGTCAACATTACTTGCGGTAAGTAGTTTAGCTACAGTGCGATTCTTTGTTGTCATGGTGCTGTGTTCTCTATATATACAATGTCAAACGCTGCGGCAAGTTTTAGGTCAGCATTACTACTGGAAGCTACTGCACGAAACTCAACGTCTGTCTTTTCAAGAATAGGTTGGGGTGCTTGTATAGTTTGCGAATACACACCAGCATCCATATCAAATTTACTTTGAGTACGGAACACGCCATTAAGTTCTCGTGTTACCATACGAATGGTAGCAACTTTGTTATTCTGTTCTGTAAAGGCAGTAACATCAAGTTGAAAAAGATAAGCTGTGTAACCAGCAGGTACAGTCCATAGAGCCATTAGAGTTTGCTGTTCTGCAGCGGCAACTAGTGCATACGTAGTGCCACCATTAGAGATGCCAACATTGCCTACTGCGGCTGTACTGCCAGAATTAAAGGCACGGTAAACACGTAGGTAAGTCTGTGTAGTCGTAGCTGTTCCAGAGCCGTTGAGTGTTACCTCTTCGGATACTTCATTATAGCTTGCATCCAAACCCTGTATAGTTATTTGCACACCGCTATCTGTAGCACCGCTTGCGCTGGTAGCTGTCATTGCAAGTGCGGTAGATGGATACACATATATACCACCTGTATCCCAGATGGTTTCTTCTACGTTTTGTATCTCGCCGTTGTAACCAAACTTGAATACACGCTCATGTCCATCGACTAGACCACGGGATACCTGTAGGTAGTAAGGATAATTACCTACCCCACCACCGAAGGTCACTAACTCTGGATAGCTTGTGATACTCATTAATCAATCCACTTTAATACAGTGCGATGTAACCGCCAGAACCAGTTGCCAATGCGGGTAAAGGGCTTGCCCATTGCAAGAAGTGTCCACCCTAATCTACGCACGAGGATTTTTCTTACGTGCTGTTGACGTTCTGGCGAAAGAGCGATTCTGAGACTTAGGCTGTACGGCAAGGTTAGTACGTCGGTTATCTGTTGGATTACCATTTTTATGTGCCACATCTTTTCCGTCTCCTTTTTTAACAGCCCCTGTCTTTACTAGAGCGTTACGTGCCGCATTACGGCTATCTCGTTTTTTAATCTGTTCTGGTCTACCGTGGTAGTTATCATACTCTTTGCGGTAGTTACGTGGCTTTGTAAGCGCACCACCTACCGACAGCTTCTTCTTAGCAGGTGCTTTTTTAGTTGCTGCTGTCTTTTTTACTCTAGGAGCCATGATACTTCCTTACGTATAAATAAAAACGGGCGAGGACAGCACTACCTGTTTCCTCGACCTGACACCTGCCCATAGCGACCGTAACGTAACGTCCTAAGGTAGCGATAACTTTTTCTGCACGAATGGACGACTTCGGGGGTGAATTAGTTTAATTACATCTTTTTAGATGCGTAGCCCCCACCCATCATCTTCTTTGATGAGGATTGTGTAGGAGACATGGATGCACCACAGTTAGCATAGCCACCTTTGTTGTACTTCTTAGGCATACCACCCTTAGACATAGCCTTTTCACGTGCTATAGCATTTTCAGTGTTTTCGGTAAAGTCTGCACCCTCTGAACCTACTTTAGCAAGAACCTTCTTAGCATCCTTACGCTCTTGTACTGTGTAACGCTCTGGCTCACGAGTGATTGCCATAGCTTTAGTGGGGGTCATTGTTGCTTCAGACATGTTATTTATTTCCTTTTTGGTCTAGATTTAGGCATTGAAGGACGAACCTTCTTAGGTATCTTCAAAGAGGCACCTGCACTAATCTTATTAGCATCTTTAATGTTGTTTAGCTTTTTAAGTGCTGCAACAGTAGTTTCATTTCTAGCAGCAATAGCAGACAGGGTATCACCTGATTTAATCTTATAGGATGTAGTAGTTGGCTTCTTTGGTCCAGAGCCAGTGTATGTGACTTCACCACCCATTCTTTTAGGCTTATCTGCAGCAGTGCGAGTTTTAGTTTTAGCACTTAGTACCGTACCTGTAGGTGATTTTGCTGCCTTCTTAGCTAACTCACGTTGCTTACGCTCTGTCTGTGTAGCTTTAACCTG
>Ga0208134_1000489_pt1 | contig 26145 bp, 30 predicted proteins | sample VirMetDEL_Mar_31_FD_184515 | JGI IMG/M metagenome (GOLD analysis project Ga0208134, IMG submission 184515) | Aqueous microbial communities from the Delaware River and Bay under freshwater to marine salinity gradient to study organic matter... | ecosystem: Environmental > Aquatic > Marine >...
TTATATTATATCATGAATGTTTTATATAAAAGAAGTATAAAAAGAAACTTGGAGATTTATGGAACATCAAAAAATATTCGCAACTAATATATTCTTATTAGATAATTTTATACCACAAGTAACAGCCTCAGAGGTATCGACAATACTTACTATGAAAAAATATATTGGTGAGTTGTGGTCAGAAAGAGACTATGATGATAATTGGCAAACAAAATTAGCAAACTTACAAACAAAAAAAGAATTTAAATATTTTTCAGATTTAATTGTAAAAACTGGTAAAGATATATGCAATACATTAGGTTATGATGTGGAAGATTTAATTATTACTGATATGTGGGCAAATGTTTTAAAACACAATGAGCACCATCCTGTTCATACACACTCAAATAATTTTTTAAGTGGTACTTATTATTTGCAATCTGATAAAGGTGCAAGTATAGTTTTTCATGATCCACGCCCTGCAGCTGATGTTATAGTACCTAGAAAAAAAGAAAAGAATACTTTAAATTCTAGTTTATTAAGTTATGCTTCAACATCAAATAGAGCAATATTTTTTCCTGCATGGTTGCCACATTGGGTTCAACAAAATAAGTCAAATAATAAACGCATAAGTATAGCATGGAATATGCAAGTGAAAGGGCAAGTAGGCGAACATCATGAATTCCAATCAGCACAATTTTAGATAGATATGGACACTCTTATTATAGAGAAGAAGAATGAGGTATATCTAACCGTTGATTGTGATCCAAACATTCAACGAGAAATATCAGAGTTCTTTACATTTTATGTACCTGGCTATAAGTTTATGCCAGCATTTCGTAATCGTATGTGGGATGGTAAGATAAGATTATACTCTCAGAAAACAAAAGAGATATACTTTGGATTGTTTCCATACATTAGAGCATTTGCTGAAGAAAGAGGATATCAGATTGTTTCAGGAGAAAATGTTGAGATTAATAATAAAGTAGATAAAGAGATTGTTAAAAAGTTTTCTAATAGTTTAGGTCAAAAGTTTGAAGCTAGAGATTATCAGATAGACGCAATATATCATAGTTTAAAGTTCAATAGGGCACTCCTGTTGAGTCCTACAGCGTCCGGTAAATCATTCATCATATATTCACTTATAAGATACTATTCTCATTTAATTAAAGATACCCCTAACAGTAGAATATTATTGATTGTACCGACAACCTCGTTGGTTGAGCAGATGTATTCTGACTTTCAATCATACGGTTGGAATGTAAAGAAAAATTGTCATAGATTGTATAGTGGATATTCTAATCAAACAGATAAGAAAGTATTAATATCTACATGGCAAAGTTTATATAAACTACCTAAAAAATACTTTGAACAGTTTGGTGTTGTCTTTGGTGATGAAGCTCATTTATTTAAATCTAAATCACTTACAGAGATTATGACAAAACTTGAAGATTGTAAATATCGTATCGGCCTCACTGGTACATTAGATGGTGCTCAGACACACAAACTCGTATTAGAGGGATTGTTTGGTGCCGTAAACAAAGTTACATCTACAAGAAAACTTATGGACAAACAACAACTATCTAATCTGGTTGTTCGTTGTTTGATATTAAAACATACAGTAGAAAATAGTAAGATGGTCACAAGTGGTAAGTATCAAGATGAGATAGATTACCTGGTGAGTAGTAAATCAAGACAGAATTTTATTCGTAATCTAGCACTTAAATTAAAAGGCAATACTTTGGTATTGTTTCAGTTAGTCGAGAAACATGGCAAGAATTTACATGAGATAATCAAAGAAAAGGCTGATGATGGTCGAAAAGTTTTTTATATTTTTGGTGGTGTTGAAGCAGATGAGAGAGAAGCAATAAGAGGCATCGTGGAAAAAGAAAAAGATGCCATCATTGTTGCGAGTTATGGAACATTTAGTACTGGTGTTAATATTAAAAACTTACATAATATTATCTTTGCCAGTCCTTCTAAGAGTAGAATAAGAAATTTACAAAGTATAGGCCGTGGTTTGCGATTAGGTGATAATAAAGTTAATGCTACTTTATATGATATAGCAGATGACTTAACATATAAATCAAAAGAAAACTTTACGCTAAAACATTTTCAGGAAAGAATAAACATCTATACTGAGGAAGAGTTTGACTACGAAATGCATAATATCGACTTAAAGGAATAGATAAATAGTTATATGGATAAATTAATAAACAAGGCACCAAACGATTTAACAGATTATAGAATAGTTAAATTATCAGACGGCAGCACATTAGTTGGTAGTATTTCTTTAGATAAAGAGTTTTTACGAATACAAAATCCTTTACAATTAATTACAACACCAAGAATGACTGAACATGGATTAAAAGATGATAACACTTTAGCACCTTGGGTGCCATTTACAAATGATAAAATGTTTGTTATACCAAAAGATAAGGTAATGGTTGTTTCAAGAGCTGCAAAAGAATTGGCAAATTACTATGATGTTATATTAACTAAACTTCAACAAGTAAAAACAAAAGCCTCCTACTCTCCTCAAGAAATGAATAGAATAATGGAAATTGCTGAAGAACTAGATGAAGAATTGAGACAAAGAGAAGAAGAAGAAAGCCTACTATATGATGAAACTATTACTAAAACTATACATTAGCTATAGCTCATTCTCAGGCGACTACATAGTCGATTATACACACATTCCTAGGATTGTCAAGCAATTGTCAGGAATAAATTTAAACCAAAAAAACTTGTAGAAAGGCTTGCATTTAAACACGAAATGTAGTATAATAAATTTATGAAAAAAGCAAAAGAAAAACCACATTATGTAGATAATAAAAAGTTTTTAGAAGCGATGATAGAACATCGGGACAAATGTGAGAAATCTGAAAAGCAAGGAAAAACAAAACCAGTAGTTACGAATTATATTGGTGAGTGTTTTTTAAAGATTGCTAATCACTTATCTTATCGACCGAATTTTATCAACTATACTTTTAGAGACGATATGATTAGTGATGGTATTGAGAATTGTTTACAATACATGAATAACTTTAATCCAGAGAAAAGTAAGAACCCCTTTGCATATTTTACACAAATAATTTATTACGCATTTATTCGAAGAATACAGAAAGAGAAAAAACAAATGCAAATAAAATCTAAATTAATTGCTAATGCAGGAGTTGAGAATATGATGGATCAGTTAGCAGGTGATGACGCTCAATATCAAAGTCAATTATTAGATTATCTACAAAAGAATTTAAAAGAATAAAAACTATATGAAGATAGCCTTACTGAATGACACCCATTTTGGTGCCAGAAATGATAGCAATATATTTGATGAATATTTTTATAAGTTTTATGACAATGTATTCTTTCCTTATCTAGAAAAGAACAATATAAAAACACTTATTCATTTAGGTGATATTGTAGATAGAAGAAAGTATATTAATTATAGGATTGCTCATAACTTTAGACATAAGTTTATGAATAGATTATGGGAAAATAAAATTGATACCCACATACTTATAGGTAATCATGATATCTATTATCGTAATACGAATAAAGTAAATGCTGTTCAAGAACTATGTACAGCACCTGATGGTATAAATGAACCATTTATTTACGAAGAGCCTAAAGTAGTAGATTTTGATGGCACTAAAATTTTAATGATGCCCTGGATCAATTCAGAAAATCAAGCACATTCCTTACACATTCTTAACACAGCAGAAGCTGATGTATGTATGGGTCATTTTGACCTAAACGGATTTAGAATGATGGACACCATGGTACAGACACACGGATATGATAAATCAATTGTATCAAGATTTGAAAAAACTTATAGTGGTCACTTTCACCATAAGAATGATGACGGTCAAGTTTATTACTTAGGCAGTCAATATGAAATGACATGGTCAGATTATAATAATCAAAAAGGATTTCATGTATTTGATACTGAAACTAGAGAGATTGAATTTATAAAGAATCCACATACAATATTTAAAAAACTTATGTATGATGATACTAAAACAAATTACGATAAGTTTGATATAGCAGACTACAATCAAAAATTTATTAAGTTAGTAGTTGTCAATAAAAAAGATAATCAAATGTTTGACAGACTGCTTGATAGAATGTACAAAGACATAAGCGTACATGAATTAAAAATATTAGAAGATTATTCTGACTTGAGCCATACCAATGTAAGCGATGATGTGGTAGAAGGATCCGAAGATACAATCACACTAGTTAATAATTATGTTGACCAGTTGCCAGTTGATTTAGATAAAGACAAGTTAAAAGTTATGATTAAAGAAATGTATATTGAAGCACAAGATACAGAGGTTACAGAATGATAAAATTTAAAAGAGTAAGATATAAAAACTTTTTAAGTACAGGCCAACAATTTATAGAAATAGAGTTAGATAAGTCTAGCACCACATTAGTTGTAGGTGAAAACGGTGCAGGTAAATCTACTATGTTAGACGCTTTATGTTTTGGATTGTTTCAAAGACCATTTAGAAACATCAAGAAAGACCAGTTAATTAATTCTATTAACGAAAAAGAATGTATTGTTGAAGTTGAATTTACAGTAGGTCAAAAAGATTACAAAATTATAAGAGGTATTAAACCAAATACATTTGAAATATGGTGCGATGGTGATATGCTAAATCAAGACGCAGCCCAAAGAGATTATCAAAAACATCTAGAACAACAAATACTTAAATTAAACTTTCGGTCATTTACACAGGTTGTTATATTAGGTAATGCTTCGTTTGTACCATTTATGCAATTACGAGCAAGACATAGACGACAAGTGGTAGAAGAAATACTGGACATAGAAATATTTTCTAAAATGAATTTATTGTTTAGAGAAAAACAAAAAAACCAAGATGAGTTGATAAAACAAACAGACTTTAACTATCAGTTAGTTGATAATAAAATTGATGATAAGAAAAAATATATTGATGATATTAGCAATCGTAGTAAAGATTTGGCAGACTCTAAAAAGGCAGAGTTAAATAAATCTATAACTGATATATCAAACTATGAAGAAGATATAAAAAAAGTCAAAGTTGATATTGCTGAATTACAAAAACAAGTAATAGATGAAGCTAAAGTAAATAATAAACACAAAAAACTTCACAACATGGAAGCAAAGTTAGAAAATACTTGTAGTAAACATAAAAAAGATTTAGGCTTCTTTCAAACACATAACGATTGTCCCACTTGTCAACAAGCAATTGATGAAGCATTTAAATCTACAATGATAAGTAAAAAGGCAGAGAAGATACAAGAGTTAGAAATAGCACTTGGTCAAATAGATAAAGAAATTAAAACAAGTGAAATGAAACTAGATACCATTAATAAAACAATGGTAACAATTAGAGAAAAAGAGTTATTGATTAATCGTTACGAAACATCTATTGAAGAAATCAAGAAACAAACAGTTAGATTAGGTCAAGAAATAGCAGAGTTGCAGGACGAGAAAGTATCTACAGCTGAACAAACAGGTGAGTTAAATCAGTTGAGAGAAAGAATAACAGAATTAGAAAAAGATAAATTAGACCAAAAGAGTGAAATGGTTTACATAGATACGGCTAGACACCTAATGCAAGATACAGGTATCAAAACAAAAATCATAAAACAATATCTACCAATTATGAATCAATTAATTAACAAGAATTTAGCAGATATGGACTTCTTTGTTAATTTCAGTCTAGATGAAGAATTTAATGAGACAATAAAATCTAGACACAGAGACGAATTTAATTATCATTCATTTAGTGAGGGTGAGAAATTAAGAATAGATTTAGCAATACTATTCACATGGCGAGAGATTGCTAAATTAAAAAATAGCACAAATACAAATCTACTAATACTAGATGAAATATTTGATAGTTCACTAGACAGCTCAGGCACAGATGAGTTCATGAGAATATTATATACGACCATGGCAAAAGAAAATGTATTTGTTATATCTCATAAAGGCGATACTCTTATTGATAAGTTCCCAAGAGTAATGAAGTTTGAGAAACATAAAAACTTTACAAGGATGGCAGAATAATGGCAGAGAAACTAACACCAGAAAAAATAGAAGAAGCAGCAAAACACTATGAAAATATTACTAGTGGCAAAACACCTATTCTAGATAAAGAACAAGGTCTTTTAAAAGAAGAACAACCTATTTTAGATAGTCAAGCAAAACCCCTAAGGGATATGCATGAACACTTAAAGAAAAAAGACCCTAACGCATATCCACTAATACCACCTACTGACCCTAGGTTGTTAATGAAGATAGCACCATATACAGATGATATGTTAAAAGAGTTTAAGATTGAAGATAGAAAAGACTTATCTAAAAAAATGTATAACAGTATGGTAAAATATGGTGGTATAGGTTTGTCTTGCAATCAAGTAGGCCTACCGTTTCGTATGTTTGTTATGGGCGGACATCCGCAGATAGAAGATGGTAAAGTACGAAACTGTTTTAATCCACTTATTAAAGATATGAGTGAAGAAACTATTAACATGAAAGAAGGTTGTTTATCTTTTCCTTTTTTATTCTTAATGATTAATAGACCTAAATGGGTAAATGTACAATACTCAGATGAGAATGGTGAAACAGTTGAAGAATACTTACATGGTATGTCAGCAAGAATATTTCAACATGAGAACGAACACATGAATGGATATATATTTACTGACCTAGTAAGTAAGTTAAAACTAGAAAGAGGCAAGAAAGCACAAGCCAAATTAGTCAAACAAACAATCAGACGACAACAACAAAGATTAAGTGATGAAGTTAAAGCAACAGCTATTAAAGTGTAAAGAAAAAATAGACAAAGTAGCATTAAGAGAACCTAGAACTGGCTATCAAGTAAGAGATAGACTTATATGGGAACGATTAAGAAAGATATTAATAGTAAGATATGATTATCAGTAGAGACATAGTTGAGAGTATAATAGATGTTGGTAGTGGTTTCTTTTTAGCCATTATAATACAACTAACAATATTTCCTTTATTTGATTTACATCCTACAATATTTGAGAATTTTCAAATTGCATTAATATTTACTATGGTGTCAATGACAAGGTCAGCATTATGGCGAAGATTTTTTAGAAAGAGAAAACAATGAAAACAATTAAGGATAGAGTTGATAATTTTTTTAAATGGGTTAAGGGCACAGAGTTAGTTGAACTAACTAATATAGATGTCAATGAGGATCCTGTAAGACCAGAGTTAGATTTAGAATGGCGTTTATTTGCTAAAAGAAAAATCTATGGTTTAAGGTATGAAGATAGTATTGAAGCAATTGTTTGTGTTGCATATACTAATGAAGTTCCTACTACGGTCAAAGAATTAGATTACATGAGTCAGGTCGCTTGTCAAGACGGACAATCTGGTAGTGTTGCTGTTGCATATACAGTATGGTCTAGAAAAAGAGGTGCAGGTAGAGAAATCATTAATAAGTTGTTAGAGTTTATAAAAGAGAAACCATATATAAAACAACTTGTAACTTTATCACCACTAACGCCTATGGCTACACATTTTCATATGAAGAATGGTGCTAAGTTAATTAGTATAAATCCTACAACACAGAATTTTGAGTATCAATGGTCGGTACATTAATGGCAATTGACCCAATAGAATATGAAAACTTAAAAGAGTATTACGACTTTCAGAGAAAAAAAGAATACAATCGAGAGCTATTAAAAACTGCTATCGAAGAAATGGAAGGAAGAATAGGATTCTCTATGTCTTTTGATGAGATGTGGAGTAGAGTAGAAGAAAAAGACTACCAAGAAGCGCCTAACAATTGGATACCCAAAGATGATAAATGGCGAATAAATGGAAAGGAATAAAATGACTAGACCTATAATGAAAGAATTATCACTAGAGGCATATAGCGATACATCAATACTTAATAGTGTGGCTGCAAATCTTGATAATATGGACTTTAAGAAAGTAAAAACAAAATATGTAAAGACAGGATGGGATGCTTTATCACTACACGGATATGGTAAACACCCACTAGACATATTAAAACCTGGTGTATTAAAGAGTTCAGTAAACATAGACACTAAATTACAATGGACTACATTGAAAGACAATAATATTATGAAACCTGTTTTAGATATGCTTGATAAACTACCATGTGAGTTTGAGAGAGTTAGATTTATGAGACTAGAGGCAGGTAAAATTATTGGCAAACATTCAGATAAAATAGATAAAGAAATTGGTTTTGATGATGGTGATATAATTAGAATACATATGCCAATTAGAACAAATGACAATGTGGTATTTACTTTATATGAAAGTACAAAAGATAAAAATGGCACAGAGTATAATTTAAAGACTGGTCATTACTACTATACCGATGTTACAAAAGCTCATGCTGTTAGAAACACTAGTGATATTGATAGAATACATCTGGTTGCCGATTGCTACTCTAATGAAAAGATGAGGGCTTTACTTAATTGATGTTTTATGATATAATATAATTATGAATCATGCCAAAGAAACAGATTTTGAAGCAGTAAAAGAAATCTTTTATCAACATAAAGAATGGTTTCCTCATATTCGTACAGATTACATGAAACGAGAAATTGCAAAAGGTAATCTTATCTATGATAATGATGTTGTTATTACATATAAGTTCTATAAAAGAAAACAAAAAATAGGTGAAGTGATTGCTCAACAAGGTGATTGTGTATTACATCAAATCGCAGCTAAACATAAAAATGGTTCAGCAAGTACAGCATTACAAAACTTCTTTGAGTTTGTAAAACCAAGACGAGTATTTTTAAGTGTTCGTAGTGATAACGAAATAGCAAAAAAATTCTATGTTAAAAACAATATGAAACTAGTCGGCTCAACAACATGGGCAAAAGGCACACTACCAGGAGATGTTTACTTATATGACAGATAATTTACAACAAGTTCATGACGATTGGAAGACTAAAGGTTTTCCTTACTATCCTACAAATCAAAAATGGCGTGATGAGATATTTAATCAATTAGTAAACTTTAGACGAGATACACTCATTGATAGAAAGAATAAAATTATAGGTCAATCAGCACATGGTTTAAATCTTGCATGGTCATATATGGAACACGCATGGGGTATTAAGTGTGGTAAGATGAAAACGCCTATGGAGATATGGGATGATGAAGAACATCTTAAAAAAGGATTAAACAAAATACTATCAGGTACTTTCTTTCAAAAGAAACCTGCTCACATGATTACTGAATCAGATATGCGTTCTATGTTAAGACGATATAGTGGCACTCAAATGGTTTCTAATTTTAGACCTACAGCAGCTGCAGCTCTATATGATGTATTCGTAGATAAAGATAGTCCACTTGAAGGTACAACAGCAGGTACAGTATGGGATCCATCTATGGGTTACGGTGGTCGATTACTTGGTGCGATTGCGGCTGGGGTAAACTACATTGGTACCGACCCTTGTATTCCTACATACAAAGGTCTATCAGAGATTTGCACAACTTTTGGTAACTCACATAACAACTATCATCTTTACAGACAAGGTAGTGAAACATTTATACCAGATGACGAAAGTTTAGATTTTGTGTTTACGAGTCCACCTTACTTTGGTTGGGAAGCATATGGTGATGAACCAGAACAATCAAGTATTAAATTCGATACATCAGACGCATGGAAAGAGAAGTTTCTAAAACAGACGATTGCCAACGCATATAAGGGGCTTAAGAAGGGTAAATATCTTGCTTTGAATGTTGCGAACACAAAACAGTATAAAACCTTTGAGGAAGATACTGTATCATTAGCTGAAGATGTGGGTTTCTTTCATGCCGATACATGGTGGTTGTCTTTGAGTACTCAACAAGGGGGTTCTGCCGTATCTACACTAGACGGCAATACTACTGAAATGAAACAAAAACAACAATATATGGGTCAATATGAGAGACCTAATATAACAGGTCGTAAATTTGAACCTACTTTCATCTTTAAAAAGTAGAACAAAATAAGAACATATCTGTGCTGACAACTTGTCGCACTTTAAACCCTTGAAAAACAAGGGAAATTATTCCAAAAAAAAGTGGTAAATATGCTTGACTTTTAGTCCGTTTTCATGTAGCATAGCAGTATGTTAAAAAGATTAACAATATCAATAGTTTATTTATTCCACAAAAAAGTGGATAATATGCTTGACTTATATGCCAATCTGTAGTAGCATAGCACTATATTATGAAAAACATGAAAACAAAAAAAATTAATAACAACGCAAAATCGTATCTTGCAAAATTACTTGCTACTGAGAATATATCAGTAGAACACAAAAAAGTTAAAACTGCTTATTTTGATGTAAAATCTAGACTACTTGTTTTACCTATATGGAAAGACATGAACGAAGATATTACAGACCTATTAATTGCACATGAAGTTGGCCATGCATTATTTACCCCACAATCTGGTTGGGAAGACTCTATCATAAAAAGAAAAATACCAAAATCATTCTTAAATGTTATTGAGGATGCTCGTATTGAAAAACTAATCAAGAGAAAATATCCTGGTTTATCACAATCTTTTATCAGAGGTTACAGAGACCTTATTAATAATGACTTCTTTGGTACTAAAGATAAAGACCTTGATAATATGCTTCTTATTGATAGATTAAATATTCACTTTAAATCTTCTCATGTAGAAAGTCCTATTACATTTACCGATACTTATGAAAATGATGTAGTTTCTAGAATGGAAAAGTTAGAAACTTTTGAAGATGTAATTAATCTTGCTGACGAATTATCAAAATACTGTAAAGAAGAACAAGAACAAAAAGAACAAGAAATGGAAACTAATGGTTTTGATGACCATGATTTTGATGATTTCGAAGATGATGATTTTGACCAAGACGGTGATGATTCTGATTCCTCAGATGATGATGAAGAAGAAAAGTCTGGCTCTAAACCAGATGATACTGAGGGTGATGATGATTCAAAAGATGATGAAGAACAAAAAGATCCTATCAATAGAGACAAACCTTCTGCTGGTACACAATCAGAACAAGAACTAAAAGGTGAACCATCAAAACCTGTTGCACCACCTGAAGAAATTTCTGCTGAGACAGACCAATCTTGGGAAAACAAAAAAGAAAATTTACTAGATCCAAAATCTAAAAACAATGAGTATATCAATATTCACAGTTACAAAAATGTTAATGATTATATTGTTGACTATAAAACTGTACTATCAGATTTTGATAGAGTTTTCAGAAAACCTTACAAAGAAGAAACTAAAGATACATCAGCACAAAATGCTATATCTAAAATGATTTCTAAATACAGACAATTCAATAAAGACCAATCTAAAAAAGTTAGTTACATGGTTAAAGAGTATGAGATGAAAAAGGCTGCTGCCGCTTACTCTAGAACTAAACAAGACAAATCTGGTGTTATTGACCCACTTAAATTACATAGTTACAAATACAATGATGATATATTCAAAAGAATGGCTATCACACCTGATGGTAAAAATCATGGTATGATGATGTTTATAGATTGGTCAGGTAGTATGCAAGATAAAATGCAATCTACTATTCACCAGTTAATGAACCTAACAATGTTTTGTCAAAAAGTAAACATACCTTTTGAAGTGTATGCTTTCAGTAATGACACTTATAATAGATGGGATAGAGAGTCTAAATACACAACACCAAAAGGTAAGTCGCATCCTAAATATGAAGATGGTGATATTACAGTTGATGAAAGATTGTCTCTATTAAATTTTGTATCCTCTAGAATGAATGCCAAAGAATATGAAAAAGGTATGATTAACTTATTCTTGCTTTCTGAAAAATTTGATAACACATATTACTCTAGAAGAAGAATGTTTAATATGGATAGTGAAACATTTGCTAAGTATCAAGAACAAAATGATTATCTAAATGCTTTACCTTATGAACCTTCTGGTTATAGATTGGCTTCTACACCACTTAATGATTGTATCATGGCTGCTATGCCGATGGTTAATGCTTTCAGAAAACGATATGCTATTGATAAAATGAATACAATCTTTTTAACTGATGGCTGCTCTGATGGTAACGATAGATATGTTAATTTCAATCCTAGTGTTGATGAAAAAGAAAAAAGATTTATGAATAAACAACCAGGCGGTTATTATATCACTAATACTCATTATGAAAGTAATCTAGTATTAAGAGATACTAAAACTAAAAAAGAATATATGACAAGTTATAGAGAAATGACCGATAGTTTGTTAGACGCTTTGAGAGAACGAACTGGTACTAAAATATTAGGCTTCTATATTGCAAGTGGTAAGAAAATTGATAGATACACTTTAGAGAAATTCTTTCCTGCATATTCGTATGATAAAAAACAAAAAGTATTTGATAGAAAAAAAGTAATGGCAGAATACAGAAAAAATAAATGTTTAGTTGTTAAACATAATTCTGCTTATGATGAATTTTATCTCCTTGCTGGGGGTAATCTGCAAGTATCAGATGGTCAAATGGCGACACCATCTGAAAACGCTAAAAAGAGTGAAATAAAAAGACTATTCACATCTACTTTAAAAGAAAATAAAGATAGTAGAGTTGTCTTAAATAAATTTATTTCGCAAGTCGCTTAATTGAAAGGAAACTATATAATGGATAATACATCTAAAATATCACTAACACCAGCTCAAGAAGCATTTGTTAAAATGGCAAATGAAGAAGGGTTCACTACCGAAATTACTAGAAAGGATATTATATCCCTTCAAACTAAACACGGTATCACCAAACCTGCTTGGTTGATGAAGAACCAATCTTATAGATTGGCTAGAGGCGGTTATGCTCTACCTACGATAGGGCAAGTTGCTGAAACTACTACCGAATCGGATAGTGAGTAATCAAAAAAATCAAAATATGGGGGTTTTTTGCCCCCATATTCAAGAAATAGAACAAAACAAGAACAAAGAAAATGGAAAAAGCGCAGAAAATAAGGGGAAAAAAATGGTAAATGTGCTTGACTTTTATGCTATAATAGTGTAGCATATACTTATATTATGAAAAAACGAAAGGTGAAAATGACTACATTAAATCAAGACCAATTAAATCAAGTTGAATTGTTATATAAACATTACAAAAAAACTGATTTGACTAGGTCAGAAATAAATGATTTTGTTAAGAGTGGCAAAATCAAAAATCCAAGTTGGTTAAAACAAGACCAATATAAAGTTGCTAGGGGAGTTTATACTTTACCTGTTGACGGCAACGATATTTCTTCGCAAGTAAAAGAAGAAATACTTTCCGAATTACCTAAAACTGAAAAGGCACCTGTTACTGAAACAGTTAGTCAGGCTGCATTTATTGTTTCAAGTTTAACTGGTGATATCGTACCTACTAAAGATCCTGTATTCGTACCATGGGGTTATTTTAAAGATATCAAATCAATTGTTTCTAGTAAACAATTTTATCCTATCTTTATTACTGGCCTTTCTGGTAACGGTAAGACAATGAATGTATCTCAGGCTTGTGCTCAGGCTAAAAGAGAATGTATCAGAGTCAATATCACAATCGAAACCGATGAAGATGATTTACTCGGTGGTTATAGATTGCAAGAAGGTCAAACTGTTTGGCAGAATGGTCCTGTAATCGAGGCAATGGAGAGGGGTGCTATTCTTCTTCTTGATGAGATTGACCTTGCGTCTAATAAGATTATGTGTTTACAACCTATCTTAGAGGGTAACGGTGTCTTCCTTAAAAAGATTAACAAGTTTATTAAACCTGCACCAGGGTTTAATGTGATTGCTACTGCCAATACTAAAGGGCAAGGTTCTAATGACGGTAAGTTCATTGGTACTAATATTCTTAACGAGGCATTCCTTGAAAGATTCCCTATTACTGTTGAACAGGCATATCCTACAAATAAGATTGAGAGTAAAATCTTAACCAATGTTATGTCCGAAAAAGGTCTTACTAAAAAAGATGATGAAAAGTTTGCCAATAATTTAATTACTTGGGCAGACATTATCAGAAAGACCTTCTATGAGGGCGGCGTAGATGAAATTATATCTACTAGAAGATTGGTTCATATCGTAGAAGCCTTTACTATCTTTAAGAATAAGATGAAGGCTATTGAGATGTGTACTAATAGATTTGATGTTGATACCAAAACATCATTTATGGATTTATATACCAAAGTTGATGGCGGCGAAGATGTCACCACTTGGAATAGTCCAGTTCTAGATGATGAACAAGATTCCGATGATAGTGAGGAAGATAACCCAAGTTATTAAAAATCTATCTCATAATGTAGTCGAGTGGCACCTTCGGGTGCCACTTCCTTACAGGCTTGACAAAAAAACTAAAATAGTGTATAATATAAAAATATGAAAAAGATAAAAAACAAAAGTAAAAAATTTAAGACTAATGAACCAGAGATTCCATTTACCTTTGATTTTTATTTAATCTACTGGGAAGATATTCAGAGTGATAGTGGATGGAGACCATTGAAAGATATACAAGAGTCTAAACCTGCCATCTGTGTTTCAACTGGATGGTTAGTTAGAAAAGATGCTAAAGTTCATATTGTAATGTCAGATTACAATTATGATGACAAGGGTGAAATGGGTGAGGGTGGTAATACAACTGTTATTCCCTCAAAGAATGTAATAACAAAATATAAGATAGAAGATTTATAATGACAATAGAAGTACAAGTTAGAGGAAATAATGTTGAGAAGGCCATGAGGGTTCTAAAAAAGAAACTACTTAAAGATGGTCTGATGAGAGAATTAAAAGAACGCCAACACTATTCTAAACCTTCTGCCGTAAAAAGAGAAGCAAAGAAACAACAAATTAGGCGTTTTAAAAAAGAACAAAAACTGAAAATCTTAAAAGAAGGTTTTTAAAAGAATTACTTGATGTGAATATGTTGCCCATGTCAGATAATGTAATAAACAAATGGCAACACAGACTTGAAGGAGTTGATTTATTATGGGTAGAAAAGCCTTAACAAAAAAAGAAAAAGTACTAAACTTATTATCAGGTGGCAAAGCAGTTGCTTGGACTACATTGAGAAATAAGTTTGATTTAACATCACCGAGAGCGATGGTGGATCAATTAAGAACAGAGGGACATATGGTGTATATCAATCAAACATCAAATGGAACTTCGTATCGTCTAGGTACACCTACTAAAGCTATTATAGCTGCAGGCGTAAATAAAGTGTTAGGAAATAACACTTCTGAAATCGTTGCTGCTGGTATCAGAGCTTTATACGGTAAACAAAAATATGCTTACTCTAATCAGTAAGACTATTTTATCGTATAAATAGTAATGTGAGGCAGTTCGTAAGTCCTGACATTAGAGGTAGAGTGTCTTCCGCAAAGACACCATTTTGGGTTTTGCCGTTTTACCCGAGACAAAAAAACGGCACTTTTATTGGTTTAATATTAGGGTTAACACAGACAACCTAATATTGAACCAATAATTTTTTTATAGGGGTTGTAATTTTTAAAACAATACTTATATAAATAATTGTGATACGCTCAATTAAGAGGTATCATTTAGATTAACTTGCTTAATAAAAGGAGAAAAATATGACAAGACTATCTATATGGAACGATTTGCGTCCATTTTCAGTAGGATTTGATGACCTATTTGACCACTTTAATAATACATTAGAGTACACGGTTAAACAACCAACATCATACCCACCTTACAACATCAATAAAGTAGATGATTTAAATTATCAAATTGAAATGGCACTTGCTGGTTTCAGTAAAAAAGATATTGAGATTAAATCTGCTGATGGTCAATTGACAATTAAGTCAGTTGAGAATGATGATAAGGACGAAAAGGAAACTTTACATAGAGGTATTTCAAAAAGAAAATTTAGTAGAACATTTACTTTGGCTGAAGATATCAAAGTTAATGGTGCTGAATTGAAAGATGGAATGCTTTTAATTGAGTTAGAGAAAATCGTGCCAGAGGAAAAGAAGCCTCGAACAATTGACATCAAGTAATTGATTCAATAGATAGGGGGCGAAGCTTGACTTTGCTCCCTAATTATGTTATAAATATAATTGAACAATCGTCAATAGTGTACTCTGTTAGTAGAGGCAAAATTGACACTTACTTTTTAAAAGGAGAATAATTATGAAAAGTATAATACCATTAGAGGAAATCAATCAAGATTTTCCTGCAAAACAAACCTTCCAACTACCACTAAAATATCAAACTCTTGGAGTAGAATTTGAAAACGATCCAGTATGGATTGAATTTGATAATATTCGCTCTCTTGACGCTGATAAAAATGTTGGTAGAACAGGAGAACACGACCAATTAGAAATACAAACACTTGCTAATTCATTTAGTGCCGGTGTACAGACTTGGCAAGAATTGCCAGCTGTAATCAAAAATACTGACGGCGAGATAAGATTTACACATGACCAAGTTTTTGGTTATGGTCGTGTACAATCAATACAACTTGCTAGAGCAGAACAAAAAGGTTATTGGTTTTGGGTCTTAAAACCTTGTAGTGAAACTCAACTATCTTGGGTAAAGGTTATAGAGAATTTAGATATAACACCTGAATTTAAACAAAGAGAAAAACTTTTAGTTCAACAGATGAATAGTTTGATTCATAAAGGTCTTGTAGCAAACACAGACGAAAGTATTAGAAATCACATTCTAGAAAAAGTACCTCATATAGGTAAAAAGACATTAGGTGATGTGACCAATATTATTTTTGAGACAAACGCAACACCTTTGAAATATATAACTTGGGGCCCTGCAAAAATTAATCAATGGTTAAAACAGGACGCTGATGACAATGCTAAGTTCTTACATGGGGGTAAATTTGATACTGTCAGAGATATGTATGGCTTTGCTGCTAGAAATGTCATGGATCCAGTTATCAATTCTATAAAGAAATATCATGAAACTGGTAAAGACTCTTATGTTGTGCTTCATGTTGAGGCACCTAACAAGTCTGGTAACTTAAAGACCTTTAGGGATAATCAAATGAACCAATATAAAGAATATAGGTCAATGTTTACTAACTTAGGTATGAAACATTTTCCTCTACATATATTAGGATTTATGTATCAAGATACCAAAGATGAAGATAAAAGGCATCTGGTTGCCGCTTAATTATTTTAAGGGGACCTGCTTGACAGGTCCCTTTAATTCTGTTATAATAAACTCAATTAAACAAAAGGTGAAATTAATATTATGAAACTAAATCAAAACACACAAAACATACTTAAAAACTTTTCTGAAATCAATACTAATATATTGATTAAACCAGGAAAAGAATTAAGCACAATCTCTACTATGAGAAATATATTTGCTAAGGCAGATATTGACGAGTCGTTTGATACCGAGTTTGGTATCTATGACTTGAATGAATTTCTTGCAGTAGTATCAAGTACAAACAAACCTGAATTATCTTTACAAGATAAGTTTATGACTATCTCTGCTGAAGGCAGTAAGTCAAAAGCAAAATACTTTTATTCTGATCCGTCAGTTCTAGTATCGCCAACTAAGGAAGTTAATATGCCAGAGGCAGATGTAACTTTTAGTTTATCAGAATCACATCTTACAGAATTGAAAAAGATGGCTGCGATTTTGAAAACACCTGACCTTGCGTTAGTAGGAACAAATGGTGGTGATATTGTATTAAAAGTATGTGATAAAAAGAATGATACATCTAACAACTTTGATATCGTTGTAGGCGAAAGTGCTACAGCAGATTATACTTTCTATTTTAAAGTAGAAAATTTAAAAATGATATCTGGTGATTATGATGTTTCAGTATCTTCAAAGTCTATATCTCATTTCAAAAACAAAAAACTACCTATTGAATACTGGATTGCTCTTGAGCCAGACAGCACAATCAGTAAGTAATTTTAATTATAATATGAACGGAGTGAAATATGAATACAGACTTTTTATGGGTCGAACAATATAGACCAGGCAAGATTGATGATTGTATATTACCTACATCATTAAAAACACTATTCAAGTCCTTTATTACTAAAGGCGAATTATCTAATCTATTATTCTCAGGTACACCAGGTATCGGTAAGACCACAGTTGCAAAAGCATTATGTGAAGAATTAAACTGTGATTGGATTATGATTAATGGTTCCGAAGAAGGTGGCATTGATGTATTAAGAAATAAGATTAAAAACTTTGCTTCTACTGTATCACTATCAGGTGGTAAAAAAGTAGTAATACTTGACGAAGCAGATTATCTAAATCCACAATCTACACAACCTGCATTGAGAGGCTTCATTGAGGAGTTTCATAAGAATTGTAGATTTATTCTTACTTGTAATTTCAAGAATAGAATAATCGAACCATTACATAGTAGATTTTCTAATATAGAATTTAGAATTAATCCTAAAGATAAACCTAAATTAGCAAGTCAGTTGTTTACAAGAGCAACTTATATTCTTAAAGAACAAAATGTTGACTATGAAGATAAGGTACTTGCTGAATTAATTAAGAAACATTTCCCAGACTTTAGAAAACTGATTAATGAATTACAAAGATATTCTGTAAGTGGTACTATTGACGCTGGTATTCTTGTAAATGTATCTGATGAAAACTTAAAGACACTTGTAACACACCTTAAAGGTAAAGAGTTTAGTGATATGAGAAAATGGGTTGTCAATAATCTTGATAATGATCCAGTTAAAATCTTTAGAAAAATTTATGACAATATGTATGATAGTTTACAACCAGAAACTATACCTCATGCTGTTTTAATTATTGCTGATTATCAGTATAAGTCTGCCTTTGTAGCTGACCAAGAAATTAATCTGGTGGCGTGTCTAACTGAATTGATGTCCCAGGTTAAATTCAAATGAGTTACGAACTCAAAGAATACTTAAACGCCATAAACTTCACAAAGAAAGACTTAACAAAGTCCGAAGATGAATTATGGAAGAAAAAGTATCCTGCATTTATCGTAAACAAACTATTGTCTGCTTTTTCAGACTCCATAATGCTTGTGAATGAAATGAATAGAAACCATTTCATAGACAAGGATATGCAATTTCAATTTCTACTAAATAGTATTAGAACAAAGAAACGGTATAGTCCGTTTTTGAGGGCGAGTAAATTAAAAGAAATTGAGTGTGTAAAGGAGTATTATGGATATAGTAATGATAAAGCAAAGTCCGCTCTTGATATACTCACCAAAGATGAGATAAAGCTCATCAAGGAAAAATTATATAAAGGTGGGACAAAATGAATGAATTAGATAATAGTTGGCATCCAGAAAAAATGCTGGAAGTTCAATTGAAAGAACCAGACGATTTTTTAAAGGTTCGTGAAACACTAACTAGGATTGGTGTTGCCTCTAGAAAAGATAAAAAATTATTTCAATCGTGTCATATACTACACAAACAAGGTAGATATTTCATAGTGCATTTTAAAGAATTATTTGCATTAGATGGTAAAGAAGCAAACTTGACCGAGAACGATATTGAAAGAAGAAATACAATTGCTCAATTATTGGGTGATTGGGGATTAATTGCAATAATTAATACCACAGTTGCTGAGAAGAAAGCTCCTCTATCACAAATTAAAGTCTTAGCCTTTAAAGAAAAAGGTGAATGGGACTTACAAGCAAAATATAATATAGGTAAAAAAATAGAAGATGAAGGCACCGAAGTTTAGAGAATTTATAACTGAGGCCAATGGCAATCAGAAATATAAATTAGTTATAATTACAGATGAGCCTGAAAAGGCAAAGACCTTTCATACTGCTGATAGACTACAAGAAGAAGCAGAAAAGTTAGGATGGAAACATTATCTGTATAAACTAACTGGTGGTTATACTTCTTATGAAGATGGTATTTTTAGATTACATAACAAAGAAGATGAAAAAGGTTTTGTAGTTTCAGGTACTGATACAATTGCAATCATAAGAGGTTCAGTTGTTAGAAAAGATAGTTGGATGGATATTATATCCTCACTAGAAAAACATAGTGTTTGTGTTATCAATAGCAGACAATCAATTAACATATGTACAGACAAGTATAGAACAGCATTAAGACTTTCTGACTATGGTATTCGTCAACCTAAGACAACTTTAATAAACGATCCAGAAAAGTCAGCATTAGCATTTGATAAACTAGACACAAAAATGCCTGTGATTATGAAAACTTTAAGAGGGTCAAAAGGTGTTGGTGTATTGTTTATTGAATCAGAAAAAGCATTAGACAGTATTGTACAATTAATTTATAAACAAGATGAAGATACTGATTTACTTTTACAAGAATATATCCCAACAGATTATGATGTTAGAGTATTAGTATTAGGTGGTAAGGTACTTGCTACAATGAAGCGACCTGTAATTGAAGGAGACTTTAGAAGTAATGTATCACAAGGTTCTAAACCAGAAAAAATTAAACTAACAGAATTAGAAATAGAAGCAAGTCTATTGGCTGCAAAAGCAGTGAATGGAGTATGGACTGCTGTTGACTTTATACCAAGTAAGAATAGAGAAAAAGAAGCACCATTTGTAATTGAGGTAAACTCATCTCCTGGTACTGAAGGTATGGAAGAAGCAAGTGGTCAGAATATTAGTAAAGAGATTATACAATTCTTTGCTGATAAAAAGAATTGGGTTAAAGTACCTAGTGAGTGTGGTTATAAAGAGATTGTAACTATCAAACCTTTTGGTGAAATCATCGCTAAGTTCGATACTGGTAATTCAGGTATGTCAGTTATTCATGCTGATAAAATGCAAGTAAAAGATAAAAAAGTAACATGGTCTTTATTAGGTAAAACTATTACAAGTGATATCATTCGTAAAGAAGAAATATCAGTTGGTGGCCTAAGAAACTATGATGAAGATAGATATGTCATTAAATTAAATGTAGAATTTTTAAGTGGAATGTATGAAACAGAATTTACACTAGACGATAGAGAAGATAGAACACCAATTCTATTTGACCGAGAGTTTATGAGTAGAGTAAATGTCATGGTAAATCCAGACAGAAAATATGTCGTTACAACAAAATATAGTTTAGATTAGTGCTTTACAAACTAACTAAATTATGTTATAATATATTATTAAAAGGAGTGAACAATGGCAAAAAATCATCAAGCGGATAATCCCTTATATAAAGCATTAGCAAAAAAATACGAGGCACAGATAGCAGAAGCATATGCTACTCTAATTGTATATTTTGATAATTCAGTTGGTATCGGTGAACATCCACAACATCTTCAAGAAATGGATAAACAGTTAGACATGATGTCAACTGCTGAAGAAAAACTACAATCATTATCTAAACATTTTAACAATACACAGATATAGTGAAATTTTATACAAGTGTGCTGCCATATAAAGGTCGATTACTAGTTCGTGGTATTGACCATGATGGCAGCCACAAAAAGTTTAAAGTAAATTACAAACCATCTTTGTTTACTCCTGTTCAAAAAGAAACAGGATATAAAACATTAGATGGTCGTAATGTAGCAAAGATTAAACATGAAAGTATGTATGAAGCAAGAAAGTGGATTGACGAATATAAAGATGTAACTAACTTTGAATATTTTGGTAATACAAAATTTCAATATCCATATATCGCAGATAAGTTCCCAGGTAAAATTGATTGGGATTTAAAACAATTAAGATTAATCACAATTGACATTGAGTGTGAAAGTGAGAATGGTTTTCCTGACCCAGGTCTTGCAAGTGAGCCTTTAATTTGTATTACTGTAAAAGACCATGCGAGAAAAAGTATTATTGTTTTTGGTTGTGGCAACTTTGTTAATGACCGTGATGATGTAAAATATTTTAAATGTTCTACTGAAAGAGATTTAGTAATTAAGTTTACAAAGTTCTGGACTGCTTACAATCCAGATATCGTAACAGGTTGGAATGTTAAGTTCTTTGATATACCTTATTTGATGAATCGTTTTAAATATCTCATGGGTGATGAATTTTTAAATCAGTTTAGTCCTTGGGGTGTTGTAAGTCAAAATAGTGCAAGAATAACTGCCAAAGGATTTAACAAAGAACAAAACTATTATGACATTCTTGGTGTTTCAGTTCTAGATTATCTTGACCTCTATCGTAAACATACATTTGTTAGACAAGAAAGTTACAAACTAGATTATATTGGTCAAGTAGAATTAGGCGAACAAAAGACAGAAAATCCATATGATACTTTCAAAGAGTTTTATCAAAACGATTATCAATTATTTGTAGAGTATAATATTCAAGATGTAGAATTAGTTGATAAGTTAGAGGATAAAATGCAGTTGATTGCTTTGCATTTGACTATGGCTTATGAAGGCAAAGTAAATTATCAAGATGTCTTTGGCCAAGTTCGTATGTGGGACACTATCATATTTAATTATCTCAAAGAGAATAAACTTGTTTGTCCTGCTGTAAATGAAAACGAATACTCTGGTGGTTATGAAGGTGCATATGTGAAAGATCCTGTTGTAGGTTTTCACGATTGGATTTGTAGTTTTGATTTAAATAGTTTGTATCCACACCTAATTATGCAATATAATATTTCACCTGAAACAATGGTCGGATTCGAACCTAATTCTGTGAGTGTAAATAAAATGTTAAATCAAGAATCTGATTTATCTCATCTAGATGGTTCTACTATTACACCTAATGGTGCTATGTTTAGAACAGACAAAAGAGGTTTTCTTCCTAAGTTAATGGATAAACTATATCAAGAACGAGTGATATATAAAAAGAAAATGATTAAGGCAAAGGCCAAGTATCAAGAGACTGGTGATAAAAAATTATTAAATGATATCGCCGCAAATCATAATATTCAGTTGGCAAGAAAGATTGCATTGAATAGTGCTTATGGTGCTATTGGCAATCAATACTTTAAATACTTTGATGTAAGACACGCTGAAGGTATTACAAAGGCAGGTCAACTTGCGATTAGATGGATTGAAAGAGATGTAAATGAATATCTAAACAATTTATTAAAAACTAAAAATGTAACTTATGTTGTGGCTTCTGATACTGATTCTATCTATGTAAAACTTGGTGCAGTTGTAGATAAAATATTTAAAGATAAATCTGATACAAGAAAGATTGTAAAAGTTCTAGATAAATTTTGTGAAGAAAAATTACAAAAGGCAATTGATGATAGTTATGATAGACTTGCTAAATATGTAAACGCATTTGAGCAAAAGATGTTTATGAAACGAGAAGTAATTGCTAACAAAGGTATCTGGACTGCTAAGAAAAGATATATTTTAAATGTTTACAATGAAGAAGGCGTTGATTTAAAAGAACCTAAGTTAAAGATTATGGGTATCGAGGCTGTTAAGAGTTCGACACCTGCCCCTTGTCGTGTTAAGATTAAAGAAGCATTGAAAGTAATCATGAATAAAGATGAGGCAGCACTAATACAATTCATAGATGAATTTAGAACACACTTTAAAAAACTACGACCAGAAGAAATTGCTTATCCTCGTTCTTGTAATAATCTTAAAAAGTATTCTTCATCAACAGACATATATCAAAAGTCAACACCTATTCATGTGAAAGGTGCTTTATTATATAATAATATGTTAAAGAAAAACAAGTTAGTTAAGTATGAAGAAATACAAGAAGGTGATAAAATTAAATTTATTGTTTTAAAAGAACCTAATCCATTGAGAGAAAAGGTAATATCTTTTCCTACAAGTTTGCCAGAAGAATTTAATTTACATCAATATATTAATTATGATGAACAGTTTGATAAATCATTTTTAGAACCATTACGATTTATTGTAAACGCAATCAACTGGAATTTTGAAAAACAATCAACATTAGATAACTTCTTCTAGAGAGAGAAATATGAAAGAAAACGCATTTACACACTACAAACGAGATAATGACCTATATAACCGTCTCATAGCCGCCGCTACAGACGGAAAACTGCCTGTCTTGACATCTACTATCTTCGAAAAAATGAACGCTGAGTACGGAAAAGAGAAGATGAGAACACACTTGGCAGACTATATTGCTTCAGAAAGACCAGTATTTCCACTCAAAGAAATCACTAATGGTGATATGAGAATTAGTTTTGGTCGTCTTAAACAGTTTGATACTAGTACCATTTGCATTCCTAACGAGCAAGTAGAAAAGGAAGTATTTGAAAAGTATGATGATTACAAATACCCTTATAGTGAGTACGGACTTGGCTTGATAAATGGTGCTAGTACCTTTAATGATGTAAGTAATTATTTCATGCAAGATTTACGACTAGAGTGTAGTAGTTATGGCTTTCGAGCACCTAAAGAAGTTTGGGAAAATGGAGATGCTTATGCTATTTGGAAATGTTTAGGACCAATATGGCGTGGTATAAATGGAGTTAAACTTACAAAGATAAAAGAATTAGATGGTACTGAAATAGAAAAGTTAGTAGGTGGTCAATTAGATGAAAAGAGTTACATATCAGCATTTAGATTAGGCACTTATATTGCAACACAATTTAAACCAGTTGTTGCAAAAGCAATTTATGATATGACAAATGCCAAAACAGTATTAGATACAAGTTGTGGTTGGGGTGATAGACTTGCAGGTTTCTTTGCTTCTGACGCTGAAGAATATTATGGCTGTGATCCTAATCCTAATACTTACCAAAGATATCAAGAACAGATAAGTTCGTATAATAAACTATTATCTAAACCTAAAAAAGTTCAGATATGGAGATGTGGTGCTGAAGATTTACCATATCATAAACTACCAAAGATTGATGTAGCATTTACAAGTCCACCATACTTCTCTACCGAACAATATAACAAAGGTGGTGAACATCAAGAGGACCAATCATGGCATAAATTTAACGAGTATGATAAATGGCGTGATGATTTTTATTTACCAGTTGCAGAGAAAACTATGGAAGTTTCAAAGTTTATGTTTGTAAATATTATGGATCCAAAAATACATGGTGTTCGTTATCGTTCTGGTGATGAATTGGTAGATAAGTTTAAAGATAAATTTCTTGGTCAAATTGGCATGAGAATTATGCAACGACCAAAATCAGATACACTATTTAAAGATGAGCAAGAAAAGGCTGACTTTATGAACAAAATGTTTATAGAGAATGTTTGGTGCTTTGGTCCAAAAACAGACCTATTTAAAAATTCAAGAAAGGCAACTTTAGATGAGTTTTTTGCTTGACAAAGAATTATATATAGTGTATAATGAAACAGTAAATGACAGTTACAGTATATTCAAGAACAGTAAATGGTAAAAAAGGTAAGTGGGAATTTCATTCCTCTTATGTAGATGGTATGCCAGGTGGTAAAAAAAGAGAAAAAGAATATGCGAACAACTTTAAAAAAAAAGAAAACAACACAGAATATAAGGTAGAGGTAGATAATGAGTGATTTTTTGAAAGACATAATTAAAGAAACTGGTAATGAATATGCTAGTTTAGTATCAGATGGTGCGTCAGGTGATGTAACAGATTTTATTGATACAGGTTCTTATATATTCAATGCGTTATTAGGTGGTGGCATACACAAAGGTTTACCTTCTAATAAGATTACTGCTATTGCAGGCGAAAGTGCAACAGGTAAAACTTTCTTTGTACTAGGTATGTGTAAACATTTTCTAGACCAAAATCCTGATGGTGGTGTTATATTTTTTGAGAGTGAATCAGCTGTATCAAAAGAGATTATAGAAGAAAGACAAATTGATAGTAGTCGTATGGTTGTTATGCCAGTTACTACTGTTCAAGAATTTAGACATCAATCATTAACAGTATTAGACAAATATATTGCTCAAGATAAGTCTGAAAGAAAACCATTATTGCTTGTATTAGATTCCTTAGGTATGTTATCAACTACTAAAGAAATTGAAGATACACAGGCAGGTAAAGAAACTAAAGATATGACAAGGGCACAAATAGTAAAAGCTGCCTTTAGAGTATTAACATTAAAGTTAGGTAAGGCAAAAGTTCCTCTTATCATAACAAACCATACTTATGATGTTATCGGTAGTATGTTCCCAACAAAAGAAATGGGTGGTGGATCAGGCTTGAAATATGCAGCTAGTTCTATCGTCTATCTATCAAAGAGAAAAGAAAAAGATGGGACAGAAATTATTGGTAATATTATACATTGTAAAAATTACAAATCCAGATTAACAAAAGAAAATAAAGTAGTAGATGTTCGTTTAACTTATGAT
>Ga0208134_1000492_pt1 | contig 26092 bp, 23 predicted proteins | sample VirMetDEL_Mar_31_FD_184515 | JGI IMG/M metagenome (GOLD analysis project Ga0208134, IMG submission 184515) | Aqueous microbial communities from the Delaware River and Bay under freshwater to marine salinity gradient to study organic matter... | ecosystem: Environmental > Aquatic > Marine >...
CACGCTGATGATAGCATTCCCCTATTAATGTATACCATGTACCTTACAGTGTCACCACCAAGGCTTTAAAATCTTACCATCGTCACCCCTCACACCACACTTAATTTCTGAGACATACCGTTGATTGATACCTAACAGCTCGCTTATATCCCGCTGCCTCATCCCTTCCTTAAGCAATGCCTTAACAGCCGCTATAGTCTTAGGAGTTACTACCCTATACCTCCTTCCTGCATTGTCCATATCCTTAACATTATCAGCATCTGTACCCACTGATAGGTGTTCAGGATTAATACAAGCCCTATTGTGGCAGGAATGACGCACAACCCTACCCTCAATATCCAGACCAGATAGACGAGCCACTGCCCTATGCCCGCTGCCTGCCTTACCCATGTCCACAAATCTAGAATATCCTGCCACAGTTAAACTACCCTGCCACACTAGACATTCCCCCTCCGGTTTAGTTCTTGACATAAAGAATGCCATATCCCTAACAACTGGTTTTCTCATACAATTCTCCATTAATGTATACAGTAATCATTTACTATACATTATAGAGTACCAAATAATTTAGGAATTAACAACCAAACTAGGGAATTAATCTCAAATTACTCGGTACTTGGCCGTGATGATAGCATACTATACTCGGTATACGCGAGAGATGGATCACCTCCTAGAGCTTAAGCCCCTTTAGTAAATCATGTATATACACTGCCTCCTACAGTGTACATAGTATGATGAACCAATGTTAAGCAGCTAGTATTACGCTGCCTCTTTAATAGCAAGTTGCTCCATTAGTAGTACTAAGTCAGCTAATGATACGCCACCTTCTAATACCGCGGACAATATAGCTCCACCTTCAATACCTTCTTGGTCGTCAGCTAGAGCCTTCTTAGTTAAGTCAGCTATTTTCTTAGCATATTCTTTAGCCTTAACAGGCGGCTTAACACCTTCCGCTTCGTACCAAGTCCACACTGTATTAGCTTCCACTTCTAAGAACAATGCACCCGCTTCAACCTTGTCAGCTAATTTCTTATCGCCCTTGATTTTCTTAGAGAATACACCCGCCGCTTGTTTGAATGGTAGGAATTCTTCAAAGAATTCTATTGCAGTGCGCTTATTAGCAGGAGTCAACACCTGCAATAGACGGTTTACGGTTGCTATATCGTTAGTGTCATCAATGACAATGTATTGAATCATATCCCGTGACAACTCACCTAGTACTGTACGTGTAACCTTTTCAGCACCTGCTAGAGCTTCGATTTTCTTGATTAGATCAGCTTGATTTAACATAATATTACCTTTTTAGTTTAGTTAGTTTACATTGTAGCCGAATGGCTATCCATATCCTACCTATTGCTAGGTAGTCAACGGATAAGCACTTGTCTTATCGTTTGGTATCTTATTTCCGCCGATACCACTTAAGTATTTTACGATACCTAATAGGCGGATTGTTGTCATAGGTTTTAAACGTATACTATATGCATTGCAGCTAGAATTAATGCACAATTCTACGGCAAACCATTCTCGACAACTCCAACAATTTTAAAGATCAAACCTAGTGTATACCTATTTAGTTTGTGCCGTTTATATCAGACGCACTTACCCCTGTCCTGTAAAGCATTAGTTTCAATTATACCAGACGCCTACCAATCTTAACCGAGAGATTTAAATACGGAATGCCTAGCATTAACCGTATTGTTACCCTATTCAAGCCAGTGTTTTGAGAATACACGCTTTAATAACATTCACCCACCAATAGGAGGATATACACTACATTTTTAAATAACAGGCAACCGCTAGGGTGTACCTTACTGGCCAAACTATCTGGCCAGAAACTCCACTATACAGACTTGAAACCATATAGCAACTCCTTTTTAAAACCTTTTTCGTCTCTACTATCTGGCTAGGCGGGCAACCTACCAGAGGACTAGCAACCTTTTAATTTGTATCCCGCTAGCAGGTGAAGCGGTAAGTCGCGTTGTTGCCTCGACTTGTTAACAAGTGTACAGACTATTTCATATTAGTACAATGTTTTAAATTCATATGTATAGCAATATGTATTCCTTTGAGGACTATTACTATTTACGTCTATGTATATAAGCAGGAGTGAATAGTGTCTGTACCTAACAGATATAGAGACAATAAGCAACAACTAATAGGTAATAAGAAGCATAGGTGATATAACCTATTAAGTATGTTAGTAGTCACTACTGCTACAGCCTTAGTTAGACTAAGGACGAACGATCGGTAGTAAAGTAATACCAAGGCATAGGGTAGGCATAAAATGGCTTAGAGAGCATTAGAGAGCGTTCTAGCACTATAGACTTATAACGTATAAGACATGCATTAAGTATAGCGTTATAGTATAGGCTATTGTCGTGCTATCTATTGACTATATACTTGAGGAGTGGTAGGGAATGACGACTTGAGGACAAATGCTATATAAATCAAGGGGTTAAGTGTGAAAGGTGATGTTGTGTAGGGGATATGAGGTAAATTCACATATAACACTGTTATGCATGAACATTATTCATTTGACTTTCAAGGCTACCTGTGCATATGGTCGAAAAGGGGGGCAGGGGTCTCCTTGAGTGTTGCATTGGACCTTAATAATTTCTACACAGAATATTGACAACTCGCCCCTCAGTCCTTAGGGGAGTCCTTGAGAGGTATGTCTATACGCCTCCGGCAATCTTCCTAGGACGTAAGGTATATGTCGGAGACGTTAGTAGTGATGTTATTGGCGACAGCCTATAACGAACGATCTATCCCCTAAAGAGACCTTTTATCAGTTTATTTTAACTATTTGTAAGATTTTGGTTGAGAATCCTGAAAAAATTTTATACTTATATATATAAGACATTATATAAGACATACGTAAGGGTGAGCTTGAACGAACGTTAGTTGGTTCAAGTGAACCTTACGGACTCCTTAGGAATCCCTAGGGACAGGATGAGACATAGGAATCTAGATGGCTAAGATAACGATAGATGACATATTAACACAGTTCGCTTCTAGCCAGTCGATTAACAGTCGATTCCAGCAGATAGAAGATGCCCTGAATGATAAGGTGTTGTACAGGAACAACCCCACCGGTGAACCTAACTACATGGTTAGTGACTTCGACATGGCAAACAATGATTTGCTTAATGGTGGGGATGTGTATGTCACAGACCTATACATTGGAGGAGTGAACTGGTCTGGTCTAGACCCAGCCACCATCCTTGCAGCAGAGGCAGCAGCGGTAGAGTCAGAAGCAAGTGCAGCAGCAGCTCTAGTAAGTGAGAACAATGCAGCAGCTTCGGAGACAGCAGCCGGTATCAGTGCAGACACGTCACTGACTCAAGCTCAGATAGCGGTAGCAGCAGTATCAACAATACCAATAGGCACGTTAGGGTTCTTGCCCTTCACAATAGCTTCAGGGGCTTCTAGCCCTATCAGTATACTAGAACCAGCCCCGGGTGTATACACACTGCCCTTCTTCAATGCGGCAGGTGCAGCTAAAGACATACCAATCTACGGGGTGTAAGAAAGCCCCCTTCTAACCTAAGAATCTAAACGAATTTAAAAGACAGGAATATATAATGGCAACAGTCATACCAACAAAGGCTCGGTTCTCAGGATTGGACGTAGTAGCTCTAGGTGAATTTGAATCAGGTGATGTCCTTCCGGTAGATGCGGTTGGTACTATTACTAGTGATTATACAGATAGTGGTTCAGCAGATGTCTATGTACTCACAAAAACGGCCACCACTCCCACCATCGCTTCATACGTAGAAGGTGCAGTTTATTCAGTAAAGGTAGCTAACACTAACACAGGCGCATCCACTGTTAACATAGATGGCTTAGGTGTTAAGAACATTAAGACTCCAGAGGGTACAGACCCTGCTGCTGGAGACATTGTTGATCGTGTTGACCTAGCGTATGACTCAGCTAATGACTGGCTAACTCTTCGTTCTTTTGCTACACAGGTATCCTTATCTACCCCACCTATCTCTTCTGGTAGCCGTAACCAAGTAATGAACCAGAACCCACTAAGCCAAGGCTTGTCTCAACGTGTCGGTATGTCTTCTACTTTGTACACTGGCAATGGCTCTACTCAGTCTATAGCGACTGGTGTTGATATGGACACAGGTGACTTTGGTGGTTTTGTTTGGATTAAAGACAGAACAGGCGCAAACTCAAATTACTTCTATGACACTGTTAGGGGTGCGGGTGAAGACCTTATCTCCAATTTATCCAACGTAGAAGCTACTCAAATTGCAAGGCTGTCAGCATTCAGTTCTACTGGTTTTGATCTAGGTAGTAACACAGGTACTAACACAAACACAAACAACCTTGTAGCATGGAGCTTCCAAACTACTGACAAGTTCACTGGTACGACTAACCGTAACAAAGCGTACACAGCACACTATAACGCTGAGATGGGCTTTAGTGTGGTAGGCTATCTTGGAGATGGCGTAGACGGACACGAAATCCCACACCACTTGGGTAGAACTCCTGAGCTTACAATCTTTAAGAATCGTGATTCGGTAGCTAGTTGGTTGGTTCAATCACCTATGTTCGATATAGATGAATACCTATACCTCGATCAAACAGCAGCTTTAGCCACCTACAGCCAATTTAGCACATTGTTTTCAGACACAACGACTAAGCTAGATATATCACAAGCGTACAACTTCGCTGAGAACTACGTGCAATACAACTTCGCCTCAGTTAAAGACGCTGACGGTGTTTACACAAGTCGAGTAGGCAAGTACATCGGCACAGCCGCCGCAGGGAATTACGTTGATTGTGGCTTTGGCGATAAGTCTGCGGGTTTTGTGATGGTTAAGGAACTGACTGGCACAGGCGATTGGATAGTATTTGACTCAGTAAGAACAGCAAACTACTATTTACTAGCTGACACTTCGGGCGCAGAGGCTACGACCGCAAACATAACGATTGACTATGTAGCTGGCGGTTTTGTTGTAGGCACTACTAATGGGGCGTATAACGGCTTAAACGATGAATACCTATTCCTAGCATTCGCTGACAACACTGGCACTACTGGCGAGACTGACTACGACTACCCAACTACTGACGACACTCTAACGATTGAGCAAGATACGCTTATCAGTTTCGCTGATGGCTTTAGCTCTACAGGTGAAACTAACGTACAGGAGAACGTAGCTGCTGCAACCACTATGACATTCGGTGCAGGCTTTGAAGATGCTAAGTATTACATCTACAAGGATGAAGGTGGCTCATACGGTACAACGCTATACAGACCGTTAGAAGACCAAGACTACTCAGGTGTTCAGACTCCTAATCAGATTGATAAGAACCTTAGAACTACAGCCAAGCATGTTGACTATGAGAGTAGTACCGGTGTTGTTAGTGCTAGTTCAGAGCAGTCTACTTATTACGCTTGGCAATCTTTTAATGGTACCAATGTAGGGTCTGCCGGAGCAGGGGCTAATAAGTGGTTATCTCTTTCAGGCAATACAACAGGTAGTCTCCAGTATAAGTATGCTGAAAAGCGGGTATTAAAGTCTTACAGATGGATGACTCCTGCTCTTGATGCGGGTACAAATGGTATCACTAGAAGCCCTAAAGACTACACTATTGATGGGTCTAACGATGGGTTTACATGGACTACATTGGATACTGTTGCAACCTTCGTTCCCGTTGCTTCTATGTTGTGGAATCCGCTTGTAGACCTTTCAGCCAACACCACGGCTTACTTGTACTACAGAATTAACGTGACATTAAATAACGGTGACGTTAACTATCTATCTATACAAGAACTAGAGTTCAACACTGAGTTATCAGCAGACCGTTACGATGTTAGTGAAGGTGTGATGTACAACTACGCAGGCACAGCTATTAATCGTGTCTACTTAGGTGAGCTTCGTACTGATGACGATGGTGACATAATCAATAATACGATTGTGAACTACACACCTAACAAGTTGAAAACTACGGATGCTGAGTTTCACGGTGATGTTACTATTCGCGGTAAGGTGTTAGATGGCGTGTTAGGTGCAGGGCAAACTTGGCAGGATTTAACAAGTGAACGGGTTTGGGGTGTGACTTATACTAACTCAACAAACAAGCCGATCTTCCTTATATCTCAGCCTAATGCTGCTGCGTCATCAGCTACAACACTAACCGTAGATGGCGTAGTAGTGAGCGTCAGTGCTGCTTCAGTAAGTGATACGTCTAATCCTGTAACAGGTATTATCCCCGCAGGTTCTACCTATGCAGTCACTAGAACGGCGGGAACAGCAGGTCTCGTACTATGGTCGGAGTTACGATAATGAAATATTTTAAAGATTTAGAAGATAAGATATACGGCTACAGTGAAGATCAGGCCGACATCATTCCTGCTGAGTACATAGAGCTAACAGGTGGCATTCCTGATGGGGTGTTCTCTGCCAATACTTGGATTGTAGGCGCTACCGAAGTTACTACAGACTTTGAACTAGCGAAGGAAGAAGCACACGACAAGCGCAGAGCTAAACGTGATGCAGCTTATCAAGCTGTTGATGGTGGCTCTCAATACATCGTGGTCAGTGCTGAAGGTGAGTCTAAGCGCAAGAATGTTAAGACTCCTGACGATGCAGAGCAGACAGCTATTGATGCTACTAACACTGTTGAGGAACTTCGGGAGTTTATCAATGCGACATATCCTGCAAGCTAGTCTGTTCTTTATAGCAGGCTTCATAGCTCAGTTAGCGTTCATCATAACTGGGCTAGTAGTATGTCTACTTCCTAAGACCAAACTTAAGCACGAAGCAGAAGCCTTCACAAGCAACATAGGTATTTGGTATCCAGTACATCTACCTAAGTGGGCTTGGCTCTGGGACAATGATGGTGACGGTGCTAGAGGGGATAAGCGTGGTTGGTTCTGGTGTGAGTATATGCCAGATATGCCAGAAGCTTTTAAATATTGGTTCTGGTTAGCTATACGTAATCCTGCTAACAACTTCAAGAGATTTATACTAGGCTTTGATATTAGAACAGAAACAATAGAAACTATCTATGGAGAAGACTATGTTCGTGACGACTTTAATAGCACTGGGTTTCAACTTGTTAGAGCAGGTAGGCGGTATCATCTATACTATGTTAGACGTTATAGCAACTCACCTAGGGCGTTGGTTATAGAACTAGGTAACAAGTTTAGGGTGGAGCATAACGGCAAGACCTACGAGAGTGAGCACAAGTACTTCAAAGGCTTCACATTCGAGGTTAATCCTTATAAGGACATTAGCTAATGGCTAAATTTAAAGACTCGATGAACCGTTGGTACACCAAGGGGTTATTCTATGAGACTTCAGGATACCAGATTGAGAACGCCGTCTTCACTCTTGCAGAAGAAGATAAAGAAGTTAAAGGTAAGAAGCTCCTATCGTTTAAAAGACTCTTCGTTGAGACCAATGATCCTACAGAGTACGACCTTGCACGTAATCATCTAGGTGGCTGGGCTCATTGGAAAGCAGTACAAGGCGTTAAAGACCTTGAGAGCTTCATTGAGGATTGTCGTGAAGAGTTAGAAGTGAAGCTTAGGTCTGAAGGTATACGTAAGATTGGTAAGCTCGCTGAAGATGAGAAGGGATACCAAGCTGCTAAGTATATGGCAGACAAAGGGTGGAGTCAGCGTAAAGCTGGTGCTCCTACTAAGAGTGAGAAAGCAGGCCAACGTAAGGTTGACCGTAAGCTTGCCACTGTACTAACAACAGACTTTGAACGTATCAAGGGGTTATAGAATGGCTACGATAGGTGGAGCGAGAGATGCTCTAAAGAACAGAAAGCAACAACTAGAGAGTGCATTAGCTAAGCCTAAGAAGGCTGCTGCTAAGAAGAAAGCTCCTGCTAAGAAGTCGTTAGCATCTACTGGTAAGTCGATGAAACAACTACGTGAGGAGTCTATTGCTCGTGCAAAGAAAGACCGTGCGGCTAAGGAAGCTAAAAAGAAAAAGAAAGCTCCGTCGAAGGTAAGTGCATTAACAGCAGAACGTAAACGCCTAGAGGCTAAGCTTAAAGCGCAGAAGGCAAAATCTAAGAAGAAATAATAGAGAGAGTTATGACCAATAACATCCTAGACGAGATTAAGAAAGCAGCAGAGAGTGACCTACATACATTTGCTTGTCTTGTAAATCCTTCTAGGGTGTATGGAGACGTTCATAAAGAAGTGTTTAGATGGTTGATGAGGGAAGAGAATCCCAATCAACTCCTTCTGCTCCCACGAGCACATATGAAGTCTCATTGTATAGCGGTATGGTGCGCATGGTGGATAACGAAACACCCTGAGACCACCATACTCTATGTATCAGCGACGAGTAGTTTGGCTGAAGCTCAGTTGTCGGCAATCAAGGGCATACTTGACTCAGACATCTATCGTCGTTACTGGCCTGAGATGCTACACAGAGATGAAGGTAAGAGGACTAAATGGTCTACCACTGCCATAGCTGTTGATCACCCCCAACGAACGATCGAAGGGGTGCGTGACAACACCATCGTAGCAGCAGGTCTCACTACAAACACAACAGGCTTCCATGCTGACATCGTTATACCAGATGATGTCGTGGTTCCTGATAACGCTTATACGGAAGACGGTAGGCGTAAGTGTGCAGGTGCTATGTCACAGATGGCATCTATTCTTAACACAGGCGGTATGGTGAAAGCTTGTGGTACACGTTACCACCCATCAGATCAATACCATACGTGGCGGGAACAGATGGTTCCTATCTACGACGAAGAGACTGATGAGATCACAGGCCAAGAGCCTATTTGGGAAATCTTTGAAAGGGTAGTAGAGATAAATGGTACATTCATATGGCCTAGAGAGACTCGTGACGACGGAAAATCCTTTGGTTTCAACCGTAAGGAACTGGCTCGCATATCAGCTATGTACACTGACAGAACACAGTTCTATGCTCAGTATTATAATGATCCTAACGATCCTGAATCAAATCGACTAGATGCTTCTAGGTTCCAATACTATGAACCCCGCATTATGCGCTATGAGGCTGGTCAGTGGTATGCTGGCAAGAACCCCATGAACGTATATGCAGCAATTGATTTTGCATTCTCTCTTTCTAAGAAAGCGGATTATACAGCAATTGTTGTTGTAGGTATTGACAGTGAAGGTTATATATACGTATTAGATATTGACCGATTCAAGACTGACAAGATAAAGGTGTACTTCGAGCATGTACTTGAACTTCACAGTAAGTGGATGTTTAAGAAGCTAAGGGCAGAGGTTACAGTAGCACAAGCTATTATCTGTAATGATCTTAAGGACAGTGTAAGGAAGGAAGGGATGTCCGTTGTAATAGACGAGCACAGACCTAACAGACACCAAGGCAGTAAAGAGGAACGGATAGCAGCGGTGTTAGAGCCTCGCTATGAGAACCTTTCTATCTGGCACGCAAGAGGTGGTTACACTCCAGCACTTGAAGAAGAACTCCTCCTAGCTCGTCCACAACACGATGATATAAAGGACTGTCTAGCCAGCGTTATCGAGATTGCAATAGCACCTCGTAAGCGTAGGAATCTAGAGAGCAAACACAATGTCCTCCAGTTCAACTCGAAGTTTGGTGGAATAACTTTTTAGGATAGAATATGGCTGGCAAAGTCACAGAATTAAGAGCAAGGTTTGATGAGGTATCTGACTTAGCAGCTACATCTATTGCTGAGAAATGGAGCACATGGAATAGTCAACGGGAAGGTAAGATCGCTGAGTGGATGGAAGTGAGAGACTATCTCTTTGCTACCTCCACTAGCACAACGTCTAACAGTGGGCTTCCTTGGAAGAACTCAACCACAGTTCCTAAGTTATGTCAGATACGAGACAACCTACATTCAAACTACATCAGTGCATTGTTCCCTAATGACAACTGGCTAGAGTGGAAAGGTTATTCACAAGAAGACTCTATACGTACTAAGAAGGAAGCTATTACTGCTTACATGGCTAACAAGACTCGTGAGCCTGACTTCCGCAATACAGTGTCACAGTTAGTGTATGATTACATCGACTACGGTAATGTATTCTTTGACGTAGGCTATGAGGACAACCACTTCGTTAACGATCAAGGTGAGTACGTACAGGGCTATGTAGGCCCGGTCATTAAACGTATCTCACCATATGACATAGTGTTCAACCCGATAGCTTCTAGCTTCACGAAGAGTCCTAAGATTGTAAGAGAGATCATTACACTAGGCGAGCTGAAGCAGTTAGCAGAGAGCAATGAAGACTGGGCTATAGCTGCTGCGAAGACTGAGGTGATGCGTACATCATCTGGAGGCTACTCTAAGGAAGACTACCATAAAGCTGCTGGCTTTGCAGTAGACGGCTTTGGAGACCTTAAAGAATACTACGGTACAGAGTATGTAGAAGTGATGACCTTTGAAGGTGACTACTTCGACCCTGATACCAGAGAGTTACATGCCAACCAAGTGATTGTTGTTATTGATCGTTCTATTACGGTTAGTATGAAGAAGATAGACAACTGGTTAGGTAAGAGTTTGAAAGGACATGCTGGATGGCGACTACGTACAGATAACCTGTATGCTATGGGGCCACTAGATAACCTTGTAGGCTTACAATACAGACTAGACCACCTAGAGAACCTCAAGGCCGATGCACAGGATTTATCGGTACATCCTCCATTAAAGATCAAGGGTGATGTAGAGGACTTCGACTGGGGGCCAAATGCTGAGATATACATCCCCGGTGATGGTGATGTAATGGAGCTAGGCCAGAACCTCGGTGGTGTAATATCTGCCAACAATGAGATAGACCGCTTAATGGTTCTCATGGAGGAAATGGCAGGTGCTCCTAAGCAAGCTATGGGTATACGTACTCCCGGTGAGAAGACTGCATTTGAAGTTCAGAGCTTAGACAATGCTGCTGGACGTATCTTCCAAGAGAAGACAGTCAATTTTGAATTAAATTGTTTGGAGCCTGCCTTGAACGGTATGCTCGCAGAAGGCCGACGTAACTTAGATGGTGTGGATGCTGCTAGGGTCATGGATGATGACCTAGGTGTTGAAACCTTTATCTCTATTACGAAGGATGATATTTCTGCTGCTGGTAAACTACGCCCAATTGGTGCAAGACACTTTGCTCAACAGGCGCAGCTACTACAGAACTTAAACCAGACCTTCTCTGGGCCGTTAGGAGCGAAAGTTGCTCCTCACTTCTCAGGTAAGGAACTAGCTAAGTTAGTAGAAGATAGTTTACAGATTGGACAGCTTGGTATAGTCCGCCCCAATGTTGCAGTATTTGAGCAACAGGAGACACAACAGATGATGAATTCGGCTCAAGAAGAAGGCGAAGTTCAAGATGCTGTTCCACCTCCGGGGGCTGAATGAACAAGACTTGGATAAAAGGTTTAGACAGTAGTGAGAAGATGGAGGTTCAGAAGCGTTTGTCCGAATGTAGTGACATTCTGCTTCGCCTAAGTCAGATCATTAAGGATAAAACCGAAGCTACCCAAAGTAAACAGCTAACTCTTAGCTATGATCTCCCAGCGTGGAGTGAGAATCAGGCAGACCTGCTTGGTTACATGCGAGCGCTGAAAGAGATTCAAATATTAATAACTGAAAAGGATTAGTCACGACCATGACTGACATGTTTAACGAAGAGAACACTACACCTGCCACTCCACCAGAGGGCGTTGTAGCAACACCATCTCCAACAGAACCTAACCCAGCAGACCAGCTATTGAAAGGTATTGTTAACGAGACTGGCGAACAGAAGTATGCATCTGTAGACAAAGCATTGGAGGCACTAGCTGCTTCTCAATCGTACATCAAGAAGTTGGAGACTGAGAATTCAGACTACCGAGTGAAGGGTGATAAGGCTACAGCTATGGAAGACATTCTGGCTGCCATAAAAAGTAGAGACAGCGGCGAACCCGCTCCAGCTCCGGCTGAAGCAACTCCTGCACTTGATCCTACACAGTTAGCCGATATGGTTAACGGCCTGTACAACCAAACTAAAGCTAATGAAGTGTCTGAAGCTAATCGTAAAGCGGTTATCGAAGCAGCTACAGCTAAGTATGGCGAACAGGTAGGTACTAAATTCTATGAGGAAGCTGCTGCTAAAGGATTCGATAAGGAAGACATTAATCGTCTTGCTGCTAAGAACCCTGCTGCCGTATTCAGCCTCTTAAACATTGACGGTAAAAAGGACACCCCTCTAAAATTAGAGAGTTCAATACGTACTGAAGGATTTCAACAAGCCCCGGCTAAACCTGTTCGTGCTATGGCACATGGGACAACTGGTGACTTGTTAACATCTTGGCGTGCAACTGTCGCTAAAGTCAATAAAGACTTAGGAATCAATTAAGGAAAACTAAATGTCTATTACATCTAGCTCGAACCGTGCTTTCGTTGAGGCGGAACAATACTCATCTTTCATCCTAGAACACATGCATGACGGTATGTTACCGGGTAGTTTCTACCGTGACGTATCTGATTTCGGTAATGGTGAAGTGTTAAACATCAAGACTATCGGTGAAGCTCAAATCCAAGAAGTAGAAGAAGATTCTCCTCTTGTATATAGCCCTATCGAAACTGGTGAAGTTGAATTACGTATTACTGACTATGTTGGTGATGCTTGGTATGTTACCGATAAGATGCGTCAAGATGGTGCTCAGATTGAACAATTGCTTGCTGCCCGTAGTAAAGAAGCTACTCGTGCCATTCAAGAGTTTGTTGAGACCAAAGCATTACAAACTATTAACGATGCACAAACTCCTAACGATGCTAACACCATCAATGGTTTTGCTCACCGTTTCTTAGCTACTGGTACTAATGACACCATGCTACAGATCGACCTTATCAACATGAAACTCGCTTTCGATAAAGCTGAAGTCCCTTACGGTGGCCGTGTAGCTTTTGTTGATCCAGTTGTTGGTGCAACTCTTGATACTTTGTATCAGTCTTCGTCTAACGTAGATAGCAACCCTACTATGCAAGCAATTATGGAAAACGGTTTTGATCGTGACCATGACTATGTTTTGTCTATGTTTGGTTGGAGCATCATCTCTTCAAACCGTCTACCTGACATCGCTGCAAGCGCTGAGTTTAGTAATGCTAATGCAAGTAAAGCTAACTTGTTCATGTGTATTGCTGATGACCAGTGTAAGCCGTTAATGATGGCTTGGAGACAGCAGTCTAAGGTTGAAGGCGATCGTAACAAGGACAAGCAGCGTGATGAGTTTGTACAGACAGCTCGTATGGGCTTCGGTGCTCAGCGTGTTGACACCTTGGGTGTTATCATCACCTCAGCAACTCACATTGCCTAATCCGTTCCCTCCTCTGCTTAGCATGAGGGAATCTTTTAATATTTAAGGAAATTATTATGTCTACATATGAATCCGATCCTGCTGGTCTTGGTACTGGTAAGCGTTACGGCAAATTGAATGTTGGTGGCGTAGCCGGTACTTACCGTGGCGAAGGCTCTCAACGTGAGATCGTCTTTGAATTCGCTGCTGGCGAAATGGTCAATGGCGCACCTTTCACTGTTCCGCTTCCTGCTAACTACTTAGTAGAAGCGTTATACTTGGAAGTTGAAGAAGCGTTTGCAGCTACATCAGGTGCTAACTTCTCCATCGACGGTGGTGATCCTCTCACTACTGAATTGCCTTTAGCAACTGCTATCGCTCTTACTTCAGTAGCCTTGACTGGTCTTACTAAGTTGAGTGGTGTTGCTGCTGGTAACATCGTGCTAACCGCTGATGCTGCTTCAATTGCATCAACAACTGGTAAAGCTCGTTTAGTTATTCAGTATAAATCAGTATAACTATAAGTAGTAATTGAAAGGGGCCGAGTGCCCCTTCTTTTTTATCAGGAGAATTAAATTGGCAGAGCATAATGTATTAACAGACCCAGAGCTACATGAGCCTAAGGGCGTTGCAGCAGCGGCTGTCGGTAAAGTATATAAGTCAGATGGTGCAGCCAGCGGCAGTTGGGAAACCTTACCATCTAGTACGACATCAACACAGGTTTTAGAAGCCTTTAGTGTTCTTACACAGAACCCATCAGGGACAGATGTAGAGACACAAATTGAATTTGGAGCAGGTCAAGGGTCAGGTTCCGACCCCGTAGAATTGTCAAGTGCAGGAACAGTTACGTTTAATGAAGCAGGACTATACCACATACGAGTTACCACTGTATATGGACGAACTGGAAGTGCTGGTCAAGCAGAACTAATGTCAAGAGCAGTGTACAATGGTGTTCAGTTGGGTAAAGCCATACACACAGTCCTCACGGATGCTGAGATTGCAATACCTCTGTCTGTGTCCTACTTAGCAACCATGTCGGCTACTGACACCATATCTTTTGAAATACTCAGAGATAGTGGTGGTAATGACTCAGGTGGCTTATTCGCTTTCACACCTACAACATCAGATTGGGGCGTTACACCTTCAGCAATACTTACTATAGATCAATTGGAATTAGTATAATATGAAATTTACACTACTAGGAATTGTACAAGATATACTGAATGACCTAGATAGTGATGAGGTTAACAGTATTACTGACACTATGGAGGCTATGCAAGTAGCTCAGATAGTACAGTCTACATACTTCGAGATGATGTCACAGAAGGATTGGCCACACCTACGATCGCTAGGACAGTTGGAATCCCTTTCAGACAACACCCGTAAGACGGCCCTACGTATCCCTGAGACCGTATCTAGATTAAACCTTATCAATTATGATAAGAAGCGTCTAGGGGATACTAGGAGCCGCTGGAGCCCTCTCAAGTATAAGGAGCCAGAGGTATTCTTACGGGATGCTAACAGTCTTAATACAGATAACACCAATGTAGAAACTACGTCTATATCTGGTGGTGTCACTATAAGTATTAAGAATGACAGAGCACCTGAATACTGGACTAGCTTTGATGATGAAGTTGTAATAGTAGATGGATTTGACAGCACTGTAGAGACTACCTCACAGGGTATCAACACCCAAGCCTACTATTTTAAAACTCCATCATTCACTATAACAGATGGCTTTATACCTGACCTTCCTACAGAAGCTTTCCCTGCACTAATGGCAGAGGCTAAGTCTGTATCAGCTTTACGTATAAACAAAGAAGCAGATCAGAAGGCAGAGCAACAAGCTACAAGACAGCGTAGACGTATGTCCAATCAAGCTTGGGTTGCTAAGGGTGGTATTCGTAGAGCCAACTATGGCCGTGTCCCTCGTAAGGGAACCATCTCCAACCATAACAACTTGTTAGATAAGGAATCGTAATGACAGAGACAGCGCAGAGACAGCTTGAGGTGAGGCTTAAACCCGGTGCAGGTGCATTGTACGAGATACGCCTAGAAGGTGGTGGTCAAGTGCCAGAGCTTCTGTCAGGGGTTTATAATCGTAAACTGGTAGCTAACAAGGCTATCTCTGACTACCTTAGTGACAAAGCATACAAGCAAGCTAACAAACGTAGCTACAACCGGAGCAGAAAAGATGCCAAGGCAAAAGACCAATCTGGAGATTAATACGTTTGTCAAGGGACTTATTACAGAGGCTGGCCCTCTTACGTTCCCTGAGAATGCTTCCTTAGAAGATGTGAACTTTGTACTGAATAGGGATGGGAGTCGCCAACGTAGATTTGGTATGGACTTCGAGACGAATTCTGTACAGAAAAGCCTAGGGTATGACGTACTAGCTGCTGATACCACTAACATTAATAGTGCTGTGTGGAAGAACCCAATAGGAGATGGCTCACTAGACATTGCTGTAGTTCAGGTTAATGACGAACTATTCTTCTTTGACAACAGTGCAGCCTCTATATCCAATGCCCCTCTAAATGGTGGGAGCAGTGTGACGATTTCTAGCCTGTCAGGGAATGATGCTACCTTTGCTTCTATACAAGGTAACTTGCTTGTCACTAATGGCTCACGCTATCCAAGCCTATTAACATACGACAGTGCCACTCAATTAATATCTTCAGACACAATTACACTACAGACTAGGGACTTGTTTGGGGTTGATGACAACTATGCTGTTAATCTGAGATCAGGGTCTCTATCTGTAGCCCACGAGTGGAATCTTAGAAACCAAGGGTGGCCTTCATCGTTCGATTGCGCCAGATCAAGAAATGGGGATGGAATAGTCTTCGCAGACCCAGTTAGCTACTCTAAGAGCAAGCAAGGGATATACCCAGCTAATACAGACCTGTTGTGGGCGGCTACTATAGATACTGCGAAGGAACCTGAAGCTGTAGGGACATTCTGGCCCGAGGAACTCTATAAGAACCTATTCGGAACAACCCCTGCCCCTAAAGGCAGTGCTATTTTAGACTTGTTTGAAAGGGGGGCTTCTCGAATATCGCTCAACTTAAACAGATTAACAAACGAAGCATCCCTCCCTCAAGACGAGACATTAGGGAATGTCAGCAATGTAGGCTTCTACGCAGGAAGGGTGTTCTACGCTATAACCGAAACAGGACTGACTGGAGGTGACGACAACAGCCCTAAACTTGGTACTATGATATTTTATAGCCAAGTGGTAGACAATGTAGATAAGCTCGGTAAGTGTTACCAAGAAGCTGACCCCTCTGCTGAAGACATCAACGACGTTATTGCCACGGATGGTGGGTTCATATCTATACCAGAGGCAGGTAAGATATTAACATTGACACCCCTAGGTACAAGCTTATTCGTTATCACTACTAATGGTGTATGGGAAGTAAGTGGTGGTGAAAAAGGTTTTAGTGCTTCCGAACAGAAGCTGAGCAAGGTAACGAACATTGGTGCCGTATCGGCAAGCTCTGTAGTTGTCAGCGAAAACCTACTAAGCTTTTGGTCAGAGAGTGGCATACAGGGTATTCAAATTGATGAGATCAGTTTGGCGGGTAAGGTAGACAACATCACCCAAAGTACCGTACAGGAGCTGTACGACAACATACCCGTAGCTGCTAAGGTGAACGCAACAGCCGTATATGACTCCGTTGCTAGGCAAGTACGTTGGCTGTATAGGGATAGGACTCTAGCGAGCAGTGGCTTCTATAACAAAGAACTCATATACGATTTGAACTTACAAGCATTCTATGAGAGTAATGTGGAGGCTGTAAATACAGCATCCGGCCCCTTCCTATCAGGGTATTTAGACCTACCAAATGCTGTATCTGTTTCAGCAACAGAAGATGTTGTTGTGAATGATGTAGTTGTAACTGCTGACGGTGAGGACGTAACTGTTACCACAAGAGAGGTGGATGAGGGTATTCGGGCTTCTACGAAGTACCTTACCTTTGATACGACAACCTCCAACACAACCTTTACCTTCTCGTCATACTCCAACCTAGACTTTATTGACTGGCTGACATATGACGATGTTGGTATAGACGCTCCTGCTACGCTTCTAACGGGTTATCTTACAGGGGGTGCTGGTAGTAAGGTTAAACACATAAGCGCTCTTGTGGTGCATCTGAGGAGGACTGAGGAGGGGTTTACGGATACAGGTGACGGGTTTGAGGCTGTTGGCCCTAGTAGTTGTTTAGTTCAGGCACAATGGCAGTGGACGAATAGCGCTTCATCAGGACGATGGGGTACTGAGTTTCAAGCATATCGTATACCTCGTATGTACGTAAACGACAATGTCAATGATCCGTATGACTATGGGTTTAGTGTGATTAGTTCTAAGAACAAGTTGAGAGGAAAAGGAAACGCATTAAGTGTTAAGTTTTCAACTGAACCTGCTAAGAACTTACACCTATACGGATGGGGTTTAGAAGTGCTAGTAGATCAAAATATGTAAAGATAGTGTAAAGTTGGTTGAGTATTCTGATATATTTTAGTACTAATAAGTATTTAGACATATTAAAAGTATCAGACATTACTATCTAACTAACATTATAAAGGAATACATAGAATGTATATTATTACTGAAGAACCTCTGAAGGATTGTATTGAAGAAATGAAGCCTCTTCTGTTAGAACATTATGAAGAGGTAGCATTTAGGAAGGATAAGATAGCGTTCAATCCTGATTACGATAAGTACTTACAACTTGCTGACATAGACATGTTACATCTTGTAAGCGTTCGTAAGGAAGGGGTTCTTGTTGGTTACTACTTATCGTTCATCTCAATCAACCCACACTACATGGATCACACATATGCTGCTAATGACGTTTTATACGTTCACGAAGAGCATAGAGGAGGCACTGTAGCTTATCGTATGTTTAAGTATGCAGAAGAGAAGTTGAAAGAAAAGGGTGTATCAATTATAACAGTACACATGAAAAACAAACTGCCGTTCGACCGCTTGTGTGAAGCTAGGGGTATGGAAGCAATTGAAACAATTTATATGAAATATATCGGAGATTGATATGTCATTAGGTGGAGTGGGTTGGGCCATTGGTGCTGCTGTCGTTGGTGGAAAGATAGAGCACGATGCAGCTAAGAAGCAGGCTAAGAAGACAGAGGAGGCAGCAGAGAAAGTTGCAGAGTCTGAACGTGCAGCAGAAGGTGAGAAAGCTGCGCGTCAACGTAGACAGCAAGTTAAGCAGGCACGTATAGCTAGGGCTGATATTCAGAACGTAGCTGCCGTTTCAGGACAGTCAGGTGGCTCTGCTGCTATTAGTGGGGCTCAGAATGTCACAGGGACAGCCGCTAGTAACATTGGTGCTATTAATAAAGCTAAGGCTGGGGCTGATGCCACATCAGGTGCTCAACAGAATCTCTTTGCAGAACAGATTGCACCACCATCAAGTAGTGCTGCTGTCGGCGGGTTCTTGAAGAGTAATGCTGGTTCTATAGGTAAAGGTATAGACGCTTTAATTACAAAGTAAAAACCTAAGGGTACATAACAAGAGAACATTATGGATATATCGGACAATAACGATCAGGCACTAGATAAGGCACTAGATGCTGGGGCTGACATCGAGGACATTAACAACTTACGTTCTCGTTCAGGTCTTACACAGTTACAGGAAGTCCAACCGGAAGCAGCACCAGAGGGTGCAGGAGAAGCTCCTGTAAGCTCGCCTGAGGTTGCTGTCGAGGAACCTATAGTAAGTGCCACTGCTGAGGAGTACGTTGATGAGACGGAAACTGAGGGCACTTCAGAGGTCTATATTGACCCACCACTGCCTCTCCAGCAAGATGCTGTTAAGAGACGTATAGCATTAGACCAAGCAGCACTGGCTAGTGCAGAAGGAAGAACACCTCGTAACGTATATGAGGAATTAATGGCTGCACCTAACGATCCTGATATGTTGACTAAGGAGTTGTTTGAGAACACCAGTAAGGCTATTGACAAGACAGACAGTGCAGTAGATGCTGCTTTAAGTGGTGGTATTGAGGTAGATGGGCCTGCTGTAGCAGCCACTATTACTGGATTGGCTGAACTGAATGACACAGGAGGAGCATTAGCTAACGCAACATCATATATAGAAGCCCTTCCCCAGTCTTCTCTACTATCCGTAGACGAAAAGAAGGATGTGATATTCCATCAATACCTGCGTAACATCGCAGCAGAAGTTGTAGATGACATGGGTGTTGGTGATTGGTTTGCAGACATTGGGGGTTACTTCGTACCTCAGGAGAACCTACGTCTATCAGAAGCTGCTAAGGTCATGGGCGTTAACTACGAAGAAGCTGACTACCTTGACTACACAGACTTCCTGAGTCGTACTGCTTCTAAATTGAAAGACCTTCCAGATGACATTAGATTTCAGATGATTGAGAATCTTGTTGATGCTTGGCCTGAGATTCATGGGGATAATAGGTTGGCACTATCTGACTTCCTACAGAACCTTACAGGTGAGTTTGATAGAGATTGGAAACATGTGGAGAGTGCGTTTGAGCGTGTAGATCAGTTTGGCCTAGGGGTTATGACTCCTTATCAAATAATTAAAGGACTGTTCAAAGCGTCTAGCGCCATGCGTATTGCTGTTAAGTCTGGAAATATAGAAGGGGCTGCTGACATAGCACAGGCTGCTGCTAAAGGAGAGCTTGCTGGTAACGGAGTAACACCTTTAGAAGGGGCTACGTCCATGTTACCTGTAGAGGGCTTAGACGACCTTGTGAAGGGGGCTGACAGTAGCCAAGCAGAGAACATCCGTAAGGTGATGGAAGAGAACAGTGCCTTCTTAGATGAAGTGGACAGTGTTAACTCCTTCGGTCTATCCCTTACAGAGCAAGAGAAAGCTTACGGAAAAGCAGAAGCTATTCGTGAGATTATAGCAGAACCGGGTATGGCTAACATACGTGTAACGAAGACAGGTGACACTACCTTTGATGTTACGTATGAAACAGAAGAACTACTTAACGGTAAGTTCCAAACTGTAGAGCGTGTAAGACAAGCTAAGGCTGTTGATGTAGACCAGAAGACATTCAATGTTGAATACGACGAACTTACAGATACAGGTACTGTCACTAATACGGTAACAAAGAGCTTTCAGATTGACTCTATTAAGGGTTCATCTGAGACTGGTGCTGCTTTCCAAGCTAAAGGTACAGACGGTTTCACAGGAACTATTGGTTTAGGTTCTGTGTTAAGTCCTAAGGCTAAGTTCTGGAAAGACAGCGATGTCTTAGTGGCTATACCAGAGCAGTTAGGAATGAAGGGTTCTAAGATTAAGGGGCTCTTCCAAGGTGCTGTAGAGAACACGCTAGGAGGTCTGAAGCCTAAGTCTGTTGAACGTCTAGGTGTTGTGTTAACAGCAGGGGATGACCAAGCTAAAGTGTTCTCCTTTGCAGAAGCTGTACTATCTAAGGATGGTATTAATGGTGTAAGGCTTACTCCCCAAGAGTTTGAGGGATACGTAGGTATGCGTCAGATCATGGACAAGCTTCATGCTGTTAAGAACAAAGAGATTGTAGACACTTGGAGGGCACAAGGCGTTAAGGTGTTAGATTGGTTTGGTGGCACTGCTCCGGTTAAGGACTACCCTACTGCTGAAGGTGCTCGTATGGCTTTCCAACAGTCTGTAACTAAGTCTAAACACATAGCTATTGAAGGTGCTGAAGATTCTTTCAGCATACAAGACCCTTCCAAGTGGGATGACATAGGTGAGGAGCTGGCTTCTAAGTATGCACAAGGCTATCGTCTAGTTAAGACTAAGGAAGGTAAACTACTCCCTGCTGGAGAGACTAACGTAGAATGGGCACTTGTCAAAGGTGAACGCTTAGACGAACCTTCTGGCATCGTACTTAGTAAGCGTGAAGGCTACATGCCTAAGATACGTACAGACGCTAACTACTTCTTGAAACAAACAGTAGCAACTAAGGTTGGTAGTGAAGAGTTTCCTATGGAGAAGACTGTTCGTTACTTCGATAACCGAGCAGATGCTGATGCATACAAACAGATAGTTGACCCTGAAGGTACTGGAGGTTTCGCTGTCAAGGCTGATAGGGAATTTACTCCGTCACAATTAGCTGATGAATACGTTAACATATCTGGTGGCTTGTTCACTGGTGGACGTAAGAGTGAAGATATACCTTTCGGCTTAGATGGTGCTAAGGGTAAGCGTATGGATAGCCTGACAGCTATGCAGCGTTACGTTGATAACATCGCTCGTACAACGCCTATGAGCTTGTACAGGGTAGGTGTAGAGGCTAGGTGGTTGCAACATGCTAAGGACTTAGGGGCTATCTCTAAGAACTACACAGGCAGCTATGCATCTGCATTGGACGATGGTGTATTTGATTCTCACCATGCATCTGCTGGGTTCTTGAGAGAGAGTCACGATCAGATAAGCTTTGTTAATGGCATACCAACTTCTTCTGAGAAACTAATGGACATCAAGCTGAGAGCTATGGCTAACGGTTTAGATGAGATAAAGTTCTTTGGTAAGAAACCTTTTGCAGCGCTATCGAGACAGTTACACGATACTTCTGTTGAAGGTATGACAGGTAATATGAGGGGAGCAGCTTTCCATCTTATGTTAGGAATGTATAACCCTGCACAGTTGGCTATTCAGGCTTCTGGTTCTTTAGTGGCACTATCCGTTAATCCTTTACACGGCGGTAAGGGTATAGGACAGACACTAGGCTACGCTGTAGCTGATCTAATTACAGGAAGTCCAGAGTCTAGGCGTAAGCTCATACAAAATATGAGGGATCAGGGTTATGATGTGGATGGCTACGAGATGTGGGAGAAGAGTGGGATGCGTGAGAACGTGGTCAACTCCAACTTAGATTACAGTAGCTTGTGGTCAGACAGACCTTATGACGCTGGTGTGTTCCGTAAACTGTTAGGTAATGGTGACATGTTCTTCAAATCAGGAGAGCTATTCAACAGCCGTGTATCGTTTGCTACAGCATACAATTGGTTCAAGGCTGAGAATGGTGGACGTAAGGTTCTGGATAGTGACATGCAAGCCATCTTAACTAGGGCTGAAGAGTATAGGTTGAACATGACCCGTGCTAACTCCGCTAAGTTTCAGACTGGTTTGTCCAGTGTACCTTTACAGTTCCAACAAGTGAACACTAAGTTCATTGAGAAACTCCTACCTAAGAGCAGCTTTGGCACTCAAGAGAAATTGAGACTGGCTGCTGGTCAGGTAGCGTTATTTGGAACTGCTGGTGTCCCATTGGTAGGTTCGTTAATGCCTATCGTGTTAGATGCTGCTGGTATCAACATGGAAAACTTTGAACCTGAACAGCTTAACAAGATGCGTAATGGGGTGTTAGCTTACGTCTTACAGGATTACATGGACATCGAGAGTGTTATCACCGGACGTATGACTTTAGGTAGTGACATTGTAGAGAATGCCTTTGGACTGTATAACAATTCCATATCACTTCCTGAAGTAGCTATGGGGCCATTTCATTCGGTGTGGGACAAGCTTAACCCTACACCACTACTTCCGGGTGTACATGGGAGTGCTAATAACTTCTTTGAAAAGGTTATGACCATCACCAGTACAGTTGCTCATGGAGAAGACTTCACTATAACAGAACATGCTCAAGTGGCTAAGCTGTTAGCAGAGAGTGTCTTGCAGATTCCGAGTAGTGGTAGTAACTTAGTACGTGCCAACTACATGTACCATTCCAAGTTCTACAAGAACAAGAACGGTAAGTCCATATTTGAGTGGGGAGAGAAGAACTTACAGACGGTTATTGTGTCTGGTTTAGGGTTCTCTCCACAAGAAACTCAGGATTGGTTTGAACTTTCAATGACTCCGGGTGGTGTTAAACCTGCCGAGAAGAAGGTTGAAGCTAAGAGGATTGCTTGGTTGTTGTCTCGTATGGAAGATACCTCCGATGCTACACAGCAGAAGATGATTGCTGCTTCGATCAATGCCATTTCCCATACGTATGAGAAGGGTAAGGATCGTATGGAGATATGGGATCACGTGCATACCTTACTGAAAGAGCCTGAAGATTCTTGGGAGAAACTCCTTAAGACTGCTGTGGAGGAGTCCGAGAGTGACCTACGTGATGGCCTTGGTGCGATACTGAAGAACTCAAGATTCCGTACTAATCCAGATGCGGCTAGACGATTACAAGAAATGGGAATAGGAAAACAATAATGGCTAGTTTTAAAAGAGACGTAGCAGACCCCAACTTATCCTTCTCTGGAGGCAGTACCCCTCGGGGTGGTGGCTCTCGGGGGCCAAGTTCCACCAGTGCAGGTCTGGAGGTCTTGGGTCAGGTGGCTAAGATTGGTATGGAGGCTTACGGTGCTAAGAAGGCTACTAAGGCTGGGGAAGAGATTAGTGGTCAGAATGAGACACATGTTGAGGCGGGTAAGGCTGTACAAGAAGCCACAATGCTTCAGGGTATGTTTGAGGATGACACTAAGTTAAATCAAGGCAGACCTCCTACTAAGAATGAACTAAATGACTTCAGGGATGAAACCTTTGGTAATCTTCTTACTAACCAGAAGCGTATACAACAAGCTGTAGAGGCAGGTGCAATATCTAGTTCGGAAGGTAATGCTCGACTCGGTAAGTTAAGAGCAGAGGCTCTGTCTAATCCTCTGACCGCAGCACACCAAGACAAGCTGGATAACATACTATTCAAGTCTACAGGGGGAGCAGCCCCTTCTAACGGACTTATCACATCAACACCTTATGAGCAGCAACAGGCTAGAGAGGCAGAGAACAGAGCAGCAGGTGAGGCTCAATTGATGGTAGCTTCTGAATCTCTATTACAGTCAGGTGTAGTTCCTAGTATAAGTGCTGCTAAGACTCTTATAGGTCAGTCCCAGCAGGCTAAGCTACAGAAGAGCGTGTTGGATACTAAACGTCTTAATAAGACTATGAATAGTGAGGATGCGTTTTCTTCTCAACAGTTGAACTTAGAAGACTACTCTGTTGAAGGTTATAAAGCTGTACAGACATGGTTAACTGCTGGAGGTAATGCAGCAGATCAGGATGGCCTAGTGGCTAACCTAGACCTGTTACATAGAACCGCTTTGTCCGACCTACGTAAGAATGCACCGTTTATGACTCCGGGAAACTTCACTACTGCTGAGAAACAGCTTACCACACAGCAAGCTTCTCTAAACACGTTGATGAAGGATCGTTCTGCTACTGAGAACATAACTAAGGTGTTCAACGAAGTCCAAGTTAAGATGGACAGACAGAACCAGAAGTTTGAACTCAAGCTTACACAAGCACTACCCTACCTCCAAGCTTACAACAAGTATGGTGGACAGGAAGGTGTTGGCTTCTACATGCGATTAGCTACTAACGACAATCAAATGTCAGACAAAGTGTTAGAGCATATGTCCCCTATTATGCGTACACTTAAGAAGCTGGATATGGATGCTAGAGCCGTATTTACTGGTCAGCAGTTTGAGACGTTTGAAGACCCCACTGTACTCCAACTCCCTGCGGACACTAAGGCTTACTTCGGAGAGATACTGACACAGCAAGGTGGTTTCAAGGTGTTGTTGGGTAGGTTGGAAGATCAGCCTGAAGACACCATACGTAAGGTGGGACAGTCTGACATGAATCTACGGTCTATTGTGAATAGCCGTGAGTGGATGAACCTGTCTAATACAGATCAAGGCAAGGAGTTGATACGTGCCTCTGTGAAGGGTGGAGCTTCTAGTGCGAAGGTTAGTACTATAGGCCAGTTCGGAACTGTACCCTCTAAGGTGAGTGTTACACAACGTGACAAACAGGTTGGAGGTAAGACAGAGGGGACACCTTTCACTATTGATACCTTCGGTGTAGAGACTAGCGCCACGTATAAACAACAAGTGGTGTCTGCATATCAACTGGCTAAGATAAAGCCTGAGTTATGGCAGAATGAGTATGATAACATTGACGAATACCTAACCGCTAACTTCGCAATTGGAGGCGCTCAAGCGGAAACTCCGCCCCCTTTTGAGGCAAGGGCTGAACGCCCACAAGACTTCCCTTTCATAGATAATGGTAACGGTTCAATCTCTACACACCGTATGGCCGCAGAGGTAGACGAGGATGGTAACTGGAGAGCGTTCCCTACTATCGTACAGATGCCGAATGGTACATTGAAGGAGTTTGAAGATGTACGTGAAGCTGAAAGGTACAATAAGTCTATAGGCAATACTAAGGAGTTTGGTAAGGATAAAGCCGCTGCACTTAAATATGCAGAGGGTGGATATAAACCTAAACAGCTAAAAGACTTCGGTAAGGGTAGGAAATAATGTATCAATGTAAACACTTTGACATACGTGAACTAGTATCCCCCATAGCGTATAGGGACAGGGGTGGTAGATGTTGGGAGTTGTTAGACGATAGGATGTTGAAGGAGCTTGACTACATACGTGAGACCTTTGGCCCTACAGTGATAAACACTTGGCATTCTAAAGCCCTAACAGAAGCTTATGGCTTCCGTAGGTATTCAGGACTCCGAACTATGGACTTTTGGGTTAAACCAACTATGTCTGCTTCGGAGAATGCTGAGGCTATAGAGAAGTACAATCGCTCCTACAGCCAACACAAGTATGGTAGGGCATTTGATTGTCTGTTCAGAGATCATGTCGTAGCGGCTGTTAGAGAGCGTATCAAGGAGTCTCCTGCGTTACACAAGGGAATCACTGCGATAGAGGAAGGGGTGAGTTGGTTACATATTGACTCACGCAATGTTGAGCAGTATAAATTGTTCTATCCGTAAGGAGTTACTATGGGTATTCTAGGGAA
>Ga0208134_1000494_pt1 | contig 26004 bp, 45 predicted proteins | sample VirMetDEL_Mar_31_FD_184515 | JGI IMG/M metagenome (GOLD analysis project Ga0208134, IMG submission 184515) | Aqueous microbial communities from the Delaware River and Bay under freshwater to marine salinity gradient to study organic matter... | ecosystem: Environmental > Aquatic > Marine >...
TTCCTGTCGTATGCTGTGATGTAACTTTACTTCCTATAGCCTCACAAAGTTCAGGAGAACGATAGCCAGAGGTAATAATTACAGGCTTATTATCAAACTTTACTTTTAATCTTTCTAATATTTCATAACAAAGATCAGTAAGGTTTTTAATTTCTCCACTACCAGCTTTGTTTTTAATACCAAGCCTAATTGCAGTAGAGGACTTTTCAAATTCTTCTAACTTAAAGTGTTTGGATAATTGCATTTAAACCTCTATGGTTTAGTTGGAAAAGTAACAGCATTAACTTCATCTAGTGTAGTTAAGCCATCTGTAATATCTCTTAATGTTTGTCTGTAAGTTGTCATTGCAGAAGTTAAAGTATTATCTGATAATGCTAAATAATCAGTAGCAGTTAAAAGACTATTTCTTTTTTGTCTTAAATCTGCCATTGTTCTATCAAACGCACCATTAGCATAAGCTAATTCTTCAGCATCTCTTGCTGTTTCTTCTGCTGCTGTAAAAGGAACTATGTTCCCATTTATATTGTGATGTCTTGCCATAATTATTTATACTCCATTGTTAATTGTTAAGCAATACCATAAAGGCAAATATCTCCAGCGTCTATGTTGCCTGAGTCCATTTGAAACCTTACAGCATCAATTGCACTCGTAGTATTTCCATAACCAGCGCAATGTGTATCATTTGAAGCTGGATTATCGGTCATGTGATTTGCTCTAATAATAAAATGTTTTACAAATGTTGTAGATGATGGATTAAATAATTTCATTTCACCACTTAAAGATAAATCATTATCTGTTGTCATTGTTGTACTTATATTTTGATAGCCTGTTCCTTGTGCTAAATCAAAACTAGCATTATATCCTATACCAGAAAAGCTATCATTTTCTGCATGATAAGATTGAAACCAAGTTGTAGTTTTAGCAACATTATAATTAGAACCACCATCTGTACTTATGTTAAATTGAAAATAAGAATTTGATGAACTTGGGTGTATATTCTTAAATGTAAATAAATATTCTTTGTAAGTATTATCAAGCACTACACCACTTGCACCATCAACAAAAGATAAAGTACCAGAACCACTAGCTGTTAACTTTTTAATAAATACCATAGAACCACCAAAACCAGCAGACATAGAACCAGCATCAAATATTGTTGAACCATTACTAATTAAACCCATCTATCCTCCAATTCCATATAATTTTATTACTCCATCAAAGTTGCCAGAAGCCATTTTAAATTGTATGGCATTTATTGTACTGGTTGTATTAAAATATCCAGCACCCAAATTTCTAATACTAGCATCTGGACTAGCATTTCTCATTGTACTTATATCTGATGTAAAATGTTTTACAAAAGTAGAACTATTTGGTGAAAAAAAATTTAATACTCCACAACAACCATTATCTGCATCACTACTATTTGTGTATGCTAAAGTAACATCTGATGTTGATTGTGCTAAATCATAACTTGTTTGATAACCAAATAATGCTTCTGCACCATTTTCAATATGATATGCTCTAAATATTGTTGTTGTTGCTGTAACACCATAGGAACTTCCACCATTTGTAGAAGTTTGAAAAACAAAAGAAGTATCAGAAGCTGGGTGCATATTAATAAATTTAAACACATAAGAATCATAAGTACCATCAAAAACAACAGAAGATGCACCATGTACGAATGATAAGGTAGCACTACTAGAAGCAGTTAAAGTTTTAATTAAAGTCATATCACCAGTTGGTACTGCACTATCTAAAGTACCATTGTTTATTAAATTTGTTCCATTAGATACAACTGTCATATTAACTATCCTTTATTCCGTAAAGTTTAATTTTACCAGATTCTATATTGTTAGATGTCATTTGAAATCTTACTGCATTTACAGCACTTGTAGTATTTGCATATCCAGCAACTAGATTATGATAATTAGCAGCAAAACCAGCATGACTTAGATGGGCTGATGAGCATATAAAATGTTTTACAAAAGTTGTAGAACTTGGGTTAAAAATTTGTAATGTACCAGAACCATTTTCATCTGCTGCATGACCAATTTTTGAAGTTAAATTTTGAAATCCTGTTCCTTGTGCTAAATCAAATCCAGTATCATAACCTAAAGTTACCGCTGCATCATTTTCCATATGATAAGCAACTATAAATGAAGATGTCTTTGCTACATTATAATTAGAACCACCATTTATTGAAACATTAAATGCAAGTTTTTGACCTGTATGACTTGGGTGGATATTAATAAACTCAAACTTATAAATAGGATATGTGCTATCCAAGACTACTCCAGCAGTTCCATGTACGAATGACAATGTAGAACTAGAACTAGCAGTTAAAGTTTTAATATGAACCATTGAGCCTAGACTAACTGAAAATGCACCAGCGTCTGCAATGGTTACTGCATTAGAGATGATTGCCATGTTTAAACTTCCTCTAATTTAAACTTATATTTTTTTCCTGATTTATTATTAAGGATATAAAGTTCTTCTGAACCCTCTTGAATAGTCCAATTTCCTGTTGTGCCATCAACAATATTACCTTCGGTTTTACTTTCATTTGATAGATGTAAATCTCCTGTATAAATGTTTCTCCATTGTTTTGATGGACTTCCTAAATCATAAGTATCATCAGCACTTGGTAATGCGTGTTCTCCAATAGAACTAAAGTCTGCTGCTGGTGCTGCTGCCCAAGTAAGACCACCCGTATTACCAGATTGTGCAGTAAGCATATATCCGTTTTGTGGTGCATTAGAAACTTTTAAATTTGCTTCATCAACAATATTGTCAGCAATAGTTAAAGCAGTTGCTCCTGTTACTTCGCCTGTGTGTGTTGCATTTGTACTAAAAGTTTGAAAAGATGGTACTGCTCCAGCACCAGCACTTACTAAAACTTGTCCTGAACTTCCTGTAGCGACAGCAACAGGGTTTCCTGAAGTATCATAAGAAATTAAATTACCATCTGTACCACTAGCCATTTTTGCTAAAGTAACAGAGTCATCTGCTAGAGTTACACTAGAGTCAGTAAAATCAACTGTGTTAGCTGTAAAATTAATAGTTGCTAAAGTTATATCATCAGCACCATCGTACATTTTTAAAAGTTGTGCAGTTGCAGCACCAGATGTATCTAACCAGATTGTTCCAGCGACAGCACTACTAGGTCTTGATGAACCTGAATTAGATGAATTAACAGCAGAAAGAACATTATTAATGTCTGTTCTAACTGTGGGAAAAGATGCGTTTGCTATGTTATAATCGTGTTGTGCCATATTTGTTTTATACTCCTTTTAGAACCCTTTTGCAATAAAATCAAATGTTTTAGATATTGCTGTTCCACTTGCATTTTTAAAAGTTACGTTAAATCCATTAATAGTTTTCGATTCTACTAAAAAGAAATCTCCTGTTGCCATTCCTTGTCCTGTAATTCCTAGTGCATAATTAACAGTTTTATAAGGGTTTGTAAATGTTACAGTTTTAGTTCCAGCACCTGATGTTATATCATTTCCACTAAATATTCTATCTTCCATATCTATTGTAACTGATACTTCTTCTACAACAGGAGTTGAAGCTAAATCACTTGAAGTTAAAACAACTCTAAATTTAAAGTATCTAGCAGTATAGTTTCCTATTACAAAATTTTGAAAAGCTGTGTAGGTAGAGTTATCATTACTTGTTGCAATCTCAATATGTGCATTAGAGTTAGCTGGTGTATCTCCATCAAAACTAGAATTTTGTGTATCAAATAATCCTGTTCTATTATCAAATAAATCATCTGGGTCGTCTGAAGTTTGTTTTAAAGTAGCTGTAAGTCTGCAAGTATGTGAAGCACCTATATCAACTATATCTGCAAATAAATAATTACCACTTGCAAAGAAGTCTGCATTAGCTACACCAGAATCAAAAAATCTAGTTGTTTCTGTATCAAAGTTTCCACTAGCTGAATCAAATAATTCAGAAGAATCTAATCTTAATGTGCCATCTACTAATGCTGTGTTTGTTAATGTTCCATCAAAGTCAGGGTGTTCTGATACAGAAGTTATTGAGTTAAAGTTTTGAATCCCTGTAACATTAGAAACAATAGCTGTTGCATTAGAACTAAAGTTTCCAAGTTTATCGACTGCTTTAATTAAATAAGTTCCAACCCTTGCTGGTACATTTATAGAAGTTGCTGGTCTTGATACTTTCTCTACCAAAGATACAGAGTTTGCCCAATCTCCTGTGCCATCTGTTAATGTTGAATATCTAATTTGATAATAAGCTAAATCTAAATCTGGCACTTGTGTCCATGATAAATGTGCTTCTTGTCCTAAAATATTACAAGAAAAATCTGTAACATCTTGTGGTGGCTCAATCGCACCAATAATAGTTCTAGTTGCTGTTACATAAGCTGAACTAACTCCAAAACTATTCACAGCTTTAACTCTTACATTATAAATCTTTTGGTCAATTACATTTAAAACTCTATGATTTAATCCTGACCCTTGTGCGTAAATAATATAATCTGAATCTGTGCTTAACTTATATTCCACTTGGTAATAATCAACAAAGCTATCAGGAGAAGCACCTATTGCTACATTTAAAGCTACAATTACAGTTCCATCATTATATTCAATTAATTCATCATCTAAAGTAACACTTGATGGAGTTTGAATAGTATAAGGGTTTGGTAAATTAGTTGATGGAGTTGATGCTACTTGTGTTTTAGTAGCCCAAGTATAATGAGAATCTTGGTGTTCCATTAAGTCTAAACCTAATGTGAAATCAGCATTAAAATTAATTGCTAATACTCTGAATTGTTTATTTGAAAAACCTAATGAAGAATGCGTTACTCCTAAAATATCTCCTATGGCAATATCATAAGCACTAAAGCTAACATTAATTGTTAAGCCTAATGCTTCTCTTGATCTTCTTAAAATAACTTCTGCTAGTTCTAATGCTTGATATGGACTTGTTATTGTTTTCATATCAAATCTTCCCTCTAATAAAAAACCACCATCAACAGCTTTCATAGTTGCGTGTTTATCTGCTGTTGCATATCCACTATCATCTATTTCAGGAAATTGTACTTCATTAACTTGATAGTTTCTATCTGGGTCTACAAAAGAACATATAACTCTATTGTATTTTGAATTTTTAGTTGGACTATTTAAAGTATAGCCACCAATAATATCATCTTCTGTAATTGTAATTGAAGATGAGCCTGTTGTTTCTATTATTAATTTATATTTACCACTAACATAAGGAAGATAACCTCTACAACCTTTTAAAAATTCTCTAACATTATCTATTACAGGACTTGAAGTATCTATAATAGCATTACAATCCATTACGTCTATTGTAGTTGAACCATATGCTGTAACATCTGTATCACAAATTCCAGATGCTGTATAAAAACTTGGTATATCAATATTTGCTATCGCTATTCCTTTTCCATATCTTTCGTTAGTTAAATAATCTAATAAACACCATGCTGGGTTGTTTGAAAATGCAGCAGTTTGAGCAACAGAACTTGAATTGTAAGCTACAACTTTTTTACCTTGTACTACTGATTGAACTTTAGGAATTCCTGTAAATGCGTCTGCGTTCCATTTGAATCTTAAAGCTAAATAACAAAGTCCAGATAGTTTGTGAGAACTACCCCAATTATCTAATGTTGATAATAAATCAGAAGCTGATTGTCCATCAGTTCCATAATGAGGCTCTACTGTAATTAAACTTTCCGAATCTTTATAAAAATTAGCATCATTACTTGCTACTGTTCTTTGTGTATTATCTGCTAAATCTCCTGACCATGTTATTACTTTGTCGTCAACTCTAATTTCTGTAATATCGTTTATCTCTCCCTCTGATAAAATAATTGCCATGTATAAATAAGTGTTATCAGTACCAGAAGTTTCTACAAAAACTCTAGTTCCACCGATCATTCTTTCTCCATAAATTACAGGAATATTTGCGTCATTAGATTGTTTATTTAATAAGATTCCTTTTTCGTAATTATCAAAGTCATTAGTTCCAAAGTCTGGTTGTTCAGGAACTTTAGGACGCATAACCCAAGCTATCGCAACACTAATAACTAAACCAACAATAGGGTTTATCTTTAATGCCTTTGTTGCAATACTAACTACTGCTCTAAAAAAACTACCGAAACCCATTACTCTCTACCCCATTTAATATCTTGTACTGTTTCAGAACTAAAGTTCATTCCAACATCTGTACTAAAAAATCTTTGTTGAGAAGTGTTGTTTGTTTTACGTCCATTCTTTTTATCAAAGTCTGCCCAATGACTTACAACACCTAAATTAACCACACTATCTGTTTCAGATTCACTAACACTAAAAGTTTCTATGTTTCCTGAATATAAAAGAAATGGGTCTGCAATAATAGAATTATCATCAGCTAATAAACCTCTAAAAATAGTTACAGCATCATTCACTATATTTTCATTTAGAACTACTGATATAAATGTTTGATCTGCACCTGATAAAGATATTGTTAAACTTGATTTAGTTACATCTGCTTGTTCTGTAAAATTAGAAAAACCTAATATAAAATCACTTGCTGAATAAGTAACTGAACTACCTGATATTGATGATGTTAATGGAAATGAGCAATCTGTAATATTAACAGGAGTACCAAACCCAAGTGTAATAAGATGGAATGGTCTAATATCATTTGTTGCTAATTCGTTCTTTAATGCTGTTGTCAGGCTTCTCGTCATATTCCTCAAATGTTCTTCTAGTTACTTTTATTGAATCATTGACAGTATAAGTAGCATTTTTAGATGGGTCGCTATACTTTCCTTGATTCAAAGATTGAGCATTAAAATCATCAGCTTCAATTATTTCTTCTGCCAAGAAATCAACACTAATCCAATACTTGACTTTATATTTCATCTATAAGGCTTCTTCAACATCAAATTGATACTCGTAATATAATTTGCCTTCATTATCTGCACCTGATACTCCAAATTCTTGAATGTCAGTTGTTAAAGATACTGTAAATGGAACATTGTCATAAGTAACTACTGAATCGTTTGCTAGTGCTACAAGTAAAGGTGGCTCTATTGTAACTGTTGAAGCATTACTAGATGCCTGAACATCTGCTACAACCATATAAACTTTAGAATGACTTGCAAACTTTATAAAATCTCCAGCTTTGAATGCATGTGGATTATCGTTATGGTGTCCGTCCATAGCAATCGTTGTATCTCCAACTGCGTGAACACCATTAACTAAAACTGTACCTGACTCGTTACCTCTAGCATCTTCAAGTTCTGGTGGGATAATTGTAAAGGTTTCTTTTTGACCTCTTTGTTTCATTATAAAAGCCATCAACTCTCCATAGGTACTTGATCTAGTTCCTGTAATAATTTGAACTGTAAAAGCAAATCTTTGGTTATCTATTTGTCTAACTAATCTTTTACCTGATACTGATTTAGATACGATAGTATTTTGAATTGACTTTATTCCTAAAGTTCCAAATTTAGCAGTTGATATAGGGAAAGCACCTGACATTAAATTATGTTTGAACTCCCTCTTTCATTTACAGCTTGATTAATTAATTGAGTTATTGTTCCTCTGCTTTGAGTTAGTAGTTCATCAAATCCTCTAGCATCTACTGTATTAATGTTAAAATTAACTGTTGTACTTCCACCACCTGAACCACCTCTAGCTGATTGTTGTATTTGACCTGATTGGTTAGGTACAAATAATTCAGCACCTTGTTCTCCTACCATATAAGGTTGTCCTTTTTGAACTGAACCACCAGATGCTCTACCAAATAAACCACTTAAAAAACTTCCACCACCCCCTGTCATAGCATTAAGTGCTATTTGTCTTTTTAAATTTGTATTCTGTCGTCTAATTAAATTATCTTTTTCTGCTTCTTTATCTACAATCTCTCCTAATAATAATTTTTCTATTCCAAGTAAAGCAAGTCTTTCAATAGTTTTAGAGATAATGTTTATTAATATTTGTTGTGCTAACTTCTTAAATGTTTCATTTAATTCTTTACCTAATACTATTGATTCTGCAATAGATTTTGAAACACTACCTACACCAGACTTTATCATTCCAACTATTTCTTTTTGTATTTTAAAACTTTCATTAAGATTTTTAAGTTCTTCTTTAATTTTTTCAAATAGTGTTTTTTGTTTAACTAAATCAAAATTTACTTCTTTAATAACTTTTTTACCTTTTTCTATTTCAACAACAAAAGGAACATCAAAACCTAATAATCTCTGTATATCTTCTATCTGTCTTTTAATAAAATTAGTTGCGTTACCAACTGCTCTTATTGCACCAGCTAATGCTTTTACAGCAAATACTAAAACTTTACTTATTGCTCTACCTATTGTTTCAAATGCGTCTGCATTTTCTTCTATAAATTGATTTAAACTTTTAAACTCTTTTTTAAGTTCATCAAAGAAACCAGCACCAGCTACTCCTCTTTTAAAATTAAATAACTTATCTCCAAGCATTGATAGAGTACCAGTAAATGTTGTAGCAAGTTCATCTGTTGCATTACCAAATTTACCACCTTTACCAAAAACTTTTTGAAATGCTTTTACAGTTTCTTCTGCTGTTACAGTTGCACCAGCTTTAAAACCAAGCATATCTCTAACACCTTTTTCTCTAAAAATGTCTGCTGCACTTATACCACCAGCGAATGATCTTTGTATCTGCTCTCCAGCAGTTCTAAAATCTATTCCTGTAACTGCTGCAACATTACCAGTTATTTCTAAAATTTTTGCAAGTCTTTCTGAATCTCCAGCAACTACTGCTAAATTACCAGATGCTTCTTGTATTTGCTCTAATGAAAAAGGAACTCTTGAAGCAAAATTATTCATTACTTCAAATGCTTTAGCACCCTCTTGCGTACTACCAAATAACTGTTTTAATCTAACATTTAAATCTTCTATACTTCTTCCTGTGTTAACAAATGATCTAACTACAAGACCAGCACCTAAACCTACAAAAGCACCCTTTAAACTAAACACAGCTTTTCGTAATCCAGCTAAACTACCTCTAATACCACCAAATGCTTGTTTGGTTTTATCTTGTGCTGTTATGTTAATCTTTAAATTTTGTGCCATTATTTATAATTCTTTGCTTCTGCTAGTGATTGGTTTCTTTTATACTGATCTTGCTCTTTTTTCAAGTAAGCTAACCAAAGATTATAATGACTTACTGGCATATCTAATACTTGTTGAATTGGAATATGGAGTCTATCTGCTACTGCTAAAAGCGACCAAGTATCAAGGTCGCTATCTACTTTTTTTCGGCTTCCTCGAACGAGGTATCTGCAAGAATTTTATTAGCGATAGTAGCTATAACATTAGAGTCTGCTTTTTTTCTTAAAGCAAATTTATCATTAACATCAAAGGCTTTAATCATTTCTCCTTTGTCATTTTTGACTTGGAGTTTCATTATAAGCAAATCAACTAGAATAGTTAAGTCTTGAAAGTTATTAGACTTTTTAAAGATAATGTTTTTTTCTTCAAGAGTTAATGGCTCTGAATAGAATATACTAGCATTTCCATGCTCGTCTTTCCATTGCTCTACTTCGATTGTAATAGTTTTAAGAGTTTCAAAATGGGATTTAACCCTGTCTATAATTGACATAAATTAGATTAAACTGTTCCTACAGTTAAAGCACCAGTTCCTTGAAAAGTAACTGTTCTTGAAATAATTGCGTCCATTGAACTATTGATACTCATACCAGTAATAATTCCTGTTCCAGTATAACTAGCATCTCCTGAAGCAGCACCTTCTGGTAATAAAATAAAAGCAATAGATGCACCAGCAAGTAATGCTTCTTGTTGAGCAGAACCTTCGTCAAAGTGCATTTCTAAAGTACCTGAAAATGAAGTCCGTCCAGTTACAAATGTCTTTGTTGCTGATGCTAAATTAGTATCTTCAACTACATCTCCTGTAGTTTCTATTGTGAAACCAGTTAGTTCGCCACAAGCTGTTCCAGCGACTTTTACTTGTCCTTCTTTTCCGTGATGTGTTGCCATTTTTTATCCTCTTTAATTTTTGTTGTTTTCGTTTGTTCTTCCTTATAACCTAAACTTAAAAAATGTTCAAGATTAGTTTCATTAATAGTTATCTCTGAATTATCTTTATATAATTTAATGTCTTTAGCCATAAGACCTTTTATTACTTTTCATCTTCTTCGTCAATATCTTCTTGATCTTCTTCGTCATCTAAATCTTCATCTAAATCATCATTATCTGCTTCTTCCCAAGTATGATCTTCTTCTACATAATTTTCTCTAATTTCTTCAATTAAGTCTTTTACTTCTTCACAAAGTAAAGATTCTTTATCTTGTAATTTTTCTACTTGATCTACTTTTTTACTTACTCTATCTAATAATTTATCTAGTTTGCTCATTGGTTATCTCCTTATGGTGTTCCTGATTGATACTCGTACATACATCTAATTGTCATTTTTATTCCACCAACTGGAAATAAAGAACCTTCGTCAGTTTCTACTTGCACAACTTCTGAATCAAGTGCATTACTATCTCTTGTAATATCAGTTTCTATTGCAGATTCAATAGCTGTAATTAGTGCATTTCTTAAAGTATCTATATTAGAATCAGAACCTTTTACAAATCCTAATATTACAAAATCAATAGTACCATGTCTTGTTTTAGCACCACTTCCAAGTTCGCTATCTTCTCTATTTTCTTCTGATGTCTGAATTATAACTGATGGATATTGTTGTTCTGATAATTCGTCTAACAAGAAAGGTTGTCTAGTAGCTTTTTTAATTGCTGGACTAGATATGTTTGAAATAACTGATAATAAGTTTGCTGCTATGTTTTCTCTTACACTCATATTTTAAACTTTCTTAATTCTTTTTCTACAAATCGGTTGAACTGCTTACTTATAATCTTTTCTGTTCTATTATTAAAGCCAAAAAATTCTCTTTTAGGGTCATTCAATACTTGATTAAATAATGCTCTTTTACGCATTTGTGAATTAGTAAAACTTAATGATACTTGATTTCTACTTGATTTTTTAACTGTACTATTTGGTGTTAAACTTCCTAGCATTCTACCAGAATAAAATAAATCGACATTTGTTGACTTACCTTCTCTGTTTAATTTTTTTAAATAACCTGAACTATAAGGTGCAAATCTTTTATCTCTAAAATCTATTCCTTTTTGTGTTTTGGTTCTTATTATATCTAATAATTGAAAACCAGCTTGTTTTAATCCTTTTTCAATAACTTTAGGTAATACTGATTGAAACTTTTGAAATTTTTGACTTACTTGTTTTTGATTAGATGTAATCTTTAATGTTACAGCCATTTACCTAATTAATCTTCTAAATCCATGTAAAGGCTCTCTTTCGTTAGATACAATAGTTCCATCTGCATCAACATCATACTCAACACCATCTTCCAAGATCATTCTCCATTCCATATTGTATTGACTCATATAATATTCTGCCATTCTTTCAAATCTATCTTTTTCTGTTTCTGGTCTGAATTTAGTTAATGCTGGTAAAAAGAATCTTCCCAAAAATAAATAAACACCAGCACGTTCAAATTGATCTAAATTAACTTTTGTATTAACCATTTCTGCTGTGTTAAGAACTGTAATGTCTGTGAATATGTTTGTTTTATAAACTGTCCACCACTCTACCCTTAATTGTCTTAAAATATCGTTAGTAGTTTGTGCAAAGAAATTAACTGTTTCTGTTGCGTTATTTGCAATACCAAAGTCAAAAGCATCTGGTTGATACTTTGTTACATCAGCATGAGTAATTACATCAGCACCTGTATAATTTGCCATGTTAAAATACCCAAGATAATATAATTATAACTGCAACAGCAACACCAATACTTACTTTAGGATTTTGCTTTGCAAGTTCTATATATTTTGTTAAGTTTTTCATTTCTTTTTTTCTTTTCTTTTTTTAGGTTTGATAGGAACTACTGTTTCATTTTCAAAAGTTTGATCTACTTCTTTAACATTTTCTTTAACATTTTCATCAACAGGCTTCCACCCTCTAAATGTCCATGTGTTTATATTTTTTTGATAATCTTGTTCTGTTCTTTCTATAATTTTTTTTCCATTAGTCAGTTTCATAATATTTTTCCTTTTTCATAAAGTGGGGAGTTAAACCCCCCACCTTAAAAGTATTATTATAGTATTGAAGAATCTGCAAGTACTTCTACACCATAAGAGTCATGTAATTCGCCAACACCATAAACTGCTGTTGCTACGATTTCATCTGCTCTTAAAGAAGCATCACGTTGAGTTTCAATCTTAATGTCTTGCATCATTGCTAGACCTAAAGCATCTTTATGGAACATTCCACCTTTGAAATCTCCACCAGTTCCTGTATTTGCCATATTACCAGTTTCAAAGATTTTGATACCAGCGATTTGACCAATAAAGCCACCTCTTAGTGCTTCGTTTGATAGGTCAGTTGATAGACCAGCAAAAGTATTTGTTAATCCTGATTTAAGATCATAAGCTACTTTTGGGTGCAACACACAATATGTTTCTTCAACAGGTAACCCTAATGCTCTTAGAGTTGATGCAGCATTGAAAATAGTTGCTGGCGATAAAGCTGCACTATCTGTTCCAACTGCTGTTGAAAAACCATCAAATAGAGCAAGTAAATCTTGATCCATTTTTTTTGCGATTGCTTCTCCAAACAATTTACCAATATCTCCAGCTACATTTCTTGGTGCTGAATTTCTTGCTAAGTCTGTTAGAGTTGTCATGATACCAACCTCTGCTGCAGTAATAGTTACTGAACTTGGGTTGATAGCTGTGTTTGATAAATCAGATGCTTCTGATACTGCTGCTGCTGCTACTGCTGCATAGATCGGAACTTCAACTGATTTTCCACCACCTGATATAGCATAATTTTTAACAAGATTTTTCATTATAGATTTCTCGTTAATTACAAATTGTGCTTCTGCCACTATCTCTGTATATAGTTCTGATAGTGTAGAACTTGTGCTTTCGTTAGCCATTTTATTATCCTATTATTTATTGTTTAAGTTAATCTCAACAGCACCTGAATCTCGCTTTTTCCTATATTCTGAATAGGTTTTACGATCTTCTGGATTTGTTAAGTCCAAGTCCTGTAAATTAAATGGTTTAACAGTTTTACCTTCGACACTACTCTGACTTCCTGAACCAGACAAAGACCCTTGACGGAAATGTGGGTTAGCATCTAAAAACTCTTTAACTCTATCATCTATCGTTAATAGTTCTCCTTTTGTGTTATATCTTACATTAGAATTATTATCAACTATTTCTATTCTACCATCATCAGTATATTTAACTTCGTCTTTTAACAAAGATACGACTTGCTGTGCATTGATAGATTTTTCTCTATTAGCAACAGATAGAATTGAGTTATCAACTTTTTCTTTTTTAATCTGTGTTTTATATCTGTTAAGTTCAGAGTCTTTTTCAGATAATCTATCTTGCATAATCTTCTCAATATCAGCTTTAGACTTAGCTTCTTTTAATTCTTGTTCTTTAATTAATTCAGCTTTTTTACTTTCTTCTGCTTCAAGAATCTTTTGTGTTTTTCTTTGTTCAGCTTCTAGTCTAGTTTTGATTATGTTATCTAGTTGCTCTTGTGTAAAAGTTTGTTGTTTTGGTGTTTCTACTTGTGCTTCTACTTTTACTTCTTCTTTTGGTGCTTCTGTTTGTTCGTTTTTCGGTTGAACTACCTCTGTTTCTTGCGTCATAAGACTCCTGTTTAGTTTATATTATTAGTTCTCCAGCTTTGTTATACCAATCAGGATTGACATAACTCCATTGGTGTCGACAATTATAACCCCCTCGAACTATTAAAGGATTACCAGACTTCTTACCTTTCCAACTTGTGCTTGACCAAAGTTTTCTAACTTCGTCAATAGTGAAAAGTCCACCTTGTCTTTTGTTATATACTCCACTTACTACATTTCTACATAACTGTCTAGTTGTTGGAATTACATCTCCATAGTATTTAACATAAGTTAAACCAGCATCATTTGACTTATTAAAGTTTAATGTTGCATCAAAATCTCTTAATGAATCGTTTAATATCTGACCAGCATATCGTTTCATGTTCTCTCCAGCACGATCTCTAGCAAATTTAGTCTGTAAAGTTTGAATTGCTTTATCTACTGCGTCTTTTTTAGATTTATTAAACTTATTTTGATTTATATAATCAACTAATTTCTGTGCTTCTGGGTCATCTGCACTAGCATAAATACCATTTATAGTTTGTCTTAATTCTTTTTCTAATACTGTAAATTCTGAACCAACTAATGTATTCTGATAAACTTTTTCTGATAATCGTCTTGTAAATGTATTAGATACATCTTTAAACTGTGTAAAGTATTGTTGTTTAAGATTCTGTACTAATGCTAGATCGCCTTTAGTTAGTTCTTGAAACTCGATAGGTATATTGCCTATTCTTTTAAATATTTTCTCAATTCTTTTAGCTTGTTTATTAAAACCTTTTCTGACAACTGTATCTGACCATGCTAAATATTCTCTTTCAAGAATAGCTTTTATTTGTGGTCTAATAGCAATAGCAGCTTGGAGTTCTATTAACTTACCATCTGTTAAAGGTAATCTACTAGCAAGAGATACTACTTCTCGTTCTATTCTGTCTAATGTTTTGATTAAAGTTTTATAATACTCTGCTTCAGCAAGTTCTATTTGCTTAATACGATATATTGTTGAATCTTTTATTATATCTGACATTCATTAAATATTTTCTTCTTCTACTTCTTGATCTTCCTCTACTACTTCGTCTTGTGTAAATTCTCCAACCTCTGATTTAGCATCTATCTCGTCAAATATATCATTTAACTTTTCATCATCATCTATTACTGCTCTAGCAATTTCTTTATCTACTTCTTTATTAAAAGTAGGAGAACCAATGTTTAATGCTTTTGCTTGTTGGAAATACATAAGATCACTTGCATAATCTCTAATGTTAAATGAATCTGGGTAATTAATCTCTCCATCAAATGTAACATTTTGAAACATTGCGTATAGTTTAAATAATTGTTCTTCGGCTATTTGTAAGTTGTCAGCTTTTTCTGATAGTCTAGCATTAAGTAATTCAAATTCTGTTTGTAAAGCTACACCAGATGATACTTGTGTCTTTGTACTTCTAATAGCCCCTGTATGTGCAATTCTATTTATAGCATCTACTTTGTGTCTTACTGATTCCATAATAGCTTGTAAGTTCTGCCCTGATGGTTGTAGTAAGTATGGTTTTAAATTAGGTTCTAATTCATCAGGCATTTCTATAACTGCACCAGCACCAGCACTTGCATTAACACTTGGAGTCTTAACTAAAGATGGGTGGTTTGTTAATCTAATTAATTGTTCCATTTCAGAGTATTCATTGTAAATAGATTTTTGTAGATCAGCTATATCAGTTAAATCTGAATGACCAATTCCTCTCTTATGAGATTTAGCATTGTATAAAATAACTGCTGGTATTTTACCAATCGTATTCGGTGTAGAATCCATTAATCTAGGTTCTGAATCTTTAGGAAGATATACTGTATCAATTCTATCAGGAAACCATAATCTAAAATACTGTCCACCTTCTCTATCTACTTCTTCTCTTACTTTTAAATAATCAAGTTCATATCGACCATTAGCTTGTCTTTGAAAGTTCCAATCAAAAACATTTTCTGGAGTTAAGATTGATAAGTAGGGTCTGATATTTTGTTCTAGTTCTTCTGCTTGTGTGTTAGTCGTAATATTAGGTTTATCTAAAATCATAAAACAATGACCATAGATAGATGCGTAATTCTGTGCTTGTCTTATTACAGAGTTTAAATTGTTACCTTCTAAATCAGCGTCTTTTAAGAATGAATCTAAACTAGCTTCATCTTTCATTTCTCCAAAATCTCTACTTGGTCTAACTCTAAATAAAAATGATGAATAGATTTGAATAATATTTTTACAATGATTATCACATGGAGTGTTTGCAAGTCTTTGATTAAACTCGTTATCTAATTCTAAATTATATCTGCTTAAATATTGACCTAACATATAATCATAACCACCATTATATGATCTAATATAATACTGCCAATTAGTAACTGTTTCCTGATAATCTGTGTGAAGTTCTGTTATTAAATCTCTGTTATATGCCATAATTTATTTCATTGTCCATCTTCTCGGAGAACTAAATACTGTCTGTGTAGTCAATGGTTTTAAATAATCAATCATATAACCTAGTGCGTCATTCATATGGTCGAATCCATCTTCCTTATCAGGAATATTTGTATTCTCTTTGTATATCTGTCTTTGTAAACCTTTTATCAGGGTTTTGCAAGATTGTGAAACAAAAATATGTCTGACTCCATTAGAATCTTTTAATCTGCTATTCACAGCATTGACCCTATCTCGAATTGCTGGGTGTCTATTTTTAACTTTAACTTTGAAACCAGCATTTTGTAAAATAGATAAGTCAGTTCTCCCACCAGCACTTGTCTTTCTTTGTTTAGAAGCTGGGTCAGGATATATAAAGATTGGTATTTTAGTACCATATCTATCTCTTAATTCTTGCACCATCTCGTCTGTATTACTTCCATAAATAATAACTTCATCTACAAAATAAACTTTATCTTGCTCTAATTGTGCAACACAAGCTGACATTGGGTCTACGTTAAAGTCCATTCCTATATGTAAAGGTTTCTCCCAATCAATCTGTCGTTTAACTACATTATCTACAGGGTGGAAGTTATAATAAACAGAACCAGCATAGTTCTCAAATGTACCCTCAAACTCTTGTCTAAAAGTTCTAATATCTATGTCTTGTTTAGCTTGTTCTATTTCCTCTGCTGACACCATACCACCTTCAACAGTAGTATATTGGTAGCTATCCCATTCTTCGTCTTGCTTTCCTTTAAGATATAATTCATATGACCAATTACCATATCCCTTTGGTGTTCCACAGAATAAAACTTTACCAAGTGTATCAGCAACAGAAGCACGTAATACTTCATACCATGCTCGTTTATCTATATCTGCAAACTCGTCTAATATAAGAAAATTTAATCCACTACCTCTTAACCCATCATAATTATCAGCACCCTTTAATGAGATTGTACTATTAGATTTCCTAATCGTAATAGTCATAGTAGTTTCGTTAATATCGTCTATCCAGTTAAACTGATTAAGCATCTCTTTTAGATTAGCCCATACGATCTCTTTAGCCATTTTAAATGTGGGTGCTATGTACCAGATTTTTTGATTAGGTTTTGTTGCGTACTTCATCATCTCGGTAATACATAGATAGGTCTTACCAAATCTACGACCACTTATAAGAACTCTAAACCTTGATTGACTTGTAGATACTTTAAGTTGGGGTTTTGTCAGAGATATTTTCATTGCAGAAATAAGTGATATAGAGTTTATCCTTATTTATTTTTTCTTCCATTTTAATTGTATATTCAATAGTTAATTGACTACCACCTATAACACATTCAGACCATGTATTAAACTTTACAGGAACTAAAGATGTACTATTACAAAAGCCTGTGATTGCAGAGCAGATACTAAAGGCTAATACATAGTGCATTATTGAAGTGGGTTTTTGTTGCTTTCTTTAATCTCGGATATTTCTAATTTTAATACTTCAATTTCTTTTTGCAATATAGCAATTTCTTTTTCTGCATTAGCTTTAATGTCTGCAATATCTTTTGAGTTATCTAATATAGCAAATCCATTTGTTTCTATACCAGATAAGTCAGGTGCAGTAGCATTAGATAGTTGCTCAATAGTAGATTCCATATTTGCAAACTTTGTAAACCCAGCACCAATAGATGCAATTAATCCTAGCACTACAACTATGTTTGTTAGATTGTCTTGTATTTTTTTAACCATTTTTTAACTCCTGTAATTCTAAAAGTAATAGTCTTTTTTTAGACTTAATTTCATTTAGTTTTTTAATCTTGATTTCCATTATATCATTATCAGTATATTTAACTAAATCAACATTAGCATATATAGACCTATTATCAAATATCTCTATCTGATTCAAATAAATATCTTTAGGCTTATAAAACTCGGTATTATTATACTCTAATAATGAAGCCTGATCGTTCTGCATAGCATCTAATTTAATAATGTTTTTAATAGTTAAATTCTTTGCACTATCTTTTACTTGTGCGTCTACCTTATCCATAATCTTGTCTATTTTAGGTTTCTTGCTTTTCTTACTTGCTACCTTTGTTTTAACTTCTTTTTTAGGTGTTTCTTCTGTAGTTTCCTTTGGTGCTTCCTCAATAACTTCTTCTTCTTTAGTTTCTTCTGGCATTTCCTCTTTAGCTTCTTTAATAATTTCTTCAGTTATAATTTCTTCCTCTGGTTTTTCTTCTATAATTTCTTCTACAACTTCTGGCTTTTCTTCCATTATTTCAGGCTCTTTTTCAGGCATAGATATTATCTCTATAAGTTCTTCAATCTCTAATTCTTCTTCCATTGGTGGTGCTTGTACTATTTTAAATTCTTCTTCAAACTTAAATTCTTGTTTAAATTCTACTTCTTGAAATATCTCCTCTTGCAACTCCTCAAATATGTTTTCTATTTCCTCTATAAGTTCGTTAGATAAAACTTCATTATCATAAGTCATAGTAACAACTATATTATCTACATTTGCCCCACCTAGATTAGATGGTGCGTTAGCGTCAGTTCCAGCAATATTAAGATTACCTAAATTAGAATCTACTCCATTATATGTAAGTGAATCTGTAAAGTTAGCACCATTGATATTAGTTACATCAGTTCTAATCTTTGTGCTTGTGGCTAATACATTACCATCTGAATCTTTAATCTTTAATGTAACTGTAAATGAATCTGCATTACCTCTACCACCCCAACAACCAGCAACACCACATTCTCCATTTTGAACTTCTACTGTGCTATTTAATGTAATACCATTATCTAACATAGCTTGTGATATGGTTTCTGTTGTTAAATTAAACTGCTGTTCTATTGAGCCACTATCTCCAAACTCTAAATCATAATTACTAGCTACATTGTTTAATGTGCAGCAATCACTTAATACTTGGACATCTCCATTAGTAGTCCAACCATTAGCATTTCCTGTTTCAAAATTATTATTAATGATTAGGTTATTTGTTGTTATTTCTTCTGCTAAAGTTATATGGGTTAAGAGCATTAGCCCACTTATTAGAGAGATAATTCGCATAAGCAAATCCTATTATTAATGTTATTATCCAAATCATTATTTCCTTACTGAATCTATGAAATTATAGACTCTACCAAATTGTTTATCGATACTTATTAAATCTTGCTGTATCATATTAACTAAAATTTGTAATTCCAATAATGTAACTAAAGTCCATGTTGCTAAACCCATTAAAATTGTACCTAATAAGCCTATTAACATTGTATTAGTTTTTCTCGTCATCTAGTATGTAGTTTTAATTTTTTAGCTTCTTCTTTGTTAATCTTCTTATCTATTACTTCTCTTTTTTTAATTCTTTTTACATAAGTCTTGTAATCTGGTCTTTCAAATTCATATTTATTCCATATTGCTAAAGCGTCTTTACCTATCTTGCCATCTACAGGACAAGGTGTACCAGCGTTAATCATTGCTTCAAATACTCGTTCATCTTGACACAATAAAGCCACACTTCCTACTTTCATACCAAAGTCATACAATACTTTTGCTAATTTAATTCTTTCACAGTTCATATCTCTATTAGTCTTACCACCAGAAAAGCCTGTACCAAATGTCTGAATACCTACTGATACTCCTGTTGCACAAACGTCTTGCGATTGAGCAGAGAATGATGGTGCTGAAGCAGTATAAGGTGCTGATTTAACATTAGAATGATTAGTAGAGTTTGATGTAGTATTTGATGATGAGCCTGATTGGTAAGTTGTACTAGATTCTGAAGTATATCCACCCTCGATAGATGTATTAGAGCCAGATGTATTTGTTTGTGTACTGTCAGGATATGCTGGTTTAACAAGGCATAATAAACAAAATAAAACAATCAATACTCCTGTAAAATAATAGTTCATATTTGTTATCCTCATAAATTAAATTTTAAATCCTTTTTTCCATGATTGAATAGCCCAATAAGCTGGGCTTAAATTCTTCTGGCCTTTAACTTTGGCCAAGATAGGTCTGAATCTTGCAAAGAAACTCTTTTGCCTAGCTGGAATATTCTTCTTGATAGACATAGTCTTAGAGCCAAAATTAACCTTCTTAACTCTGCCTGATGATTTATCTTTTACAAAGACTTTAAACTTCTTAACATCTCCACGAGATGGTTTATTAAGTTTAACAGTTCTGTTTTTATATTTAGCCATATGGCATAAATATCACATATGGATTAATTAATAAATTAAAATAATGTTAGTTCTATTCTTGTTTATTTTCTATTAACTTTCTTTGTTCTTTTATTACTTCTAATGCTTTGTTTAATTTTCTTAAAGCTACATCTCTTTGAATCCTTGCTTGATCGCACTCTGATCTAGCTTGATCTCTTTGTTGTCTTAATTTTAAAAAAGTATTCTCTCCAATGTTCATATTATCTCCCTTTATTTGTTAGCTTTTTTACCTTTGTTTATACCTTCTTTTATTACATATCCTAGTGTTCCATTAGCACCTATCTGAACTTCTTTTTTAAGATTCTTAAATAGCATCATCTCTTGAATCTTTTTCCAATGTTTTTTTAAATAGGATTCTATAACTTTATTATCTCTCATTTGTTGCCACCAATATAACCACCAATAACACCAATTAATCCTGTAACTGACATCTTCATTAGGGTTATGACACTCTCATCTACTGGTCTATTTTCTTCTAATGCTACCCAATAATCGCCTACAATAATAACACCAAGAAGTATTAAGACACCACTTGTTATCAATAGAATTACAATGTCTTTAAAGTTTTTAATCATCTTCCTTGTCCTTTATACCTTGTTAGTTTCTTATTTCTTTTCTCGCTTTTATTCAAAGTCTTTTTATGACGTTGAGGTCTTTTGGGTGGTTTATCACGAGGTGTATATAATGAGAAATTCTGTTTAGCCATTATACATCTTCTACTTTAGCATCTATAATTAATGGTAAAGGCTCATTAGTAGTTTCTGTTTGAGTTCTATCTTTCATACCTAGATAGTTTTTACTTAACCATATCTGCATATGAGTATTATCTTTCTTAACTGCCTTATCCCACATCTTCTTTCTTAGACTAGCTTTACCCTTTTCCCTGAACTGATCTATAATATCTGCATAATTTCTTCTTAATGTTTTAGCTGATATATTCATTACACTAGCTATCTCATAGTCAGGACACCCAATAGAAGCTAAGTTCTTTAAGATTTCTGTATCTATATAGATTTTAGGTCTTCCAGCACCTTGCCTTTTTTCTGTTGTATTTGCCTTAATTTTGTCCATTTTCTACTTTTGCTTTTAAACTTGTAAATTCTTGCATTGCATTTTCCAATTCTGCTTTTAAGCCTGTAAATTGTTCCCATCTTTTAACTATTACATCACAATATTTAGGGTCTAATTCCATAACTCTTGCTTTACGATTTAGTTTCTCACAAGCTATTAAAGTGCTTCCTGATCCACCAAAACAATCTATAATTATATCTTCATTTTTACTAGAATTTTCTACTGCTTTGCATATTAATTCTACAGGTTTTTGAGTTGGGTGTACATATTTAGAAGTTGCACCTCTACTCATTTGCCATACGTCTGATTGAGATTTATCTCCATACCATTGTTCTCCACAATAAAATATAAATTCATGTTGTGGTCTATAATGACTTTGTCCTAAACCAATAGATTTTTTATCCCAGACTACACAGTTTTTTATTTTATAACCAGCATCAGTTATAGCTTTATAAAACTCAGTATAAGTTCTCCAAGTAAAACATATATAAGCAGAGCAACCCTGTTTAGCTTTTATTAAAGATGTACTTAAACTATCCCTAACCAAAGATATTAAAGCATCATCTCTTAAATCATCATTTTTAATCATTCCATGTGCTTTTACTAACGCACCTTTTTCAGTACTACCTTCGGCTCTTCCTCCACCATAAGACATTCCATAAGGAGGATCGGTAAAAATCATATCAGCTTGTTCAGTACATAGTTTATCAAAATTATCTATTAGAGTACTATCCCCACACATAAGTCTATGATTACCAAGTTTCCAAATATCTCCTAGTTTAGTTATAGGGTCTTCAGGTAGTTCAGGAACTGCATCTTCATCAGTTAAACCTTCTTTCTCCTCGAATAACATATTATTTAGTTGATCTTCGTTAAATCCAGTAAGTTCTAAATTAAAATCTTTTAAATCTAATTCTTTTAATTCCATTTTAAGTAACTCATTATCCCACTCGGATTCTTCGCTAGTTCTATTATCAGCTATTCTATATGCGTTTATTTGTTCAGGTGTAAGATTGTCAGCAATAGTAATTGGTACTTCTTTAAACCCTAATTTTTTAGAGGCTCTAAACCTAGTATGTCCTACAACAATAATTCTATCTTTATCAACTACGATAGGTTGTCTAAATCCATATTCTTTTAATGACATAGCAACAGTTTCTATTGCTTTTTCTGATAATTTTCTGGGGTTGTTCTCATAAGGTTTTATAGTATTTATATCTGCGATCTCAATTTTCATATTATCTCCATTTTTTTAATTTGTTTAATACAACCAATAGGAAAGACATTTCTATCACTAAAAGATTCTTCGTTCTCATCATAAGAAGCAAAAGTTTTTAAATGTTGTTTATCTTTACTAAAAATATATGCGTTAGTTATCATTATAGCTGGTTTCATAGACTCAAACTCTTTTACATTAGCATGACCAGAATCTCCAAGTATATCTAACCATTTTATTTCATAAAAATAGTATTTCTTAGAGTTTATTGAAATGTGTCTGAATTGTGTTTTTTTCTTAACCATTTAATGTTTTTTATGATTATCACTTTCCACAATAGCTTTATAAAATTCAAGTTGCATCTTTAACCTTTTATTTTCAATAGAGAGATTAATCAATCTTTTTCTAACATACTTAAATATTCTTAATATCGCACTCATTAATAGGCTTTCAAAGGTTCATCTTTAAATTTATGTTTCAAATACTTCTTATTGTCTTTTCGGAGTATAACGTAATGACCTTCTTCTCCTACTTTTTCATAATCTTCCTTGCTAGACTTTTTAACAACAGTATTTAGTATTTGTTTATTAGTTACTTGTTTATTAGTATGAGGCGATAGGTGGTCGTGAGGTGGTTGCGTGTCATCTACGTACTGAAATTTGTCGTAGTTTATAACACTTATTATCGTTATTTTTCGGCTAGGGTGGTTTGAGGTGGGATTTAGGTGGTGCAAACGGACAGCAATCATACCCTGTTTTTTCAACCTCATAATGAAAGTTCTCATTTCAGAATAGCTTATTCCCCAAATGGTAGAGTTCTTTCTTAATGGAAATATTAATTCTGCTCTTTTTACAAATATTGGACTATCTAAAAATTTTAGAGTCTTATCCTGATGACTAGCTGAACTAATCATATAAAGCCAAATACTAGATTGAATTAAATTCTTAAATACTTTGTGTTTCCAAACATCACGATAGACTAAAAAATATCCTGATTTTCTACTTTGCATTATTGCTCTCTTTCTCGATCATCTCGATTAATTGTTTTTTTGAATATCTGTTTAACAGAGTCTTAATTATATTTGTGGTCTTTTTTTGTTTCTCATACTCTCTTGCTCTATTGTTAGATATTACCTCAAAGTGTTCATCTCTCATTTCTGCCATTATAGTTCTCCCTTATGTTTGTTGTAAAAATTAAATAAGTCGTTTGCTTGTTCCATGTCTGCTACTAATTTTTTTACTTCCTGTAATATAAAAGTTTCTTTCCCATACATATCTTCAAACTGTTGCTTACAGTTATGAATACTGAATTGTCCTTGATGATGGTCATAGCAAAGTGGAATGGTATCGTAGTGGCTTGATCTTCTGCCTATTCCTAGCCCAATGGGACGTATGTGATGCACATTAGCTGGTCTTTGACATACCCAACACCCTAAACTAGCAACCTTGCTCATATGCTCTCTCTCGGCTTTTGTAGGTGGTTTTTTCATATTAGCAATCCTTGTGTTTGAATATCAGTATCAGTTAAATAATTCTTATTATTAAATTTAGGATATTTTGATATTGGGTATTTTAATTTATTGATAAGTGTTTTTTTATCTTTTTTATTACCAATAAAATAAATGTATCTATGTTTTCTAGGTCTATCTATTACTTCAAATTTATCAGGATTATTTTTTCTTTCTTCCAAAGTGTATTGTTCGCAAATTGTTTTACTATGCTTATTAGTATTTTTCATTCTCCATTCAGTTCTTTTATCTGATAAGCCAGTATATATAAAATTAGTAGCCTGATAGATATACCCTGTATGATTTTGGCTAGTATCAGCATAAGAAACAATAATACTTGGTTTAGGTAGTTGTTTAAAAGAATTAGATACTAAAAAAGATGCTTCATTTTTAATATTGTTTTTTAATACTAACCTATTTAACTCTAAAACTATTTTTTTATAATCATCTCCAGCAATTCCTCTACATAATGATGAAGAAGCTGGAGAACCATAAGTAACTACTCCAACAAGTTCATTTTCTAGATAAAGACCAAATGAATAAGATATACTTGGCATACGTTTTGCATAATGAATATCTAAAATAAAAGGTTTAGTTTCATTATAGGAAATGCGTAAAACCTGATAATTATTCATTTAGATTTCCACACAATAGCTTGTTTTCCATATTTAGTTTCTCGTCTTAAACCAGAGTCCTCTACTAAGTTTAAAATTTGTAATTCTCTAATTCTACCACAAACAGAACTCAAAGGCATTTCTAATTCATCTGATATTTCATAATTAGTAGATGATTGTAGTTTTACAAAATCATAAACCATTTCTCTTTTAGTTTTTATTTTAGGTTTTATTGTGGCAAGTGCTTGTTGGCTTGTGTCAGTATAATTACAAGACTCGTAGTCAGTATCAAATATATCTAGTTGCTTCATCTCTATTCTCCCTATTAATGGCTGACCCAAATAAGAGAGAGGTATTCAGATCAGCCGAAGTATTATGATATGAAAATATAAATACTTGTTTCTTGCGAAACATAATCTCTCTAACATATTTTTTATTTATATTCATATCTTTATTGATTCGTTTTTTATATCTGATTTGAAAATAAAACAAGAAATAAAACTTGTAAGGGTTAAATTAGTTAAAAAAGATAGGTTTTATGCGATAAATAAAGCTATTGCAATACAACTTGTTTTATAGTTAAATACTTAAATATGTTAATTAAAAAAAACAAACAAGGAGAGAGCATAATGAAAAAATATAAATTTAAAGGTTCAGAAACTACTAATGATCTTTATGACCTAGAAGATAAAGGTATCATAGAGTTCAATATTTACTCTGATACTTACGTTGAGTATCTTGATGCTAAAATAGTTTATCTTGGAGAAGATAATGCTTTTTATAGTCAAGAAAAATTTGACGAATTAACTGAATGTCAAAAAAATAAAGTTAGAGCAAGACTTGATTTAGATTGGGCAGAATGTAATTTTGGAGAAGATTATAATTTTGAATTAAATAAAGCTAGAGATATTGAAAGAAGTTATGATGAGGTAAGAGCATAATGGAACATTTATATTTAGCTTTAGCATTATCTATAGTAATAACTTTAATATTGGGAGAGAAGTAATGAGAATACCAACTAACTCAAACTTTAGTAAAGAGATTGCTAAAAAGTTTAAACAGATTTTCCACCGAGATATGACTCTTGGTGGATTACAAAATTTACAGGACGAAATTGATTTAATCAATCCTGTAGATAGTTACTTGGAAAACCAAGTGGCTCAAATAAGGAAAGCTAATGAACCCAAAAAAAATGTTTCAGGTTCAAGAGCAGTACGACAAGAGTA